>MRWG01000101.1_pt1 | contig 163664 bp, 132 predicted proteins | sample 1013341 | NCBI WGS metagenome assembly MRWG01 (sample SAMN06117577, study PRJNA244670) | biofilm metagenome | biome: Water; feature: Cathode Biofilm; material: Biofilm; isolation source: microbial consortium enriched at the cathode of a solar microbial fuel cell | place: USA: District of Columbia...
CGTTTCTCTTCCTAATCTCTTACGATGTCAAACAGCTGGAACCGAGGCTCCGAAGGTCTCCATCAGAAGCCCGTGGGCCCGTCCGGAAGAGGCGGCTTATATGGGCCGCCGCTTAGCCCGTCAACACTCTTTTTTGCGCCCTCTGCAGTTGAGTGTTTAACCACCGTCCCTGCATCAATTTTAGCGCAAAAGAACCACTTGCCGAAAAGATCCGGCTCGCAAATTCGAGCGTTTCGAGGAACCGCATATATAGCCTCTGTTCGACGAAAAGTTCAAGAACTTTTTCACCAACCAGGTGAGCTTTTCAGCGGGCCCGCTTCAGATGCCCGAGGGCGTCGTCTGCGGAAGAGGCGGCTTATATGGACCGCCCTTCTTCCCGTCAACACTCTTTTCCGCCTCTTCTGCAGTTAGGTGCCAGGCACCGTTTCCGCTTCAATTTTGGCGCAAATGAACCAGCCTGCCGAAATCATCCGGCCCGCAAATTCGAGCGTTTCGAGGAACCGACATCGACGCTCTGACTGGAGAAGAATAAAAACTTCCAAGCCATTCAGAGAACCCGGTGCCGGGCCGCTTCAGAGATCCGAAGAACTCGTCAGCGAGTGGCGGCTTATATGGACCGCCGTTCTTCCCGTCAACACCCTTTTCTGCGCCGTGTGCAGTAGAATGTTTAACCATCCATCCTGCTATGTTTACAGCGCAAAAGATCCCGTTGGCCGAACATGTCCGGCTCGCAGATCCGAGCGATTTCAGGGAACCGATATCGAGCTCTGTCTGGGGAAGATTAGAAAACTTCCGAACCAATCAGGTGCGCCGTTACCGGGCCCCGCGTCTGAAACCCGAAGGCCTCGTCAGCGGAGGTGGCGATGTACCCCCGCCCCCCGGATGCGGCAACCCCCTAATGCAGGATTTCATCACAAAACTGCAGGAAAAAGACGGAAGCTTGTCGCGGCTTCCTGCCGGCCAATCCCAAAAGCCCAATGAACACGGGGGCTGCCCCCTAATACTGAGCGGACAGGTACGATTTCATCGCTTCTGCTTCAGCTTCCGTTTCAGCGATCTTCCACTTCACCAGATCCCCGATCGAGATCACCCCGACGAGGCGTCCGTCTGTCATGACGGGCAAATGACGAATCCTCCTGTCGGTCATAAGCTGCAACGCGTCATCTATCTTGGTGGTCGATTCGACCTTGATCACGTCGCGTGTCATCGCGTCGCCAACGTTCAATTCCAGCGCCATGGCGCCCTGACGCGCCACATGGCGCACAATATCCCGCTCAGACAATACGCCGATGATGGTGCCATCATCGTCCAACGCGACCACCGCGCCGATTCGCTTTCCATCCAGCGTGCGGGCTGCGGCCGCCAATGTTTCGCCGGCCTTCACCGAAATGATGGCGAATCCCTTGTCTTTCAGAATTTGGTCGATGGTCATCCATTGCCTCCCTGTGCATACGGCCCCTTTTTTGAGTGCCTGATTTTCAGAAAGCCTATCATAATTCCAATCATGACGCGATCAGGCGTGAAATTGCGCCCGTCCGAGATTGCGTGCGAGGTACCGGAACAGCAGGGCCCCGGCGATGTATCCACCAATATGGGCCTGCCAGGCGATTGCCGAGCCGAACAGCGAAGGCCCCAGGAAGGCGAGAATCAGGTTGCCGACAAAAAAGACCGCGCTCGTCGTCAGGAAATTTCGGTCCAGAAGCCTGACGGGAAGCCCATTCTGGATCATCAGAGCCCCGGCAATCAGGCCGGAGACGCCACCTGAGGCCCCGATGGCCGGTGGCCCATCCGGATAGTGAGCCAGGAGATGGGCAACGGAGCCACCCACGACGCTCACCACAAACAGGCCGAGAAAGGCCAGATTGATGCTGAGGCGAGATCGCGCGATTCGCTCGATCACAGCATAGACCGGCTTGCCGACCGCAATCAGCATTACTGTATTCATGAGGACATGGGACCAGCTGCCGTGAACCAGCGCCGTTCCCGCAAGGGGAATCAGCGCATCCAGCGTATTTCCATACGGAGCATAGCCTCCAGCAATGGGAGAACCGCCTATCCAGCCCCAGAAGCGATCCGGGAAGACTGCGCCTACATCCACGAAAAGCGGGTCCAGCGCGGAGCCTGTGATGAGTCTCAGTCCGTGCATTGCAACAATGGCGAGCGCCAATGCGGTTACAAAGGGAGGCGCATTGATAATGGGGGGCGCTCGCCGTGATTGGCGCATGGACGGTCTCCTGAAACACTCGCTCACTGATAGATGGGCCTTTGAAACAGGATGTCACCCCGATTCGCGGAATGATCATCGTCGCCCGATGCTCTACAGAGCCCACATAGGCCCGACGGCTAGCCCAGCGCGCCACCGCCCCTTTACACCTGCAACTTCCGATCTAGTTCCTCGGGCATGTTCATACGTATCTTTCTCGGCATTATTGCCCTGACGTTCCTTGTGTTCGGAATATGGTCCTTGCTCGACCCGGTGGCCATGAGCTCATCAATGGGCGTGATCACAGGCGGCCCGAATGGGGTGTATGAAACGCGCGGGATCTATGGCGGCGTCAGCCTTGGCGCAGGTCTACTGGCAATTGCAGGCGTTTTTCGCCCGCGCATGGTCCGCCCTGCCCTGTGGTTTGTCACGACTTACATGGGTGGATATGTCTTCGCGCGCATTGTCGGCCTGATTGCGGGTGATGCCCCAACGACGGATTTCCTCATGTTTGCAGGCTTCGAGGTCGCATGCCTTGTCGTCGCAGTCGTCTCATTGGTCGCTTACCGGCCGGATTGAACTGACCAGCGCCGCATGGAAAAAGCCCCGCCGCAAGCGACGGGGCTTCCTGTTGATTCGAGGCTAACGCCCTAGAAAGATTTGCGAACCGTGAGGCCATAAGTCGCTGGCTGGATCGGATAGCCAGAGATAGACCCTGCCTGCGCAACGGCCGGGAATGCTACGGTGATGTACTCGTCATCAAAGATATTCCGTCCCCAGAGCGTAAAGCTCAACCCGGACTCGGTCGTCAGGCCTGCCGACGCGTTGAACGTACTGACTTCTTTCTCGTCGCCGATCAGGGCCTGGTTGGCCGGTTCGTCGAAATAGTCAGACGGGCTTTCATATTGCCAGTCTGCCCGCACGAAGGCGTCATAGGTCTTCACATCAAATGTGTAGGTCGCCGAGGTAGAGGTCGAAACATCCGGAATGCCGTATGGCTTCTGGCCGGAAATGTCGCCGCTCGCCGACTCCTCGAAGCTGTCATAGACGGGATCAAGGAACGTACCGGCAAAGCTGAGCAACAAATTGTCGGTCGCATTCCATTGCGCATCAAGCTCAAGACCTTGCGTGGATTGTTCGCCCGCATTCGCCAGCGCAAAGCCGGTGCCCGTGAAGATGTTCGACTGGAATCCCTCAATGGTCTGGTCGAAGATCGCCACATTGAACGCAAAGTCAGAATAAGCGCCTTTGACGCCCAACTCGTAGACTTTCGATTCTTCCGGCCCGGCAAAGCGCGTACCTGTGGTCAGGTTCGGCACAAGCAAACCACCTTGGGCGAGCAGCGCGTAATCCGCAGATGTTGGTCGACTGTCACGGGACAGGTTCCAGGAAGATGCCTTGAAGCCGGTTGCGTAGGAACCATAAACATTGATCGAGTCGGTCAGGTCGTAGGCCAGACGGAAAGTGACGGACGTGTCCTCATCATCCGTTGAACCGGTTTCTACAGCATTCGGGAAGTTCAGGAATGGCGGCAGGAACTGCAACTGTTGCAACGCGCCGGGTGCGCCGGCTGCTGTTGCCTGAATGGTCGCAAACTCCGTCGGATAGGCGGCAGCGAATGCGCCGACCGCCGCAGGATCGGTCGGATTCACGCCCGCCTGCAACAACAAGCCACCAGCCGTGGCCTGAGTGATGAACGGCGCGGCGGTATTGAGGTCCACGGCCGCAAATGTGTCAGTCGAGACAGCATTCGCAAAGGCGTCCTTGTTCACCTGAGTATAGTTCAGGCCAAAGGTCGCCGTCAGTCGATCAGTGACTTCATAGTCAATTGTACCGAACAATGATGCGGACGTGTCATCCTGACCATAGAACTCAGTGAATCCTTGTCCGGGCTGGAAGAACGTGCCGGGCGCAACTCCAAAGACAACTGGCTCCAATGATGTCAGGAGGCCGGATGACAGGATGTCGATATAGCCCCGAATATCCTGACCGTAGAGCAGTTGGTTCTCGATATCGACGGTTTCATCGAAGTAGAAGCCACCCACCATCCAGCTCAGCGGACCGCTGCCATTGGAGGTCAGACGCACTTCCTGAGTGAAGGTTTCGATTTCGACATCATCGGACTTTCGGCCGAGCAGGTCGGCACTCGTGAAGTCGGAGTCCTGGTTCGTGCTGAGATCGGATGTCCGGTAGGAAGTGATGCTGGTGAGCGTGAAGGCGCCGAGGTCGAAATCCCCCTGCAGCGAAAGGCCGCCATTCTTGATAAGGTTCTCGGACCCGAAATTGTAGGCCACATCATAAGAGAACGGATCCTCTGCAATCAGGTTTCCGCCCAGCGCCAGGATGGCCGCACCGGTTGGACCATTGATGACGTTCGCAGCTGCACAGCAGATTTCGTCGATCTCGTCATAGTCCGCGATCAGGCGGAACGACATGTCATCATTCGGCTCCCAAAGCAGATCGCCGCGCAGGCCCCAACGATTGCGCTCATTGGTATCCGGGCCGTCGCCAAGGTCTTCGACATAGCCATCGCGCGTATTGAAGTTTCCGCCCAGGCTGAAGGCCAGCGTGTCAGAAATCGGGCCAGTAACAAATGCGCCAGCACGGTAACCATTATAGTTGCTGACAGTGCCCTCAACATTGCCGCCCCACTCAAACTGCGGCTTCTGGGTCACGATCGAGATCACACCCGCCGATGCGTTCTTGCCGAACAGAGTCGATTGAGGTCCGCGCAGGACCTCGACGCGCTGAAGGTTTGGTAGGTCAGAAATCTGCGAGGTCGACCGAGAACGATAGACACCATCCACAAACACACCAACCGACGGCTCAATGCCGGCATTGTTGGCGCCGTTGCCGAAGCCCCGAATGATGAAGTTCGTGTTGGACGAAGACTGCTGCTGGCTCACGCGCAACGATGGCACGACAGATTGCAGGTCTCCCAAATCCACAATCTCCGCCTTTTCGATGACGCTCTCATCGACGACCGACACTGCGACTGGCACGTCCTGGAGTGTCTGCTCGCGCTTGGTAGCCGTAATTGTCACCGTCTGGAGCGTGCGGCTTTCATCTTGATCGGTGTCCTGCGCGTGGGCAGGCGTAGAGAGGGTTGCGAATGCAGCAATGCCAGCGCTGACATAGAGCGCCGACTTGAAATGAGCCATTTCAAGAACACTAAATTTTCTGGATTTCACGTGTGGGTCCCTTTGAGCAAGTTTCGATTTTTGTAGGTGGGAGGAATTCAACGGCAACGGATGCCATACTTAATTGTCTAGTCAGATGACCATTCATGACAAGTCATGACCATGAGTAATGGTTAAGAAACCGCATATGCTCTGCTTTCTGGATAGCAGATAGCGAGTTCACAGCCGATCGCGGCGCGAAAGTTCTCCGAGGGCGCGCCTGCGTGATTCGAGTTCGTCCAGTCTGTGTACCGAGATGAGACTCGCGCACCGTGACCCAAATGACGCTTTCTGAAAATTGCCGCCTTGGAGCCAGCAAAACCTCCTCAATGGGGAAAACCTGATCGCGGCGCACCCGAAATTTCCCCCGCGGGGGGAAAGCGGAACTGGAACAGATATTGCGGAACTGGTCTCCGAAGCAGGCCCAGCGGGCTTTGATATCTTTTACGGAGCGAACGCCCCTCATGCACGACCGGTCTATTCACCCGAACACACGTATTATGCTTGAAGCCTGGAAGCGCATGAGCGTTGATCCAGCCTCAGAAGAAGACCGCACACCGCGTGCGAACGACCATCCAGACCTGATCACGAATATCTTCATGATCCAGTCCACACAGGATGGCGCATGGATCTTTCGCACTGCAGGTGACGGCGTATCACAGCTGCTCGGCCGGACGTTGCCGAATCATGACTTTCTCGCGCTTTGGACAGGTCCCGACCGGTCCATGGTCTCGGGCTTGCTGGATGCTGTAAGGCTGGACAGCGCTCCGGGCGTGATCCGCGGCAGCGGCGAAACCCTTACCGGCCAACGTGCTGAAGTAGAGATCACGCTGATGCCGCTGGCTCAATCTTCCGTAGACGGAAATGTGACCCGTTTCCTCGGCCTTTACCAGACGCTCGGCGGCCTGCCGATGCTCAAGGGCCGGCCAATCTGGCGCCACCGGCTGGCTATGCTGGTGCCCCCGGATACGCGTCGCTCGGAACCAGCCCTGAAACTGGTCGCAAGCAACGCGCACTGAACTCTTCGAGGATCAGGCAGCCACAGTCTCCGGCTCTTCCGCCGCGAGAGGCTCCTTACCTAGAATCATGTCGGCGGCCTTCTCGGCGATCATGATCGTCGGTGCGTTGGTGTTGCCACCGATCAATGTTGGAATCACGGACGCATCGACCACGCGCAAGCCTTCGACACCCCGTACACGTAATTCTCCATCGACAGGCGCGTCGTCGCCCGCACCCATCGCGACTGTGCCAATCGGGTGATAGATCGTCTCGCCGGTCCGCCGGATGAAGGCATCAATATCCTCATCCGTCTTCACGCTCTCGCCGGGCATCATCTCTGCGCCTGTGAAGGGCCGCAAGGCATTCTGCGAGCATAAATCACGCAGCATCTTCACCGCTTCGCGCATTGCGCGGCGATCTTCCTCAGCTTCGAGATAGTTCGGATCGATGGCCGGATGCTGGAACGGATCAGATGAGGCCAGGCATACCGTACCGCGGCTTTCCGGGCGCAGCTGGCAAGCGTGGACCGTATAGCCGTCCTTGTTTGCCTGGTGCTTGGCGTGGTCCATCATGATGGCATTGACGAAGTGAAGCTGAAGATCCGGCATTTCCAGGCCCTCACGCGACTTCAGGAATGCTCCCGCCTGAAGATGGTTGTCGGCGCCTGCGCCTGTCTGGTTCATGAGATACTGCAAACCAACCCCGATCTTCTTGAACCCCTTTTGCATGGAGTAGGCAGAAATCGGCTGGGTCATCTCATGGATGACGGTCAGGTCCAGATGATCTTGCAGGTTCTGGCCGACATTCGGGGATTTCACCTCCGTCTTGATGTCAAAGCGGCCCAGATGGTCCGGATTGCCAATGCCTGAGAGTTGCAGCAATTGCGGCGACTGAACTGCGCCAGCACAGACAATGACTTCGCTTGATGCATGAATTTCCTGAGCCAATCGGCCCTTGCCTTCAACCACTTCGACGCCGGTCGCCCGCCCCTTCTCCATGAGAATCTTGGTGACAAGCCCCGTCGAGATCACGGTGAGATTGTCCCGGACACCAACTATGGGGCGCAAATAGCCATATGACGCGCTCCAGCGCTCACCCTTGTGGATTGTTCTTTGATAGCGGCCAAAGCCTTCTTGCTCTGCGCCATTGAAATCTTTCGTGCTGGCATATCCGGCCTGTTCTCCGGCTTGCAGAAAGGCCCGGTAGATCGGCGACGATAGCGGACTCTCGGAAACTTTGAGGGGCCCGTTCGCCCCATGATAGGCGGAATCGCCGCCTTCATAGCCCTCTGATTTCCGGAAATAGGGCAGCACATCTGCAAAACTCCAGCCGCGCAGCCCCATTTGGGCCCACTGATCGTAGTCGCGAGCATGTCCACGAATATAGATCATGCCATTGATTGAAGATGATCCTCCCCAACCCTTGCCACGTGGCCACCAGAGTTTGCGTCCATTCATGTGCCTTTGGGGTTCGGTCCAGAATCCCCAATTGTAAGCGCCCTCCGCTTTGATGAGATTTCCTACCCCAGCGGGCATTCTTACCATCAGAGCATTATCTTTCTTACCAGCCTCAACCAGACAGACCTTGATCGTCGGGTCTTCGCTCAACCTGTTGGCAAGAGCGCAGCCCGCACTACCTGCACCAACAATCACATAATCATACGTCTCCATGAATGGAGCACCTCCCATTAAACCCTATGGTGAAGGAATTGCGCAATTCCATCTGTTTCCCGCAACAGTTTGTGAACGAAACTGGCGTAAGTAAAGTCTAGATGGAGAAGTACAGGCAGGTTGCCCCAACGGCCTCAGGAGATTCCACATGCCAGCACTAGACTTGTCAGTGCCGCAGTTCAAACCGGTGATCAACACAGAAGAGGATCGTCGCCAATACAAGCGAGTCGATCTCGAGCTGGAAGGCTGCTTCCTGGATGAAACCAGCGAAGATCATCAACTTGTAACCGAAAACCTGTCCTGCTCCGGCGCCTACATGCGGGCTGCTACGGTTCCAACGCCGGGCTCCAATGTGATTTGCTATTTCGATGATCTGGGCCGCGTCGCCGGGACTGTCGTGCGTACTTCCAAGGATGGTTTCGCGGTTGAATTCAACGTCGTGCCGCACAAGCGCAAGAAACTTGCTGACCGCCTGAGCTGGCTGATCAACAAGGACTTGATGGAAGCGCCCGAACAGCGCGCGGCCGCCCGCTTTCCAACCGGAGGCCCGGCCTTCATCGGCCGCAAGGATGGCATGCAGATCCCTTGTACTGTCGTCGACATCTCGCTCACCGGCGCCAGCTTCGAGACCAACGGCCAGTTCCAGCCCCCTCCAATTGGTGAAGTCGTCACAGCCGGCAACCTGCGGGGTCGCGTTGTGCGCTCCAGCCAGACCGAATTCGCCGTGAACTTCCTGCGCCCGGACGAGGACGACGCCTAGTCGATGCGTCTCACGCTGTCGCGATGGCGTTTCCAGTTCTCCACATAATGCACCGCTGACATTCGGATCACCTGTATCTGGTGGTCGGAGATCTCCTTCACCACCTTGCCCGGCGCGCCCATGACGAGCGAATTATCAGGGATCACCTTGCCTTCGGGAATCAATGTGTGCGCCCCGATGATACAATTCTTGCCAATCTTGGCGTTGTTCAGAATGGTCGAACCAATCCCGATCAGCGTTTCTTCGCCGATCGTGCACCCATGAAGCATCACCATATGGCCGACGGTCACGTCTCGCCCAATCGTTAGCGGGCATCCGACATCGGTGTGGAGCACGCTGCCATCCTGGATATTGGAATTCTCGCCAATCGTGATCGGGTCGTTATCGCCGCGCAGCACGGCACCATACCAAACCGAGGCGTTCTCCTTCATCACGACATTGCCCATGACCTGCGCATTGTCGGCTACCCAGTAACTGCCACTCTCCGGTAGGGTCGGTCGGGTTCCGTCAATCTCGTAAATAGCCATGGGTCTTGCGTCTCCTCATTATTTCGCGGGCGGAATTATCATTTAATCTTCTGATAACCTTGGTACACTCTAATCATCAACAGATTCGGAGTTGGAGACGGTCATCACCAGACCTTGTCACACCCCGCCGCCCGGAGAACGCTCCCGGGAACTGGCCACACCGCCCACGGGGCGGATGGCCCTTTCTTCCTCCCAGTTTCCGCCAAGCCATCGCGCGATTCCGCCGGTGGCTTTTTTCTTGCCCGCAACCAAGGAGAACTTCCATGGGTAAACGCAATGCAGCAAAACGGATGAAGCAAGGTTCAGAGATGAACCCGAATATCTGGTTCGAGGAGGGTGCCCGCGGCAAGGGCCCGAAGCTGCAAGCCATAGAAGGCGGACGAGGCTGGCATCCAGACGATGCCGACCCGAAGCAAGAACATCAGCGTGCTGAAGGTGGTCGCACACAACGTTACCAGAAAACAGTCAAGCCCCGCACCGAGAACCAGGCCGAACTGATGAAGGCCATGGATGACAAGGCGCTTGTCGCGGCACTCGGCCCTGCCGGGACGGGCAAGACATATCTTGCCGTCTGCAAAGCGGTCGAGGCGCTGCAGAAGGGCAAGGTCGCCCGGATCATTCTGTCTCGCCCTGCGGTAGAAGCTGGCGAGCAGATCGGTTTCCTGCCCGGCGCAATGGAAGACAAGCTCGCCCCGTACCTGCGTCCTCTTTACGACGCGCTGTCCGACCGGCTCTCGCCCGGACAGCTGAAACACATGCTGGCCGAAGGGGTCATCGAGATTGCCCCGATCGGGTTCATGCGGGGCCGAACCCTGAACAATGCCTTCATCGTCATCGATGAGGCACAGAACTGCACTTACACCCAGCTGAAGATGTTGCTCACCCGGCTTGGCTGGCACTCGACGATGGTTATCACGGGTGATCCGGCCCAGTCTGACCTGCTGCCGGAATTTTCAGGTCTCGCTAATGCCGCCGAACGGCTCGAAAAACTCGGCGGCGCCTCAGTCATTCGCCTCGAAGGCAAGGATGTTGTCCGCCATCCACTTGTCGCGGAAATGCTCGACGTTCTTTAGTCTGACTTCAAATGAGTATTTCGCCCGCCCTGGAGATTCTTCGGGGCGGGCTTTTTTTAGCGTCAGGCGTTTCGCGTGATCCAGTCCGGATAGCTGACATTCGACCAATCGCCAAAGCCAAACCGGTCCACTTGCCGGGTGAGTTCAGCGGGGTTCTCATGTTCCAGGCACAGTGTCGAATACTGATGCCCGCCCAGAGACGCCTTCGCGATCTCCGCGCGCAGGCCGCCTGCATCGGTCGCTATGTGGCGTCGCTTGTCGACCACGACTTCGTCTCCTTCCGCGAGCAATGCCTCCCGTAACGCCGCCAGGCTGGTCAGCGCTGTGGGAATGGTGGGAAAGAGACGCGCCAGCGTCGCCCGGTCTTCATCATCCAATGGAAAACGGGAGGAGACGACCGGCCGCCAATGTTCGAGGCCGCCGTCACGAGTCAGCAATTCCTTGATTCCGAACTGCGCCCCGCCCCGCAATTTGGCTTGGGCTGGCGCGCGGGATGGCACACGGAAATAGATGTTGGTGCGGGGAGGCTCGGCGGCGAAATCCAGCGCGGCCCGCAGGCGCTGCTCAATCGCGACGCCTGCCTCCGGCCAGATCCGGTATTCCATAGAGCCGGATTAGCTGTCCCCATGCTCGTCCCCTTTTCCGATCGGGGGTTTTCCGAACCAATGTGTTTCCAACATTCGGATCGGCAGCAGGATCAGGACCGACAGCAGCACAGCAAGGAAAGCGAGCCGGAGATAGCCCGCCCCGCAAGCCAGGCCAATCGCGCCTGCGAGCCAGATACTGGCGCCGGTCGTCAGTCCTCGCACGGACCCACGGCCATGGATGATGGTGCCAGCCGCCAGGAAGGCAACCCCCGCCGTCACGGCTTGCACGACACGCGTCGGGTCAAGCTGGGTGATGTCATCATCCCCGCCAAAGGAATGGATCATCTCGATGGCAATCAACATGAATACGGACGAAGCAAGCGCCGTCAGCATATGCGTTCGCAAGCCGGCGGGCCGGTCGCGAACCTCGCGTTCAAACCCGACGATCAGGCCCGCCACACACGCTGCCAGCAGCCGCGTAGCCATGACACCCAAGGGCACATCGCTGTCGAAGGAAAGCTTCAGCAGATCGTCCATTCAGGACGAACGTACAAGATGCCGTTTGGTTGCGCTGGAAGGCCTAGGCTTCGTCGTCCTCGCCCTTGGCTACCGACGCGGCGAGCGCCGCCGATAGGAAGAGATCAATATCGCCATCCAGCACGCCGGACGTGTCGGAAGTTTCGACCTCTGTCCGGAGGTCCTTCACCATCTGATAGGGCTGGAGCACATAGGAGCGAATCTGGTGGCCGAAGCCAATAGCGCTTTTCTCTGCATACTGCGCATCGGCGACTGAACGGCGGGTCTGCAATTCCAGCTCATAGAGCTTGGAACGCAGCATCTGCCAGGCCTGGTCCCGGTTGCGGTGTTGCGACCGGTCGTTCTGGCATTGCACCACGATGCCCGTCGGCTCGTGCGTCAGGCGGACGGCGGAATCGGTCCGGTTAACGTGCTGGCCACCCGCGCCGGATGCGCGATACGTATCGGTGCGCACATCCGACGGATTGATTTCGATCTCGATATTGTCGTCGATCACGGGCGTGACGGCGACCGACGCGAAGCTCGTATGGCGGCGCGCCGAGGAGTCGAATGGCGAAATCCGCACAAGACGATGCACGCCCGTTTCTGATTTGAGCCAGCCATAGGCATTCTCGCCCTTGAACTGGAGCGTGGCAGACTTGATCCCGGCTTCCTCGCCTTCGCGCTCGTCGAGTTCCTCGACCTTCATATCGTGCGCCTCGGCCCAGCGCACATACATGCGGCGCAGGATATTGGCCCAGTCCTGGCTTTCTGTGCCGCCTTCGCCCGCATTGATCTGGATGAAACAATCATTGCCGTCGGCTTCACCGGACAGTAGCGCCGCGAGTTCGGCCTTCTCGGCGCGCGCCGCGGCCTTTTTCAGATTGGCCTCAATATCGGCAATCATGTCGTCATCGCCCTCGGCGAGTTCGAGCAGTTCCTCGGCATCATTGGCTTCGCGCTGCAGCGCTTCGACGGTCTCAATGCCGTCAGCAAGGCGCTGGCGCTCGCGCATCATGGCCTGGGCGGCCTGCGGGTCGTCCCAGAAATCCGGGCGCTCGGAGAGTGCAGTCAGCTCATCGAGACGTTTTGTGGCTGTATCCCAGTCAAAGACGCCTCCGTAGCAAATCGGCGGACTGGCGGATCTGGTCTGTAAGCGTTTTGATTTCTGCGGACATGGGATCAGCCTCTATTTGCACACGTCATTGAAAATGCGAGAGGCGGGGCATAGCGCGCCCGCCTCTCTGCGTCAAAAGTCGATTTGTCAATAAATGTCGCCGAGATTGTCATCCACTGGCGCTTCAGGCGCTGGGCGTGGCTGTCCGGGCTGGCCCGGGAACAGTCCCTGATCCTCCTGAACAATGCCGGCATCTCGCTCCGGATCGAATCCACCCGATGCGGCGCCTGTGCCTGCTCCACAATTCCCCGAAATGGACAGGCAGTCGCTGGTATCGCGGAAGGCGCTCATGCCGGGCTCGGTGCCGGGACGGAAGGCTTCATCAATGATGACTGCCGTGTCCGGTCCAGGCAGCTCACCCGTGCGCGCATCGATTTTCACGAGGCGTACGCCAGGCGGAATACGGAACGGAATGGCCGGATCATCTGCCAGCGCCTTTTCCATGAATTCGGTGAAGATCGGCGCAGCAACCGAACCGCCAGCCTCCCCCTCGCCAAGCGAACGGTTGTCATCGAAGCCGACGCGAACACCGACGACGAGGTCTGGAGAATAGCCCATGAACACCGCGTCGCGATACTCATCTGTCGTACCGGTCTTGCCGGCCAGCGGTTTGCCAACCCTTCTGGCCCGGCGGCCTGTCCCGCGTTCGACCACGCCTTCCAGCATATGCGTCACCTGGTAGGCCACGATCGGGTCCAGAACCTGCTCGCCAACTTCCTCAAGTTGAGGCGGTTCCCCGCCGTTCCAAACTTCAGCATGACAATCTTCGCACGGACGCTCGTCATGCTGGAACAAGGTGCGGCCATGACGGTCCTGCACCCGGTCCAGAAGGGTTGGGTTGATCTTCCGGCCACCATTCACAAAGCCCGCATAGCCACGCGCCATGTCGATCAGATAGGCATCCCCGGCGCCCAGCGACATGGCTGGATAAGGTGGCAGGTCTTCATAGACGCCCATGCGTTCGGCAAGGTCAGACACTGCATCCATGCCGATGTCCTGCGCAACGCGCGCCGTGACAAGGTTCAGCGATTTCTCGAGCGCAATGCGCAACGTGACCATGCCGTAGGTGCGCCCTTCAGTATAGTTTGATGGGCGCCAATAATCATCTGTGGACACGTCGAACGCCACAAAGGGGGCATCCAGCATCCGACTGGCCGGCGTATAACCCTTTTCCAGGGCAGCCGCGTAGACAAACGCCTTGAAGCTCGAGCCCGGCTGACGCTTCGATTGCGTGACGCGATTATAGCTCGACTTGAAGAAAGAATACCCGCCCTGCATTGCCAGGATGCGTCCGGTATGCGGGTCCAACGCGACCAGCGCACCATCCGCCTCCGGCACCTGCCGCAAAATTGCATTGCCAACCGGGATCATCATCGGTTCGGGTTCTGGCTGGTCGATCTCGTCGCCATCCGGGTCTAGTTCCAATTCTGCCGGCGCAGCTGTCTCTTCGGCATTCAGAACTTTACGCTTCAATTCGGCGATCACGACGTCGCCCACATTCAGGCCGCCCTTGCCTTCGGCCGGCTTGTAAGTCGCAGCCCATTCGACTTCCTCGGTGGGCAACGGGATGGTCGCGCCATCTGTCAGCAGCAATTCAGCGCCTCTGGAGCCAAGCTTGGTAACCAGCGCAGCTTCCCAGGTGCCATAGCCACCGGGCAGTTTCACATCGTCCAGCTGTTCGAGAATGTCTTCAGCCTTCGGGTCCAATGTCGTGACAGGGCCGCGCCAACCATGACGACGGTCATAAGCAATCAAACCGTTCTGCAACGCATCTTGCGCGGCCAGCTGCAGCTTGGTGTCGATGGTTGAACGAATGGAAAGCCCGCCTTGCTGGAGCGTGTCTTCACCATATGACTTGATCAGGTCCCGGCGCAGCTCCTGTACGAAATAGGTCGCTGCCGCATATTCCGGCCCTTTCAGGCGACGCGTCGTTGTCAGTGGCTTTGCAACAGCTTCGTCCGCCTCTTCGCGCGTGATGTAGCCATCCTCGACCATACGGCGCAAAACATAGTTCCGGCGCTGAAGCAGGCGCTTGGGACGACTATAGGGGTTCACCGACGAAGGTGCCTTGGCCAGCGATGCGAGGATCGCAGCTTCCGAGAGGTCGAGTTCCGGCAGTGACTTGTCAAAATAGTTCAGCGCCGCCGAGCCGACACCGTATGAGCGATATCCGAGATAGATTTCATTGAGATAGAGTTCGAGAATCTCTTCCTTGGAGAATTCCTTCTCCATGCGCTGTGCGATGATCGCTTCCTTGGCCTTCCGGGTCAGGTTCTGGTCGCGTGTCAGCAGCATGTTCTTGGCGACCTGCTGGGTGATCGTTGAACCACCTTCAAGCCCACCGGACCGGGTGATCTTGTTCTTTGCAGAGTTCAGCCCACCGCGCACAATACCTTTATAATCAAGCCCGCCATGCGTGAAGAAGCTCTTATCCTCGGCCGATACGAATGCGTACACGACATGGTTCGGGATTGATTCATACGGAACAAACACCCGGTGCTGGTCTGCAAATTCGGCGATCAGCGTGCCATCACCCGCATGGACCCGCGACGTAATCGGCGGCTCATATTGCTTCAGCTTGGCGATGGACGGCACTTGGCGGCCAAGGGCTGCGAAATACAACCACAACGCCACGAAACTGAGCGCTGCAAGCACGAAACCCAGAATGACCAGGCGGCGGGCCCAAACCCAAACCCAAGGGGGGCCGGGCAGAAACCGGCGCTTTGGTTCAGGTTCCTGCATGTGAGGATTCATATGATTCGACATAGTTTTCCCGTCAGCGTTCGCATCGCGGAATCGCATTGATATCCGGCAATAGTAAGGCGCGTCGGGGGCCGGTAAAAGGTCTCAGCTGCCTGACAATTCAGTCAGATATCCTGCTGGTCAATCTCCCCGTCCCCGATGGAGACGCTAGGCAATGGCCGGCGCTCGGGTCTCGGAGACTTGAGGCCATCCGCCAACTTGGCTTCCAGCTCCGCTCGCTCCCTGGCCGGCGGACGATTTTCGATCGCGTTTTGCCAGGCTTCGCGCGCCTCTTCCTTCTTGCCCTGATGCCAGTAGATGTCGCCAAGGTGCGTTTCGATTTCCCAGTGCTTGTGGGGTTTCAGCTCCGCGCGAGACTGTTCGATCAGCCGCTGGGCATCCTTCAGGTGCCCCATCTTGAAATAGGCCCAGCCAAGCGAGTCCGTAATGTAGGGATCGCGCTCGGCCAGCGAACGTGCCCGGTAAAGCACCTTGAAGCCTTCTTCATGCTTGTCGGTATACTCGATCAGAAAATACCCGAGCGAATTCAACGTATAGGGATCGTTTGGTCGGCCCAGCAGCTCGGTGCGCAGAATGGCCAGCGCCTGATTTACCTCGCCAATCTTGCCCAGAGAGTTGGCCAGCGCCATGCGGCGATCATGCGTATCATCCAGTTCACGGGCCTTCGCCGCGTGTACGGCAGCGGCTTCCAGGTCGCCAAACTGGCCCTTGATCTCAGCAGCGAGACCATGAGCAGAGGCGCGCTCCGCCTGGTTCGAGGCCAACGAAATCACCTCGTCCACCAATTTGGACGAACCATTCTGATCATTCAGCAAGGTGCGCAACTGCAGCGCACCATACAGCGTCCGCAGGCGGTCATCTTCATCCGTGATTTCCAGCGCGCGCGCCACCGCAGCCCGTGCTCCTACCTCATCACCAGACATGATCAGCGCCTGCCCGGCCGCGATCTGCAATGAGGCCGTCTCTTGCGGCGCGCTCAGCGCAACATGCGCCACGCCATCATACAGCGCGCTTTCGTAAAGCTGGTCGATGACGGCGGCACGCAGCCCTTCATCTTCCGGATTTATTAGCAATGCGACCTGATCGAAGGCCGAGCGCTGGTCATCAAATCCCTCAATCCTGCCACCCATCATGATCGTGCGAATAATGCGCTGCTCCTGCAGGGCGCGCGAAACATCCGCCAGCGACTGCGCAAATGCAGCCGGCACATCCAGGGGTTCATTGTCGAGATTTTTTCCGGTCTCGAGGCTTTCAATGGCGGCTGCGTAGCTGATCGCCTCTTCAGGCTCTGCATCAGCCAGCTTTTGGTAGACCGCCTTGGACTCCTCAATCCGACCAAGCCGCTGCAACAACAGGGCATGGCGCGAAATTACCGTGCGGACGTGGCTATAGAGCAGGCCCTTTGGGTCAAACTGATGTTCCGGCGCCTCGATCTCGGCGGGTGTCATGAACTCATAGACCGCGAGCGCCTGTTCTGGCCGTCCTGATGCTTCCAGCATGGCGGCAAGGGACAGGTCTCCCGTCAGACCAGGCATGGCCCCCGCAGCACCGCGATGGCGCTCGATCGCCTCATCCGGACGCCCGTCCATGGCGAGCAACCACGCATCAAGAAAGGCGTAGAAGCCGGTCTCGCCCTCTTCATCGCTCTGGCTATTGGCGGTCTTCAATATGTTGCGCGCCGCAACCGTGTCGCCGTCAGCCGCCCGGTCCAGCGCCAAGAAGGCATCAAATAGTGGACTGACATCGCGGTCTTCCTGCGACAGGCCGGAGGTCATCTGGAGGAAGGCGGCCATGTCACCGGCCTTCACCGCATCCAGCGGCGCCGGATAAGCGGAAATACCGACCGGCTTGCCGTTTGCCCCTATCACAGCAGTGGCGCGGGCCGCCGGGGAGAGTGGCACAGCGCTTTGAGCGATCGGCACTTCGGCCTCGACCTCCCGCAAGGCAGGTGCGGGCTCTGTGGCGCAGGCCCCAAGGGCGAGCGAAAGAGTCAGGATAGAGGCAGTAAGAGTTAGTCTTGGGCGCATATGAACGGCTCACTTCGGGTTCGCTTTGACGCCGAGTGAAGCAGTCCGATGCGGCAAGAGCAAGGCGCGAAATGGAGAAAGCGCGACAGGGTTAACCCCATCGCGCTTTCCGGAAACCATAAGGCTTGAAGCCCTGATTACATGTTCGGATAGGCCGGGCCGCCACCACCTTCGGGCACCGTCCAATTGATGTTCAGATTTGGATCCTTGATGTCGCAAGTCTTGCAGTGAATACAGTTTTGGGAGTTGATCTGGAACTTCAGTTCGCCGCCCTCCTCAATCCACTCATAGACGCCTGCCGGGCAGTAACGCGCCGATGGGCCAGCATAGACATCATGCTCGGAAGCCTTCTGAAGCGCCACTTCCTTCACGACAAGATGAACGGGCTGGTCTTCGCCGTGATAGGTATTGGTGAAGGACACATTGGTCAGCTTGTCGAAGCTGATCTTGCCATCCGGCTTCGGATAGTCGATCGGCTTGAACTTCTTGGCTGGTTTCAGCGCGGCTGCATCCGTCTTGCCATGCTTCAGCGTACCAAAGAATGAGAAGCCGCCGAACAGGCTGGAAATCCACATTTCGAGGCCGCCCATCGGAATACCGATCGCCGTTCCCAGCTTGGACCAGAGCGGCTTCACGTTCCGCACCTGCTTCAGCTCCTTGTAGACCGAAGAAGCCTTGTAGGCATCCTCGTATGAGGTCAGCACGTCGCCCTGACGGCCAGCCTTGATGGCTTCATAGGCAGCTTCCGCACCCATCATGCCCGTCAGGATCGCATTGTGGCTGCCCTTGATGCGCGGCACGTTGACGAAGCCTGCACCACACCCGATCAGCGCGCCGCCGGGGAATGAGAGTTTCGGCACCGACTGAAAGCCGCCCTCGGTGATGGCCCGCGCGCCGTAGGCGACACGCTTGCCGCCTTCCAGGTGCGGCAGCACGGAGGGGTGGTGCTTGAAGCGCTGGAATTCCTGATAGGGCGAAATGTACGGGTTCTCATAGTTCAGATGAACCACGAAGCCGACCGATACGAACGGCTCGCCATTGTCTCGGAAATGGTAGAGGAAGCTGCCGCCGCCGGTCGAATTATCGAGCGGCCAGCCCATCGTGTGCTGGACGTAGCCCTCATTGAATTGCTCTTCGGGTATGGACCACAGCTCTTTCAGGCCGAGGCCAAATTTCTGCGGGTCGCGGCCTTCATCCAGATTGTACTTGGCGATCAGCTGCTTCGTCAGCGAGCCCCGGGCGCCTTCGGCGAACAAGACATATTTGCCGAGCAACTCCATGCCCGGCTCATAGTCCGGCTTGTGCGTACCATCGGCGGCGATACCCATGACACCGGCGACGATGCCTTTGACTTCGCCATTTTCACCCAGCACGAGATCTGAGGCGGCAAAGCCGGGGAAGATTTCCACGCCCATATTCTCGGCTTCCTGGCCCAGCCAGCGCGCCACATTGGCGAGCGAGCCAGTATAGTTGCCATGGTTCTTCATGAAGCCCGGCATAGGCAGCCAGGAAATGTCTGCCTCGCCCTTCGGGCCGAGGAATTTGAACTTGTCGCCGGTGACTTCGGTCTTCAGCGGACGGTCGTCGCGCTCACGCCAGCCGGGGATCAGCTTGTCGAGGCCGACCGGGTCCATGACCACGCCGGACAGAATGTGAGCGCCAATCTCGCCGCCCTTCTCGATCACGACGACTTCAATGTCTTCGCCAGCTTCCTGTGCGAGTTGTTTTGCCCGGATCGCCGCGGACAGACCCGCAGGGCCACCGCCAACGATGACCAGGTCATATTCCATCGACTCGCGCTGTACAGCGTCATCAGCCATTGGTTTCTCCTCCTTGCGGGTGATAGGGTGCCCGCTCATAAGCCCATTTGATTAAGCAATTACAGCGTCTATCAGGAAGGTCCAGAGCGTCCAGATGCCCACCCCTGCGTCAATTGATGCAATTAAGGCCCTCACCGAGTGGTGGGGCGACATGGGCGTGGAAGTCGATGACGCTGCGGTAAAGGCCTATCTGAAGGTTGCCGACAGTGCCGCGCCGCCTGCTGCAGTTGCCCAGGATGCCCCTGTGCGCCGCCCACGCCGGAAGAAAACGGACTGGGTTGAAGAGGCCAAAATTGCCGCAGCGGCCTGTGATTCGGTCGAGGCGCTAAAAGCCGCCATCGTAGCCTTTGAAGGCAGCCCGCTGAAAAGCGCATCAGAAAATACAGTCGTCTATGATGGCACGCCGGGTGCCAGCCTGATGGTGATCGGCGAAGGGCCGGGCGCCGAAGAGGACCGCAAGGGCCTGCCCTTTGTGGGCAAGGCCGGACAGCTGCTCGACAAGATGCTGGCGGCCATTCACCGTGACCGCACGGAAAATGCCTTCATTACCAATGTGAATTACTGGCGCCCCCCGGCCAACCGGAATCCGGAAGCCGAGGAGCTCGCCGTATGTCGTCCGTTTGTGGATCGGATGGTGGAACTGGTCGCTCCGAAAGTGATTATTGCCGCGGGCGGCGTGCCAGCCAAGTCCTTGCTCGATAGCGCAGATGGCATCATGCGCCTGCGTGGCACGGAACATGTTTTCAAGACCGCCGGTGGATTCACCGCCCCGCTGATCCCAATCCTGCACCCGGCCTATCTTTTGCGCCGCCCACAGGACAAGTCCCGCGCATGGCGGGACTTGTTGCTGGTGGAGAAACGGCTCGGGGAGCTTGAATCGTGAAAAAGGGGAATTCAAGGCTTGGCGAATTCGGCAAAGGCATCCTGACACTTTTGACCGTTGGCTTCCTCGTCTTTCTTCTGGCTCTTGCACTGACGCACTGGCTGCTGAGTGTGCCATTATTGCAAACAGTGCTTTCGGTAGCCATCGGCGCGGGCTTCGTCATTGGCTCGATTGCGGCGTGTTCCAGACCCCTCCGAAATTGGATCTATGATAATTTTTACCTTCCGGACCTGCCATTTTGACGGGGTCAAAATGGTCAGCGTCCCCACTGGCCTGAGCGCCAAAAACCGGGACCGTCAGAACTAATCAGGTAATTATTCCTCCAGAGCCTCCTCGGCCTTCTGATCAACCAGCTTCATTTCGCGTTGCTTGCGCTCAAGGAAGGCTTCGCCGATCGAGCCATCTTTATCAGGGCCAATCACGTCCTTTGCGACGGGGAAGATTTCGGTCTCTTCCTCATCGATATGATGCTCGTAATCATGGCGCAGCGTCTTGAAACGCGTCAGCCAGCCAGGGGAACTCATGTCCATTTCATCCAGTTCCTGAATGATGTCGTCCAGTTCCTTGTGCTCGGCAACCGAGTGACGGCCCTTCGGCTGGCCCTCCTCGCCCTTCATCAGGGGCGCATAAAATGTCTCTTCCTCGGCGGCGGCATGCCCGCCCACATCGTAATAGAACTCCTTCCAGAGCTTGCGGCGCTTGGACGAGTCGCCTTCTGTCTCGGCCAGTTGGGCCAACAGGTCGCGATGGGAGTCATGGTCTTTCTTCAGGGTTTCGTAAATCGAGGGCATGTGAGGGATCCTTTGTCTGGTTTCTCTCAAACGCGTTAACCCCTGCCCGGTTCCGCGCCATGCGATTGCCTGATAGGGAGAGAAAATGCCCGCACCGCTCTCGATCATCATTCCCACACTGAACGCCGCCAGCGACCTGCCAGAGTGTCTGCAGGCCTTGATGCCGGGGCTTGAGCTGGGGCTGATCCGTGAGGTGATTGTCTCGGATGGCGGCTCGGACGATGCTACGCCGCGCATTGCCGGGGACACCGGCGCGACGTGGATCACCGGCGCCAGCGGTCGCGGCGCGCAACTCGCCGCCGGCGCCGACACTGCACGCGGCGACTGGTTGCTCTTTCTGCATGCCGACACGTATCTCTCGCCCGACTGGGCTGAACGCGCCGCCCACCATATGGATCGCCGCGCTGAATCGGCCGCGGCTTTCACACTGAGATATCGCTCGGACGATCGCGCCGCCCGCTGGCTGGAAGCTCGCGCCAATCGGCGCGCGCGCATGTTCGGCCTGCCCTATGGCGATCAAGGTCTGCTGATCTCCCGCAAGCTGTACGATGCGGTCGGCGGCTTTGCCGACGTGCCCTTGATGGAAGACGTGATGATAGCAAGGGCCCTCGGCAAGAAACGGCTTGTCCTGCTGAACGCCGACGCGCGCACCTCGGCTGAAAAGTATGAGCGCGATGGCTGGCGCAGGCGCGCCTGGAGCAATGCCTTCCTGCTCACCCGTTTCTTGTTGGGGGCGAAACCTGAAATCCTCGCCAAGGCGTATCGTTGATGCGGCGCACCCGTGTCCTCATCTTCGCCAAGCCGCCCCGCATGGGGCTGGCCAAGACGCGACTCGCCGCCGGTTTGGGCCGTACCGAAGCGCGCCGCATTGCACATTTCACGCTCGCCCGCACCATGCGAGCCGTCCGCTCCAGCGGCCTGGACGTGGCCCTCTATCTCGCGCCAGACCACGCGCTTGGCGAAACACTGGGCGGAACTTGGCCGCCACACCTGCCCCGCTTCAGTCAGGGGTCAGGCACGCTGACCGAGCGACTTGGCAAAGGCCTCGCCGACTCGCCGAATGGGCCGGTCCTCTTCATTGGCACCGATGCTCCGGACATTTCTGCCACTCTGCTACGCCAGGCCGTTCGTGCGTTACAACGCACCGATGCCGTGTTTGGCCCAGCAGATGATGGCGGCTTCTGGCTTTTCGGTGTGAACAAACGCCCCGGTCTTCCATCACTTTTCGACAATGTACGCTGGTCCGGTCCCCATGCACGCGCTGATGTGCAAGCAAACCTTCCCTCCTCATTTCGCCTGACACTGTTAGAAACATTGCAGGATCTGGATGAAGAGCCGGATTGGCGAAGGTGGAATGCAAACAAACTTCGTTAACTTGACCCAGGTTATCGTCCCCAACGGAAAAGCATTGTCCAACAGAATTCTTGGCCCCAGAGAGCAGGACGCCCATGTATCGACTGATCTATATCAGCACTGCGTCTGACGCCCTCACGTCCGCCGATGTCGATGCGATTGTTGACGCGTCGATCCGCAATAATGCACCTCGGAACATAACGGGGGTCCTGATCTATAATGGTTTGAACTTTCTCCAGGTGCTGGAAGGCACACGACTGAACGTCGAAGAGGTCTTCAACCGTATTGTCCAAGACCCTCGCCATATTTCGGTCACCACGGTTCTGGCCGAATCCGCAGAGCTGCGCATGTTTGCCGGCTGGAGTATGGCCGGACGAAAGACCTCGGCGCTGGCTGGCCGACATGAATATGAGAAGATCGGTGAAACGCAGGATGTCCTGGCCCGCCAGATGCCAGCCCGTGTCCGTCAAATTCTGGAAAATTTCTGCTCGCTGAAGGGCATTTGATTCCACAGGTTTTCGGCATTCACGTAAATTTATGTTCTTGATTTGTTCCGTTATCTGTGGCCTGTTCTGGTCATGAGAACTGGACAGAAACTCTCCCCCACCGGCAGAATAAATTTGATCGACACACGCCAGGTTGAAGAACGCTTCCAGCAGCGTGGGCGCGGAGCGATCTCAAACCAGACCGGCCGTTTCGAGCTCGAAACACGCCAGGCCTTTGATGATGGCTGGGGCACGATTGAGGATGATGACAGCCGGATGGAGACCCTTCTGATGAAGGATTCGGCCCGCACCATCATCACCTTCAACAAATCGCCTGACATCTCGTTCGACAGAACGGTAAACCCGTATCGCGGCTGCGAGCATGGCTGCATCTATTGCTTTGCCCGACCAACCCATGCCTGGGGCGGGCTTTCGGCAGGGCTCGATTTCGAGAGCAAGCTGTTCTTCAAGGACAATGCCGTCGAGCTGCTGAAACGGGAATTGTCGCGGCCACGCTATATCCCCCGGGTCATCGCGATGGGCATGAATACCGATGCCTACCAGCCCGTAGAGCGGGAAAAGCGCCTGACCCGTAGCCTGCTGGAGGTTCTGTCCGCGCACCGCCACCCGCTCAGCCTTTTAACCAAGTCAGCTCTGATCCAGCGCGACATCGACCTGATCGCGCCGATGGCCGAAGCAGGGCTTGCACGAGTTGGCATCTCTCTGACCACGCTGGATCGCACGCTCTCACGCAAGATGGAGCCGCGCGCCGCCACGCCGCAGCGTCGACTGGACACGATCCGCGCCCTCAGCGACGCAGGTATTGAAGTAACCGTAATGACTGCGCCAATCATTCCCGGCCTCAATGATCATGAGATCGAAAACCTGCTGGAAGCCGCCGCCGATCATGGCGCGACCCGTGCGGGCTATGTGCTGTTGCGCCTGCCCTACGAGATCAAGGATCTGTTCCATGAATGGCTGGTCCAGCATGTACCGGATCGGGCCGCCCGGGTGATCAACCACATCAGGGACATGCGCGGCGGCAAGGATTATGACGCCAACTGGCATGAACGGATGCGCGGCGGCGGCCCGGTGGCCGACATCATCTCAAGGCGCTTCGGCCGCTGCGCTGCCAAGCTCGGCATGAACCAGCCACGGGGCGCCCTGCGCACTGACCTCTTTCGCATCATTGAGGATTGCGGCGGCCAGATGCGCCTCGATATCTAGGAGAAATCGAGCACAATCCGTCCGTCGATGTCACCCGCGAGCATCTTGTCGAATACACTGTTGATCTCTTCCAGACGTGCCGTTGCCGTATGGGCTTTCACGGCGCCAAGCTTGGCGAAATCCAGCGATTCCTGGAGATCCAGCCGCGTCCCGACAATGGACCCGCGCACCGTGATCCCATTCAGCACCATGTTGAAAATCGACAGAGGAAAGTCGCCGGGCGGCAATCCGTTCAGCGAAACCGTCCCACCCCGCCTGACCATGCCGAGCGCTTGCTCAAAGGCCTTCACTGACACGGCCGTGACGAGAGCGCCATGTGCTCCGCCAATCTCCTTGCGCAGGAAGGCTGCCGGATCCGTTTTGGCGGCATTCACAGTCACCTCCGCGCCAAGCTGCTTCGCGAGGGCAAGCTTGGAATCATCGATATCCACCGCCGCCACGCGACGTCCCATGGCTTTTGCGTATTGAACCGCCATGTGGCCAAGACCGCCCACGCCTGAAATCACCACCCAGTCGCCGGGCTTGGTGTCAGTCACCTTGAGCCCCTTGTAGACCGTAACGCCTGCGCACAGGATCGGTGCGATTTCCACGAATGGAATATTATCCGGCAAATGCCCCACATAATTCGGGTCCGCTATGGCGTATTCGGCAAACCCGCCATTCACGGAGTAGCCCGTATTGCGCTGGCTCTCGCAGAGAGTCTCCCAGCCGCCCATGCAATGGTCACAATGCCCGCAAGCTGAATAGAGCCACGGCACGCCCACCCGGTCGCCTTCCTTCACATGCGTGACACCCGCTCCCACGCCCGAGACGAAACCAACGCCCTCATGACCCGGTATGAAGGGCGGATTGGGCCTTACCGGCCAGTCACCATGCGCGGCGTGCAGATCGGTATGGCAGACACCGCACGCTTCGATCTTGACCTGAATTTCGCCCGGCCCCGGCTCCGGAGCTTTCACCTCCTCAATCACCAGCGGTTTGCCAAATTCACGCACCACGGCGGCTTTCATGCTTTTTGCGGTCATTGTCGTCTCGCCTCCATTTTCCGGAAGTTTAGGCAAAGCCTCAGAAAGCGGGATAAGGACAAACCCTGAATTTGGCTGGGTAACGGGTCTTTCCCGAAATGCGGCCTTGCATGCCGCACCTTACACACTGCCAATTCACAGGCTTTCCCCGATTTTATCCACAGCACTATCCACAAGGAAAATCTGCGGCTAGTTTCGATATCGAAACATTTCGGGCTGATTCGGATGCGCAATAATTAGGGATTCAGAAACCGGCGTCCGGCACTGATTCGCGCTTCGATAAGACACATAGCGCAAGCGGGGCTGAACCAATGGAATTACAGAAGAACGTGATCATGCAGGGCGATTGCATCGACATCCTGTCACGCCTGCCGGACAGGTCGGTTGATCTCGTCTTTGCCGACCCTCCCTACAACCTCCAGCTTGGTGGTGGCCTGACCCGACCCGATCAGTCCGTGGTCGATGGTGTTGACGACGATTGGGACAAGTTCGACAGCTTCGATGCCTATGACCTGTTCTGCCACCAGTGGCTGGAAGAGTGCCGCCGCGTCCTGAAGGATGATGGCGCAATCTGGGTGATTGGCTCGTACCACAACATCTTCCGCGTCGGCGCGATCCTGCAGGATCAGGGCTTCTGGATCCAGAATGACGTGATCTGGCTGAAATCGAACCCCATGCCGAACTTCAAGGGCACCCGCTTCCAGAATGCCCACGAAACCCTGATCTGGGCCGGAAAGTCCGAACAGTCTAAATGCACATTCAATTACGACGCGCTGAAAGTCTTCAATGACGACAAGCAGATGCGCTCCGACTGGATGATCCCGCTTTGCACAGGCGGCGAACGCCTCAAGGATGACGACGGCAAGAAAGCTCACCCGACGCAGAAGCCGGAAAGCCTTTTGCAGCGCGTCCTGCTGGCAACGACCAATCCGGGCGACACGGTCCTCGACCCATTCTCCGGCACCGGGACCACCGCCGCCGCCGCCAAACGCCTCGGTCGCAACTATGTCGGCATCGAGCGCGACGAGACCTATGCGCGCCTGTCGCGGGCCCGCCTGAAGGCCATCGAGCCCATTGAAGGCGCTGTGCTCGAAACGGAGCGCAGCAAGAAATCCCTGCCGCGCGTGCCATTCGGCGCACTACTGGAAAATGGCTGGCTGAAACCTGGCGACCGCCTGTTCAGCCCCCAGCGTCGCTATCAGGCCCGTATCCGCGTCGACGGCTCGCTGACCACCGGCACGTCCACCGGATCGATCCACCGCCTCGGCGCACATGTCCAACAGGCGCCGGCCTGTAATGGCTGGACTTATTGGCACTATGAGGATCCCAAGCGGAACCTCGCTCCAATCGACATGCTGCGCCGGCGCTATCGAGAGGAAATGGGCCTCAACTAGAGCTTGTTTCTGGCGTCACAGCACATTCGGGTGTTGTGACGCTCAGATTCGCGAGAACAGGTTTCTTGCGAGCGTTTCTGCGACCGCAGCATGGTTCGGGATCGTCCCCGAAAGCGTGATATTGAACTGATGCTCGCCCACATCGACCCAGATTGCGCTGTCACCCAAATAGCCATCTGAGGCCACGCGCGTCAGAACGACGGCCCGGTCTCCCAATCCGGAAATCGCTTCTCCGCCTATTTCCAACATTCGGTCGAGGCTGGTATCGCCTTGGCCATACCGCGCGAGCGTTACGGACTTTGCATTTGCCCCGTAGCCACTGCTCCATTTGCAACCTGCTGCCCCGTAAACGGCGCTGTGCAGGCCATCTTCCGGCGTTGCGCCGATCATGGAGCCAACACTTTCGTCGGACCAGATTTCACAGAACTCCAGAGCGGGCACAATCTCCCGAAACTGCTTTTCAGTAGTGGGCGCGGTTGGCAGTTTGGCAGCAACTTCCTCGGCGGTTGCCGCAAGGCGCACAGGGTCTGTCTCCAGACCCGTCACGAAGATCGTTACAAGCTTCTCGTCCTGTTCAAATCCCATCGCGTACGGGCGCTCTTTCTCCCACGCCGTATCGTACAGAATAAACGCTGCATCGCCGGGTCCGGGCTGGCCTTTCACAACAGGCGGCGCGTCCAGATTGTAGTCCCTGTCCTTTAGCGGTGTCGCGGTTGCAGCAGAAGCCACCGACACGACGACCGAGAAGCCCGCATTCCTGGACCACCTGCACTCCTCATTCGAAACCTCCCGGCGGACCAGCACATAATTTGTCTCTGCCGTTGCGACCGCCGTGGTGTCCGACAAAAACGGGCACGGCGCTGTTTCCTTGACGGTCTCGGCAACCAGACCAAACAATGCGTCTCGATTGAGCGGCGTCGTCGGCAAAGCAGCGCTAAGCCCCTGTTCGGACACATGATCATCAGCGGAGCCTTCCGCCGACTCTGCTTGCTGTGACAACGAAGCCGATTGATCGGCCGATCCGGTTGCGGAGGTTTCATTTCCGCATGCTGTGAGTGTCAACACTGTGCCCAAGGCGCACAATGCGAACGCGTTTCTGAATGTCATGGTATGTCCCCGATCTACTGTTCGAGAACTGTATAGGATGGACAGTCGGGAATGCCTAGGAATACCCGCCCTGTCGGGCGCGCCCGAACCAAAGCGGCGCTGGATCAGTCCTGCGCCGCTTTTTCTATGGCATCATAATAGCGTTGCCAGCAGATCTGTCCGATCTGGTTGTATTCCAGCATCTTGTCCGCCATCCGCAGGAACCCTTCCTGGTCTCCGAGCGCCGGTGGCAGCAATGGGTCGAAATTGATCGCCCGGATCACCGGCTGCCCGATCAGGAGGGTCTCGCGCGCTGCCTCATCCACGCTGCGCGTCATCAAGCCAGCCAGACTGGTCTCCATGGCCTGGATCGCGCGCGCATAGGATTGCGACAACTCTTCCGGTGACCACAGGCGCGTCCAGTCAAACGACCCCGCCATCGCGACCTGAGAGGTTCGGGTCAGGATAATACCGTCATCCGCGCCGATATCGATCAGACTGGTCCGATGCGTGTCCAGTTCACTCGCCAGGTTGGCAGGACGAACCCAGAAACCTTCCTCCGTCTGCTGGTATCCGAACAGGGCCAACGCCCGCTCACGTGCCCGAAGCTGCTTGCGGTCGCTCCGGCCAAGATGCCTGGTCAACGCCACCAGCCAGTCGCCATTCCAGTCGACCACCCGGTCAGCCACATTCTGCCACTGCTGCACCCGACGCTTGAGTGCCTGCGCTCTGGGGCCTGGAACATAGACACCGCGTTCTCGGCTCTCCAGCAGATCATCCTTCATCAGGCGCGTCACAGCCACACGCAGGGTCGCCGCCTCGATCCCGAACAGTGCCGCCGCATTGATAAGCCGGCCAATCGGCTGGGGCGCATCCGTCGTACTGCTCATCAAGGACAGGATAAGCGCGCGCGCTGACACGTCTTCAGACTTGAGAGGTTCAAAATAATACACGAATTGACTCATAATGAAATTATATGTAACAAACCTTAAAGCACAGGATGGAGACCTGCCATGTCGAACACGATGAAGCTATCCGAAGCGCTGACAAAGGATGAGCTTCGCGAGTTGCGCACGAAGTCTGATCTTCGCGCGTTGGCGACGCTTGTCTGGAATTGGGGGTTGATCATTGCGGCCTTTGCGGTCGCCATCATCTGGCCAAATCCGCTGACAATCCTCGCAGGTATCCTCATTCTGGGCGGTCGCCAGCTCGGCCTGGGCATCATCAATCACGATTGCGCCCACCACGCCTTTTTCAAGAGTCAGAGGGTCGATGATTTCGTCGGCCACTGGATCGCGGGCGCGCCGATGAACATCTCCCTGCCCGCCTATCGCGCCTACCATTTGAAGCACCACAAATATGCGGGCACGCCAGACGATCCCGACATCATCTTTGTAAAGAACTACCCTGTCCCGAAGGACAGCCTGCGTCGAAAATTCGTGCGCGACCTGACCGGCCAGACGGGCCTGCGCGATACGCTGCGCAAGATCCGCAGCTTCAAACTATCGCGCAACTGGCCGTGGCTCACGTTCCATATCGCACTGGCCGGCACCCTCACCGCTATTGGCGCACCGTGGGCCTACCTCATGTGGTGGGCGGCAGAACTCTTCATCTATCCAGCCATAGTGCGCCTGCGCCAGATCGGCGAGCATGGCACCGCGAAAGACCGGACCAGCCTCGATCCGCGCCTCAATACCGGCACCACGGTCGCCCCATTCTGGCAGCGCGTGCTGATCGCGCCGAATGATGTGAACTATCATCTCGAGCATCACATGTTTGCATCAATCCCGCCTTACAGGCTGAAACGGCTCCACAAGCTGCTGTCATCGCGCGGCTATTACGAGACATTTGATTGCATCTCGCATGGCTATGACGATGTTATCCGCCGCGCTGTCCGCAATGACGCCCCAGAGATGGTGCCTGCTGAATAGGCTGGCGCTACTCAACCGCGATCCAGAACGGACCGGCCGGCATCCCGGTCCCGTCGAAGAGATTGCAGAGGGGGGAATCGCCCTGACAATAGCGGACCTCGGACACCGCCTCATCTTCTGCCTGCACGACCACAGTATCGCCATCAAGCTTGGCTGAAGCATATTTGCACGCATCCGCATCGCACAGCTCCATGCCAATCACACTCCCTGCACTGACCGTCACCAAGCCGTCTTCCACACCCTCAAACGCAATACGAATTGTGCTGCCGTCTCGCACCGCCCGACTCGCCACGGCGCCAGACGCGCCTGCATCCACCTCACCATAAACGAGAGACTTCATCACCCGCACGACCCGTTCGGCCACCGCGAGCTTGTTTGGCGGATGAATGTCCACCGGATCGCCCATATCAATCGTCACGGCGAGCGCCACACGATCATCCCTGGCAGCGACGCGGCGCATGGATTCTCGGATCACCCCCCAGCCCGGCTTGCCAGCCTCTGTGGGTAGCGCGCCATATCGCGGCAGCTGCACAACAGTTACCGGCAAGTCAGCTCCAAACTTCGCGCGCCAATCCTGCACCAGCAGATCAAGCAGACTTTCATAGGCGACGCCATCGCCCGCATTGGATTCGCCCTGATACCAGATTGCCCCTTTCAGGCGGATGCCAGACAACGGCGCAATCATCGCATTGTGCAACATCGTGTAGCCCTTGATCGTGAACCAGGGCGCAGGCTTCGGAGCGCTTACGGCCGAATCCACTTTGCGATAGGCCCACCCCTCGGCCAGCGACTGGCTTGAGCCGTCCTCCAATTCCACGCGCAATTCAGAAGCCGGTCCGTTCATGCCGCCATCGCCATAATCATTATGGGCGTTGACCAAAATAGTGTTCTTGCCCGGCTTGAGGAGATCGGCTGAAACCTCGTACGCGCGCAATCCTCCCCAATGGAATGTCGTGCCAATTGCCGTGCCGTTCAGCCAGGTCATGTCGGTATCATCGACCGCGCCAATATGGATGGTCGCAGCCTGCTCTGCCTGCTGAGGAGTCAGATCAAAACTGACCTTGTGCCAAACCATGCCGAGATGATCGGTGAGTTCCGGGTCTCCCCATTTGCGCCAGTCGCGCAGCGTGCCGGGCACGGGCTTCCACTCGCCTGCGTCTGCATCTTCCCACGGCGCAGTTCCTTCGGTCGCGGGGTCGTCCCGCCAGCTCTGCTGCCAGCTTTCCGAATAGATCTTCGCTGCCACGCCCCGGTCAGTCTTGTAGGTTTCCAGCAAGGCCACTTGTTTGGTATGGTCCGGCATTGCGCCGATGATCTCGCCATCAATCCAGGGCTCGATGCGTGAGCCGCCCCAGCTCGAATTGATCAGACCGACAGGAACATCATAGGCTTCTGACAATGCCCGCCCGGCATAGTAACAGACTGCCGAGAACCCCGCTGCGGTCTCCGGCGTCGTGACGGCCCAAGCGCTGTCGCCCGGCAATTCCGCATTCGGAGCAAGCGAGAGATCCTTTTCGACCTGCAGCAGGCGAATATTGGAGTGGTCCGCAGCGGCGACTTCCCGTTCAGCATAGGTCACACGTGACAGTGGATATTCCATGTTCGACTGGCCGGAACACAAGAACACATCGCCCGCCAGCACATCCTCTAACGCCTGCACTGTATCACCTTCGACGGTGACGGAAATTTCATGTGATCCGCCTGCTGAAAGCTCGGGAAACTCGACCCACCATCGGCCGTCCCGGCCGGCACGAACAGGCGTGGACGCCGCGTCCAGCGAAACGATGAATTCCGCGCCGGGATCCGCCGTTCCGAACAGGCGCACCGGTGCATCGCGCTGGATCACCATATGGTCACCGAACACGCTGGCGAGCTTCGGCGCCTCTGCATGTGCGCCCAGTCCAATCAGGGCCAACGCCCCGCATGCCATCATCGTCTTGCTGGTAAACATGTCCTGTTCCGCCCTCTTGTATTTTGGCAGGAACTTTCCCGAAGGCGATGATATTGTCCAGTGTTAGCGGTAACTAAATTTCCGCAACTGCCAGCCGGAACGCCTTGGCAAACACGCTTGGCAGGCCTTCGACCTCATCGAGTTTGACCCACCGGCCGTCGGCAACTTTCGGCTTGCGCGATGCCTCGGCGCGCATCACCCGAAAGCGAAACGCGAAATGCGTGAAGACATGGCGTACCTCGCCGACCTCCTCCCAGGCCGCTTCGGCAGGCGAAGGCGTTGGCGGAAAATCGCCCTCCACCCAATCGCCCGTCGGCAGCGCCAGCATCCCGCCGAGCAGGCCCTTGTCCGGGCGGCGCACCAGCAGCGCTTCCCCCTTCACGACCAACACATAAGCAATTCCAAACCGTACGGGCTTTGGCACTTTTGCGGGCTTGATCGGATAGCGTTCAGGCGCCCCTTCGGCCCGCGCTGCGCACAGGGACGACAGTGGACAGATCAGGCAGTTCGGCTTGGTCGGCGTGCACACGGTTGCGCCCAGATCCATCAGCGCTTCAGCAAATTCTCCCGGCCGGTCCTCCGGCACCAGCGCCCGCACTGTTTCGGCAATCACCTTCTTCTCAGCGGCCCATTCGCCTTTCAATGCCAGCAGGCGCGCGAACACGCGATCGACATTGCCATCCACCGCCGCCGCTTTCTGGTCAAAGGCAATCGCCGCGATCGCGCCAGCCGTATATGGCCCGATACCGGGCAGTTTGCGCAGTTCGGCCTCTGTTTCCGGAAAGCCTCCGCGTGCAGCGACTTCACGCGCACATTTCAGCAAATTCCGCGCTCGCGCATAATAGCCGAGGCCCGCCCACGCACTCATCACCTCTTCATCCTTTGCCGCCGCCAGCGCCTCAATGGTTGGCCAGCGCGTAAGGAAGGTATGAAAGTATGGGGTGCCATGCGGGATGGTCGTCTGCTGCATCATGATCTCGCAGAGCCAGACACGGTACGGGTCAGGCCGCTCGCCCACTGCCCGGTCTGCCGGCAGCGTGCGCCAGGGCAAGTCGCGTGCATGACGCTCGAACCACGGCAGCAATTTGCCCGGCAGGCTGTTCAAATCTCTGTGCTTTGCCGGTGCCATGCCTTTTCCTCGCCCGAAAGCCGTGCAATCTCGTACGAATGGTCACGAGATCAACCCTTGATCCCATAGAGGAAGCTCGCGCGCGCGTCCGCCTGCGCTACCAGCGCGCGACACGCACTTATTCCAACATGCGCCAGGTCGGGCTTGCCGCGGAACGGGTCGGCCGTAAATCCGGCGCCAAGAAACTGCCCCCCATTCAGGTTCTCCGCCAGCGCTGGCGCGAGATCGCTGGCGAACAACTCTATAAATACTGCCGCCCGGAGCGGCTCAGCGGTGGCAAGGATGGTCGCGTGCTGACCCTGCTCGTCGTGCCGCAAGCCGCCCCGATGGTGCAGCACCAGTCCGAAACGCTGCGACAGCGCGTGTCAGTGTCCGCGGGCGGCGACATTACCGCCATCAAGATCAAGCAGGGATCGCTCGGAACAGAACCGCCCAAGACGCTGCGTCGCAAAACGCGTCCGCTCTCACTGAAAGAGCGCAAGGAACTTGAGGAATCGACCTCCGGAATTCAGAACGACAAGCTGCGCGCCGCAATTGTTGCACTCGGCGAGGCCATGTTAACCGCAGAAGATACGCCGCCCAACGCCAAGCCTGGCAAGGATAGCGGCCTGCCATTCTGATCCCGCCCTGCCCGCAAGGAGCCCCGACATGCTGAAATCCATTCTGACTGCCGTCACGGCTGCCGCCTTCCTGGCCATGCCTGCCCTTGCCGAAGACCTGTCTGTTGGCCACTCCAAGGGCTCGAAAGACGCGCCACTGACGATCATCGAATACGGGTCTCTCACATGCGGTGGATGCAAATACTTCCACGACAAGATCCTGCCACGCATCGAGGCCGATTATATCGAGACCGGCAAGGTCCGTTTCATCTTCCGTGAAGTCCTGCGCAATGATGTCGATACGGCTCTCGTGACCATGGCGCGCTGCGCTGGCCGGGACAAATTCTTCGAGGCAACCGGCACAATGTTTGCGCGTCAGCCTGATGTCATCAAGTCGGCGCAAGCTGGTACGGTGCTCGACACTTTCATCGAGATCGGCACGCCCTATGGCATTCGGGACGTCGACACGTTCAATGCCTGCTACACCGACATGAATGTCCGGCTCGACATGGCCGAAGTGCAGGAAAGCGCCGAGGAATATGAGCTGCGCGGCACGCCAACGCTGGTTATCAACGGCGAGGAAAAATACGTCGATGACGACTTCAAGTCGGCCGATGCGTTCGCCGCTTATCTCGACACACAGCTTGCCGCGCTCCCCGATTCGACCGGTTCAGAGGCAAATTAGTTAACAGAACAGGTGGTTGCAGTTAATCAATTGGCAACCAAACCGACTCAATCCTTAACGCGAAGGTTATGATCATGAATTTCTTCTCACGACGCACTGCGCTTGCAGCGATTTCAGCGCTGGCCCTGGTCGCCTGTGGCGACACCGGTGCCGACACATCGCCTGCAGGTGGCAACGCCGTGACAGCTGGCAGCGAGCTTGGCCACGTCAAAGGGGCGGCAGACGCACCTGTCACCCTGATCGAATATGCCTCGCCCACCTGCCCGGCCTGCAAGTACTGGCATGATGACATCCAGCCAGTTGTCCAATCGGACTATATCGACTCCGGCAAGGTGAAACTCGTCTTCCGCGAATACCCACTCCACGCGCCGGATGTTCCTGCTTACCTCGTCGCCATGTGCGCGGGCGAAGACAAGTACTTCGACGTGCTGGACGAGCTGTTCGAATACCAGTCCGGCATCATCGAATCCGCGCAAAACGGCGTCCTGAAGGCCATGCTCCAGACCATCGGCCAGCGGCACGGCATTGAAACCGAAGCCGACTTCGATGCCTGCATGAACAATCGCGACCTGCGCCAACAGATGGCGGACATCTACCAGACGTCCGAAAAGTTCGGCGTCACCGGCACACCAACCTTCATCATCAATGGTGAAGTGCACCAGTTCGCCAACATGAACTCCGCTGAGAAGGTCACAGCCGCGCTGGACGCCGCGCTTGAAGCTGCAGGCGTCTCAACAGACGAGTAAGGATATGGGGGAGCCAGTATGAAGATAACCGAACTCCGTATTGCTGGCTTCAAATCCTTTGTGGACCCTCAGGACGTGCCAATCGAACCCGGCCTGACCGGGATCGTCGGGCCGAATGGCTGTGGCAAGTCCAATCTTCTGGAAGCCCTTCGCTGGGCCATGGGCGCAAGCTCTGCACGTGCCATGCGCGGCGGGGAGATGGATGACCTCATCTTCTCCGGTGCGGATGGGCGGCCGGCCCGCGAGACCGCTGAAGTCACGCTCGTGCTGGACAATTCCAAACGCACCGCGCCACCGGAATTCAACGCCTCCGACACACTGGAAGTTATCCGCCGCCTGAAGCGCGGCGCAGGCTCCACCTACAAGCTGAATGGCCGGACTGTACGCGGCAAGGACATCCAGCTCCTGTTCGCGGATGCTTCGACCGGCGCGAACTCCCCGGCTCTCGTGCGCCAGGGTCAGATTTCGGAACTGATCGGCTCCAAGCCGCAGAACCGCCGCCGTATCCTTGAGGAAGCCGCCGGCATTGCAGGCCTCAATTCCCGCCGTCACGAAGCCGAGCTGAAGCTGAACGGCGCCGAGACCAATCTGGAGCGCCTGTCGGAAGTCTCCGCTGAAGTCGAGCGCCAGCTCGCCAGCCTCAAGCGCCAGGCCGCCAAGGCCCGCAAATACAAGCGCCTGTCTGAAGAGATCCACGCCCTCGACGCGCTGATCGCGCACCTGCGCTGGCATGAGGCCAAACTCGCCTGCGACACGGCCCGCACGCAATTGGACGAAGCCCGCCGCGCGGTTGAGGAAAAGACACGCGAAGACGCGATGCGGGAACGCGAGCGCATTGAGGCCGGTGAAGGACTCAATCCCCTGCGCGAAGCTGAAAGCGTTGCCGCCGCCAAGCTCGGACAGGCGCGCATCACGCTGGCAAGGCTGGAAACCGAGCGCAAGGTCGCCGCCGAGACCCATGAACGCCTCGATGCCGAAGCGACCCGCCTGATGGAAGACATCGAGCGCGAGCAGGACCAGAAACTCGAAGCCGAAGACGCCCTCGCCCATGCGAAGTTTGAGCTGTCTTCGCTGCCGGTCCTGAACGAAGCCCAGAACGAGGAAATCGAGGCCGAGACGCGAAAGGCGCTCGAAGATGCCCGCACACGTCTCGCGGGCGCGGAGAAAGCAGCCGACGAAGCGCAGGAACGCCTGTCGGAAGTGCGCGCCCAGCGCCGCGCTTCGGAGGAGAATGCCTCCGCCCAACGGCGTCGCCAGTCTCAGCTCAGTTCTGAAATCGACCGCCTGAAAGGCGAAATGGCCCGGATCGAAGATGCCGTGTCGCTGGTCGGCCGCCTGCGCGATGCCAAAGCGGCCGAACAGGATGCCGAAGCCGCCCTGCAAGACGCCGAACGCGCCGTCGAAACCGCCGAGGCCACACTCAATTCGACCCGTGAGGCGGAAACGTCCGCACAGGCGCCCCGGGATGCGGCCCAGCAAGATGTGCGCGCGCTCGAGGCCGAAATTTCTGGTCTGCACAAGCTGCTTCGCAAGGCCGAAGGCCCAAAAGCCCCGCCAGTTGTCGAGCGCATTCGCACGCAGGATGGCTACGAGAAAGCCATTGCAGCCGCTCTGGGCGACGATATCGAAGCCCCAACAGATCGCTCTGCCGCAATGTATTGGGGCGGCGCGTCGCTGGCTTCGCAATCCCTGCCGCAGGGTGCCCGCCCGCTGACAGATGTGACCGAGGCTCCCGGCGAGCTCGCGGCGCGGCTTGCCCAATGCGGCGTTGTGGACGTGGCCGATGGCGAGCGCCTGATGGCCCAGCTCCAGCCCGGCCAACGACTGGTTTCCGTCGAGGGGCATCTCTGGCGCTGGGATGGTTATATCCGCACACCAGATGCACCGGTCAGCGCAGCTGCACGTCTTGAACAACAGGCCCGGCTTGAAGCCGCCGAAGCCGAACTGCCCGCTCTGACCGCCACCTATGAGGCGCGTGAGGCAGACCTTGTAGCTGCCCGTGACGCCCGTCAGACGGCTGAGGTGAAACTCCGCGACCTGCGCCAGGCCATTGCCCCGGCCCAGCGCGCGCTCAGCGAGGCACGCAATCGCGTCTCACAGGAAGCACAAGCCTCCGAACGCGCAGCCATGAAGCGTGACACAAGCGGTGAAGCCCTTACCCGCGCCGAGGCCGACCTTGCCATGGTCAATGAGACGCTGGCCATGATTGCACCGGAAGGCCCGGCGGAAAACGAAGCCGCGCTCGAAACCCGGCTCGCCGAAGCACGTACGATGGTGGCCGAAGCCCGCACCGCTGAGATCGAAGCGCGCGGCCGCCTGACAGACATTACACGCGGTCGCGAACAGGCTGCTGCGCGTCGCGATGGCCTCGAACGCGACATCAAGACATGGTCCGGCCGCATTACCGCGACCGAGGAGCGCGTGGCGCGCCTGATTGAGCGCCGCCAGTCTGCTGCTTCCGATGCCCTGGCCGCCAAGGCACGCCCCGAACAGCTGGCCGCCGAGATCGAGAACCGCAGCAACGAAGTCGAAGCGCTGGAAACCGAACGCAAGCGCGTCGCAGACCAGCTCGCCGAAAAAGAAGCCGCCATCCGCGAGGCCGAACAGGCCGCCCGCGCCGCCGCCAATGCCGCCTCAGAAGCGCGCGAGAACCTTGCCGGTTGGAAGGTGAAGCTCGAAAACGCCGAAGGCCGGCTCGAAGAATCGGTCGAGATCGCCCGCAACAATTTCCAGCGTACGCCGGAAGGCCTGTTGGCGATTGCCGAAGCAGGCCTCGAAGAAGAGACGATGGGCGAGTTCACGCCCCGCGATGCCGAACGCCGCGCCGATGAGCTCCGCCGCACGCGCGACCAGCTGGGCGGCGTGAACATGAATGCCGAGGAAGAAGCCGAAGAACTCGAAGAACGGCTCGGTTCGCAGGTGACCGAGAAGGAAGACCTCGTCGCCGCGATCGGCAAGCTGCGCCAGGGCGTCGATGCCCTGAACGCCGAAGGCCGCGAACGCCTGCTGAAGGCGTTCGAGCAGGTCAATGAACACTTCAAGGCGCTGTTCACAGCCCTGTTCCGCGGCGGCCAGGCTGAGCTGCGCCTCGTCGATGCCGATGATCCGCTGCAAGCCGGGCTCGAAATCATGGCTCAGCCACCTGGCAAGAAGCTCGGCACGCTGAACCTCATGTCCGGCGGCGAACAGGCCCTGACGGCGGCCGCACTGATCTTTGCGGTCTTCCTGTCCCGCCCCGCGCCGATCTGTGTGCTGGACGAGGTGGACGCGCCGCTCGATGACGCCAATGTCGACCGTTTCTGCAACATGCTGAACGAAATGCGCCAGCGCACCGATACGCGCTTCGTGGTGATTACCCACAATCCGGTCACGATGAGCCGGATGGACCGTCTTTTCGGCGTCACGATGCGGGAAAAAGGCGTTTCCAAGCTGGTTTCTGTGGACCTGCAGGCAGCCGAAGAGCTCGTTGCGGCGGAGTAGCGCACACCCACACTATAGAAATCCAATAGAATCAGACCTCTAGCTTTCTGCAATCGCGGTTGACTTGCCTGCCCCCAATACATAGTTTGCGCCGAAATCCGGGGGGCACCCCATCAGAAGGGATTCGCTTGCGCGAAGCTTAGCAAACCATGTCCAGTGAAGGCCCGAACGACCTCGGTGAACGTATCGCCCAGGCTCAGGCGGCCAGAGCGGCAAAGGATGCTGCAAAACGCAAGTTGGATGCAGATGATGGAAGTCTTTCGGCCGGGGCCTACGCCCTGCGATACGGCGCGGAATTTGTCGCCTGCATCTTTGTCGGAGGCCTCATTGGTTTCTGGATCGACGCATTCGCAGGAACAAAGCCCTGGGGCCTGCTGATTGTCGGGACACTCGGCTTCGCAGCAGGTATACGAGCGATGATGCGCGCCTATCGGGAGCTGAATGCCCGGGCGCTAGGAAACTTATCGGAGCCTGAGGCTCCAACAGACGGGACCGGGAACGAATGAACTTCGCTCTGCAAAACACCGCGATTGATCCGATCCACCAGTTCCAGGTCACGAAGTGGCTGGACCTGCGCCTCGGCAATATCGACATTTCCTTCACCAACGCCTCCGGCTTCATGCTGCTGGGCGTGGTGCTCTGCATCGCCTTCTTCGGCTACGCCGCTTCCAAGAAGGCGCTGGTGCCGGGCCGTACGCAATCCATGGCCGAGATTGGCTATGGCTTCGTCGCCGACATGGTCCGCTCGACCGCTGGTGAAGAAGGCCTGCGTTTCTTCCCGTTCGTCTTCACGCTTTTCTTCTTCGTATTCTTTGCCAACATGATCGGCATGGTGCCTTACGCCTTCACCACAACCAGCCATCTGGTCGTGACCGGCGCCCTGGCCCTGCTCGTGATCGGCATCGTCATCGGCTTCGGCATCTGGAAGAACGGCCTCAGCTTCTTCAAACTGTTCGCCCCATCGGGCGCCCCTTGGCCGATCTATTTCATCCTCGTGCCTATCGAGGTCATTTCCTTCCTGGCCCGTCCGGTCACACTGGCGCTGCGTCTGTTCGCCAACATGCTGGCTGGCCACATCATGCTGAAACTGTTTGCAACCTTTGCAGCCCAGCTCATCGGCGCGGCCTTGTCCGGCGCGGTGTTCATGGGTGTGGTCGGCATCCTGGCCTTCGGTATGGGTATCGCGCTCAACGCACTCGAACTTCTTGTGGCAGGTCTTCAGGCCTATGTTTTCGCAATCCTGACCTGCGTTTACCTGAACGACGCACTGCACCCGTCACACTAAGGACTCTTCGCCAGTGCGGCCCTTGGGCACGCACTAAAAAACTTGACGCAGCCTAACGAACACGCTTCACGGGCCGCAAATTATTGAAACCCTTGCATTCCAAACAGGAGACGACCATGGAAGGCGATATCGCACTCGGCCTCAAATATGTAGGCGCTGGCCTCGCAACTCTCGGCATGATCGGTGCCGCGATCGGTGTGGGCAACATCTTCAGCTCGTTCCTCGACGCTGCCATGCGCAACCCGTCCGCTGCACCACAGCAGACCGGTAACCTCTTCATCGGTATGGCCCTCGCAGAGGCACTCGGCATCCTGTCGTTCCTCGTGGCCGTCCTGATCCTGTTCGTGGTCTAAGCCACTTACACGCCAAGAACGGGCCGGCGGACTTGATAGACCACCGGCCCGATCCAGCCTGATGCTGCACTTGAGGTACTGAAATGCTGCTCGCCCTGCTTGCGGAAACTGCCCATCACCTACCGGATGACGCGCCGCCTCCGTTCCCGCCTTTCGAGGCGTGGCACATGCCGGGCCAGTTGTTCTGGCTCGCGATCCTTTTCGCGACCCTCTACTTCTCCCTCTCGCGCTTCATCCTGCCAAAGATGTCGGACACGATCGAAAAACGGTCTGACCGCATCGCCTCTGATCTTGATCAGGCAGCCAAGCTGAACGAGCAGGCCACCGAAGCCCAGCAGGCGCTCGAACTGCGCATTGCCCAGGCCAAGGCGAAAGCCCGCGAAACAGCGAACAAGGCAGCGGCCAAGATTGATGCCGAAATGACGGCTGAAACGGCTCGCGTCGACGCCGAGATCGAAAAGAAGCTGGACGCTGCCGAAGAGCGGATCTCCGCCCTGCGCGCAACGGCCATGCAGAATGTCGAACAAATCGCTGTAGACGCAGCTGACGCCATGACGGCCCGTTTCGGCCTCAAGGCCTCTGCGGCTGACCTCAAGAAAGCCGTTTCGACGGCTCTGAATTAAGAGAGACATGCAGATGACCCTTCGTCTTGCCCCTGCCCTCACCTTCGCTGCGCTGGTCGCATCACCCGCCTTTGCCGCATCTGATGCGCATGGCGGTGGCGGCTTCATCGGCGGCTTCATGTATTCGCTGACCGATCCGGTCACGCACACCGCATTCCTGGCTTTCGCGGCCTTCCTGTTGATCGCATGGCGCATGGGCGCCCTGAAGACGATCCTCGGCGGCCTCGACAAGCGCGCAGACGACATCCGCAACGAGCTGGAAGAAGCCCAGAGCCTGCGCGAGCAGGCGGCTGAAGCCCTCGCCCTCGCTGAGCGTCGCCAGCAGGATGCAGACAAGGAAGCCGAAGCGATGATCGCCCAGGCCAAGGACGACGCCAAGCGGATCATGAAAGAGGCCCGCAAGGATATTGCAGACCGCCTCGCCCGCCGCGAAGCGCTGGCCGAAGCCCGCATCACTCGCGCCGAAGCCGAAGCGACCGAGGAAGTCCGCCGCGCCGCTGCAGACGCTGCCACGGCCGCTGCGAAACGCCTTCTGGCCGAAGACACGGCCGTCGACCAATTCGAATCCGCTGCCCGCGAAATCGAAAAAGCCCTCGGCTAGAGCGGGGACACCTTTCAGCCTCTCCCCGGCTCATATTTTTTAGAACCCCTGACCTGCCGCGCAGTTCAGGGGTTTTTTGTATCTGCTATCCAACCGCCCTCTGCTCGACGGCAAACTCTGGGGCATGGACACCCTGCTCGCTCCACTGGCTTCGCCCCTACCTTCCTGTCTGGAACCCCACCGGTTCTGGATCTGGCTGCAGATGGTCGCGTGGCGTCTCTATGTGCGCGCCGTGAAAGGCAGGGGCATCCCCTTCATGACGGTCATTGATCGGCAGGGAACCGTATACCTGAAATGGATCGGACATCCTCCGCACGAATTCCCGCAAGCTTCCGACGACCCGCTGGCCTTCACACCGTCAAAAGCCTTCCGCATCGCGCTTGGCGATCTGTCGTCCGCCCATCCGGGTGAGCGTGGGAGACTCAGCTCACCTACCACGAGCCCCCCGGCCTGCGCCCCCGTCAGCGCATCAGTCAGCTCACCTGTCAGCGCCTCGGTCAGCGCCTCGGTCAGCGCCCATGCGGCCGCTGTGCCCGCTCCGGACACCTGACCGAAACCCTTCCCCCGGAAAATTCATCAGCCCACCCAGCGCCCTCACAGGCGTCGCTCAGGCTTGTCCAATCGCGGGCGGACTGGCGCGGCGTGCCCGACCCGGCGTCTCTCCGACATGTTTCTTGAATGCCCGTTTGAAAGCTGCCTCGGAACTGTAGCCCACAGTTTCTGCCGCTTCCGCGATCGACACGCTGCTGTTTGACAGCAGGCTGGAAGCCAGTTGCATCCGCCAGCGCGTCAGGTAACGGGATGGCGGCTCGCCCGTATATGCCGCGAACCGGTCAGCCAGAGCCGAACGCGACATGCCCGCTTCCTTGGCCAGCTTGTACAGCGTCCACGGCTCAGCGGGGCGTGTATGGATCAGGCGCAGTACCGCGCCCACCCGCTCATCCCGTAGGCCCGAAATCCAGCCAACCGAATCTTCACTCAAGGTCTCGATATAGTGGCGCAGCGTCTGAACGAACATCAGCTCGCTCAACTTGGCCAGAACCGTCTGGCTGCCGGCTTCCGGGCGCTCATCCTCGTCCAGCGCCGAGACGATCAAATTCTGCATCAACGCCCATGTACTGTCGGTGGGCCGCACGATCATCATCCCTGGCAAGGCGCTCAGCAGCGGATTGAATGGCCGGGCATCACAGCCGAAATATCCGCAAACAAACGTTGCGGGCGTGCCGTCTCCGCCAATCTGGACGTGATTATAGGGCGTCACGCGCTTGGCCGCATCCCGATACGGCTCCACGTCAACCTTTGGGATCATGTTCGGCTTCTGATCGGACGCGATGAAATGCTCTGCCCCCTGAGGCAAGATCATGATCTCGCCAGACCGCAAGGTCTGCGGTTCGGTATCGCCTGCGGTTGACCACGCCCACGCATCGCCATCAATCATCACGTGAAACGGAATCACATGCTGAACATGCGGCATCACGATGGAGCCGATCTCGTCCATTGACGGGTTGGTTGTCACCCAGGGCGCCGACGCATTGACCTTGAAATAAAAGGCCGCTTCAAATCGAACGGCACTCAAAACCTGCGATAATACATCCATACGCGTCCCCCTGAGACCGAAACGGTCTCGATCCGAGCCACACTCTGGATGAATGAGCATTTTTTCCGGATGCAGGAGAATTACGTATTTAGGGCAACAATGCAAATATCCTCCCACGAACAGCGCGATTGTCGTGCTTATGGGGGACGGGGAAACGCAATGACCAATGTTGTAATCAATACACTGGGCGGGAGCACGCAAAGCTATTCCGCAAACGAACTTCAACAGTCGACCGGATGCCGGATCATCACGCCGGAAGCCGATGACTATGACGCGCGCCGCGCCATCTGGAACGGCATGATCGATAAACGGCCGGCTGCCATTCTGGTCGCCAGGGACGAAGCTGGCATCGCCGCTGCGGTAAGCTTCGCTTCCACCAATGGCTTGCTTATGTCGCTGCGCTCTGGCGGACACAATATCGCCGGCATGGCGCTTTGCGATGACGGGCTCGTGCTCGACATGCAGGACATGAAGGCGGTCACCGTCGATCCGGAGGCCCGGACGGCGCGGGTTCAGCCCGGCGCGTCTCTCGGCGATGTCGACCGGGCCACACAGGAATTCGGACTGGTCGTGCCAACTGGCATCAATTCAACAACAGGAATAGCCGGGCTGGCGCTGGGGGGTGGATTTGGCTGGGTGACGCGGAAGTATGGACTGACGGTGGATTGCCTGAAATCCGTACGGCTCGTGACCGCTTCAGGCTCGATCATCACTGCAAGCAAGACTGAAAATTCCGATGTATTCTGGGCCCTTCAGGGTGGTGGTGGGAATTTCGGTGTCGTCACCGAATTCACATTCGACCTGCACCCCGTTGGCCCGGAAGTGTTTGCAGGCATGCTGGTCCATCCGATTGCGGATTTTCCAGATGTGACCCGCGCACTTCAGGCGCTCGTTGCAGACGCGCCGGACGAACTGACCTGCTGGGCCGTTTCGCGCAAGGCCCCGCCCCTGCCTTTCATACCTGAGGAATGGCATGGCCGTGAAGTCATGGTGGTTCCTTTCTGCTTTATCGGTGATCTGAACGCTGCAGAGGCCGCCACATTGGGCGTGCGCTCCATCGGAAATCCGATTGCAACTCATTTTGGCCCGATGCCGTTCGCCGACTGGCAAACCAGTTTCGATCCGCTGCTCACCGAAGGCGCACGCAATTACTGGAAAAGCCATGATGTCGCCGCCTTCAGTGACGCCGCCATCGACATTATACATGAAGCGGTCAACAATCTGCCTTCGGATGAATGCGAGATTTTCTTCGGGCATGTCGGTGGCGCTGCGACGCGCATTCCGGCGGATGCCACGGCTTGGCCAAACCGTCAGTCCCATTTTGTGGTCAACGTCCATACGCGCTGGCAAGACCCGGCCGATGACGGAAAATGTGTTCAATGGGCCCGGAAACTGTTCCAGGCATTGGAGCCCCACGCCATGGGTACGCGCTATGTAAACTTCATTCCCGAGGGGGACGAAGCCAATAATCTGGAAGACGCCTTTGGGGAAAATCTTGACCGGCTTGTACGCATCAAGGAAGCAACCGACCCCGACAATCTGTTTCGCACGAACATCAATCTGACGCGCAAGATACCAGCCGGGGTGGCCGGCTAGCTCAGCTGGAGCTCGACCAAGCGCTTATAGGCGCCACTGGAGGCCATCAGCGCGTCATGCGTGCCTTCCTCCACCGCGCGGCCGTCTTCCATCACAATGATGCGGTCGGCCGCGCGAACTGTAGAAAGGCGATGCGCAATAATCAGCGTGGTGCGGCCCTTGGAGAATTCCGCAAGGGCCGCCTGCACTTTTGCTTCGCTCTCGGCGTCGAGGGCCGATGTCGCCTCGTCCAGCAACAGGATCGGCGCACCGCGCAGGATCGCCCGCGCCAGGGCCACGCGCTGGCGTTGGCCGCCGGAAAGGTTGCGGCCCATCTCGCCTGCAGGCGACTGGTAGCCGTCCGGCATCGACATGATGAATTCATGCGCATTAGCCGCCTTGGCCGCCGCCTCGATCTCTGCATTGGTCGCGCCAAGACGCCCGAGCGCAATATTGTTCTGGACCGTATCGTCGAACAGCGCTGAGTCCTGCGCCACCAGCCCGATATTGGCCCGGAGCGTATCGCCCACAATGCCGCGCACATTCTTGCCATCCACGCTTACCGCGCCGGACTCGGCATCATAGAGGCGCATGAGCAGGTTGAAGACAGTCGACTTGCCCGCGCCCGACGGGCCGACAATCGCCACCGTCTCGCCCGGCGCGGCGACAAAGGACAATCCGTTCAATGCCCGCGTGCCATCCGGATAGGCAAAGCTGACCCCATCAAACACCACATGTCCGTTGATCCGGTTCAAGCGCTCAGCATCTGGTGCATCCGCAATATGAGTCGTCGCGTCGACAATCTCGAACACGCGATCGGCTGCGGCGCCGCCTTCCTGCGCCACAGCATTCAGTGTGCCGAGTGCGCGCAGTTCCGGCGAGACGATGCCCAGCGCGGCAATGAAACCGAGCAGGTCGCCAAGGGTCATTGCCCCCTGCGACATACGCCAGGCCGCAAAGCCGAGAATTCCGGCCAATGCAGCGCCACCCGCAACTTCAAGAATCGGGTCAACCGCCGCCCGGTCCGTCAGCACTTTCAAGAACAATTTGGAGCGCTCCACAAAGCCCTGCCGCGCACGGGATTTCTGGTACGGCTCAAGCCCGTAAGCCTTCACCACCCGCGCCGATTGGAAGCCTTCCGACAGGAGCGATGTCACCTGCCCGACCTGCTTCTGGGCCTGTTTGGAGCGTTTGCGAATGCGGTTGCCGAGGCCGATGACCGGCCCGAACGCAATCGGATAGGCGACCAGCAACAGCAGGGTCAGCTGCCAGTCGATGACCAGCATCACACCGAACATGCCGATCACGGTGATCGTGCTTTTGGTGAAATTGTTGGCAAAGCGCAGCGCCGCATCGCGGATCGCGTTCACATCATTGATGAAGCGCGAGACAAAGTCGCCGGACGCATCCGCCGCCACACGCGCATAATCACCATCGGTCAGGGAATCGAACTGGCTCGATTGCACCGACACCAACCCGCGCTGGACGCCGGTATTGTTGAACAGGGTCATCAGGTAGAGCGAGAGCGCCCGCGCACAGGACAGGGCCACGATTGCGCCGCCGATCCACCAGATCCAGTCAGGGCCGGACACGGGCACCTGCGCCTCATCCCCGAAACTCGCTTGCAGTCGATCGCCAAGCATCTTCAGCACCAGCGAATAGCCCATGGCGCTGAGCGAGGTCAGCAGGGCCATGAGCGTGCCGGCGGCGAACCAGCCGATATGCTGGCGGAAATAGGCTGCAAACAGGCGCCTCAGGCTCCCCTTCTGCTTGGGGGCCTTAGCTGTCACCACCTCAGACGTGATGGTGGTCTCCCGTTTCCGGGTCCAGCAGCTTGTGAGCGTGCAGGATGAAATAGCGCGTTTCGGCATTGTCGACCGTACGCTGGGCAGCATTCTTCCAGGCGTCGTAGGCTTCCTTGTAGTTCGGGAAAGCCCCGACAAAGTCGACCTTGGACAGGTCTTCGAATTCCACTTCGGTCACATCCTTCAGCTCGCCGCCGAATACGATGTGGAGAAGTTGTTTGGTCTCGCGGGTAGTATCGCCCATTTTGGCTGGCTCCGTAGTCGCTGGAGGCACCATTTTCGGCGCCCTTTCCTGTGGGTCAGGTATATCCACAAATTCTGACCTGCGCACTAACAGAGGATGCAGGGCGTTTCCAGAAGCAATAACGCTCCTTTGTGCAGGTACTGCCCGGTTGAATATGAGTTTTTCGCCGCGATGTGTCGTGGCAACACCACCCGCTTCCTCGATGAGGATCGTGCCCGCAGCCAGATCCCAGTCCGCCTTCTGACCCAGAACGAGCGTTGCGTCCCATTTTCCTGCCGCCACGAAGGCCATCCGCAACAGGGTGGAGTTGGGCTTCGGCCGGGCGACGGTAACGGGCGGCCAAGGCTCCGGCCAGCCTGGGTGCTCCAGCATTGTCTCCGCCGCAATCAGGCGGCAACCTGCCTCGGCGGCGCACTCACTGACCCGGATGGCGGCGCCGTTCAGAAACGCCCCCTGCCCGCGATGCGCCTCGTAGAATTCGTCCAGTTCCGGCGCATACAGCACCCCGCCCACCGAGATGCCCTCTTCCACAATGGCAAGCCCGATGCACCAATGCGGATCACCGCGAATATAGGCGCGGGTGCCGTCAATCGGGTCCACGACCCAGCAGCGATCCTTTTGGCGCGCATGGGGATCGTCGAGCGTCTCTTCGGACAGCCAACCATATTCCGGACGGAAGCGTGTCAGTCGATCCGAGCAGAGCTGGTTCACGGCCATATCGGCTTCGGTCACCGGACTACCGCCGCTCTTGTGCCAGGTCTCTGCCGTTTGGCCGCCGAGCATGAAGGACTGCGCCAATTTCCCGGCTTCCTGCGCGAGCTCACGCAGGATTTTCATGTCTTCAAACAGGGTGCGGTCAGCTACCCGCAAGACTCATATCCTCGATGAGAATGCTCGGCGCGTCCCGCGTTCCCCGGAACTCAAGGTCCGAGGCCGGGATCAGCCGCGCAAACATGGAAGGCAGGTCACCCGCGATGGTGACTTCGGACACCGGATAGGCAATCTCGCCATCCTCGAACCAGAAGCCCGACACGCCGACCGAATAGTCGCCATTGTTCGGATTGATGGACGGCCCGAACATGTCGGTTACCAAAAGGCCCTTGCCCGCCCCCTTGACCAGTTCGCCGGGAGTCTTGTCTCCGGCCTTCAGGTAGAGGTTCGACGTGGTCACGCCGGGAGGATCGCCAAAGCCGAGCGCGGAAAAGCCGTTCGGCTCCATGCCCAGCTGGCGCGCCGAAGAGGAATTCAGCAGCCAACTGGTCAGTCGGCCATTATCGATCAGGTGAGTTTCCTGCACCGGCAGGCCTTCACCATCATGGCTGCGCGAACCCATGCCCATCGGGCGGAATGGATCGTCAATGATGTGGATACCATCCGCGAAGACCTGCTCGCCCATCCGGTCTTTCAGGAAGCTGACACCGCGCGCAACTGACGGGCCGGAAATCGCCCCCAGGAATGCCCCTATGAGACCCGCAGAGACCCGCCGATCATACAGGACAGCGGCCTTCTGCGTGTTCAGCTTGCGTGAGCCAAGGCGCGAGATCGTGCGCTCACCTGCCGTGATTCCGATCTCGGCAGCTGTCGGGCGGTCTTTCTTGAAGCGGACTGACCAGCTGTCATAGTCCCGCTCCATATGGCCATCGCGCTCTGCCACCGCAGCAAGGCCAAGGCTGGTCGACGTGCCTGTCTTGAAGGCGGAAAAGCCATTGCTGGCCGCAACCCAGCGCGAGGAACGGTTCCAGGATGCGCCACACCCGGCGACCGTCTTGATGCCTTCAATGCCCAAGGCGGCTGCTTCGGCTGTCAGCGCTTCGGATTCCAGGATGTCGGCGGAGATTTCCGGTTCGCCGGTCAGATCCATGTCGAGATCGCCTGTCGCCAGCTTGTCCGCATCCGGCAGGCCGCAATATTTGTCTTCGGGCACAGCGCCCGCCATCGCCACGCAGCGTTCCGCGAGCGCCTTCAGCCCTTCCGGCGACAAATCCGCGCCGGATACGTGCGCCTGTCGCTTGCCATACAGGCAGCGAAGGGCGACCGAGCGCCCCTCTTCACGTTCAATGCTCTCCAGCGCGCCGTCGCGGACGGAAACGCTTACGCCTTCGCTCTCGCCAATCCGGGCGTCGGCAGCGTCTGCACCTTCCTTTCGGCAATGGTCCAGTAGTCCGGCAAGCAATTCGGCCGGCGGTATCTTGAAATCAGCCATTCTGGCTAGATGGACGCTGCGCTCGCCTCGCGCAACTGCGCAAATCAGGCGAAGGCGTGGTACAGGATCGCCAGCGCCGTCAGCGCCATTGCAATCCAGCTGAGCAGGATGCCTCCGGCCCGCATGGCCATGATTGTCACGCCAAGCCCGATGACATGCATCAATCGCCCGAGCGTGAAGACGCCACCTGCAACATGGATGGCCCAGGCCGGCAGTCCCATCAGTGCCAAAATGACAAGGCCGACCAGCATGGACGGGATGTATTCCGTGGCATTGCCGTGCACACGCGTACGCAATTCCAGCATCTCATTGCCGCCGGTCCCGACCGAGACTTTGGCCGACTGCCGCACGGACACGACCCGGAACGCCAGATAGATCAAGAGCAGCATGTTCACGGCGACATATACGCCGGCCACTTCAAGTGATGTCATTGTGGTTTCCTCCCCATTTGAAAAAGGCCACCGACGCGAATCGATGGCCTGTTCTTATTCAATCGTGATTCTGATTGAGTCGCTCAGTCGTCGCGACGCGCATCAGGCAAGCGGTCGTTTATGTCATCGCGAATATCCAGCAATGTCACGATCAGGCCGCAGACGAGGCTGGCCGCGATCCATCCGCCCACTGTGAACACCGCAAAGTCGGCCACTTGAGCAATCGTATCGGTCAGACCAAGCAACTCGCCCGTAAATTCACCTCGATTGTAAAGGCCAAGCGCGATGCCCCCAACGATGATCGCAATGTATGCGACATAGACCATCGTGCGGAAGCTATTGATAATAAAGAACTTCATGAGATCCCCTTCCTATATTCCAAACTAATTCTATGCAGATTGGTGCCACCCGTCGCCCAATTACACGCGAGAAGCGAACTTCCCATGACCGGGCGACGTCGATTTTGCGACAGGCCCAGATTATTCATCGTCTGCCACCGCTAGTTCGCACGAAATCATTGCGGTCAGCGAAGATGCAAATTCGAGCTGGTCAGCCATGGTCAGGGATTCCACGAAATCCTCGACATCGCGCTTCTCGCGGCCGATCGCAGCGGCTGTGCGCCGAAACAGGTCCGGACTCAGCTTTTCTTCCATGGCACCCGTGATACACGCGCAGGTCTCCGGACCTTCACCATCGGCGATGCAGGCCTCGGTCAACATTTCACGGTCGGATTTCTGGCTGCAGGCGGCAAGCATGGCCAAGCAAAGGCCGGTCAGGATCAGGACGCGCATTCTGGCAGCTCCGGTATCTGTTCGGCTCAGCCAAGCACGAAATTAACTAACAGGAAAGCAACTATTCCCGTTGCAGGATCTTGTCGACCTGGATGCCTTTTCCGAACTCGCGCAGGAAACTTTCCTTCACTTCCATCCGGTCATAGTCGTCTGAAACCCAGTCGAGAAAAGGTTTCCAGTCTTCAGGCGCGCGCCCGGCATTGTAATCGGCATAGGCTTGGAAAAACGCGTCCAGCATGCCGGTCTTGCCATGTTTGACGTGAAGGTATTTCAGCGACAGCTGCTCCACCGCTTGCTCGAAAGGAACCTTTTCCCGCAACAGCTTGTAGAGCACGGACATCAGCCCCGCACGATCTGCGCCCGACTTGCAATGCATGAGAGCCGGGTATTCGATCGATTCGAACAAGTCTTTCGCTGCGAACAATGCCTCTTTCGTCGGTGTGTCGCGGGAGAAGACCTGGAAATCGACCAGCGTGATTCCCGCTTTTTCGCAGGCCTCCTTCTCCAGAAGGTAATAGCCCTTGGTGCTTTCCCCGCGCAGGTTCAGGATGGTGCGAATGCCGAGCGTCTCGGCATATTCAACCACCTTCTTGGGCGAGGGCTGGTTGGCGCGCCACATCTCCGGCGAAATCTGGTGCAGGTTCGAGAACGCTGCCCGCAGAAACCCGTGGTCTCCCCAGACCAGTTCCCGGCGCGCGCGGGCACGACCCTGCGTCGTCGACAGGTCCGGCGCTATATGCGGCTTGCGATTCTTTTTCGATCTCAGCTTTACCATTGCCCCGCGATTAGCGGTCGGGCCCGCCATCGGCAAGCACAGGCGACACAAAGAAAAAGTCAGGTGCGCTGCATCCAAACACGCCTCTGCCGGCATCTACCCTACAAAGGCGCCGAACACGACGCCCCGGAACAAGCCTGAAGGAGCTTTTAAAATGAGCGAAGATATTGTTGTCCCCGTAGTCTTTTTTGGTGCCATTGCCGGGATTGTCTGGTTGGTTAGCCACTACAATTTCAAGAAACGCCTGACCCTGCATGAAACTGTGCGGCATGCGGTCGACAAGGGCCAGGACCTGACCGGCGAGACGATGGAAAAACTCGCCCTGATCACCGATCCGGTCCGCGCCGATTTGCGCCGGGGCGTCCTGTTCCTTGCCGTCGGAGTGGCCTTCGGCTTTCTCGGTGTGATGGTTGGCATGGAAGAAGGTGAAGCCGTCAAACCCATGATCGGCGTCGCATCCTTCCCTGTCTTCATCGGTCTGGCCTATCTTGGTCTCTGGGCAGCGAGTCGTCGTGGGCAACAGGGTTGAGCTGAGGTTGGTTGCCAAGGGAGGGCGCGACATGCGCAGCGATCCGGACCTGGCCGCAAGCGCCGCACGAGGCCATGAGGCAGACTTTGCCGAACTCGTGCGCCGCCATCAGGCCCGCGTGCGCGGCATGGCGCGGCGCCTGACCGGCGCGGCCAGCGACGGGGATGACATCGCGCAAGCGACGTTCCTGAAGGCCTGGCAGAAGATCGGTTCCTATGCCGGCGGAACCTTCTCGGCCTGGATCTGCACAATCTGCTGGCGCGAATATCTGCAAGCCCGCCGAAAGCAGAAGATCGAGATAGAGTTTGACGAAACGGCAGAGATCATTCCGTTCGAGCGCACCCAGTCCGATCAGGTCGGTGAACAGATGGACCTCAATCGGGCGCTGAATACCTTGTCTGAAGCCCAGCGGGTCTGCGTGGTGCTGTGCGTCGCCTCAGGCCTGTCCCATCGCGAAGCGGCCGAGGCCACCGGCTGGCCGCTTGGCACGATAAAATCCCATGTAACGCGCGGCGTGGCCGCGCTCCGCAAACACCTTGAAAGCAGCCATGTGGCGTGATGGAGTACGATGATGCGTGACCAGGAAACCTATTCAGACCTGACCGATCTCTTCACGGCGGAAGACCGCGCGCTGGATCCGGCCCCGTTCGTGAATGACGTGATGGGCGGCATTCGCCGAAAATCCCTCTTTCGCAAACTGGTGCTGGGCGCTGTCGGTATGGTGGGTGCTGGCGTGGCGGCCGTGCAGTTACCGAGCTTGCTGACGGGTTGGAGCGGGCTCGATACACTGGTCACCCAGACTGTTACCGATGCCCAGCAGGATGCCAGCCTGCTCGCGACGGCCGATCCGATATGGCTCATGGTAGGCGGCGTGGTCGCGCTGAGCCTTCTGGCCATAACGGCCTGGGAGAAAGCCTAGGCCTTCACGCGCCAGCCCATGCCTTCCAGCAGGGCTTTCGTCTCGTAGAGCGGTAGGCCGACAATCGCCGTGTAGCTGCCATTGATATGGGTGATGAAGGCGCCGGCCATGCCTTGAATGCCATAGCCGCCCGCCTTGCCCTGCCATTCGCCGCTGGCAATATAGGCAGCGATTTCCTGATCTGTCAGGCGCTTCACCTTCACCCGAGCAAGCACGGTACGGCTGCTCACGCGGCCATCGGGGGCTTTCACGGCGATACCGGTAAGACATTGGTGTGCCCGGCCTGAAAGAAGCCGCAGGAAGGCCTCGGCCTCTTCCGCATCGGCAGCTTTTTCGAGGTTTCTCTGGCCCAGCGAAACCACGGTATCCGCGGCCAGCACAAACCCAGCCTCCGGACAGGCCATGGCCTTCTCCCGCGCCAGCCTTTCGGCCAGCGCACGCGGAGATTCGTCCTTGCGACGGGATTCGTCGATGTCAGTGGGGCAGATCGCGTCCGGCACAATCCCGATCTGGGCGAGCAGGTCTCGCCGCCGGGGACTCGCACTGGCGAGGATCAGGGGAACATGCCCTGAGGACGCCATATCTCTTATTTGAAGCGGTAGGTGATACGACCCTTGGTCAGGTCGTAAGGGGTCATCTCAACCATGACCTTGTCCCCGGTCAGCACGCGGATGCGGTTCTTGCGCATCTTGCCAGCCGTGTGGGCAATGATTTCGTGGTCGTTCTCGAGTTTAACGCGGAACGTCGCGTTCGGCAGCAGTTCCACGACTGTGCCTTCGAATTCAATCAGTTCTTCCTTCGACATGCAGTCTCCAATAAAGGGCGGTCCATTGCGCCGCCGAAACGCATATAGGGGGCGCATAAAGGTTTGCACGGATTCCGGCAAGATTTGAAGTTCAGCAAAATGCCCCGTCATGCGGGCATTTTCAGCGTATTCCCGCGCGTCTCCTGCAGACGCGACCCTGTTCCGCACCATCTTAATGCTTATATTCGCATATTGGCTGATACGCCGCCCGCAACAATAACTACGAGCACAACCTGATGAAAGCCCAGCACAAACCCCAGACGAAGGATGCCTTTGACCTCATGTCGGAGCGCATTCACGAGGCCTCAGAAGTGCTGAAGGCCATGTCGAGTGATACGCGGTTGAAGATCATGTGCGCGCTGAATGAGGGCGAGCACCCTGTTCATCAGCTGGCCGACATGACCGGCCAATCGCATTCCGCTGTGTCCCAACACCTGGCAAAGCTGCGTGCGGCCGGTCTGGTCGAAAGCCGCCGGGATGCGCAGACGATCTATTATCGTTGCGCGGGCGGGATCGGCAGGGCGCTGGTCGACACGCTGTGCGCCTATTACCGCTAAGCCTGTTGCAGCAACGCCATATTTGAAAACATCCTTTTGAATCAGGATACGTTTTCGATACAGATTCCTGCTATAAGACCCGCATGTCGCAGTCACTGACCCGGGCGAGTTTCGAACTCCACCAGATTGAACCGATCCTGTCATGGGCCGGAACGTCGGGTGTGGACGTTGACGGCCTGCTGGATCGACTGGGCATCGATCCGGGCAAACGCACAAGCCAACCCGGCACGCAGATTGATCTGGTCGACTATTATCGCATCCAACGCGAGATCGCCCGGTCCTTCGACGACCTGACTGCGCAACTTTCTGAACGAAAGCTGCTCTACCAGACCGGCACATTTGTCGTGACGCAGATCCAGGCGGCCTCGACCCTGCAAGACGCAATCCGGAGCCTCGCTTCGCATTTCAACATGATGCATGGCGGGCGCTACAACTATGTCCGCCAGACCGACTCGATGCTGGCGCTGGTGGTGGATGATTCGACTTTCCCCTATCGCTTTCGCGATGATCGTGCGTTGACGCATTTCGTCGGCGACGCCTTGCTGATCAAGACTCATGCCCTGCTCGACAGCCTGACCGGCGGCGCCGCAGGCCGGGCGCTCAAACGGGTGAGCCTGCTCAGGAACCGGAATGATGACGGCAATGGCCAGCTGCAATTCTGGCAGGTGCCCATCGGCTACGGTCATGCAGCCTATGAGCTGATCTATGATATCGACATAGCCTGCGAGACCATTCCCGCCACCCCGGAAGTCGATCTGACCGCTGACGGGATTTTCGCGCGCGTCATCCGCCATCTTGAAGCCATCGCGCCTTCTTCCGACTCGCGAAGCTATTCGGTGCGCACAGCCGACCTGATCTCGGATGGACACGAAACCCAGCAAGCTGTCGCCCGGCATCTGGACGTGAGCGTTGCAACCTTGCGCCGCCGCCTGAGTGAAGAGCACACAAATTTCCGGGACATCCTCCAGGAAAGCCGCGCCGAACGGGCCGGCCTGATGCTGGCACAAGGCACAAGCGTCACCCAAGTTGCGGAATTTCTTGGCTATTCCGATGTGCGCGCCTTCAATCGGGCGTTCAAGAAGATGCGCGGTGTTTCGCCTGCCGTCTATGCCAGGTCCAGCATGGAAACAGCTCAAACCTGACGCGCCTGAGCGAAAATGTTCACTTGCGTTGAGCCCTCAGGTCATCGCCCAAGCGCGCATGTTCTGGATAACTCCCGTCAAATACAAAGAATACTCGGGAGGAAAAATTGGGAAATCACAAAATGAATACGCTGAGATTCGGTCTCGTGTCGGCGCTGGCGCTGACCGCAGGCCAGTACGCTGCGCATGCGCAGGATGCGGATGATGAGGCCCCGGAAGAGGCCCGCACGCTAGGCCGGGTGACCGTCACCGCCCAACGCCGCGAAGAAGACCTGATCGATGTACCACTGTCCGTTTCTGCGTTCAGCGCGGACCAGCTGGAAGCCACCGGCGCGGTCGATATCACGTCCATCCAGCGTTCGACCCCGAACGCAACGATCGAAGTGGCGCGCGGCTCCAACTCCACCCTGATCGCCTTCATTCGCGGCGTCGGCCAGCAGGACCCGCTCTGGGGCTTCGAGCCCGGCGTCGGTCTCTACGTTGATGATGTCTACATTGCACGCCCACAAGGCGCGATCCTCGACATTTTCGACATCGAACGGATCGAAGTCCTGCGCGGACCGCAAGGCACGCTCTATGGCCGCAACACGATTGGCGGCGCGATTAAATACGTCACCGCCAAGATGGACGACGAGCCGGACCTGAAAGCCAAGGTCAATGTCGGCTCCTACAGCCAGCTCGACACGATCGTATCCGGTTCGGTACCGCTCAGCGACACATTCAAGGTCGGCGGCGCGATCGCCAACTACCAACGCGACGGTTACGGGGAGAACCTCTTCACCGGCGCAGACCATTACGACAAGGACGTCCTCGCCTATCGAGTAAGCGCCGAATGGGCACCGACCGACTCGCTGTTCTTCCGCTTTGCCTATGATAAATCTGAAGACGACTCCAACGCCAAGCATGGCCATCGCCTGATCCCGAGTGGCGACGGCACCCTGCCGGTCACGGATAATGTCTATGACACCCGCGCCGGTATCGGTGATGACAACTCTGTCGAAACCGAAGGCTACTCCCTCACCGGCGAGTGGGACGTCAATAACGAGATCACGCTGAAATCGATCACGGCCTATCGTGAAGGCGCAACGGTTACGCCGATCGACTTCGACGCCCTGCCCGGTCAGGATTTCGATGTCCCGGCTTACTATAATGACGACCAGTTCAGCCAGGAATTCCAGATGCTGTACAATGGCGATCGCCTGTCTGGCGTTGCTGGCATCTACTATCTTGATGGCAGTGCCGACGGCGCATTCGACCTGTTGCTCAGCGCGCTGGGCCTGACGGTCTATCAGGCTGGCAAGCAGGACAAGGAAAACTTCTCCGTCTACGGCGATTTCACCTATGATGTGACTGACCAGTGGAGCGTGTCCCTCGGTGGTCGCTTCACCAAGGATGAAACCACTGCAGACGTGACGCGTGAGCTGTGGCTCGGCATGGGCTCCGGCTCGTTCGATCCGACCAATACCAGCTCGATCTTCTTCGTCACCCAGACCGGCTATGAAGGCCTGAACCGGGAAGACGAAGAGTTTACTCCGCGCATTTCGGTTTCCTACAAGCCAACGGACGACCTGAACATCTACGCAACCTACGCTCAGGGCTTCAAGGCAGGCGGCTTCGACCCGCGGGCACGTGCCGACCTCGACACGCTCGGACTCTCACAGGAAGGCTTCGGACCGGAGAAGGTCGACAGCTATGAAATCGGTATCAAAGGTAGCTTCTTCGATGATCGCCTTTTGCTGAACACAGCCGTCTTCTTTGCTGAATATACCGATCAGCAGATCACAGTTCAGAGTGGCGCCGATTCCGACAATGACGGCGTGAACGACACCTTTGTTTCCTCGGTCTTTAATGCGGGCTCATCGGAATACACCGGCCTCGAGCTTGAGGGCAGCTGGTTCATCAATGATGAGTTCACCCTGATGGGGAACCTCGGCTATATCGATGCTGAAATTCAGGAAATCCTGTCCGCCGGCACCAATATCGCCGACCAGTTCGTGACGCAGAACACACCGGAACTGCAGGGCCAGGTCTCGCTGAATTATATGCGCGACTTCGGGCCCGAATTCGGTGCGATCTCGATCACAGGATCGGCTTCCTATCGCGATGCTTATTACCTCTTCAACGTGGAGAACCCAGGCTTCGCTCCGGGCACAAATGTGCTGTTCCCGAATGGGGGTCCGGCGCTGGATCCGGACTCCTATACGCTGCTGGACCTCAGCTTCGTCTGGACGTCGCCGTCCGAGCGCCTGCGCTTCGGTATCCACGGCCGGAACCTGACGGACGAGGAATACCGCGTCGCGGCCTACAACTTCGTGACGCCGAGCCAGCTTGGCTTCGACAGTGCGTATTCGGCCTTCTACGGCCCACCGCGCACGCTTACCGCCTCAATCTCGGTCGACTTCTAGTCAACCGAGCGGGCCGGCGACCTTTACCTCCGTAGGTCGCCGGTCCCTCCCAAACCTTGCAGATACCGGTAACCGCTTCGGCGTAGCCTGAAGGACAGCCATGACCGATCTCGCGGCCCCACCCTCTTCGACGTCCCGTAATGCATCTCGCGCCTATGTGCTGGCATTGCTTACGCTGGTCTACACATTCAACCATATCGACCGGCAGGTCCTCGTGATCCTGCTGGAGCCGATCAAGGCCGACCTGAAACTGGACGACGCTCAACTCGGCTTGCTGACAGGCCTCGCTTTTGCGGCTTTCTACGCAACCCTCGGCATTCCGATGGCAATGTGGGCCGACCGGGGCAATCGCCGCACCATCATTTCTCTGTCACTGGCCGTCTGGTCGGGTATGACCGCCATCTCCGGCCTCGCACAGAATTTCTGGCACTTGCTGGTCGCCCGCATGGGTGTTGGCGTGGGCGAAGCGGGCGGTACTCCACCTGCCACATCCATCATTTCTGATCTCTACGCGCCCCACGAACGCGCCACCGCGCTCGGCATCTATACGACGGGGATTGGCTTCGGCATCCTTGGCGGCTTCGCGCTGGGCGGTTTGGTGTATGAAGCGTTTGGCTGGCGCGCGGCATTCTTTATCGCGGGTATACCGGGCCTGATCCTCGCCCTGCTGGTTCGCTTCACACTGAAAGAGCCGAAACGCGGTGCTATTGAACAGCGCGTCGATGATGGCGAAGCACCATCGATTGGCGAAACCCTGAAATTCATTTCAGGTCAGACCTCATTCCTGCTGTTGCTGTTAGGCTGTTGCCTCATTTGTGTCTCGGCGAACGCCTTCCTTGTCTTCACGTCCAGCCACCTCCAGCGCACATTCGATGTCGGCCCCGGGGATGTCTCCATCCCACTCGGCCTGTTGATTGGTGGCGTCGGCGGGGTCGGTGCAGTCGTCGTCGGCAAGATCTGTGACCGCATGTCTTCGAAGAACCTGGCCTGGCGCCCGTGGACAATTGCAGCCTGTGGCGCACTTGCCCTGCCATTTGCATGGATGTTCCTTCAGGCAGACAGCATCGGCCTTGCCTATGCGTGGAACGTGGTGCCCAGCTTTGTCGGCCTGATCTATGCCAGCGTTGCCTATACGGCCTCTCAGGAATTGGTGGGTTTGCGCATGCGCTCCTTCGCATCTGCCTTCATGCTGCTCTGCCTGACCCTGATTGGCATTGGCGGCGGCCCGACCTTTGCTGGTTGGCTCAGTGTTCAGTTCTCTGATGCGGGTTCGACAACCCCGCTGAAATCGGCGCTGGAGATCATCCTCCTGCTGAACGCTGCGAGCATCCTCTTCCTCGTCCTGTCGGGACGCTATTATGCCCGCGACGCTGCCCGCGCGGCCAAGCTGGTCTGAGCCCCGCCATGGAAAAACGGGATATCTACTACACTGCGCATGACGGACTGAAACTCTACGCCGCCGAGTATGGCCCACATGACAGCAACCTCACTGTGCTGTGCATGCACGGCCTGACCCGAAACCATAAGGATTTCGAGCCCATGATACGCGGCTTGGAATTACCCGCCCGGTACATCTCGGTCGATGTGCGCGGGCGCGGACGGTCGGATCGCGACCCGAGTGGCGAGACCTATGCGCCACCAGTTTATGTACAAGACATGGCTGCGCTGATTGCGCACCTGAAACTGGACAATCTGATCCTGATCGGCACATCGATGGGAGGGCTGATGGCCATGCTGATGGCCAAGGCTTTCCCGGATAAAATCAAGAGCATCGTGATCAATGATGTCGGACCCGAAGTAAATCCCGCGGGCCTCAAACGCATAGCCGGCTATGCTGGCGGGAATGAAACATTCGACAATCTGGACGATGCCGCTACAGCAATTGGCCGAACACAGGCGAGCGTCTACCCGGACTATAACACAGACGACTGGCTCGAATTTGCCAAGCGAACTTGCACGGTACGCGATGATGGGAAGATCATATTCGACTATGATCCGGTAATTGTGCGGGGCATGGGCAGTACGAAGCCGAGCTGGCGCGTCAACTTCGCGATGTGGCGTATCTACTCGGCGCTCAAGGCCATCCCGCTACTGATTGTTCGCGGTGAAACCTCGGATATCCTCACAGAAAAAACCGCGAACCGCATGCTGAAGCGGCATAAGGGCAGCCGATTGCTGACTGTGCCGGGGCGAGGCCATACGCCGTTCCTCAATGAGCCGGAGTCGCTACATGCGATCAGGAAGTTCATCTCAACAACGCTTAAGTGACACTTCCAAAATAGAGAAGTCAGGTGCCACTTCGCTGTCCTCCGCTGGAGGTTGTCGTACGCCCGCCTGCTCGCTCGCTGGACATCAGTCTTTCATAAGCAGAGACATCCCCGGCGACCCGCCCGGCAACGGCGAACCTGAAACTGATGCTTTCAAGATCCTGTGAGGAATTCAGGATAGCCATCAATTCAGCTTTGGATATGGCCTTGATATATTCTTCAAGCGTGAGCACGCGTGTTACACGCGCACGAGCGAGCGCCAGTGGTTCGTGAACCTCGTGTCGCTGCAAGGGCCAATATGGATCAATCAGCGGTCGCCGCTTCCGCTGGCTGACGCGATCACGCAATAGGGAAACCATGTCGGTCTTGGGCAGCGCTGAAAAAGCGCGTACTTCCGCCCAGGACAGGCCGACGCTGTCCGGCAGACGGACCTCGACAGGGCTGACCAGCAAACCTGCCTGACGTGCCCTCTGCCCCGCCGACTCTTTCGCGGTCCAATAGGATAATGGAGCCGCAAGGACCATGCCGACCGTTGCCGGAGCCAGCCATGCCGCATAGACGGGTGAGATTGCGGTAGCCGCCATCATCAGCGCCGCACCCAGCAGCGTGGCTGGAATATTATGGCGCAGCGTCGCAAGGAAGCTGTACCCGCCCTGCGCGCGTTCCTGCGGCGACCATCCGCTATCCTTGCCCCGGAAGACATTGATAACTGCGCCCGTTTGCGTCGCCATGAGAATCGGGGCGATCAGGACCGACAATGCCGTCTCCGTCAGAGCGCCAAGAATCGTCTTGCCGGCGCCCACGCTCCGACGCCACTCGCGCGACACCAGTCCGTAGACCAACCCATACATCTTGGGGGCGAACAACAGTCCCATCGTGACGAAGAAGAGGGTCAGCGCACGCTCAGAGTCGATCACCGGCCAGGTTGGGAAGAGCGATGCCTCATCCCCAAAATACGCGGGTTGCATGAAGCTGTTCTGGAGCGACAACAGCATACCAAGTGTGATGAAGATCAGCCAGAGCGGTGAGGCAAGGTAGGAAAAGATGCCCGTGATGAGATGAAACCGATTGGTCCAGCTGAGCCCGCCTGTTTTCAAGAGAACCGCCATGTGCTGCATATTGCCTTGGCACCAGCGTCGGTCGCGCTTGACCAGTTCAATAATAGTGGGCGGCCCCTGCTCATAAGACCCACCGATTTCGGGGCGAATTTCCACATTCCAACCAGCGCGGCGCAAGAACGCAGCCTCAACGAAGTCATGGCTCAGGATTGAGCCGCCAAAAGGCGCTTTACCTGGCATTTCCGGCAGTCCAGCAGCCTCAGCCAGAGCTGAGATTCTGATGATGGCGTTGTGTCCCCAGAAATTTCCTTCATTCTGCGCCCACCAAGCCATCCCACCCCCCAGGATCGGGCCGTAAAGCGCAGACGCAAATTGCTGACAACGTGCCAGCAGGGTACGTCCACCGACTAGTTGAGGGATGGTCTGGATCAGCGCAGTATGAGGCGCGCGCTCCATCTCCTCCACAAGATGCACAATCGTGTCGCGCTCCATATAGCTGTCAGCGTCGAAAACGATCATATGGTCGTAGCGCCCACCCCATCGCATAACGAAATCACGAATGTTACCGGACTTGCGATGGTGATTGATTGTGCGTCGACGATAACGAACAGGAACATTGCCCCTGACCGTCTTCAACAACTCTGTATACGCCACCTCTTCGACGAGCGCAATTTCGGGATCAGTCGTATCGCTCAGGATAAAACACTCATAGATACCCGGTGCATCTTCGAGCATCCGCGCCGTAGCGGACACAGTTGCGAAGACATCTTCAACCACCTCATTGTAGATTGGAAACGTAAGGACGGTGCGCACGTTTCGGATACAGACGGGGTCAGCCGAGCGCGCCGCATGCCTTGGCGTCACGGCACAGGCAAAGCCAATGGTTGCGTTCACGAAGGCAAAGCAAATCCAGCTGATATTGATTGCGAACACAAACAGCAGAACCCATTCCAGCAATGTCATTCCCGACACGGCCAGAACCTCGTACATCTCCCGCGTGGTCCAAAGGGTCAGAAGAACTGAAGCCCCCAGCACGAACAGCTTCCGCCAGACATGAGACGTGGTGCCAGCCCGCACCCTGGCGATCCGGGACTGCAAGGGCTGGTTGGGCATGGTAAGCGGAAATTCCGTCGGGCGCGGGCGAAGGTTCGTCATTTTGTGCTCCACCGATAAAGCCACGTCTCCGTCAGCGGGCGACCACCCCGCACCACAACTGCACGCAGTTCCGCCATGTCCGCGCCTTCGGGATCGAGCTCGAAACTCATCCGGTAATTGTCACTGGAAGGGTGGCGACGCATCACCGGATTGAGGATCTTTCCTGCTGATGTGCTGATCTCCAGCTCGGCATTCTCGAAAAATCCTTCCGGGACATCCTCGTAGTCGAGCACGAACATGCGTGCCTTGCCGCCTGGCTTACGGCCAGCACGCGTGTCCGACACGGACATGACTTCGGCCAGGGCACCCGGCCTGTGTCCCCAGTTCATCGTATAGGAAATCGTATGTGTGCCACCAGGTCGCCAACCGGATGCCGGGCGCCAGAATACGGCGACATTGTCATTGTACTCGTTCACAGTCGGAATCTCGACGAGCATCAACTGACCTTCGCCCCAGTCTCCATGCGGCTCCACCCAGACGTCCGGACGCTGATGATATGCGGCCTCAACATCCGAATAGTCATCAAATTTCCGATGCCGCTGCAGCAGACCAAAGCCCATCGGCTGTGTTCCTGCCAGCACCGATACTTCCAGATCGGCGGGGTTCTGGAGAGGACGCCAAACCCATTCGCCGTTCGACATCTGGATCGCCAACCCCTCGGAGTCGTGCACGGCTGGACGAAAATCGTGCCCTTGCTTGACCACGTCATGAGGCGAGAAATAGTACATGGAGGTCAGTGGCGACAGGCCGACACCATCGATTTCCTTTCGGGGGAAAAAAGTCGCCTCCACTTCGACTTGGGTGCGCGGACCCGCCGAAACCTCAAAGGCAAACGCGCCCGTTACGCTCGGGCTGTCCATGAGCGCGTATATGGTGACACCCTGAGACGCAGGGTCTGGACGGACTACCCAAAACTCGCGGAACACAGGAAATTCCTCCCCATCCGCAGATGCGGTTCCAATACCCAGCCCCCGCGCCGATGCGCCGTACACGCTGCCCGCTCCCAATGCCCGAAAGAAACTAGCGCCCTTGAAGCTGAGCACTTCATCGAACTTCCCGGCCTTGTTAATGGGCGCCAGCAACCGCAAACCGGCAAAGCCGAGTGTTTCCTGCGTCTCCTCGGACAAGGGCAAATCCTTGAAATCAAATGCGTCGGTAGAGTAATTATGGGGCGTGACTGTATCCTCGTCGATAATGTTAATGCGGACCTCTTGATCAAACAGGTAGCCACGAGGATCGAACAAGACACGCGATCCTGTCGCAGGGTCGGACCACCCCATGTCGCCAGCAACCGGAAGGATGCGTCGGTACTGATCATAGTTCAAACGCTTCGCATCATCCGGAAGGGGTCGAGATGGCTCATATGGCTCTGCGGCCAGCCGCCGGGCCTTCTGACGTATCTCAGGCAAGCCGAATGCGGCCACGGTATTGGCATCCGCCATATCTTCGGGCTGAGGCCGCACCGGCACGGATGCCGGCTCGGGCTGGACGCGTTCCAAGTTGTAGATAGATGAAGGTGCTGGCTGGCTCTTGGCTGGCGGCACCTGCTCGGATGGCTCTGATTCTGACGGGAGGATCGGCGCCTCATCTATAGCCATCGGAGCTGATGTATCATCGGCGGGAGAACACGCAACGAGAAGCATCGCGAGTGTGAACACACGAATACATTTCGGCCGAAACAAAAATTGCCTGCTCAAGTCTCACCTATTCGCCAGCTCGCGCCCCCATGATCCCCATCATGAATGCTGCAGCGCAATACATTCCGAGACGAATGAATGAGCGAGCCTGCGAATGGTTGCAAAATGGGCCGCCCGATCCGGGATTGGTCGGATCATGGGCGGCCCAACTTAGCCAATTGAGTCTAGTCTAGTCGTTGCTGGAGATCCTTCATGACACCTGAAAAATCGAGCCCGCCATGCCCTCTAGTGTCGAGATCCTGATAGATTTTTTCCGCCATTTCACCCAGCGTCACCTCTGCCCCGGCGGCCCTTGCTGCAGACGCCGCCAGATGAAGATCTTTTAACATCATCGCGACCGCAAAACCGGGCTGATAGTCCCGGTTTGATGGCGCGGTGGGCACCGGCCCCGGCGCCGGGCAATAGCTCGTCATGCTCCAGCACTGGCCGGAGGCTGTGGAGGAGATATCAAAGAAGGTCTGCGCGTCGAGACCCAGCTTTTCCGCGAGATTGAACGCTTCACATGTGCCTATCATTGAGATGCCGAGCAGCATATTGTTGGCGATCTTGGCCGCCTGGCCGTTCCCGCTGCCGCCGGCATGGAAGATATTCTTGCCCATTACGTCGAGGATCGGCTTGGCCTTGGCATAGGCTTCATCGGGGCCGCCCAACATGAAAGTCAGCGTACCGGCATCTGCCGCAGCCGTCCCGCCGGAGACAGGCGCATCCGCCATCAGGAAGCCTGCCGCGTCGGCCTTGGACGCCGCTTCGCGGGCATCCTCCACCGCAATGGTCGAGCAATCAAGAAAGAGCGCGCCCTTGGCTGCATGGGCCGCCACGCCGTCATCGCCGAAATAGACCGACAGGACATGCTTGCCGGCTGGCAGCATGGTGACCACAATTTCGGAGTCCTTCACCGCATCCGCAATTGTGGCCGCAGCAACTGCCCCATGGCCTTCAGCGGCCTTCACCGCCTCGGCATTGAGGTCGAAGGCACGGACCTCATGGCCCGCCTTGCAGAGATTGACACACATGCCCGAGCCCATGTTTCCGAGCCCGATAAATGCGATCTTTGTCATGCGATACTCCCTTGTCCCCGCGCTCTTGCGGCGCGATGTTTATGCACTCCGGTGCAGGCCTATTTGTCCTTGAAGTCCGGCGCGCGCTTCTCTGTGAAGGCGGCCATGCCTTCCTTCTGGTCTGCGGTTCCAAACAGGCCCTGGAACAGGCGGCGCTCAAACTTCACGCCTTCTGCGGTCGAGACTTCCAGCGCGCGGCCAACCATTTCCTTGGCGGCCATGATGGACGGGATGGAATAGCCGGCGATTTCTTTCGCCGCGCCCATGGCCGTGTCCATCAGCGCGTCATGCTCCACAACGCGGGAGACGAGCCCGATCCGGTCTGCCTCTGCGGCGTCAATCATGCGGCCGGTGAGCACCATGTCCATGGCTTTGGCTTTGCCGACGGCCTTGGTCAGGCGAATGGAGCCGCCCATGCCGGGCGTGACGCCCAGCTTGATTTCCGGCTGGCCGAACTTCGCCTTTTCGGACGCGATGATCATGTCGCACATCATCGCCAGCTCACAGCCGCCGCCGAGCGCGAAACCATTCACCGCCGCAATCACCGGCTTGCGGCATGCTGCGAAACGATCCCAGAGGCCGAAGAAGTCCTCGACATACATGTCGGAAAAACTTTGCGGCAGCATTTCCTTGATGTCGGCACCGGCAGCAAAGGCGCGGCCCTCGCCGGTCAGCACGCTGACGGCAATGTCCTTGTCGCGGTCAATGCGCGCAAAGACGTCGGCAACTTCTGCCATGACCTGTTGGTTCAGCGCATTCAGGCTGTCCGGCCGGTTGATCGTGACCAGCGCGATGCGGTCAGCATGTTCGAACGTGATCGTTTCATAGGTACTCATTATTCAATCCAATCAGATTCCGTAGGTTTGAGTTCGCATTCGGTTCGGTAAGCTATCTGCTCCTCAGTCGGGTTATCGGCATAAACGCCACGCTGGGATTTGGTGCAGACACAATTTTTTGCGGCCTTTAGCCAGATACCGTCAGCCTTCCTGCAGGTATCGCGTTCCATCCACCCCAAGACCCAAATGGCGAAAGCAGCAATGGCGGCAATGAGTCCGAAGCGGATGGCGACCGATGCCGCCTTCTTCAACGGCTCGTCCCACCAGGGGGATGAGACATCCTTGTTTGCCAAATCGTTGCTTTCTTCGTTCACGAGACTTGAGCCTTATCTTGGTCGGTTCACACAGGCGGCGCGATCGGAGTGTTCGGGGTGATCGGTAAGAAGGTCATTGGTCCTCACAGCTCGTATTGTTGATTTAGCGTTCTACGGAATACGGCTTACCTGTAGCTCTGCACAAGTTCGAAGGTCTTGTCCTGACAAGAAAAGCGGTATTCCCCTCCGCCTCCGCGGATAGAGGGTATCCGCCTGGGTATGATCTTCACGATCGCCGCACCGTCGCCTAATTCCGCAGAGACTTCCCATTCAACATCCTCAACCGGAAGCCCGGCCTCCAGCGACGTGATTTCACTATCGATGTTTGTTGCCATGTCTTTAAGACACTGAGCCTGCCACGCCAACGTCGGCTTCGTTTCAGCCGGTGCAGACGTACTGGGCTCACCACAAGAAGCGAGCAACGCTACCAGCAACAAGGCGATAGATCTTGCGGCGGTCCTGACGGCCAAGTTTCTACCCCATCGTCGGAATGATAAACGCCTGGTCGCCAATGTCGCCTTCGGGCCAGCGCTGGGTGACAGTCTTGATCTTTGTCCAGAAGCGCACGCCTTCCGGGCCATGCTGGTTGGTATCGCCAAAGGCCGAGCGCTTCCAGCCCCCGAAAGTGTGATACGAAACCGGCACCGGGATCGGCACGTTTACGCCCACCATGCCGACATTGACCTGCGCGGCAAACTCGCGCGCGGCGCGGCCATTCGAGGTAAAGATCGCGACACCGTTTCCGTATTGGTGATTGCTCGGCAGCGCGGCGGCCTCTTCCAGCGTCTCGGCGCGCACAACCTGCAGCACCGGTCCGAAGATCTCTTCCTTGTAGGATTGCATCGTCGGCTTCACGTTGTCGAACAGGTTCGGCCCGATGAAATAGCCATTCTCATTGCCCTGCAACTTCAGGCCGCGACCGTCGAGCACGAGGTCTGCGCCTTCATCGACCCCCATCTGGATGTAGCTTTCGACCTTGGCCTTGTGCGCGGCCGAAACGACCGGGCCGTAATGCGCGTCCGCATCGGTCGAGACTCCAACCTTCAGGTTGCGCGCCGCATCCACCATGCGCTCCACGAACTCGTCGCCGGTCTTCTTGCCGACGGTGACGGCCACCGGCAGCGCCATGCAGCGTTCGCCAGCCGAGCCATAGGCTGCGCCAACAATGTCCTTTACCGCCTGCTCCATGTTGCAGTCGGGCATGATGATGCCGTGGTTCTTTGCCCCGCCCATGGCCTGAACGCGCTTGCCGTGTGCTGTGCCAGTGGAATAGACATATTGTGCGATGTCGGAGGATCCTACGAAGCTGACGGCTTTAACCTCCGGATGGGTCAGGATGGCATCAACGGCCACCTTGTCGCCATTGACCACGTTCAGCACGCCTTCCGGTGCGCCGGCTTCGAGCAGCAATTCGCCAAGGCGCATCGGCACAGACGGGTCTTTTTCTGACGGTTTAAGGATGAAGGTATTGCCGCAGGCAATCGCCACGGCGGCCATCCAGCACGGGATCATGGCCGGGAAGTTGAACGGTGTGATGCCGGCCACAACGCCCAGCGGCTGGCGCATGGAATAGACGTCAATGCCGGGGCCTGCGCCCTCGGTGTACTCGCCCTTCTGCAAATGCGGGATACCGCAGGCGAACTCGACCACATCAATGCCGCGCTGCACGTCGCCGCGCGAATCCGCAACCACTTTGCCATGCTCGGCCGACAACAATTCAGCCAGCTCATTGATATTGGCTTCCAGCAGGCGCTTGAATTCGAACATCACTCGCGCGCGGCGCTGGGGGTTCATCATGGACCAGGCCGGGAACGCCTCTGACGCATTCATGATGGCCTGTGAAACTTCATTACTGGTCGCCAGCGCGACGCGGGCCTGAACCTCACCGGTGTTGGGATTGTAGATGTCGCCGAACCGGCTGGACGTACCGGTGACAGACTTTCCGCCAATGAAGTGGTGCACTTCGCGCATGAGAAACTCCCTTAGATTTTGACGGGACCGTAGCGCGCGTATAAATTCCGGTAAATGGACAATATCGCAGCTACGAGCTGCAAAATCGCAGGCAATAAGTAATGAACTGGGACGATCTCCGCCTCCTGCTCGATGTGAGCCGCCATCCGCGTCTCGCCGATGTGGCCACGCGCACAGGGCTTGACCCGACAACGATCAGTCGGCGCCTGAGGCGGCTTGAGACCGAGTTGGGGCTCGAACTGTTCGAGCGGACACCCAAGGGCCATGTCCTGACGCCGGTTGGCCAGACCGTGGCCGACAAGGTAGAGGGGCTGGAGCATACGGCGTCAGAGATCGCCGCGCTGTCAGACAATGACGGCCCGCTCGCCGCCGGACGCGTCCGGCTCGGCGTGACCGAAGGACTCGGCAGTCTCCTGATTGCGCCCGCCATGGCCGACTTCGCCGCGCAGAACCCGCATATCGGGCTCGACATCATTGCCGTCTCCGGCTTTGTCAGCGTGCCAAAGCGCGAAGCCGACATGTCGATCATGCTGACACGGCCAAAGACAGGCCGCGTGAAGGTGCGCAAGATGTCTGACTATGTGCTGCAGATGTACGCCCACCCGGATTACCTCGCCCGCACGCGCCCGGTCGAACACGTCAGCGACCTCAGCGAGCATGATCTCATCGGCTATGTCGACGACCTCATTTACTCAACCCAGCTGCGTTATCACGAAGACATCGCCCCCGGCCTGACGCCGCGATTCTGCAGCCCGTCAATCGTGGCGCAGTGGCAGATGGCCCGCGAAGGCGCCGGGATTGCCGTGCTGCCGCACTTCATCGCAGCTGGCGACCCGAACCTCGTCCATGTGTTACCAAAGGAAGTCCGCATCGACCGCGCCTTCTGGCTTGCCGTCCATGAGGACGTACACGGAACAACCCGCGTGCGCGCCGTCAGCCGTTTTCTAGATGATCTGTTCGCCGCCTCAACCGAGCGGCTCACCGGCACCAGCTAACCTATTCACCCTGCCCCGGCGCATTCGGGAAAGACAGGCTCTTGTAATGGTCGAGATCATGCGCGGGCGGCTCTGCACCCTCAGGCAATGGCAGGCCGTTCACGCTCTGCCAGTAGGCGATGGAGGCGTCACGCCACCAGATAGCTTCCTGATGCTGGATTCCGAGGAAAGCCGAGACCTGCGCGAAACGCTCGGCATCGATCTCGTTCTCCAGGCTTGTCCATTGCGCCTGCATCGCCTCCACCGCGCTGACGCCTCGGTCATAGCGGTTCACGAGTTCCTGCCAGAGCGTCTGGCCGTTCGAGAGTTGGTAGTCCCACGGCACGCGATGGAACCAGAGCAGCAATTCATCCGGCACCGTGTCGAGACTCGCCCATTCCTGCGCCACCGGCCCGGCATACTGATCGACTGCGCCAGAGCCTGTTTCGGTCCGGTCAAAGCCGACCGCATCCTTTGTGGCCTTGTGATAATAATATGGGGTCCAGTCTGCCCGTCCGAGATCATCGACCCAAGGCGCGGGGCCATAATGGTGTCCGGTTCCCATCAGATGGGTGAGACCAAGCGGCGTCATATAGTTCACGACCGCCTCGCGTGAGCCCATCATCATGCCGGTAATTTCGTCGGCGACTTCTGGCGCACGGCTGAGAGTCTGTTCCACCCAATCGCGCGCTATGGCCTCAGAGGAGGCGTCAGGATCCCAGGCAAGTCGCCCGAAAGCGTACCAGTTCGCCTGATCGAAGACTGAGCCTGACCAGTTCCGATCACTGCCGATATTGGCAACACCTGCCATGCCGGTAAGCTCGTACTCTTGCGCAACGCCATCGATCACGGAGGCAACGCTTGTGCCCTCACCCTCGGCGTGCGTATCGGCCGACAACACCTCTTCCCAGAGCGTGCCCAAATAGGCGAGATGGGTCGAGAAGCCGAGATATTCCTTGGTGATCTGGAGTTCCATCATCAACGGCGTTTCCGGCATCGTGCCGAACAGCGGATGGAAGGGCTCGCGCGGCTGGAAGTCCAGTGGGCCATTCTTAACCTGCACCAGAATATTGTCTGTAAACTGACCATCTAGAGGAACGAATTCGGTATAGGCCTGCGTCACGCGGTCTTCGGGCTCTTCGGCCGAATAGACAAAGGCGCGCCACATCACGATGCCTTCATGAGGGGCAAGCGCGGTGGCCAGCATATTCGCGCCTTCGGCATGGCTACGCTCATAATCCTGTGGGCCGGGCTGGCCTTCGGAGTTCGCTTTCACGAGGAAGCCGCCGAAATCCGGCACATGGGTGTAGATCTCGTCCACCTTGGCCTGCCACCAGGCCTGCACCTCGGCGTCGCGTGGATCGGCTGTGTCGAGCCCGCCCAATTCCATCGGCGCAGAGAAGCGCGCGGTCAGATAGACCCTGATCCCATAGGGCCGGAAAATATCTGCGAGGGCTGCGACCTTCTCTAGGTATGGCGCGGTCAGCACGGTCGCATCAGCGTTCACATTGGTCAGCGAAACTCCATTGATGCCGATGGATGCATTGGCTCGGGCATAGTCTGTGTATTTCGGGTCGAGATAGCCTGGCAGCCGGTGCCAGTCCCAGATCGACTGGCCCGCATAGCCGCGCTCGACATGGCGATCCAGATTGTCCCAATGGTTGAGCAGGCGCAGCTTGGTCTTGGGACGCGAGGTTACTTCACGATCGCCAAGCGCCTCCCCGCGAGACATGCGCTGGAGATAATCGAACGTGCCATAGAGGACGCCAAAGTCGGATTGCGCGGCGATCAGCGTTACGCGCTTACCCTTCAGTTTCGTTGCCCGGAGGGTGAAGCCCTCGGCGCCAACAGCTTCCGCGCTTGGCAGGTCCACCTCATCGATCACGTCGGCGCAGTCCGCGCTGGCGAGGACGAGCGTCCGGCTGCGCAGCTTGTCCGTGGATTTGAGGGCAGTCCCCAGCAGGGACTCCGTGGCCCGGTCGATTTCGGCAAGCGTAGCCTGAAGCGTCTCCGACGGCTCAGCGCAGGCGGCCATCACATGACGCGGCGCGTCGGCGGGTCTGGCCTCAAGCTGTTCGTACCGAAGCCAGAGTTCGTAGCCATCCTCTGCAACAGCCGGCAACACGCCGAAACCAATTGAAATCAATATGAACAGACTAGCGACGCGCTTCAGCAGATTCTTCACAACCCTTGACCCGTTTATGTATCGGGAAGCGACAGCCGTGCGACCGCCACCCCCAAATGTTTGCGTTATCATTACCTAACGCGACAGGCAGGGTGTGTCACCGCCCCTCTTTGTCAGAGGAGCGGCACCAGATCAGGGGGCGTCGTTCATCACCTCGCTCATGTCATCAAACCCGGCGGCCACTTTCGGCTTCACCGAGCGGCCAATCACACTGACAAGATAGGCCGCGAGGCCTGACAGCAGGAAGCCGGGGATCATGGCATAGACAAGAGTTTCGAGCGGCACCGCACCGCCCTCAGCTGGCAGGAGCGGTACGTAGAGCCAGACCAGAACCGTAACCGCGCCAACAATCATACCAGCCAGCGCCCCATCACGCGTCAGATGGCGCCAGAACAGGCTAAGCAAAATGATCGGGCCAAAGGCCGAACCGAACCCAGCCCACGCATTTGATACTAGATCAAGAATGTTGCTGTTGGGATCGAAGGCGAGCGCGATGGCTACGAGGCTGACCACAACCGTCGCAATCCGGCCAATCATTACCAGCTCCGACTGCGAAGCCTCGCGCCGAAAGAAAGTCTTGTAGACATCTTCGGTGATCGAGCTGGAAGACACGAGCAGCTGCGAAGAGATCGTGCTCATGATCGCCGCGAGGATCGCCGCGAGCAGGAAGCCGGCGACGAGCGGATGGAAGATGATTTGCGAAAGCAGGATGAAGATGGCTTCAGAGTCGGTCAGCTGCGCGCCGAGGTCATGTTGCTGGACGTAGGCAACGCCTACCGCACCGACAAACACGGCTCCGATGACCGTAACGAGCATCCAACTCATGCCGATAATGCGAGCCGTCTTGATGTCCTTGAGTGACCGGATGGCCATGAAACGCACAATGATGTGCGGCTGACCGAAATAGCCAAGCCCCCAAGCGAGGAGGGAAACGAGGCCCACTACGGTCATACTCTCGGGCCACATGTCGAAAAACTGACTACGCGCCGGACCAACAGCTCCACTGTCAGCATCCACATACGAAGGCGCGCTTGTGATCGCACTTTCCATGCCGCTCCACCCACCAATCACGAAGTATGCGATAACGGGCACGAGGATGAGCGCGATGAACATGATGCAGCCTTGCACGAAGTCCGTCAGGCTGACCGCCAGAAAGCCCCCAACAACCGTATAGGCAAGCACTACGCCAGCGGTGACAAACAAGCCGAGCTGGTAGTTCAGGCCAAAGGCGGATTCAAATAGCTTGCCGCCCGCGACGATGCCGGAAGAAGTGTAGACGGTGAAGAAAACAATGATCACCAGCGCAGAGATTGTGCGCAAGGCGTGCGAGGAATCGTGAAAGCGCTTCTCGAAGAAGTCGGGAATGGTAATCGAGTCATCCGCCATTTCTGTATAGATACGTAAGCGTGGCGCGACGAACCGATAGTTGAGATACGCCCCGATTACCAAACCAACGGCAATCCAGGCTGCAGAAAAGCCGCTCACATAGACCGCACCGGGCAACCCCATCAACATCCAGCCACTCATATCAGAGGCCCCGGCAGACAAGGCACCGACAGCTGGGTGAAGATTGCGACCGCCAAGCATGTATTCGGACACGTCGCTGGTAGACGTTTTGTAGGCATAAAGTCCGATGGCCATCATCAGGACGAAATACGTCCCAAGCGATATCAATTCGGGAACGCTGATTGTCATATATTTCTCGCTGTCCTCGTAAAATTACGGAAAAGCGCGCCCCCCGTGGCCGCGCGTATCATTTAGATCAAGGCCGGGTCTGGCCGTTGCCATGTACCAGATATTTGAAACTGGTCAGTTGCTCCAACCCCACCGGCCCACGCGCGTGCATCTTGCCCGTCGCAATGCCAATCTCGGCACCCATGCCAAACTCCCCGCCATCGGAGAATTGGGTTGAAGCATTGTGCATTACGACGGCGCTGTCGATGGAGGTCATGAAACGGCGGGCTGCATCGGCATTTTCGGTCAGGATGGCATCCGTGTGACCGGAGGAGTGCTCGCTCACAAAGTTGATCGCTTCCTGAAGTCCACCGACGATCTTCACCGATGCAATCGGGTCGAGATATTCGGTCGACCAATCTTCGTCGGTCGCTTCGACAAGATCGGGCGCAATACGACGCGCCTCAGTATCCCCGCGCAATTCGCAGCCTTCCATGATTTTGACCAAGCGCGGAATGACGATTTCGGCGATCGCCCGATCCACCACAATGCTCTCTGTCGCACCGCAGACGCCGGTGCGGCGCAGCTTGGCATTGCGCACAACGTCGAGTGACTTCTCGATATCCGCATCGGCATGGATGTAGCTGTGGCAGTTGCCATCAAGATGGAGCAGTGTCGGCACCTTGGCTTCGTCACGCACCAGTTCCACCAGACCGCGGCCGCCGCGCGGAATGACGAGATCGACGTAGTCGACAGCATGCAGCAGAGCGGTTACGGCATTCCTGTCGGTGGTCTCAACCGTCTGAACGGCGCCTTTCGGCAGGCCAGCAGCTTCGAGCCCAGCCTGCATGCAGGCTACAATTTCACGCGTTGAATTCTTGCTTTCGGAGCCGCCGCGCAGGATCACGGAATTGCCGGATTTCAGGCACAGCGCACTGGCATCGGCGCCGACATTCGGACGAGATTCGTAGATCATCCCGATCACACCAATTGGCACGGCCACGCGCTCAATGGTCAGGCCGTTGGGGCGTTCGGTGGTCGAAAGCAGCCGCCCGACAGGATCCGGCAGCTCGGCAATCTGTTCTAGGGCGCTTGACATCGCCTCGACCCGTTCGTCGGTAAGACGCAGCCGGTCGATGAAGGAGTCCGGTCGGCTGTCGCCGACGCTGTCGACATCTTCCTTATTGGCGGCAAGCAGGTCCGCTTTTGCCTCACGCAATGCCTTGGCGGATGCGCGGAGAGCGTCATTTTTCTGCTCGGTCGTCGCCGTCAGCAATGCCTTTGCAGCGTCGCGGGCATTCTGGCCCAGACCGGAAATATATGCGTTCAAACGGGAATCCAATGTGGTCACGTTTCGTCCTTCATGGTTCTTGTTCAGGCGCCTAGCGCAGCTCGATTGCGCGCTTGTAGGCCGACTCGGTGGTGGCTTTCAGGAGATCTGACAACTTTCCGTCTCCGTTCAGGGCCTTCAGACCCGCTTCGGTCGTGCCATTCTTGCTGGTGACGGAGTTGCGGAGATTTTCCGGATTGTCGCCGGTTTCAAGGATCATGCGGATGGAGCCATCCAGCGTGCCGAGCACAAGATCGCTGGCCTGTTCGTCACTGAAGCCAAGTTCCTTGGCTGCCTCGATATAGGCGCGGGCGATCTCGAAGACATATCCCGGACCGCTGCCAGCGACGGCGGTTACCCGGTCAATCTGGTCTTCATCATCTACCCAGACAGCCGTCCCGGCAGCCTGCATGAGGGTTTCGACAGTATCCCTTTGGTCGGCACTTGCCGCGCTGCTGGCGTAAAGGCCCGCAACGCCCGCCCCGATGGCAGATGGAAGGTTCGGCATGATCCGAATGACCGGATAGCCCGGCAGGACCGCCTGCAGACGTTGCACCGAACACCCCGCAGCGATGGACGCTACTGCCCCATCCGGATTAAGCGAATCCTTATAGGCTGGCAGTATCTCATCAACCATTTGCGGCTTGATCGCGACGATCAGTAGATCAAACTTCTCGTCTCCAAGGGCATTGATATCCTTGAAGAGACGGGCACCTTCCACGGCTTGGTCCAAGAAAGGATCGACAATGGTGAACTCATCCTTCACCGCGCGCATCCACTGCGTAAGCAGCGCACCGCCCATCTTTCCGCATCCAACGAGAAGTACCTTCATGCTATACTAGTCCTTTGCTCAACTGACCCGCGAGATAATGATATTTGTTTAGAATTCAAACCATCTATTACAGAAACTCAAGCTTTCGGCGGATGCCGCAAAATAGTCGAATTTCCCTGATTCGTGACTTTTCAGACTAGGTATTGAGACCTTGAAGAAAGTCTGAAGGTATTTTGTAAGCTAATTATTTGCATCGTAACCCAAACCTTCTTATGTCCGCCCCTAAGCAACCACCGGAGCCTAATTTGCCTTCCAAGAAACGCATCGTCGTGAAAATCGGATCGAGCCTACTTGCCAATCCAGACCTTCTCACACCGCGCTGGGCATTCATGCAACGGCTATTGGAAGACATCACCAAATTACGGAATGACGGCTACGAAGTTGTCCTGTGTTCGTCAGGTGCCGTGGCGCTCGGTTTGAACATGTTGAACGAGAAGCCGGAAACCGCCGGGCTGCGCGACAAACAGGCCGCTGCTGCGTGTGGCATGCCCCTGCTGCTGAACGCCTACAAACAAGTTGCCCATGAGTTTGGATTCGATATCGCACAGGTGCTCGTCACCCTTCAGGACATGGAAGAGCGCAAGCGCTTCTTGAACACCAAGAACACTGTCCACCGCCTGTTGCAGGGCGATATTCTGCCAATCGTGAACGAAAATGACTCGATCACGACCGAAGAAATCCGTGTGGGCGACAATGACCGCCTCGCCGCAAAAGTCGCCCAGATGATCCAGGCGGACCATCTGGTGATCCTCACCTGCATTGACGGCCTCTACGACAAGAACCCTGAAGAGCCAGGCGCCAAACTGGTCGAAGAAGTCCATGATGTCAGCGAGTATATCGCGGTTACGGAAGGCACCAGCAGTCTCGGTAGCGGCGGCATGCTCACCAAGATGCAGGCCGCAAACATGGCGCAGAATGCCGGATGCACGACCCTCATCGCGAATGGGGAACATGACGCGCCCGTGTCTTCAGTTCTCTATAATGAACGACCGCACACCAAATGCATCGCGCACACCAAGCCAGCTTCGGCTTGGGCGACGTGGCTGACTGATCGTCTTCAGATTGCCGGCAGTATCGTGATCCGTGACGAGTTGGCAAACACGCTGGCCGATAGCCCAGAACATGTCCTGCATGAAGACATCAAGTCAATTCAGGGTCAGTACCTCAAGGGTGACGTGATTCACGTTTATGACGAAAGCGGCGCGGAGATCGCGCGCGGCATGACCAACTTCTCGTCAGAAGAAACCATGGTACTCGCGCGTCATCCGGAAATTTCACCGAAAGAACTGCTCGGCTACCAAACTGGTGGCACGGTCATCAGTCGCGAAAATCTGATTGTCCTGGAAGATCGCCACCTCCTCTGGGACAAACCGGAAGAGGAAACAATGGTGGAAGTCTCCGAGAGCTGATCAGCCCTCTTTCTGCAAATCTCCAACCTCCAGGATTGGCGCCGCATCAAGGCTTCCCGCATTCATCATGGCAGCCAGCCGCTGCACCGATGAGATGAGCAGACTCTGCTCCCACAACTCCAGAGAGTCAAAACGCTTCAGGAACCCTTCCTGAAGCGCTTCCGGCGCATCTTCGAGGCTTCTGCGACCAGTCTCCGTAATCGAGACATCTACGGCGCGGCGGTCGGTTTCGTTCTTCTGCCGCTCGACGAGGCCCGCCGCCTCCAATCGATCCACGATGGAAGTGATCGTCGCTTGGGACAAATGCACTTCGCGGGCGATCTCCGATGGCTTGACCGATCCGGCACCGGACAAGGTCTGCAATACAATGAGTTGTGGCGCCGTGAGGCCGGTCGTTTTCGCCAATTGCTTGGAATTCAGGTCGATCGCACGCGTAATCTGTCGAATTGCGGTCAGGAGGTCTTTGCGGTGGGCCATGCCCGCACCTAAAGAGACACTCGGTGCTGCGTCAATTCCCACAACTGTTCAGAAGGCCGGCTCGGGGTGGCCGAACAGCCAACGCTCGCATACAGAAATTGTGCAACAAGACTTATCTGAAGGATTAGAGCATGACTTCCCAACGCATTCGCATCGAGGTCAGTAATGGGATTGGCGAACTGATCCTGAACAAGCCCGAACGCCGCAACGCTCTGTCGAGTGATATGTGGGCAGCAATCCCCGGTATGGTGAAGCAGTTGGAGGCAGATCCCGAAGTGAAATGCGTCATCATTCATGGCGGAACGGCAGGCGCATTCGCGGCGGGCGCAGATATTTCGGAGTTCGAAACGATCTACGCCACGCCCGAAAGCGCAGAGCATTCGGCAAACCTGATTTCCGATGCGGTTACATGTCTCGCCCAATGCCCGAAGCCGATCATCGCTGCGATCACCGGCGCTTGCGTGGGTGGCGGCGTCGCACTTGCTCTGACGGCAGACATTCGCATCGCCAGCCCCGAAGCCAGGTTCGGTGTGCCTCCGGCGAAGCTGGGGCTTGTGTATCCAGTGAACGATACACGGCGCTTGATAGAAACCGTTGGTATTCCTGCCGCCAAGGACATCTTGCTGACAGGTCGTTTATTTGATTGCGACGAGGCCTATCGTATCGGTCTGGTCACACATATGGCAGAGTCCGCATCAGCCTTGGAATTGGCGCGAGAAACGGCGCGTCTAGTTTCAGCCAATTCACTCTGGTCACATAGCGCGATGAAACGCACCTTCGATGCGATCAAGATGGGCTGGCGAGACGATAGTCCTGAAGCGAAAGCCCTGTTCTTGGAAAGCTTCGAGAATGAGGACTTCCAGGAAGGTTACAGGGCCTTCCTCGCAAAGCGCCCGACCAAATTCAGCTGGCGCTGAGAGGGTTAGAACCCGCCTCCCACTGCGACGTAGAGATCAATGGCCGCAGCCAACCGGTCCCGACGAGCCTCGAGGGCGCTTTGCGTTGCAGAATAATAGTTCTGTTGTGCAGACAAGAGACTCGTCAAATCGTCCGTGCCGACACGATATCGCAGTTCAGCGGAATCCAGTGCGCGGCGACTGGCAACGAGTGCAATCTGGAGCTGTTCTTCCCGTTGGGCGCTGGTATTGATGGCAGACAGCGCAACATCAACATCGCGTAACGCGCTGAGAATGGCCTGCTCATAATTCGACAGCAACGCCTCCCTTCGCGCTTTGGCACTGTCGAGCTGAGCCTCCAGCGCTCCCCCAGAAAACACAGTCTGCGCAAGTGACGCCGAAAGACTGGCGGTCGGATCAGACATAGAGGTCAGGAGTGTCGTCACACCCGCGCCAAGATCGACACTTGGCAGCATGGCTGCTCTCGCAATCTGAACATTGGCCTGCGCCGCCCGCAAATCAGCCTCGGCCTGCAACAAGTCCGGGCGCCGCACCAGAAGCTGAGATGGTAGGCCTGCTTCCGGTACTGGCAAGCCAGTCTCGTAAAGGTCTACGTCCGGCACTTCGAAATTTTGCGGCACCTGCCCTATAAGGATCGCAATCGCCGTCCGCAGAGAGAGTATCTGCTGCTCGATCTGCGGGAGTTGCGCACGCGAATTGGCCAATGCAGCTTCCTGGCTGGCAAAATCAAATCCGGAAATCTCGCCCGCATCGTACCTTACCCGCACGATTTCAAAGATACGCTCGGCAATTTCCAGATTGTCTTGCGCGACTTCAAACTGCTTACGCGCGACCTGAAGGTCAAAATAGTTCGCTGCCAGATCAGATGTAACACTCAGCTCAAGCGCTCTTTGCGCGAACTCAGCCGATTCGAGATTGGCCCCTGCCGCATCACGTGACGCTGCAACACTGCCAAACAGATCCAGCTGATAGCTAGCCGACAGGCGGGCACTGCGAGAAAAATCACTGAAGTCGGAATCACTGTCGGTGGAAACTGACGCCCCTGCTGAAACAGATGGCAAGGCGCTGGAATCGGCAACACGCAACGCAGCGCGTGCGGAGGTAACATTGGCAAGTCCAGCTTCAAGCGACTTGTTCCGCGTGAGTGCGGTGCTGACCAATGCGTTCAAGGATTCATCGCCGAAGGTTGACCACCAGAGCCCTGTGGCCGGCAATTCTGTTTCCGCTTGCATTGAGGTTTCATAGGACGCCGGAAGCTCAACCGAGGACAAAGGCGTATCGGACGATTGCGTTGCGGTACATCCTGCAAGGACGACAAGCAGACTGAGAGGAAGAAGAGGAATTCTGGTCATGATTACTCCGCCGCAAGGGCCCGGACCGGATCAAGCCGCGAGGCATTGCGCGCCGGCAGGAAGCCGAACACGAACCCGGTCAGGAAAGCTGTTGAAAAGGCGAGGATCGCGGGCATGGGCGTTACGGCGATGCTGGTGCCGAGATTGGCGAGGATTGCACAGATCGCGAAGCCCGTAAGGATACCGATCACACCGCCCAGCGCGCAGACCACGACGGCCTCCACAATGAATTGGACAAGAATATCAGACCGACGCGCCCCCGTCGCCATGCGCACACCGATCTCGCGCGTACGTTCTGATACGCTGACAAGCATGATGTTCATCACACCGATACCGCCGACGAGCAATGAGATAGAGGCCACCGCGCCTAGCAGGATCGAGAATGAATTCTGTGTCTCCTGAACGGACTCCAGGATCGATGCCGTATTCCGTATCCGAAAATCCTGTGTGCCGTGGCGTTGAAGCAGCAGCTCGTTTGCTTCGGTCTCCGTCGTCGAGATTAGGTCCGTGTCTTCCACAGCGATGGTTATACTCGACAGGTAGGAACTGCCGAACACGCGCATCATCCCGGTCGTGATCGGAATAAGCGCGATATCATCCTGGTCACGGCCGAACGAGCTGGCGCCTTCTTCTTCAAGCACGCCGGCGACCTCAAATGGTGCGCCCGCAAGAAAGACATACTCGCCGACGGCTTCCGAGACATTGTCGAACAATTCCCCCGCGGTCGTTGTGCCCAGCACAACCACACCTACGCGTCGGTCGACATCTTCTGCCGTGAAGAAAGAGCCGTATTCAATATTGCGGGTGTTGGCGAGCAACCAGTCTTCCGAAACACCCTCCACGGAGCCACGATGGTCATTGCTTCCTCGCCGCAATGTTGCAGATCCGGACCGCGATGGCACCGCAGCGAGGACATTGTCCAATTCGCCCAATCTCTCAGCATCTTCGAGTGTAAGGGTTGCAATGGCGTCACCGCGCATTCGCGCGCCCCGGTCACCCCCCGGCTGAACGAAGAGCAGGTTCGCACCCATGTCCTCGAACCGGGCCATAACCTCGCGCTGGCTACCTTGCCCGACCGCCAGCATTGCGACCACCGCCGCAACGCCAATCACCACGCCCAGCAAGGTCAGTGCGGTGCGAAACAGGTTTGCTCGTAACGACCGGAAAGCCGTCTTGATGGATTCCGTAAGCTGAAGAAAAAAGGAGGGGGAGGATTTCACGGCGCGTTGCTCAAACGACTCCAGAGACCGTTCTACTGAACCGGAATCGGAAATAATTTTGCCGTCGCGAATTTCAATCGTGCGGTCTGCGCGTTCAGCGACTTCCTGGTCATGGGTAATCAGGATGACTGTGCGGCCGGAGCGATGCAGCTCTTCCAGCAATTCCAGAAGTTCTTCACTCGTGCCGGAATCGAGCGCTCCCGTCGGCTCATCCGCAAGGATGACTTCGGCATCATTCATCAGAGCTCGGGCAACAGCCACACGTTGCTGCTGTCCCCCGGACAATTGACCGGGGCGACTTTTCTCGCGCCCGCCAAGGCCAAGCCGACCGAGCAATTCCTGTGCGCGGGCCTTCCGTTCCGATTGGCGAACCCCGGCATAGACCGCAGGTATCTCCACATTCTCCGATGCGCTGACATTGGCGAGGAGATTATAGCGCTGAAACACAAAGCCGAATGTCCGCCTGCGCAAGGAGGCCAGCGCATCGGCCTCCATCTCAGACACATCCTGCCCATGAATGCGGTAGGTTCCGGAAGTCGGGCGGTCGAGACAACCAAGCAAGTTCATCAAAGTCGACTTACCGGAGCCCGACTGTCCGACAATTGCAACGAACTCGCCTTCGCGAATGGTCAGGTCGACGCCATCAAGGGCGCGGACCTCTGCGTCACCCCGTCCGTAGACGCGCTGTATGTCCTGCAGATGCAGCAAGGGTTCTGACATGATCTGGCGTCCTATACCGGGGGTGGACCCATAGGGCGTGGCCGGTCATTTCCGGCACGCTCGGTCGCCTGTTTCGGACGAATGCTCACTTGCCCGGTCACGACCTCATCACCCTCGGACAGGCCGAACAATATTTCGACACTTGAACGGGTCTGAAGACCAACCAAAACAGGCTGAGGGACAGCTTCGCCATTCGCATCCATTTTCAGAACCATACCCATTTCTGCGTCGGGATATTGCGCGCGTGCCTCACGGATAGCCTGGCCTCTGCCGTCGCCAACACGATCACCCTGGGCGGCTCCGCCTTCCGGTTTCGCGGGACGCCTGGCTTGTGCGCCCGCCGGGCGCTCGGGACGTGACTGCAAGGCCGTTACCGGGATCAGGACGGCATCTTCGGCCTGCCCCAGAATGAAGAAGACCTGAGCGGTCATATCACTTCGTAGAATTCCATCGGGGTTCTCAATATCGAGCAGCGCCTTGTAGAGCACGACGTCATTGACAACTTCAGGCGTAGGAAGGACCTGACGAACTTCGGTTTGCCACTTGTGATCAGAATCGCCCAGCGTGGTGAACCAGGCTTGCTGACCCTTTGATACGCGCAACACATCTGCTTCGGAGACATCAGCCTCCACGGTCATTATACCGAGATCCGCGATGGTCATGATGACGGGTGCGGTCTGGTTCGCATTGAGGGTCTGGCCCTCGGATGCACTGAGCGAGACGACTGTACCAGCCATCGGAGCGTAAATCTTTGTAAATTCCAGATTGGCTTCATCGGCACGGAGGCTGGAGGTCTGCTGCGCGATCTGCGCATTGATAGCGTCGAGCTTCCCTTCCGCGATCTCCAATTCCGATACCGTGGCCTCATAGTCAGCGCGCGCAATGGCATCGGCCTCAAACAGCATATTGGCGCGTTCAGCCTCGGCCCTTGCAAGTTTCAGAGAAGCCGCCTGTTGACGTTTCGAGGCATATAGCGAGTTTAACTGAGCTTGTTGGGCTTCGACCGTGTTCTGTGCAATCGTGGCATCGATCCGCGCGAGGAGTTGGCCCTTCTCGACCTCGTCGCCGACATCAACGAACAACTCTTCCAATTGACCCGAGACCTGTGCGCCAACCTCAACCATCTCCTTTGGCGCAAGAGTGCCTGCTGCCGAGATCGTAACTTCAATATCACCCGTGCGTGCGGCCGATGTTTCATAACTCGGCGTTGTGGAGTTCGCCAAGTTTGACTTCGCAAACCATACGGCACCGCCTGCTGCCAATACGACAATAATCGCGATGATCCAGCGGGATCGTTTCCCAAAAACTCTCATTCTTGTCTCTTTCCACCAATTCTGGCTGTGAACATGTTCCCGAGTTAAACGACCCAAGTTTCAAATTCCGTCGCGAAGACCGGCATTTTATTGCACTTTCCAGCAAACCTGGCTCAAGCCCGCTCCTTCACCACAGCTTTGTCACCAGAATGTTGCAGATCATTTGCTTGCGCATGAATCCTGAAAGCGGAAGACGACAGCAATGTCCCGCCAATTATGTCAGGCTGACACACTCTCGCTGACAAGCCGCACATTTCGGCAAAGTTCAGACAAGACGCTCCCGTAACGCATAGAGACAGGACGATCCGGAGCGCGCCAACATGAACTTTTTTTCATTAAATAACAATCCTTTAAGGGTGCACGCTTCCGGTCCACTGGCATCCGTTCCTGAGGTGGTTGCACGTGGACTGATTATTGTTCTGGGTATGGCTACGGCCCTCCCTGCATGGGCCGTCGAAATCGAGGAATCCACCGTCGCCCCCGTCGAGACCTCGACCGCGAATGATGGACAGCCCGACGACATCACAATCACCGAAGATGGGGAAATTGATCTCAGCGACCTGCCAGGTACCACCGCGATTACAGTCGACTCCGACAATACCATCACCAATCATGGCGAAATTCTCGCAGAAGACACCGACTACGTCACCGCCATTGCTGTCCGAACGGGTACGACGACAGGCATCACCCACACGGGCTCCATTGAATTGTCGGAAGACTATGACCGGGAAGACGAAGACGATGATGACGATGTGGACGGACCACTCGCCATCGGGACGAACCGCGTGGGCATCGACGTCGAGAATGGTGGCACGATCACAGGTAATATCCTGCTCGATCATGGCTCCACGCTATACATAGAAGGCAATGATTCAGCGGGCGTACGCATCGGATCCGCGCTCGATGGCGATTACACGCAACAGGGCACAATTTCAGTTATCGGCGACAACGCCCTGGGTCTGAGCCTCGAAGATGACGTCGCCAGTGATGTATTGATCAGCGGCGCCATTACGGTTCAGGGTGAGAATGCGTCAGCTGTCACGATTGATGGGGATGTGTCTGGCAATGTGACGATTGAGAGTTCAATAAGCTCGACCGGCTTCACCAGCACCAGTTCTTCCAACTATATCGCGCCTGTATACATCGATGACGATACTGAAGCGGTGGAGGATCGCCGCGATGCCGACGACCTTTACAACAATGCGAACGGCGTCCGCATCACGGGCAGTCTCGGACAAGGCTTGTTGATCAATGGCGCGGTCGACGACTTCACATCCGAAGAGGATGAGGATGACGAAACAAAGGATACGGTCGACGATTTCGATGAGAATCGAACTGCTGGAAGAATCTACAGTTATGGTTCAGCCCCGGCGCTCGCCATCGAAGCCAACGCTGGCGAAAACGTAGTCTTCTCGAGCGTCGTAGAAACCGTTCGCGATACCACCGATGATGATGATGATGATGATGATGATGATGACGTAGATGAAGTACTCGCCACGTTTTCTTTTGATCAGGGTCTCATCAATCGTGGGACGATTTATGCCAGTGGCGTGAATATCGGGTTCGATGCGACGGCGCTCTCCATATCCGGATCAGAAGACGGAACCGGAACGGTTACAATTGATGGCGGCATCCTAAATTCCGGCACAATTCAAGGAACCGCCTACGAGGCTTCCGCCGTAGGTCTTCTGCTCGGCAACGGTACAGCAATCGGCACTCTCGAAAACTCCGGATCCATCGCCGCAACGACCTATACGTTAACGGACGACACCGCCAAAGCGTTGCTCATTTCCAATGGAAGTACGCTGGAAGCGATCCTGAATAGTGGATCCATCACCGCTTCATCAAATGGCTATGGTGGCGCAGCAACGGCGATCACCGATGAAAGTGATACGCTAAGATACATAACCAATACCGGCGCGATATCAGGCCTACTCATTTCAGACGGACGGGAAGATTCGGAAACAGGATCGTCCATCGCCATTGACCTGTCCGCACAAACGGCCGGCGCAGCCATTATCCAGTATCAGGAAACTCCCACTGAAGATGTGAACGGCGATGACGAAATCGATGAAGACGATGTGACCGAACCTACAATCTATGGCGACGTCCGGTTCGGAACCGGCGATGACATACTGCAAATTCTGGACGGGGGTCTGGCAGGCGACATCTACTTTGGTGCCGGCGCCGCAACTTTCGACCTATCGGATGCCGAGTTTCTGGGAGACACTTATTTCGAGGGCGACACACTCAGCCTGTATATCGAGGAGAGTGAGATCGAGGGAGATTTCGACTTCGGCTCTGCGAGTGGAACGATCGACTTCCTGTCTTCAACGTTGCTCACGGGCAATCTGACGAGCGGTGCTTACAGACTGGCCGCGACAATTTCAGATTCTGAAATTGTTCTGCTTGAAGACACGTCCTTGCAGCTTGCCTCCCTCTCCGTCACGGATGGCTCAACGCTTGAATTCGAAATAGATCCTCAGAACCTGCGGACCACAGCCTTTCTGTCAGTTTCGGGAACCGCAGCGCTGGGCAGCGATACTTTGGTACGCCCAACACTTACGTCATTCATCGACGGTGATTTTGCCGTCACACTGATCGAAGCGGGTACACTGATGTACGACGAGGAAACCGTTGAGTTATCGACCGAAAACATACCGTGGATATACAACGTATCACTGGAGACAGAGACGTCTGATACAGACAAACTCAATCTCGACTTTCGCCTCAAGACTGCCGAGGAACTCAGTCTCGACACGAACCAGTCCAGCGCCCTCTCCGCTATACTCAATGTTGCCACGAGTGACGATGATGTCGGATCTGCCATCACGCAGCTTTCGACCGAACATGACTTTCTAGAGGCCTACAATTTGCTGCTGCCTCAGCGCACTGATGCCGCAACGCGCTATCTGGAATCACAGTCGAACGCCGCTTTTGGCGCGCTGAGAAGCCATCTGGAGTTCACCCGCAGCTCCAGTGAATCCGGAAATGGTGCATGGGTGCAGGAAACCTATTCCCATGTCAGCTATGATGGGTCTGACGATGGGCCGGGATATGACGGCCGCGGCCTTGGCATCGCTCTGGGGTATGATCGCTCGCTGCTAGGCATAGATGCAATCGGCATCATGGGTACGATGAGCGACGGCAAGTTTGAGGAAAAAACTGGCGGCGAAAATCCTGTGACCATGAAAAGTCTGGGTGTCGGGGTGTATGCGACGGAGCAGATCGGGCGCGTAAACCTTCAGGCCGTTGGCCAGATCGCGAAGGTCGACCATTCCAGCTATAGAAAAATCGAGTTCGACGAGTATGTTTCAGAGGTCAGCGGCACATGGGACGGGATGACCACCGCGGCTTCACTCCTGGCATCAACCGAATTCGGCTCCGGGGCGTTCAGGATGACGCCATCAATTGGTCTGGACTACTTCAAACTTGATCAGGACGGATATTCAGAAACGGCTTCAAACGGATTGAACCTATGGGTCAGCGACGCCAGCACAGACCGTGTAACCGCTGATGCCGGACTCGGCTTTGCCTATGTCTGGCGGGAAGGCGCAGACTCGTCTCGCACGGGTCCGGCCTATACCAGTTACAACAATTCCAATCGCTACCGTCCCATGGTTCGGGCTGGATTGGATATTGGCTATCGCTCCACGTTGTCTTCGACACCTTACGAAGTCGACGCTGGATTTGTCGGCTATGAGGACAGTTTTACACTCAGCGCCACCGAGGTGTTTGAAGATGCCGCCACGGTGGGACTCTCGCTACTGGCGGGGTCCGAACTCCTGAAAATTCGGTTTGGCGTGGATGGTGAGTTTTCAACCGACGCAACCGCCCTGACGGCCAACGCCGCCGTCAAACTCCGCTTCTGATCTCTCAGACACCATTTCTCTCTCCTGGATGCCGACTTCATGAGCCACAAAAACAAAACACTCGCGCTCTCCCTGATCCTCTCTGCGCTCGCCGCTTCGCTGCAACCGACGGCGCTTGCGCAGGTGGGCGCAGAAGACAGTACAGGAAACATCGAAGCCATCATTATCAATGGCAACCAGCGGATCGAAGACCGAACCGTGATGTCCTACCTTCTAGTCGAACCTGGCTCACCTTTTGACGCGAACCGTATCGACCTTTCCCTCAAATCCCTCTTCGCAACCGGCCTCTTTGCTGATGCAAATTTTGACCGGGTCGGGAACCAGCTCATCATTACATTGGTCGAAAACCCAATTGTAAATCGGGTCATGATTGAAGGCAGCAAATCGCTCGGGGAAGAAAAGATCCGCGAAGAAATCCAGATATCGCCGCGCGGCGTATTCACCGCCGCTCGCGTGCAGGCAGACGTACAGCGCGTGATGGAACTCTACCGCCAATCCGGCCGGTTCGCGGCGAAAGTCACGCCCGAATATGTGCCGCTCGATCAGAACCGTGTGGATGTGGTCTTCTCGATTACAGAGGGACCTGTGTCTGGTGTACGAGCGATCAACTTCCTGGGAAATGAAACGTATTCAGACGACCGTCTTCGGTCGGAGATTGTCACCCGTCAGTCACGTTGGTGGCAGTTCTTCTCATCAAACGACAATTATGACCCAGGTCGCTTGGAATATGACCGCGAACTGCTGCGTCAGTTTTACCAGAACAAGGGGTATTACGACTTCCGCGTAGAGTCAGCCGTGGCAGAACTAACGCCTGATCAGAAGGATTTCTACATTACCTATACAATCGACGAGGGCGAGATTTATCGCTTCGGCGAGATCAATGTCGAAACCGAGCTGGAAAAGCTCAACACGGACGCCTTGAAAGCGTCACTGGTAGCGCGATCCGGTGACCTGTTCCGAGGCGACACAATTGAAAACTCAATTGATGGCCTGACCTATGTCGCCGGGATCGGAGGTTATGCCTTTATTGATGTGCGCCCTGAAATCTCCGCCGATCTCGAAACGCATACGGTCAACGTGACCTTTCATGTCAATGAAGGTCCGCGTGTTTACATCAACCGCATCAATATTGTCGGTAATACCCAAACGCTCGATCGCGTGATCCGGCGGGAATTGCGCGTGACTGAAGGTGATGCCTTCAACCGCATCTTGCTGGATCGCTCGCGCAACCGCGCACGGGCCCTTGGCTACTTCAAAGACGTCGAAGTTACTGAGGTTCCCACCGCGGATCCTGACCAAATTGACGTGAATGTAAAAGTCACTGAGCAGCCCACTGGTGAGATGAGCTTCTCGGCTGGCTTCTCATCCTCAGAATCTTTCCTCGTAGATGTGAGCGTGGCACAGCGCAATGTGCTCGGGCGCGGGCAATCCGCGTCTGCCCGCCTGTCTACATCCAGCCTGCAGCAAATTGTGGACTTGCAGTATACGGAGCCACGTTTCCTCGACCGTGACATGTCCGCAGGTGTGAGTGCGTTTGCTACCCGACTCGATTATTCTGACACCGATCTTGGCGGCTACACGACTGAATCTGTAGGTGTCAGCGGGCAGCTAGGTTTTCCCTTGTCAGACCGGCTGCAACTTGGCTTGAAATATACGTTGCAAAACGACAAGATCGACGTCGTCGATCAGAGCATCGTGATTGACTCCGACAGCGGCGAGCGCCTGACAACCGAATACACTGTTGATGACAATGACACTCCGGGAGACACAAGCGATGACATCGTGGGTGTCGCCTACCTCACCGCTGATGACCTGCCGTTGCCGGATGGCTCGCTGATCGTGGATGTCTGCGACGCGCGCTATCTCAACAGGTACACGCTTTGCTCCAGTGAACGATCAGAGATTTCCTCAATCGTCGGGTACAATCTCCTTCTCGACATGAAGAATGATCCTATAGAGCCCACTGGTGGTTTCGATCTCCTGTTTGGTCAAGACGTTGCAGGCCTCGGCGGAGACGTGAACTTCATTCGCACCAACGCTTCGATGAATATCTACCAGGGTATTGCGAAGGGCATAACAGCCAGTCTGCGTCTATCAGGTGGATATATCGAACCCTATGGCACCAGCGATGCCGAATCCGAATACGGACAGACCACCCCCCAAGGCGTGCGCATCAATAATCGCTTCTTCAAGGGCGGCAACAGCTTCCGCGGGTTCGACACGGCGGGCCTCGGGCCGCGCATTGTGCAGATTATCCAGAATGATGACGGCACAGAAACCGTAAAGCGTCTCAACGCGCTTGGCGGGAACGCATTCTATCAATCCAGCCTCGACATCTCGATGCCAAACTATCTGCCGGAAGAATACGGCATCAAGACGGGGCTGTTCCTAGAAGCGGGCGCGGTCGGCCTGTTGAGCGACATAGACAAGAGTGACCCGGTCGAGTTCACGGACACCTATGGCCGTGACGCTGTTCAGTTGATCGAAGATGACTTGTCGTTGCGTGCATCTACGGGCCTCAGCGTCTACTGGACCTCCCCTTTCGGCCCAATCCGCTTCGACTTCAGCCATATCCTCAAGAGCGAAGAGTATGACCGCACCGAATCCTTCCGTTTCAGCACCTCCACCCGGTTCTGACCACGTGTCAGCCAGCGGCCTTCAGGGGTAGGGTCAGCGTGACGAGCAGCCCCCCAGCAGGGGAGTTCGACAGTTCGATGTATCCACTATGGGCCTCGATCAGATTCTTCGCGATATGAAGTCCGAGCCCATGCCCACCGGTCTCGCGATTGCGTGACTGTTCCAATCGAACAAGAGGTTCGAATACACGCTCCAAAGCATCCTCCGGGATTCCCGGACCAGTGTCATGGATCGTCACAATAGCCTTGCTGGCTTGCTCACTGAGACAAACATGCGCCGTGTCTCCATAGCGCACCGCATTTTCAATCAAGTTGCGCAAGGCGCGTGTCAGTTCATCTGATCGACCCATGACAATCGGGCGTACATCGGTTTCATCGAACGAGACAGAGAGGCCCAGATCCCGCAAGTCTTCAATAAGGCTGTCGACCAACGAATACATGTCCAGCGGCTGGAAAGGCTCATCTGACTGGCCAGCCGTCGCCGCAGCAAGTGCGGCCTCAGTGATGCGCTCCAACTCCGCTAAAGCACGACTCATCCGCTCGCGCTCACTCGTATCTGACAGCATCTCGACTTTCAGTTTCAACGAGGTAATGGGTGTCCGCAAATCATGACCAATCGCTGCGAGCAACTGGCGCTGGCCAGCCACCGTGGTCTCGAGGCGGCGGCCCATGCGATTGAAAGCTCGCAGCGATTCACGCACGTCATACGGGCCCTCTTCAACCAGTGGTGCGTGTTTGTAATCCGCCGCAAGTGTGTCGGCAGCCTTGGCCATCTGCCGCAACGGATTAATCGCATTCAAAGCCGCCCAGATGCCGATCCCTACCATGAATACGACCAGAACGATCACCGGCAACAGCCCCGGTCCTGACCCTTTGGTCGTGATGTTTACAGTTCGCAGATTTGCCCAGACACCGTCTGAGACCATTAGTGAGACTGCGGCTCGCTGCTGCGTACCGGGGTATGGGCGGCTAGAAGGTCTTGGGCCGCCTCCCGGTGGCGGCCTGGGAGCGCCTGACAGATTATCCGAGTATCGATCTGGTCGATTTGGACGGCCGCCAAAATCGTCCGGGCGATGATTGGGGATGCCGGTTAAGGAAATACCGATTGGTGTATTCGCGGCCAGCCCCAATCGCTCCAGCATCCGATCTGCCAAAACCCAATTAAATGGTTCAACATTCGGGAATTCGGAAAGCATGTATTCGTCCACGCTTAGCCGCTTCAGCTCCTGCTCGGAGAGTGTCTCGGGCCAACCGTCAGCCTGCAGCTCTTCCAAGGCGATCGCTGCCACATGAAGTGCCGTGCGCGGCTGCAATTTCTGTGAGGACATCTCGAACTGAACCAGAAGGTAAACCACGAGAAACGTCGATAGAAGTGCGGCGGACACCAGAATTACAATCCGTGCAAGAAGCGTATCAAACCTTGCCAGCATCACAGTTTCTTCACATCAGCTGCGAAAACATATCCTCCGCCCCAAACGGTCTGGACAATATCCGGGTTCTTGGGGTCCCGTTCGATCTTTTTCCGGAATCGACTCACCTGACTGTCGACACTGCGGTCGAACACATCTGCACCTTCGGCATGAGACAGTTCCACGATCCGCTCGCGCGACAGCACGATCTGTGGTCGGGCTATAAAGATCATCAATAATTGGAATTCGCCAGTGCTTAAGGAGACGATCACGCCATCATCGCGGGTCATTGTGCGTTTCGCGGTGTCAAGCGTCCAACGGTCAAACTCAAAATAGCGCGTTTTCTCAGGCGTCATTTCTCTTTCGCGACCATTCGCGCGCCGCAGGACAGACCGCACCCGCGCAAGCAGCTCACGCGGGTTGAATGGCTTGCAAACATAGTCATCTGCACCGACTTCCAAACCGACAATCCGGTCAATCTCATCTGTTCTCGCGCTGATGAAAACGATCGGAATTGCGGTAAGCCGAACGATCGAGCGACAAAGACTGATTCCGTCCTCGCCCGGCATCATTACGTCGAGCAGGATCAGGTCCGGTTCTTCGGAATGAATTGCCCGGCGCGCAGCAGGTGCATTCTCGGCCGTCGACACGCGATAGCCATTTTCCGTTAGATAAGATTTCAAATCTTCCCGAATATCGCGCTCATCATCAATGACAAGAATGTGTTCGGGTGTTGTGGTCTCTGGATCAGGCATCTCCACAGTCTCCTGAATATGTGTCGTCGATCTGATGATTACAAATAGGATAAACTTGTTGCCAAGGTGTGTCGTGACTGCAGTTAAACCGCGCTTTGAACGCCGCCGCAGCAGGTCACTCTGAATGGCGGATGTTGCAGCTGAAAACCCATACCTTTCAAGCCTGTAATGTCATGTTGCAGCCTGACATATATTGCCATCACTTTCCTCTTAACTGGCATATCCTCTCAACATGGCTGAGGCATCTTGTTCTCATCGACGCAGGGAAACTTCCCGGCACTTCGTCCCCAGAGACTGCATCAAGAGCGCCCAATATGTCTAACTCCACCCCCTTTTCCGTTCGCTCTGAAGAGAAAGTCTCGATCTCAAACACCGAAATCATCGCATCCACCAGGACAGTCCCCGTCCGCCCCTTGAACACCGAGCCTCCCTTTGGGTGCCAAGACCGATGCGATGAGAGGGAGGTGTCACACCCCCCCTACGTCTCACCCTGTGACACCTCCCTCACCCCCTCTTCCTCCCGTCGCAAACGACTGTCAGGAATAATGAAAGCCACCGTCCTGATGGTTGCTGGAATGTCCTTGGTGGCCGCATGCACATCCTCCCCGCGCAAGGGGCTAGGTGCCAGCGGTCGCGATGGCGGAGACCGCGCACGCCCGGCTCGGTCGCAAGGCCTGTCTGCCCCACCAGTGGCACTACTCTTCGTCAGCATGGACAGTAATCACGATCACTTCGTATCACACGAAGAAGTTGATAATGGTATTGATCGCGAATGGCGCGCCTTGGCTGGGCCCAATCCGGTACATCAATCTGCGGTGCAGATGTCAAATTGGGCAGCTGAGACCCTTGGCAACCTGAATGCGCTCCCCAGCCCTATTGCCTTCGACAGCAATCTTGACGGAGCCATCACGGCCTCAGAATTCCGAATACGGCTAATCGATACGTTCGATCGGATCGATAAAAACCAAGATGGGCTTCTATCACGCGCAGAACTTCTGACAGCGCCGCGCGCAGTCGATTCCAGCGAACCCACCATGCCGCAAGATAGCCAGCGCCGCGGTCCTCCGCCCGGACGCCGGCAATAGTCCCAAGTGCCTATCACGAGACCCTCGGCACTTACCCGGACACCAGCCCTCCCGCCAGCGGCCAACAAGCCCGAAGCGTATCCGAAAGAGCAAGTGTTCCAGCCTGGCCCGAGCCTGGCAAGTCTGTGGGCCAACGCAGGCCTTATTCGAACCGATATAACACGTGGCTTCAATGGCTTCTCAGGAGAGGCGTATGGCGCGCCTCTCGACTTGCACTTGCGCCTGCAATCTCTATCCACAGATCAACAGCCGCTTTCCCGTTATGCGGTGTATGTCTGGCACACCGACGCAGCTGGCGAGTACTCTGTCTTCAATCGCCTGGATACAAACTATCTACGTGGTATAGGGATCACAGGCCAACGAGGACGCGTAAACTTTCGGACTGTGTACCCAGGCACTTATCGAGGACGTCCGCCACATATCCATTTCGAGGTCTATCGCAGCCTCGATACTCTGAGGTTGGGAGTGGCGCCATTGATACGGTCCAGCATCCTGTTTCCCGACATGGTTTCCCGATCCGTCTATACTCGGGACCCGGCCTATGCCGATAGCTTGGACAAGTATGCGGCGCTAAGATTCCAGCTCCCGGTGCTGAACCCAACCGGTGACAAGCGCGCCGTGCAGCTGGCGAGTACGAGTGCCTCCAGCAACTCCACTCTCAGAGCCAGCTTGGACATATTCATCAATGCGGAAGAATGAACCGCGATATCGTTGTGGTTTCGCTCTACTCCACAGGAAGGTCATCACTTGCAAGAATCTTCGTGATGATCGGCTTCATCATTTCGATGAATTGCGGACGTTCATGCTCGGGATGCCTCAGCGTGCGGGCCGGAATGCCGCCAAACAAGGTAAACAACATCTCCGTCCGCAAAACAGGCGTTGTAATTCCGGCATTCTCCAGGACGCCACAAAACTCTTCCCGTATTTCACGATCATAGTTCTGCAAGATCTCGGCAACCGACGGATTTCTCTGCGCCTCAGCAAGAATCTCGAAATTCAAAACCGTTCGGAACGGGTCCTGATGCTTGATAATAATGTCGATGACGAGTGGAGCGATTTGATCTCGGATTTCAGTGCCGCTCAGATTACGGAAGTCTTCCATTCTGTCTTTTTGGCGCAACAATTCGCGCTCCACCACAGCCTCTATCAACAAATCCTTGGACGCAAAGTAATGATACAGATGGCCAACACTGATGCCACATTCTTTGGCGATCCCGGAAATGCCCGCGCCATGGAATCCCTTCTCAACGAAGTGAATCTCAGCGCAGTCCAGAATTTCGGCAACGCGGCTCTCTCGTTTCGCGGCCGTCTTCGATTTGCTCATAACTGTCATGCAGAAAAACACCCAAATTCCACTATGCCCTCTCCTTGACATGTTGCACCGCAACACTAGATAGAGCGTTCATTCTATATTTGTTATATTGAAGCCAATCGGCTCGTCAAGGAATCCTCATGGAAGTTCTAAGAAAAAGTATTTCGGCCGCGACCTTGTCCGTCGCCTTCCTGCTGACGGCCTGTGGCAACGAAGGCAGTACAGTAGAGGTTCCGCAACAGCCAGCTCCAGTTGTAAAGACTCTCACGACCGAACTCGTATCGGTCCCCAACGCCGTCGAGTTGACTGGACGCGCGCGGGCCCACGCCGAAGCGGAGATCCGCCCGCAGGTCACCGGCATCATCAAGGAGCGGCTGTTCAAGGAAGGCGACCTCGTCTCGCGTGGACAAGCGCTCTATCAGATTGATGCAGACGAGTATGCCGCAGATGTGCGAAGTGCCGAGGCCGCATTGGCGCGTGCCCAGGCTTCTGCAAATGTCGCAAAGGAAACCGCCAAGCGGTTCGCCGACCTCGCAAAGATCAACGCTGTCAGCCAGCAGGAATATGATCAGGCCGCGGCTACGGCCCAGGAAGCAGAAGCCGATATTGCGCTTCAAAAGGCTGCTCTGGACCGCGCACGCATCGATCTTGCCCGCACCAGGATTTCTTCCCCCATCGCCGGACGCATTGGTCGATCATCGGTCACACAAGGCGCGCTCGTCACTCAAAACCAGACTGAAACACTCGCCAACGTGCTTCAAATCGATCCGATCTATGTGGACCTTACCGTTTCCAGCAATCGCGTCCTCAACATGCGCCGCCAGATTGCGTCCGGGCGGGTTGCCTCCAAGAGAATCGACACGGTGCCAGTGAACATCATCCTCAGCGACGATACGACGTATCCCCTGCAAGGTGAGCTCGAATTCAGCGAAATCAATGTCGACGAAAGTGCCGGCACAGTAGCGGTACGTGCGCTCGTGCCAAACCCGGATGGTATTATCCTGCCGGGCATGTTCGTCCGCGCAAACTTCGTTGCCGGCATGTACGAAAATGTCATTACGCTGCCGCAATCGGTCGTCTCGCGGACCCCAACGGGCGAAGCCTCCGTCATGGTCGTCAAAGATGACAACACTATTGAGCAGCGCGCCATCCAGGTCGAGCAATACAACGACAATTCATGGATTGTGCTGGACGGCTTGGAAGAAGGCGAAAGAGTCGCCGTTTCAAATCTTCAAAACCTGCGTGCAGGTGTGACAGTTGATCCGATTTCCAACGCAGCACAAATATCCGCCGCCCGCGAATCGCGCAGCGAACTGAACTAGCGAACCCTGGACACTCGACATGGCTAAATTCTTTATCGACCGCCCGGTGTTTGCCTGGGTGATTGCAATCATCATCATGCTTGCAGGCGGCATGGCGCTGCGCGCGCTTCCAATCGCTCAGTATCCGGATATCGCGCCCACAACGGTCAGCATTTCAGCGAACTATCCGGGGGCATCCGCCGAAGCAGTCGAGAATGCGGTGACGCAAGTCATCGAACAGCAACTCACCGGCCTTGATGGACTCGACTACATATCGTCGTCCTCGAGTTCCAACGGTTCAATGTCGATTACGTTATCCTTTGAGCCCGGCACAGATGCCGATATTGCCCAGGTTCAAACCCAAAACAAAATCTCGCTCGCGACACCGCTTCTGCCGGAAGAAGTGCAGCGTCAGGGCGTGACCGTGAGCAAGGCAAGCGGCAGCTTCCTGCTGGTAACAGCATTTTATTCTCCAAACAGCACACTCAACCAGGTCGACATCGGCGACTTTGTTCGCTCCACCATCTATGACACAATCAGCCGCATCGACGGTGTCGGTAGCGTTCAGGTGTTCGGATCGCAGTACGCAATGCGTATCTGGCTAGAGCCTGAAAAGCTGGCGCAATACCAACTTACTCCGTCTGACGTCACGCAGGCTATCCAGGCCCAGAACGCACAGGTCGCCACTGGCGCACTAGGCGGAACTCCTTCAGTGCCAGGCCAGGAGATCAACGTCACCGTGACGCTTCAATCCCTGTTGTCGACTCCAGAGCAATTCGAGAAGCTGCTGATCCGCACAACGCCTGCGGGTGGATCCGTCCGGCTGGAAGATGTCGCACGAGTCGAACTCGGCGCCCAGGATTATTCAACCATCGCCCGCTTCAATGGCAAGCCGGCAACGGGTGTGGCAATCTCCTTGGCGACGGGCGCAAACGCGCTCGAAACGGCGGAGCGAGTCAAGGAAGCCGTCCGGAACATGTCGCCATCCTTTCCTGCCGATCTCGAGTACCAATTCCCCGTTGACTCGACACCCTTCATCGAAACCTCGATCCACGAAGTTCAGAAAACGCTGTATGAAGCGATTGTCCTCGTATTTGTCGTTATCCTGATCTTCCTGCAAAGCTTCCGTGCGTCGTTGATCCCGATCATTGCGGTTCCAGTTGTCTTGCTCGGCACGTTCGCCGTGCTCCTCCTGTTCGGCATGTCCATCAACACACTCACCATGTTCGCCATGGTGCTGGCCATCGGTCTCCTCGTGGACGATGCCATCGTAGTGGTGGAGAATGTTGAACGGGTCATGCATGAAGACGGCCTCTCCCCCTATGATGCCACCGTTAAATCCATGCAGCAGATCACTGGAGCCCTGGTGGGTATTGCCGTGGTCCTATCCGCTGTCTTCGTGCCTATGGCCTTTTTCCCGGGATCTGCCGGCATTATCTATCGCCAGTTTTCGGTTACGATCGTATCTGCCATGGCGCTGTCCGTACTAATTGCGGTGGTCTTGTCACCGGCCTTGTGCGCCACACTATTAAAGCCATCCTCCGGGAACGGAAAGTCATGGTACATGACCCCGGCGCGCGCATTCAATTCCGGCTTTGACAAACTCACCAATGCATATGAAGGCGCGGTCACACGGATCATTCGCCGCAGATGGATCATGCTTGCCACCTTCGCGGTAATCATGGCGGTCACCGGCCTATTGTTTGTACGCCTGCCCACGGCATTCCTGCCCGACGAAGACCAGGGCACATTGATGACCATTGTCCAGTTGCCTGAAAGCGCAACCCTGGAGCGGACTGCTGCCGTGATGGATGATGTGCGGAAGTATTATGCTGCGAATGAAGAAGACAATATCATGGGCCTGTTCACCGTCGCTGGCTTCAGCGTTGTCGGTCAGGGCCAGAACAATGGCATGGCCTTCGCGGCTATGAATGATTGGTCTGAACGGCCGGGTCCTGAAAACTCTGTCCAGTCTATCGCAGGCCGTGCTTTTGGCGGTCTGTCCCAAATCGACGAAGCCCGGATTTTCCCGATCGTTCCCCCGCCTATTCGGGAGATGGGCAATTCGAACGGCTTTGATCTCTACATTCAGAACACAGGCGGACTTACCCACGCTGAATTTGTGGATGCCCGGAACCAACTTCTCGGCATGGCCTCTCAGGATCCGCGCCTGATGGGCGTCCGCCCGAATGGCAGCGAAGATGGTCCACAGTTCAAGATGAATCTCGACTACCAGAAAGCTCAAGCTCTCGGCGTGTCTGTTGCCGATGCCACAAGTGTCCTGTCCGTGGCCTTCGGGGGAAGCTATGTGAATGACTTCATCGACCGGGGCCGTATCAAGCGTGTCTATGTTCAGGGGGATACGGAAGACCGTATGCAACCGGAAGACATTTCCAAGTGGCACGTGCGCACCTCGTCCGGCGAGATGACTCCGCTCGACGAGATCGTGTCCGGCGAATGGTCATATGGTTCTCCTCAGCTCCAGAGATTTGGCGGCGTACCCGCAATCAATATTCAGGGATCTCCGGCAGGGGGCGAAAGTTCCGGTGTAGCCATGCAGATCATGGAAGACATGGTCAGCCAGTTGCCTGGCAACATCTCTCTTGAATGGAGCGGGCTCAGCCGTCAGGAGCGCCAAGCTGGCAACCAGGCAACGATGCTTTACATTCTCTCCCTTCTCTTCGTATTCCTCTGCCTAGCTGCTCTTTATGAAAGCTGGACGATTCCAGTCTCGGTCCTGCTGGTCGCCCCGCTTGGCGTTACGGGCGCTGTATCTGCGGCAAACCTCTTTGGTCTCGCTAATGACGTCTTCTTCCAGGTCGGCCTCTTGATGACTGTTGGTCTCGCCTCCAAGAACGCGATCCTGGTCGTTGAGTTCGCGCGGACCCTCGAAGATCAAGGCAAGGATGTTGTCACGGCAACCATCGAAGCCGTACGACAGCGCATTCGTCCCGTCTTGATGACGTCGTTTGCTTTCGGCTTTGGTGTCTTGCCATTGGCCCTCAGTACCGGCGCAGGCTCAGAAAGCCGTAATGCAATGGGCTGGATCATGGTGGGCGGCGTTATAGCCGCCATGACCTTCAGCCTGCTGTTCGCCCCTCTCTTCTATGTTCTAGTTCGCCAGGTTACGACACGCCTGCGCGGTCAACGCCCTGCCGCATCCGGAGATCAAGCATGAGCCGTCAAAAATATCTCGCCGCCCCGCTCAGTGCGCTTGTCCTGACCGGCTGCGTCAATCTGGCGCCAGACTATGAGCGCCCGACAGCGCCCGTGCCCACCGAGCTTCCCGTTTCGGAGCCTTCGGTGAGTGGAGTCTCGACACTCACATGGCAAGATATTGTTCAGTCGGATGAGTTGCGTACACTGATCGATCTGTCGCTGGACCAGAACCGCGACCTGCGAACTGTCGCCGCGACTGTCGAGGTGGCACGTGCGAACCTCGTCACGTCCCGGTCAGGTTTCTGGCCGACCTTCACCGGGTCCGGTAGCGCGCAGATGGGCGACACCTTTCGGGAAGACGCAACATATTCGTCTTCCTTCGGTGACAGCACTTCGGCGCAAATAGGGGTCTCTGCCTGGGAACTCGATTTCTTCGGGCGTATCCGGAACACCAATGACGCCGCCCTGCAGACCTATCTGGCGAGTGTCGAAGGCGAACGCGCCACCAAGATTTCCCTTGTGGCATCTGTCGCGGAAGCGTGGCTCCAACTCGCCGCAGACCAGGAATTGCTGAGACTGGCCGAACAGACGGCGAGCAGTCAGAATGAAAGCCTGGACCTCACACAGGCTCTGTTCGATGCAGGCACTGCCAGCGAAATTGACTTGCGTCGCGCGTCCGCATCTGTTGCGTCAGCCCAGGCACAAGCGGCAGAATTCCGGGCAACTGTCCGCCGAGACCTGAATACCCTGCGCTATCTGGTGGGAACAGACTTGCCACCGTCCATTGAAGCGCACGTCGAACTGACCCCATCTCCCGTTGTGCTGGACCTGCCGGTTGGCCAAACTTCCTCAGTTTTGTTGCGCCGCCCGGATGTCATTCAGGCAGAACGCAATCTGTTGGCGGCCAATGCCAATATAGGCGCCGCGCGCGCTGCCTATTTCCCATCTGTCTCCCTGACCGGCGGTGCGGGCGTGGTCGGCGGCGACCTGGCGGATCTGTTTGAAGGCGAGTATGCGACGGGCTGGACTTTTACGCCGAGCGTTTCGGTGCCCATCTTCGACTTCGGCACGAGACGCGGAAATCTGGACGCAGCCCGCGCGAATGCCGACGGGGCCCTCGCGACCTATGAAGGCACCATTCAGCAGGCCTTCCGCGAAGTTGCAAACGCCCTTGCCATATCCGAGACAATCTCCAGCAGACTGGATGCTCTGGAACAGCTTGCTGACGACACAGGCGTCACCTTCTATCTGTCGCAAGAGCGCTTCAAATCAGGCCTTGATGATTATCTGACGGTGCTGGATGCCCAGCGTGAAAACTACAATGCTCAGCAACAACTCATTCTCGCCAACCTGGATCGCGGCCTGAATAGTCTTGCCCTTTACCGCGCGCTGGCGGTCTGGGATGCTTCTCTGGATGAGGCTCCCGGGGATTAAGCTCGCTGACGCCCCACAGGCACGAGAAATATAATTCGAAAAATGTTTTGTATGCTGAAACAAAACATACAAAACCTCTGGACATGAAGGCATACTATATACGATATCCGCGAAATTCAGGTAACCTTACCCTCCGGGAGTCATGAGCATGCAGATCGGCGTTCCAAAAGAGATCAAGAACAATGAGTTTCGGGTCGGCCTTACGCCGGAGAGCGTCAGCGAATTTACCGCGCGCGGGCACAAGGTACTGGTGGAAACGCAAGCAGGCATGGGCATCGGCGCAACAGACGATGCGTATCGCGTCGTCGGCGCGGAGATCGCGGAGACAGCCGCAGATGTGTTCGCCACTTGCGAGATGATCATCAAAGTGAAGGAGCCGCTGGCACCCGAACGCACACAATTGCGGCCCGGCCAGATCCTGTTCACCTATCTCCATCTGGCTCCAGATCCGGAACAGACGCAGGATCTGATGAAATCCGGCGCGACGTGTATCGCCTATGAAACCGTGACCGACCGCACCGGCGGTCTGCCCCTGCTCAAACCGATGAGCCAGGTTGCCGGACGTCTCGCCGTTCAGGCCGGGGCCTCGGCCCTGGAAAAAGCAAAGGGCGGCCGCGGCGTGCTGATTGGCGGCGTGCCGGGCGTACACGCCAGCCGGGTCGTGATCATTGGTGGCGGCGTGGTCGGCTTCAATGCGGCACAGATGGCCGTCGGCATGCATGCGGACGTTACCATCCTCGACCGCAATCCGGATGTGCTCGAACGCCTCGCCACGCATTTCGAGGCTGGCGCGAACACAGTTTATTCGACCCGGGCAACGCTGGAACAGGAAATTGCCCAGGCCGATCTCGTAATCGGCGCGGTGCTCGTCCCCGGTTCTGCAGCGCCGAAACTCATCACGCGCGAAATGTTGTCTATCATGCAGCCCGGCGCAGTGATGGTGGATGTTGCAATCGACCAGGGTGGTTGTTTCGAAACCTCCCATCCGACCACGCATGATGCTCCAACTTATGTGGTCGATGACATCGTTCACTATTGCGTGGCGAACATGCCCGGCGCCGTAGCACGCACATCCACCTACGCGCTCAACAATGCGACTTTGCCCCATGCTTTGCGAATCGCTGACAAGGGTTGGAAGGCCGCACTCAAGTCGGACCCGCACCTGGCAGCAGGCCTCAACGTCTGGGATGGCAAAGTTACGTGCGAAGCTGTCGCGGAAAGCCTGGAACTAGAGCTAACGCCATTGGCGGAAGCGCTCGCCTAGCGTTCGGGAAAAGCGAGTCAATTGGTGAGTAGTTCTGCTCGCAATTCGGCGCAGCCCGCAGGCAGTTCAGCATCGAACATCGTGGTCTCAAACGCTGATACCGGTTGGAACAGGCGCAGGCTGTTGGTCAGGAAAACCCTGTCTGCGGATCGAAGGTTATCAAGCGAGATCGACCGCTCCGAAACGGCGAAATCGCCAACACGCCCCCTACCCAAAATCCAGTTCCGCATCACACCGGGCAGAGCGCCATCCCCAACGGGCGGCGTGAAGATAGCTCCATCCATCTGCACGAACACATTCGCCACACTGGCACAGGCAAGATGCCCAGCGGGCGAGAAAAAGAACGCTTCAACAAAACCAGCTTGAACTGCCGCGCGCAATGCAACGATATTGTCTGTGTAGGACAAGGTCTTGTAGCGAGCCGTGATGGAAGTTGGATTGCGCAGGATCGTGCTTTTGTGCACTCGCACAGCATCTGGCGTCAGACTCACACTATATTCTGAAACACGCGCGATGAGGGTCGGCGAAGCCGCCATATCATCCGCGAGCCCGCGAACCCCAGCGCCGCGTGTGACCGTGATACGCAATGCACCCGACGCAGAGTCCTCAATCGCCGTATCCATGGCACGAGCAACGGCCTTGCGCTCAAGATCAATGCCCAGTGCAGCAGCACCTTCGATCAAGCGGTCCAAGTGTGCATCGCGCAGAATGACGCGTCCATCGTTGACGAGCGACGTATCGAACACGCCATCTGCCAACAACAAGCCGCGGTCCCGCAGGTCAAACAGTTCGGACTGGTCAGACAAGGCAGACGGCTGAGACAAGATCATTACGGTTTCCAGTTCTTCGCGAGCTGTACAAAATTCCTGATCAGCTCAGCGCCATGCTCGGTAAGCACAGACTCTGGGTGAAACTGGACACTGAATAGCGGAAAGTATGTGTGTGACAGCGCCATAATGTCTCCCTCCGCAGATACCGCATCAATTTGAAATTGGTCCGGCAAATCATCAAATGTTGCCACGAGAGAATTGTACAGACCGACATCAAAAGCGCGGGGCAAGCCAGCAAACAAGGCTCCGCCCTGCACTGACAACGTCGTGGTGCGTCCATGGCGGGGAAAATTGGACCTGACAATCTTGCCCCCATAAACCTGCGCGATCGCCTGGTGCCCAAGACACACTCCGAGAACTGGCAGCTTCCCAGCGAAGTACTGAACTGCTTCCAAGCAGATCCCTGCCTCATTCGGTGTACATGGTCCCGGCGACAGGACGAGCGCTTGAGGCGCAAGATCGGTGATTTCATGGAGAGTAATCTGGTCACTATCAACGACCGTCACATCCGCGCCTTCGCATGTCAGATAGCGCGCGAGATTATGAACGAAACTGTCGCGATTGTTGAGCACGAGGATCATGCCTTCTTCCCCACCCGGAACAGGGACGGCGCGATTCGCTCTGCCTTCAGCTCTGACTCTGCCAGCTCGCCAACCGGGTCCGACATCAAAGTGATACCCCCGCCGGCCAACAGCGTGCTCTCTGTCGGCAAATGATCAATCGTGCGGATCAGGATGTTGAAATCCAATGCACCATCAAAACCGACATACCCAATAGATCCGCAATACGCGCCACGAGGACGTTGCTCCAGTTCGTCAATGATTTCCATCGCGCGCAATTTCGGCGCGCCTGTGATGGATCCACCGGGAAACACTGCCTTGAACAGGTCAATGCCATCCTTGTCGTCCGACAAGTCGCCCTCAATGGTCGAGACGAGGTGATGAAGATTGGAGAATGTCTCCAAGCGGCAAAGCGATGTCACTTCAACCGATTCAGGTTCGCACACGATGGACAAATCATTCCGTAGAAGGTCAGTTATCATGATATTCTCGGCGCGGTCCTTCTCAGAGGCCAACAGGCCTGCCTGCGCCAGATCGTCCTCGATCAGGTCAGCCTCGCGTCTGACGGTTCCCTTGATCGGCTCCGCCACGACTCGCCCCGTAGCCGAAGCGGAGATCAAGCGCTCTGGCGATGCGCTTGCCAGAACACGCCCTTGAAAATGGCCGAACGCCGCGAAGGGCGCAGGCGTCCGCTCGCGCATCTGCAGGTAGTTGGAAAAAGCCGATGACACGTCGCAATGCGATGCCACCCAATTCTGCGCAATGTTGGCCTGATAAATGTCGCCATCCAGAATATAATCCTGTGTACGCTTTACGGTCGCAATATAATCAATAGCCTGATCCGGGCGTGACCAGCCCAATGGCACGTCGACATCCGGGGCACGCCGCGTGTCGCCCAGACGGGTCAGCACCTCCGCAATCTTCGCATCTGCCAGCGCGTCATCCTCTTCTGCGTTCGCCGCCCTCAGCCCGGCCGACATGACCCAGGTCTTCTGACCCTCAAGGTCGAATGCCAGCAACGTGTCGTACAAGTTGAATTCGATCAAATCAGAGCGCGGCACGTGTCGCGACTCGAATCGCTCAAGGAAGAGTGGCGCAGCGTCATAGGAAACATAGCCCGCCGCGCCGCCTTGGAAAGGGGGACCTTCCGCAATGCGCTGCCGTTCGGTGCTGCGTATCCAGGCCCTTACTTCGTCCGCCCTGTCTGCGAAGCCATCCTCACCGCGTGACAACTCCTCCGCACGAACCTGCAAAGTCGCGATTGGTGCAATGCAGAGATATGACCAGCGTGATGAAGGGTGATCGGTATCCGCGCTATCGAGCCAGAGGGTTGCCGCATCGCCATAGAAAAGTGTGGCGGCCCGGACGGGATCACATGAGTCTAGAAGAGCGTAGCGCATTCAGGGCCTGATCAGGAAACGTATACGTCTTGGCTAGACCAACAGGTCCGCTGCAAGTCAATCACATACAAGCATTGAGAATGACTTGCAGACGCATATTCGCGCGTGTTAGGAGGCGGAACTCCACCAGACCGCGCCCAACTTCAGACGGCGCAATACAGATAATGAGCCCTGACGGAATGAGCCTCTCCCAGACCGCCCCCGCAAAACGCGCATCCTTGAAAATGTTCATCAAGCGTCAGGTGCGAACCGTTCACTGGATGTCTGGCGCGCTCTGTCTTGTCGGCATGATGCTGTTCGCGGCGACTGGCATTACGCTCAATCATGCCAGCGATCTTACCTCAAAGCCAAGAACCATCGAAGGCGAGAGCATCCTGCCAGGCGAGCTGGTCACGCTACTTGATGAACATGCGAAGACTGGCGCCGAGTCCGGCCTGCCCGCCGAGGTCGCGACCTATCTCAAATCTGAGACGAGCTTTGATACAACAGGCCGCCCGGTCGAATGGACCGATTTTGACGCGTATATCACCCTGCCCCGGCCCGGTGGAGATGCCTGGATCAGCATTGACCGTGAGACCGGCGAAGTCATGTTCGAAAAAACCAGTCGCGGCGCGGTCGCCTATCTCAACGACTTGCACAAGGGCCGAAATACTGGCTTCGCCTGGACATTGTTTCTCGACCTGTTCGCCATTGCAGTTGTCTTGTTTTGTGCGTCTGGGCTCTGGTTGCTGCAGATGCATTCCACGCGCCGCCCCAGCACATGGCCACTTACGATTGCGGGCTTTGCCTTGCCGATCCTGCTGCTTCTTGTTTTCACACATACCTGACGGCTGACACACAGATATCCGTCGCCAGCGTCAGCACTGCTCCACAGATCTTTCTGCTACGGCTTGGCCAACCTCGTCCTGGATAATCCATTACAGGACAAGTCCGTCAGAAACCGCCACTGTACCTGTTGAAATCCTTTCTGCTCGACGGAGTCAGTTGACTCAATGTGATAAGAACAAATAATGAACAAATGGCCTCAATCCCATCTTCCCTGAAGGACGCGTTTCATAGCTTCCCGCCTCAGCAGCAGCCGAGCATGTCTTTTCCACTCGGTCTGGGAGAGGCAGGTGTCCATGAGATCTGCGAGGCCTCATACGGGGACTTTCCGGCGATGACCGGCTTTGCGCTCGCGGCACGCACACGTCGCAAGGGCCCTGTTATCTGGATCCGCCAGTCCAGCCTGAAACAGGCCCATGGTGCCCTCCTCCAGGCTGGCTGCCGAGAAGTCGCCCCAGACCTGCCCCCAAGCCTGAACATCACCCCGCGCAAGCCTGCAGAAGCTCTCTGGGCCACCGAAGAAGCCATCCGCTCCGGTGTGGCCTCACTGGTGATTGCAGAATTGGAGGATGCCAGTTTCACCGCCTCGCGCCGTCTCGCACTTGTATCCGGGCGGCATGGCACGCCGGTCATCCTGTTGATGCCCTATACGCGGGACGGCGCCACCGCTGCCAATGCCCGGTGGCGTCTTTCCCCCCGTCCCTCATCCCCCAACCGTTATGACACGCATGCCCCCGGAGCGCTCCGCTGGAAGGCTGTGCTCGAACGGTCCCGCCAGGCCCCGCACATGGCAGGGCAATCCTTTGATCTGGAACTTGACGATGAAACGCTATCTTTGCGTGTGGTTTCCGGACTGGCCGCTGACCCGGCTCCGGCGCGCTCGCCGCGGCCTCAGGACCGGATCGGCCCGCCCGGCCTCCGGCAAACCGCCTGATCCCCACCTGCCCTTTGCCCTGCTTGAAAACAGCACCAAGGGTCTGCGCATCGCCGCTGCCAATGACCCTGCCCGTCAGCTTGGCATAACAGAGGGGTTGGTCTTCACCGATGCACGGGCCCGCGTGCCCAACCTTGTTACCGAGGACATGGACCCGGTCGCCGACATCCGTGCTCTGTCCGCACTTGGCGACTGGATGATCCGTTTTACGCCGCTGATCGCGATCGATGGCACTGACGGCCTCATCCTGGAGACCACGGGGTGCGAACACCTCTATGGCGGCGAACTGGCCATGATGGAGACACTATCCGATCTGCTGGAGCGCAATGCCATCCCGCACAGGCTGGGCCTTGCCGGCACGCCGGGCGCAGCCTCCGCTCTGTCCCGTGCCGCGCCGGGCACCTGCCTGAAAGAAGGCGAAGAACAGGCTGGCCTTGCCGAACTTCCCGTCGCAGCCCTGCGCCTGTCGCCTGACGCCGAAACCCTGCTGCGCCGCTTCGGCCTCACGCGGATCGGCCAGCTTTACGGCATCGATCGTAAAGCTCTGGGGCGGCGCTTCCAGTCAAGATCCGCCGCCGATGCGGTACTCCTAAGGCTCGACCAGGCCCTGGGCCTGCGCCATGAACCACTGGCGCCCCTGCGTCCCCTGCCGATCCGATCCGCCCGGTTGAACTGTCCGGAACCGATTGCCACCAGCGAAGCCATCGGAATTGGCCTCGAACAACTGGCGCAGGATCTGTGTGAGGCCCTCGGTGCGGCTGGTCTCGGCGCGCGGCACTTTCTGCTCATGGCTTTCAAGTCTGACGGTACACGCGCTGAACTGGAAGTGAAGACGGCCCGCCCTGCGCGTGAGCCGAAACACATTCTCCGCCTGTTTCGTGAACGGATCGTTTCGATTGACCCCGGCTTTGGTATCGACCTGCTTCTGCTCGAAGCCCATCGCACGGACAGGATGGAGACCAGCCCCATGGCGCTGTCGGGCGACCTCGCCTCGACGGACATGAACACTGCCGCCCTGTCCGCGCTGGCCGACCGGATCATGGCCCGGCTGGGCGAACACACCGTAAGCCTTGTCCAACCACGAGAGAGTCATGTGCCGGAACGCGCCGAACGGCAAGTGCAGTTCATCGGCGATGTCCCGGTCCTCGCCACCCACAGCACGGCTGCCGGACCGCGCCCCATTCGCCTCCTGTCCTCACCGGAACGCATCACAGTCATGGCCGAAGTGCCGGACGGCCCGCCGCTGCGCTTCATCTGGCGTCGCGTGCCGCGTACAGTGACGCGGGCCGACGGACCTGAACGGATCGCTCCGGAATGGTGGACCCATATTGCCGTGCCACAGCCCCCACCAGCGCTGAGAGGCCAGGCCCGCCAATGGCTCACCCCCAAAATGGACCCGCGTGCCGATGCTGCCCAGATCGCGCATGTGCGCGCAGATCTCGAGGCCATGCTGGATGCCCCATCCGGACCGGTAAAGCTCCTCCCGCGCGCGCGGGACTATTACCGTGTAGAGGACGCGGAGGGGCGGCGTTATTGGCTGTTCCGCGAAGGACTTTATGGCGATGGGCGTGGCGGCGCGCCCGAATGGTATGTACACGGCCTCTTCGCATGACCGACTATGCCGAACTCTCCGTTATGACGAATTTTTCTTTTTTGCACGGTGCCTCACATGCAGAAGAACTCGTCCTGACCGCCAAACAATTGGGGCATGTCGCCATCGGTGTTGCAGACCATAATACGCTTGCCGGTGTCGTGCGCGCCCATATCGCGGCAAAAGAAGCCGGCCTGCGTCTCCTCGTCGGTGCGCGCCTCGTGCCGACGGACGGTCCGGAAGTGATTTGCTATCCAAAGAACCGGACAGCTTATGGGCACCTTTCGCACCTTTTATCGGCCGGTAAATTGCAAGCGGAAAAAGGCGACTGCCTGATCACGCTGGAAAACATTCTTGCCCATGCCGAAGGACAGGTCTTCATTTTCCAGCCGCCGGACAAGCTAGACACGACCTTTGCCGAAGTCCTGGAACGGTTCGCGGCACGCGCGCCAGGCAACGTCTATGTGGCGGCCAGCTATGCCTATCATGGCCGTAATCGGGAACGGATTGCCCGCCTCGCCGATTTTTGCGCCTGGCAGGGTGTGCCGATCGTGGCGACAAATGACGTGCTCTACCATACCCCGGAACGCCGCCCGCTGCAGGACGTGCTCACCTGCATCCGCACGCACTGCACGATAGAGCAAGCAGGCTACCGACTGGAGGCCAATGCTGAACGTCATTTGAAATCACCAGACGAAATGGCTCGACTTTTCAAAGGGTTCGAGCCAGCCTTGCATCGAACCGTCGAGATCGCAGAGCGCTGCAACTTCAGCCTGGATGAGCTTTCCTACGAGTATCCCGACGAACCTGTCCCGGTGGGAAAGACACCGCAGGAACACCTTCATGACCTCACCTGGAAAGGCGCGCAATGGCGCTATCCGGATGGCATTCCAGGCAAAGTCAGCGCCGCCCTCAACAAGGAGCTCGCCCTGATCGAGGAGCTGGATTATGCGCGCTATTTCCTGACCGTGAACGATATCGTGGCTTGGGCACGCGAGCAGGACATCCTATGCCAGGGGCGTGGCTCCGCAGCGAATTCGGCAGTTTGCTATTGTATAGGAATCACCAATGTAGACCCGGCCCTGACCAGCCTCCTGTTCGAACGATTCCTGTCAAAGGAACGCAAAGAGCCACCGGATATCGATGTCGATTTTGAACATGAGCGCCGCGAGGAAGTCATTCAGTATGTCTACAATCGCTATGGCCGACACAAGGCGGCCCTGACCGCCACGGTGATTTCCTATCGACCGCGCTCGGCCGTGCGGGAGGTCTGCAAGGCGCTCGGCCTGACCGAAGATATATCCGCCGCCCTCGCCGGAACGGTCTGGGGTAGTTGGGGCAGCGCCATCAATCCAGATCAGATCCGCCAAGCCGGGCTCGACCCGGCCAATCCAATGATCCGCCGGGCCATTCTGCTCACCCAGCAGCTGATTGGTTTCCCGCGGCACCTGTCACAGCATGTCGGCGGCTTTGTTCTGACGCGCGGACCCTTGGTCGAGACAGTCCCCATCGGCAATGCCGCCATGGACGAGCGCACTTTCATTGAATGGGACAAGGACGATATTAATGCCCTCGGTATCATGAAGGTGGATATTCTGGCCCTCGGCATGCTGACCTGTATCCGGAAGGCATTTGACCTGCTTCAGCTGCACAAGGGGTTGGAGTATACACTCGCCACCATCCCACAGGATGATGAGGCCACGTATGAGATGCTCTGCGAAGGTGACAGCCTCGGTGTATTTCAGGTGGAAAGCCGGGCACAGATGAACATGCTGCCGCGCCTGCGGCCACGTACTTTCTATGACCTTGTAATCGAGGTCGCGATCGTCCGGCCCGGCCCCATTCAGGGTGATATGGTGCATCCCTATCTGCGTCGCCGGAAAGGCCTTGAAACCATAACTTATCCTTCACCGGCACCTGAGCATGGACCGCCAGATGAACTCGAACGCATCCTCAGTCGCACGCTGGGCGTGCCCTTGTTTCAGGAGCAGGCGATGCAGATTGCCATGGATGCTGCAAAGTTCTCAGCCGATGAAGCCAATGGTCTGCGCCGGGCGATGGCCACTTTCCGCAAAATGGGGACGATTGGCAACTATCAGGACATGATGGTCGAGCGTATGATCGCGCGCGGCTATGATGCGACCTTCGCGGCACGATGCTTCGACCAGGTGAAGGGCTTCGGCGAGTATGGATTTCCAGAAAGCCATGCCGCTTCCTTTGCCCACCTTGTTTACGTCTCGAGCTGGCTAAAGCGGCATCATCCGGATGTTTTCTGCGCAGCGCTGCTGAACAGCCAGCCCATGGGCTTCTATGCGCCCGCGCAGATTGTGCGGGATGCCCGCGAGCATGGCGTGGAAATCCGTCCCGTGGATGTGAATCTTTCGGATTGGAACAATACGCTGGAACCAACGGACGGGACATATTGTGCTGTTCGTCTCGGTTTCAGACAGGTGGACGGTCTGCGCGAAGACGAGATGGAAGCGATGATGATTGCCCGGGGCAATGCCTACGACCACCCAGAAGATATTCGCCGACGAGCAAGAGTCAGCCGCCGGTCGCTTGAACTACTCGCCGCAGCAGATGCATTCGGCTCAATGCAGCTTAGCCGGCGCGAGGCCCTATGGAGCGTACGTGGCGAAACCAGCGGCAACACGCTGCCCCTGTTCGCCGCAGCTGATGCGGCAGAACAGGGAGCCGAACAGGTGCCAATACTCCCCCTCATGCCGCGCTCAGAACAAGTCCTGCAGGATTACCAAACGACCCGCCTCTCATTGAAGGACCATCCGGTCTCCTTTCTGAGAGCGGGCTATAACAGGATGGGCGTCGTCTCAACGCAGGAGGCGTGCCATTTGCCAAATGGTGCACGGGTTCAAACGGCAGGTGTCGTACTGGTGCGTCAACGCCCGGGTTCGGCCAGCGGGGTCTGTTTCATCACCATTGAGGACGAGACCGGCATCGCCAATCTGGTTGTCTGGCCGAACGTGTTCGAACGCTTTCGGCCAGTCGTGATGGGTGCGCGTGTCTTGATGGTGAAGGGCCGCGTTCAAACCGCCGACAATGTTACCCACATCGTGGCGAACCAGTTGATAGACCGGACGGGAGACCTTGTTCACCTGTCAGAGGATATTGGAGATGATCCGTTGAAAAGGGTTCTCGACCGCGCCGACGAGGTCACACGCCCAATTCCCGAACGCAAGGGCCCGGCACAACGGACAAGCGGTCAACACCCCCGCAATGTACGAGTGATCCCGCGAAGCAGGGATTTTCATTGAAGTCAGGCATAGTTTGCCTCAGCCGGCCTGAACAGTCGTCGCTGGCTCTGCACTGAACCGCTTGGACCAAAGCGCCTTCGCAACAAAAGCTCCCCCTGTGGCAAGCAGAGCCACGGAGATGGTCACCATGTAGGCATTGGTCCAATCCATGTCGCCGCGCAGCAGATGAACCAGAGATGCAGAGAGCAAGGCCGCGCCACAGATTGCGCGGAACATCAGGCCCGCCGACGCTGCACTCATCCATGCAGTTGCAACACCTGAAAACACGATTGATCCAAGCCAGAACATCGCGATGAGCCAACCGCCACTGACACCCAGAAGACTAACCGTCAGCGTAATCGGGAACATGGCCATACTGCCCCAGATCCAACCACTCCACATCGCTTCCAGACGCGGTGCCGCACGCCCCTTCTCGCGGCGCTTGAGGAAATAGATGTTCAAGCCGGTGGCAACGACAATACAGAGCATGATGCCCAACAGGAAATAGATCGACTTCATCAGCGCGCCGCCGAAATCACCGAAATGAAGCCGATACATCGACATGGCGATCTGTTGACCAACCGGCCCGTCGGAATTGTGCCCGGTCGCAAGCAACTTGCCATCCGTCGAATAGGTATAGGTTTCCCCATAAATCAGGCGATTGGTCTCGTCGCCATAGATCTCGATGTGCTGACTTTTGGTTCCAGGCTCATGAATGATCACAATGAAAGGGTTTGCGTCAGGTATATCGCGATCGAGATTGATGAGCGCCGTATCCACGCCGGTAATGGGTGCAGGCGTGGCGTCAGCTTCGAGGATTTCACCGCCGAAGATCGCCTCACTAAGCTTCTTCGTGTCGCCACCAAAATTGCTCTGTGCAAAAACGAATGCCACGACACCGAACAGTCCGATCATCGCACCAGTTCCCGCCACAGCAATGAGGAAAGGCGTCGTCCAGACGCTGAGACGATTATGAAGGTCGGCCTGAGCCAGCCGCGCCTGGCCTGTGCGCCGAAATCGGAAAGCATCCCGGAAGATACGCGGATGCGCGAGCAGTCCCGAGACTGCCATAGACACGAGCATGACACCGAATATGGCAACAATGATAATGCCGAGACTGTGCGGCATGGTGAGATAGTAATGGAGTTCAATAAGGAAATCGTTCCAAGGCGCCTCCAGTTGGCGCACGAATTCACCGGACTCATTCAACACGAATATGCCATTGTCCCCACCAGCCACAAACCGGGGCCAGTTTTCCCGCGGAGGATACATGTAGAGATGTGTCGTTTCGGGATCGCGCTTGAGCACTTCCTCGGCAGTCGCTTGCATCACGGATGGAGAAACTTCGTGCACCGTCGGAGTGCCCGCTTGCTCCCACCATTCCAGCTCGTCCTCAAACACGGCAATCGTGCCACTCACACAGATGACAAACAGCAAAGCGCTGATTACCAGCCCCATGACAGAGTGCGCCGACAGGGCGGAATCAACACGTTCACTTGAAGATTTTGGCCAGAGGGATTTTGCCATAGGAAGAGTCTCGACAAGCTAAATGAGAGCGGCGCAGAGCACGGCCGCCAAGGCGACCACCACATAGACGCTGCGACGTAATTTGCGTTTTTCCATGAGCACCAACGTGCTCAATACGGCCCACAGGGATAAGCTGACGAGGAAGGCCACCACCACGGCATTCGTCGGATTGCCTATTTCCGGTTTGGTAAGGCGCAGGAGCGCCCCTCCAGCGTATAGAGAGATCGCACCTGCAGCTGGCCCGGCCAGCAGAAACGTCCAAATTCCGGAACCGATGTCGGCTGTCATCCGCAAGGGTGACCGGCGTGCGCGATCAGGTACCTCGCGATTTCGGACAGGCGCTTGCAGGCCGTTGGTTCCGCGCAGCCCCGGCAGAGTGATCGCCCCGGCCACGATCAGCATCAGGAGCGAGGCGACCTGTGCGACACCGCGATCAAAATTGACAACAAACCATACGACAAGACTTGCGGCCACTAGCGCCCATCCGAGCACCAGAAGGACCGGGCGCCCCGGCTTGCGCCACACTGCGAAGAGCAGCGCAAGACCGAATAAGCCTCCGACCGCGGCAACGATCGCCAAGATATAGTCAGTATGGCTCATATAGCGCCCGCCTTAGAATTTGTATCGCAGGCTGGCTACGACCGTCCGGCGCTGGCCAGGGAAACAATCTCCCCGCGTCAGGCAGCCCGTGAGATAGTCTTCGTCGGTCACATTGCGTGCATTGACCTGAAAATCCCACGTGTCCCACTCGTAACCGACCATCAGGTCGCCTAGCGTATAGTCTGGCGTCACGTAGCGGACGGTTCCGTTCTCGGAAACGGTCTCGCCCACATAACGGATACCTGCGCCTGATTTGAAACCGGACCAACGACCGTCTGGACGCCATGTAGTCCACAGAGACGCCTGCGTTTCCGGTGCAGCCGCCAACTGGAATCCGTTCGGGTCTTCCGCATCGAGCGTGGAAATGGATGCCTGCAGATAGACTTCATCAATCTGAACGTGGCTCTCGAATTCGAAGCCTTTCAGCTTGCCAACGCCTTCCTGTTGCGAGGCGGCACCCGGCAGGGAGTTCGGGTTGGACAAATTGGAGATTTCGATGTCGAAATAGTTGAACGTGATCAATCCCGGGAAGGCTTCAGGTTCATACTTGATACCCACTTCATACTGACGGGCTTCCTGAGGTTTCAGCGGATTGTTGGTGAGCGTATCAGTTCCGACAACGGTCTCGAAGGATTCCGAATAGCTGGCATATGGCGCAAAACCGTTGTCGAATCGATAGAGTACGCCAACGCTAGTCGATATCGCGTCGTCATCCTGGACCGTCGTACCGCTGTCATTCTCGACACTATCGCTGCGCACGCCCAGCGTGAAACGCCAGTTTTCGTAGGATATCTGGTCGGAAAGATAGATACCGAAGTCTTCGACGTTCGAAGCGGGTGTGTCACTGTAGATCGCGTCAAATGTCGCCTGGTCTGGATAGTTTCCATAAACCGGGTTCGCCAAATCGAGAACATAACGGAAGTCGCCGGCCAGAACCCCGCCGCCGAAATAGTATGCAGAGTCACTGTCGGTTTCGACGTCTTGATACTGCATCCCGGCGAGGACATGGTGATCGAACTTGCCGGTGGAAAATTCTGCGCGGAGGCGCAAGTCGCCTGCCATCTGGTCGAACGTATTGTCACCTTGATAGAATGTACGGGGCAGGGTCGTGTCGGTGAACGTCAGTCCCTGCAGGTCTGCCGCAGCCTGCAAGGCGGGTGTGGCATCGAGAATCTGGTTCAGATAGCGCGGACCGTAGAAGACCGGCCAAGCTTGTTGATAGTCGGCCTCGCCGGACCGCCAAAGCGCCGTACCCTCCAGCTTGAATACATCATTGATGCGATGTTCACCCAACAAGGTAATTTGCTGTGAGTCCGTATTATAACGGTTGAAACCAGGCTCACCGGCATAGACATTGTTGTTCAGGTAGCCGCCTGAAGAACTGAGCGGATTGAGCGTACCTTCGACCGGAATGAACTGGGCAGCTGCATCGCTATCGGTATCCTGAAGAAGTCCGATCACTGTAAACTTGGTATCTGTCGTCGGCAACCAGCTGAGTGATGGCATGAAAACCGTCGTCGTCTCGTCAACCTGATCAATCTGCGTACCTGTGTCGCGATAGAGGCCAACCAGACGATACAGCAGCTTGCCATCTGAACCTGCGACTGGCCCGGTTACGTCACCTGCAATCTGGTAGTGATCATTGTTTCCCACTTGTGCCGCGATCTCGCCGCCAAAGTCTTCCAACGGCGTTTTCGAAACATAGTTGACGATACCGCCCGGTGACCCCTGACCATAGAGTACCGAAGCTGGACCTTTGAGCACTTCAACTTGCTCAATCGTGTATACGTCGGCACGAGTGGAGTTGTAGCTACCGAAGAGTTCCTGAATGGAGTCACGATAACGCGGTATGCTTAGACCACGGGAGAATGGGAAATCACCGCGGGTTGAGAAGCCATAGGGCTCGGCAGTCACACCCGCCACATAGGTCAGCGTATCGACCAGCCGCAAGGCGCCCTTGTCTATGAACATGTCGGATGTTTCGACGGAGAGCGAGCGTGCCGTCTCGACGATCGGTGTTTCGTTCTTGGTCGCACCAAAAGATCCAGTCGTACCGGTCACGATCACCGTTTCCTGACGGCTCTCTTCGGTCCGGTCCGTGTCCGAAGTCTGCGCCCAGACCGGAGCGGCAGATGCCACACCTATAAGAAGCGCAACAGTACTGACAGCGCTGACCCGCGATACTCGCATCAAATTTACCCCTTGGATTTACATTTATGAGAATGTGTCTCAGTATTAACTGCCGACTAGGGGAAATGTTATTGCAAGTCAATTGCATCTTGGGGTTTGAAATGAACTTTGCCGTCACGACGAGGAAAGCGCACATCCCATGGGGATGTGCGCTCTGACAGGAGATAGGAATTTCCGGAACGATCCGAGAGCTATTGAGCGGGAATCGTTGTCACAAGACGTGTCGTCAAGGCTTTGCGAAAGCCAATCTGGGCGTTCAGTACATCAACGGTCAGAACTATCTGACCTTTGCCGGTTTTGGTGCGCACAGCAACCGCCGTCTCCCCATCCCGTTTTACATTCAGCACATCGCCGGTGTTCTGGAACGTTTCCTCTCCCTGATTAAGCAGAGTGAAATTTACCGGGCAAGTATTGACGATTTTCGCGGAGATCACTGTGTAGTCACGCACGGCCGGTTCAGCCTCAAGAGTGAGACAGGCATCAACCACTGCCTTCACATGCTCTTCCCGGCCGAGCAGGTCGTCATAAGACCAGGCCACTGTACGGCCATCAAACAAAGCCCGTTTGAAGGCCGCTTCGCTACGATCCGAAGCCAATACAAGCGTCATCGGGCGATGCCCGCCAGCTCCGGCATTATGGGTCCAATCCACAAGGCCATGGATGTCAGACGTGCCCATTACGGTCAGATTATTGTCTAGGGCAATCTGGAGCGCATGTTCGGAGTGCCCATCCAAAGTTCCATTCACGACCTCGATGCCCTGAAGCAGGCCCTCCGCTATCAGATCCTTGTGATAGTCACTGAGACGCGCAATCCCATCCGACACATGCGGCAACCAATTCGGATGGTTCAAGAACACAAACGCCCCTTGGGCCTTCGCCGCCTTCATGGCCTGCTTTGGTTCTTCAGTCAGAAGCGCGTTCGCATCACTCAGGAAGACGGCGTTGATGTGCCCATAGGGCATATCGCGAGTAACCTCGGCGCCATTAATCACCATCAGGTCGAACTCCGAATCTGCCCGTACGCCTTCAGCAATCTCATAAGACCTGTTCCGGTCCGGATGCGGCATGTCGGCCTTGTGTGGCTGATGCTCCAAATGCTCAGTTACCGCCAGAACTTCCAGTCCGTCCAGATGGGCCTCCTTGACCCGAATGGAAGGCCAGACTTCGCCGTCTGAGAATACCGAATGAGTGTGCAGGTCGGCGGCCAAAACGACGCTGCCATCTTCCGTGTCAGGAAACTCCACCGCACGCTCATGCGCAACAGCGGTGGAAACATAAAGCACTGTACACGTAGCAATCAGGCTGATCTTTGAAAACATGGGCTTGGTCCTCTTTAGGATAGGCACTTGGCTTGAGTGGTGCCGGGTTCGGGAAACATCAGATGTCTTTGGTTCGAATTTCAATATCGGTGAAAACAGGTGAATTGGCTCGGCCAGCATCCTCGACGACGCGGAACTCTCCATGACAATTGTCGGAGGTAAACGTGGCTCGCAGATAGCCCCGCTGCTGTCCATTCAAGTGGGAAACGTGAGGGTTCGCGCTCCGCATGACCTCCATATCCCGCGCCCAGGGGCACCCGGAGGAAATGGGACCACCCACGAGTTCATGGCCGATGCGCTTCGATGTTGGATCGAAGGGCTTTTCATACAGAGTCGATGCCATGGCGGTGTGCCAATCCCCTGTCAGGAAAACGGGGTTCGACACGTCATTTGCCAAGACGGACGAGAGCCGGTTGCGCGCAGCCGGATAGCCGTCCCAGCTGTCCAGATTGGTGACCGGACCGTCAGGCGGCGCATTGTAGCGATAAGGAGTGAACCAGGTTTGCGTTGCGATGACATTGAAAGCGGAGCTGGACTGCTTGAGCTCACGGCTCAGCCAAACTTCCTGTTCTGCACCCAACATGGTGCGAGCCGGATCTTTCGCATCTGAACAAAGCGGCTTGCGGCCATCGCCACATGGCTGGTCCGACCGGAACTGACGCGTATCCAGCAAATGTATCTGAGCAGGGCCGAACACATACTTGTTGTAGAGCTTCAGCGCAGGCCTCATATCTCGCAGAGTGGGCGGCTCTTCGATCGGCATATGCTCGTAGTAGGCCTTGAAAGCTGCATATTTACGAACCTGGAATTCGAGCTGCGTCTGCTTTTCCGGGTCCTGAGGCGTGTTTGAGGCCCAGTTATTATCGACCTCGTGATCATCCATCGCGACGATCCAGGGCGCAATAGCGTGTGCCGCCTGAAGGTGTGGATCGGAACGGTAGAGCGCATAACGATTTCGATAGTCCCATAAGGTGGCAATTTCGTCGCTATTGTGCTGGCGCACGGTCTCAAACAAACGCCGCTCCCCGCCCCCCACATCGCGCAGTCGCGCGCCAAGCGGACTGATGCCGCCCTCATAGATATAATCTCCGGTATGAACGACGCAGTCGGGCACCCATTCCGCAAGATCACGATAGGCCGCGTAGTGACCGGACTCGTAGTGTTGGCAATATGCCAGCGCGATCCTGGCAGAGTCGTCATCGGGGCTTGATGTTCGTGTCCGCCCGACAGGACTTTCTTCGTCGCCATAATAAAATTGATAGAAATACTCCCGACCCGGCCGCAAGCCTTCGATACGCACATGCACCGAATGTGCCTTGTCTTCGGCTGTGGTGGCGATGCCATCCATCAACGTCTTTCGCATTTCCTCATCAGTGCACACACGATATCGCACTTGCGCCACGCCCGACGGCATACCGCCGCCTTGCAGCGGATTGGGGGCCAGTCGCGTCCACAAAATCACACTGCTGGGCCGGGGCGATCCTGATGCGACCCCCAACGTGAAGTGCTGCTTGCCGTTTTGAGCGTTTGCCAGTTTAGGCACCCAAAGAGCAGCGCCAGAAGACGCCAGAAACAATCGACGAGAAAACATTGAGAGTCCTTCCATCCACACGCGAAGAGGGGTGGCTGCCGACATGTGGGACAGACGCCGGCAGCCTTTAATCATCCAATCGGGGCGAGCCTGCCCCTGTTCACACAGGGTCAGACCATTGGATGACTAGAACGAGTACTCGTACTGGATCCAGAACGAACGCGGTTTGCCGTTCCACCCATACTGGCGGTAGTATGCACTGTCGTTCGGGCCCACTTCTCCGCGCACCACGGCACGGTCCCGGCTATAGCCCGAGCCACCGGAAGCTCGCTCGTAATATTCTTCATCCAGCAAGTTCACGCCGCGAATGAGGAAACGGTGCTGCTTCTCCTCGCCAAGGAAATACTGAACGGATCCATTGAGGACGAAATAGTCACCGAAGTTCAGATCTTCGACTACTCGGTTTCCGTTCTCATCCACCATGCGCGCCAGGCTGGTGCCCGCATATGCCCATTCCGGCCCTTGCAAGCGCGGGTTCAGTGCAAATGTCCAGCGGTCTGTTGGCGTGTAGGTGATGAGGCCGGACAGCGTCCACTCCGGACGTTCTGAAGATTGGCGATATTCCGCGCTTCCAGCCTTCCCCGGCACGACAAAGCCAAGGTCGGTAGTGGAGCCATCCAGGCGCGCCATCGTTCCAAAGACTGGGTTCGGCTCCAGCGACTCCATATCAGTATAGCTGAAGTCTGCCTGCCACTGATCAAAGTCGAAAGCGACGTCAATCGTAAAACCTTCAATATCCTGCTGACGCAGCGCGTTCACCGCAACTGTTTCGCCAGGATCATTCAGGCCCGCTGCAGCCGTGGCGCAGAATTCGCTCGGCGGAATGATGTTCCGACGGTTCTGCTCAATCGCTGCGGTGTCATTGTTCAGATTGTTGAACAATGGGTTTGCAACATCATTGGCATATTCATAACAGACCGCACCAATAGCCCGGCTGGAGAAAAGATTTTCGATTTCTGTTTCAAAGTACCCAATCTCGACATTGTAGGTTCCGCCAAAAATGTCACCATCGATACCGGCCCCGACGTTGAACGCACTGACTTCCTGTGGTTCCAGACCAGGGTTGATGTTCGCGCCCGATCCGAATGCGCCGATTTCGTCGATCTTCGGCAGACTGTACGACGTGCCGCCAGACCCCCGCGCATAGATACCGTATCCCAGGTTCTGACGCAGCCCGACTTTCCAGATCGACTGATCATCGAAATTGTCGTTGAAGTCCTGACGAGCGGCAAATGACCCACTGAAACCATCCAGCACTGGCAGGGAGAGCCTTAGGTCGCCATAGACACCCGTACTCGTGAGCTTGACATCCTTGACGCCGAATGAGTCGTCAGAATTGTCTTTATAGGTAGTATTCTGGAGACCTGCGACGAGTTCGATATACTCATTGACCGTATAAGTGGCCCGTGCATTCAGACCGTAATCGACATAACCAGACTCCCTCTGATCAGTCGTCCCGAAACCTTTCGTCAGACCACCATCGCCGAAGCTGGCGGTAGATTGCACGACATATCCAATGGGTGCGCCGATTGGGAACGGATTCTGGTGCGTGCCGTAAGGCTGGCCGAAGTACGGGCTGTCTGGATCCTGATTGATGTAGAAATTGCTACCGCCATTCAGACGATCATCAGAAGCGCTGCCCGCGCTCCCGACAGGATTGGTGACACAACCCGCAGCGAGACCGGAAATACCTGCCGCGAAGCTTTCGAACTCAGTTGCTGTAGAGAAGCTTGAAATCCCCTGACCCGCAGCAATGGCTTGAATATCCTCCGGCAAATCCGACAGGCGGGGGATCTGACAGATACGGGCATCAATCTCGTTATTCTTGAGCTGAGGGTCCTGATAGTGCGCCTCGATATTCAGCTTGAGCTTGTCATTGAAGCGATGCTTGAATTCGCCGGTGTAAATCGGGAACTCTGTGAAGTTCGGCTGAAATATAGTGCTTTGCGGGAAGGAGTCTCTGAAATCGATCGTCGTGTACGAAGCACCGAGCAGAAGCTCTGTCTCAGGTGCAATATCCCACAAATATTTGATGCCCAGACTATTGAAGCTGTATGGGAATTCGTGACGTCCGCCGAGCGCAAGCACATTGTCGCCATAGGCCTCCTCGTCGAAGAGTTCGTGCGCATCCGTCTCATAAGAGCGGCCATAGACCAGCACGGAGTGTTTGCCGGCCTTGTCCAGAGGGAACGACATGTTGCCATAATACTCGCGGGTTTTGAATGAACCGGCATAGACACCGAATTCACCCTTCTGAGTGCCGTCAGGACGTTTTGTTTTCACACTGACAACGCCCAGGCCGCCATTGGATCCGAAATAGAGGCTGTTGCCACCACGATAGACTTCAACACCGTCGATCATGCGCGGATCAATGGCTGTCGCGGGCCACAGATCTTCCAATGGAGACGAGCGATCAAAGAAAGGGACGCCATCGACCAGCAACAAGGTATCGCGATCAGTGCCGCCATCAATGCGAATGGTGAACTCGCCTTCGTCCGGCGAATAGCCAATGTTCGCACCGCGGATCAGGCCTGAGGCCAATTCGCCAAAATTCGTGAACCCGCCCGTTTCAATTTCTTCCGAACTGATCAACTGAACTTGTGTGCCGTATTCAGCGAAGTCCACAGCGATGTCGGATGCGGACGCATCGACAGTCTGGCCTTCGACGCGAATAGTCTCAAGGCGGCGGGAATCTTCCTTGCTGTCTCCCTGCTGTGCCAAAGCAGCCGGGATCGCCGCACTCGCCATCAGGACGCTCAAACCGAATTTCAAACTTCTGTTCTTATCAAGTCTCATCGCTGGTCTCTCCATCTAACCCCAACACCCGCCAACCATCAGCGGGCTGTGGCCGAGCGCGATTGACGCCGCTTGCCACGAGGCTGCTCTAGAGGCGGAACGCGACACTTAGATGAAGATTCGAAAAACATTGCGTGAATGATATTTACTTCAACGAAGATTTATAATTGAGCATTTCTCAATAACAAATTGTCCTTCATCGGAGTGGAATATGCCCTACGCGTTCGCTACGCCGCGATCTGAAAAAATAGCCAACATGGGCCGGTCGGCCAAAGGGTTTCTCGTAGACTGGGATGGCTGCTGCGCACTCGGCAATACGTTGGTGCCCGAGGCCGCAGACTTCCTGCGCGCCAATCAAACACGCACCGCGATTGTCTCGAACAACTCCACATGTACGCCAGAAGACTTCTTGCACATACTGGCCTGTAACGAAATTCAATTGGAACGCAACCAAGTCATCCTGGCGGGGATGGAGGCGCTCAAACGCGCAACAGGTTTTGCTGGCGCAAAGGTTATGGTGCTTGGTGATCCGCACATGCGCGGAACCGCCAAGAAAATGGGGATAGACCTGGCTCAGGAAGCCGCAGACGTGGTCGTACTGCTCCGCGATGTACGCTTCACCTATCGCCGCCTGGAACGCGCGGTAAACTCTTTGAGCAATGGGGGCCACCTCATCGTCGCCAATCCCGACCAAACCCACCCCGGGAAAGACGGGGAAATAAAGCCCGAAACGGGCGCCCTGCTTGCGGCCATCAGAGCATGCGTGAAACTGGATGAAACAAAAATAGACGTCGTGGGAAAACCCTCCCCACATCTGTTCCAGATGGGATGCCAGGCGCTTGACCTGTCACCGGATCAGGTTGTCATGTTGGGTGACAACCCTGCAACGGATCTCGCTGGCGCAAACGCGTTGGGAATCAAGGCGGTCCTGACCTCCGCCAAATCACCGGATGTGTTTGAGATACTGCTAGAAGCGCTTTAGCGACAGCACATCGAAGGTCTTGCGAAGCGTTTCGGTTGCCCGGTCATAATCGGCCAGCGCGAGTGCTGCAATCAGCGCATCCAATACGCATAGCTGGGCGATCCGGCTCGTCATGGCCTCGGTCCGGAACTTGGTTTCCCGAGCCATGGTGAAAAGTTTCACATCCGCGTAGGCCTGCAGCGGCGAACTCGAAAAATTGGTCACGATGATCGTCTTCGCGCCCGCATCCTTGGCCAATCTGGTTGCGGCCAGTGTCTCATGCGTTGCACCAGAGTGCGAAATGGTCAGCACCGCCACATCAGGGCCCGTTTGCGACGCGCTGATGGCCTGGACATGACTGTCCACCACCACCCGCGCATCAAGACCTATTCGCAGCATGCGATACTGCGCATCTTCCGCAATGGGCGCGGATGAACCTATTCCGTAGATTTCAACTCGCTTGGCTGCCCGAATAATATCCACCGCTGCGGATACGGCGTCGGCGTCCAAAATTGAGAGCGTGTCCTTCAGCGCCTGAACCCCAGCATGGAAGGTCTTCCGACACACAGTCGGCGTGTCATCTGTCGGCTGCAGATCTTCATGAATGAACTGAACCGGTTGCACCACTTCCTGGGCGAGGCTGAGCTTCAGTTGCTGAAAACCGGAAAGATCCAATTGGCGGCAGAAATTGATAACACTTCCATCACTGGCACCGGTCGCTTCAGCCAGCTCGGTAACCGACATCCCAACCACTTGTCGGGGATTGGCGAGAACGAAGTCGGCAATCGAACGCGTACTCGGCCCAAGCGAGGGATGCCGCACTCGAATGCGCGTCATGACATTGTCGACTATCGCCACATCAGACCGTCGCTTCGGCGCCACTTTCCGCTTCGATTTGCTCTCAGACATACACGCCCCTCTGGATTTCACACTCTTATAATTGAATTCTACTCAATTATTATCAAGGATATATGAATTGCGTAACACCAATGTCACAAGCCGATGCTACGTCTCTCACTATCGATGCTGCGGCGCACCAAGCTCATACGCAGCGAGGTGAATTTGGGAACTCGGATATGCGCATTCTGTCGACCATAACGCTTCTCCTGCTAACCGCCATGCTCGCGTTTACAACGCACGCTCAGGAAGCCGGCAGCCCGCAAAAGCCTCTTCGCGTCATGCTTATCCCCGCAGATGGTGGTACGGAAGACGGTACGAAAGCCGATTTTCAGCCATTGTTTGACGCTATTACACGATCCAGTGACTTGCATTTTACCGTCAGTACCGGGCAAAGCTATGCCGCCGTGATAGAAGCCATGTGCGCTGGCCTGACAGACGTCGTCTGGTATGGTCCGGCCTCCTATATAGAGGCGCGAGACCGTGGATGCGCGCAATTGTTGGCTGTCGAAGAACGCAATGGTGCATCCACTTATTATGCTGGTCTGTTTGTCGCGGCAGATTCCGACATAAATTCTGTATTCGATCTTTCCGGCGGGTCGCTCGCACTGGGATCAAGTCACTCCGCCAGCAGCTTTGCGTATCCGCTTGTCATGTTGAGAGACGACGGGCTCGATCCGCTAAAGGATCTATCAGCCTTGCGGATCACGGGAAGCCACACCAACAGCCTGTTGGCATTGAAGAACGGGTTGGTAGATGCTGCAGGCGCGTCTTTCGTGTCGTTCGAACGTGCGGTGAACCAAGGTAGCCTGGATCCACGCGCATTCCGGGTGCTCACCAAATCGAAACCAATCCCGAATCCACCCATAGCGATGAACACCGCATTGTCAGCAGACATCAAAGCAAAACTCAAGCGCGCCATGGCAAATGTACATGAGGCTGAAGGCATTGGTCCTGCCGCCATTCGGGGATATGGCGGCAAGCCTGTGGATCGCTACAATACCGAAGTTGACGAAACCCTGTTTGATAGCGTTATCTCCGCGACATCTTTTCTGGATGACGACTATATGGCCGCGATCCTGCGCAAGGCTGACGCAGCTCAACGCGGCTAATATCTTTTCACCACGGCACAATTTCCGATATGACAGACCAACCCACTTCTGCGTCCACACTCCCGGCGCTGAAACTCTCCAACGTGTTCAAGTCGTACAAGGACGGTCCGAGAGTCCTCACTGATTTTTCGCTGGACCTCAGACCCGGTTGCTTTTGCGTTCTGCTTGGGTCATCGGGGTCAGGAAAGTCTACCTTGCTGAGGTGTATTGTTGGGCTGGCGCCTGCAGACTCCGGAGATATTCGGCTTCACGGGGTGCGTCTTACGAAAAAGCATCGACGTCACGTCGGAATGGTGCATCAGGATTTTGGCCTGACCGACAGACTGACGACAGCGCAAAATGTGATGTCAGGCAGCATTGCGGCGCTTTCCTGGTGGCGCGTCGCGCTTCAATTGTATCCCCACTTGATTCAAGAAAAAGCGTGCGCCCTGCTTTCGCGTGTCGGCTTGTCGGAAGATCATGCCAATCGGCGTACTGGCCAACTGTCTGGCGGCCAGAAACAACGCGTGGGCATCGCGCGCGCATTGATGTGCGATCCGAGTCTCATTCTCGCCGATGAACCCGTCGCCAGCCTTGATCCCAGGTCGTCTGCGGATGTAATGGACCTACTGAAGAGCGCGGCCCAGGAACGTGATGCAGCTGTTCTCTGCTCGCTGCATCAAATCGATCTTGCTCGCGAATATGCGGACCGGATCATCGGTCTCAACAATGGCACTATCGTTTTCGATGGACCACCAGCTGCTCTTACTAGCGACGCAGTTCAGGCTATCTTTGAAATCGACGATACTTCACCCACCCTGCGAAGGGAGGTTGCGTGAGATGATGGATGCTGAGCACCACTCGCTACCTCACATTTGGCATCTAAAACAGCCTTTCGGGTGGAAATCATTACTTGTATTGCTCCTCATAATCATTGCCTCGAGCATCTCCGCAGAGCGTATGCAATTGGATCGCATGGCCAGCCAGATTGGAGACTTTGCGCTTGAGGCGGTCGGTCTGCGCGAAAGTTCACAAATCAGCAGGGGAATGGAGAGTGTAACTCGCGACATGTTCCCTATAGCCATCTCAGACCGTCGCCCCACAGACCTGATGGATAGACTGGATGAATCCAGATTGCCCTTCCTGGCGCACATTGAGACGGTAGAGGTTGAAACAACCGAGCTTGATCCGGACACATTGCAAATGACCACGAAAGTGTCCGAGCGGCAGTTTCTCGTCGAGCCAATTGGATATCTTCTCTTCGTGCTCGGCAAGATGGTTGAGACAATCGAAATTGCAATCTGGGCCAGCCTGACTGCCATACTGGCAAGCCTACCGCTGGCGTGGCTATGCGCCAGTAATTACTCACCCCATCCGTTCATCTACGGCGCGGCGCGATCATTCGTGTCCCTGCTTCGCTCAATACCCGAACTGATCAGCGCACTGTTCCTCGTGCTTGCTTTTGGGTTCGGTCCGATTGCGGGTATATTGGCCCTGTCATTTCACAGCATAGGCTTTCTAGGAAAATTCTACGCCGAAGATATTGAAGCAGCGAACAAAAGCCCTCAACAGGCGCTGAAGGCCACCGGAGCCAGCGATTTCGCCATCCTCAGGATCGCCGTCCTCCCCCAAGTTCTGCCGAGCTATACTGGCCTCTCCCTCTACATTCTCGATCGAAACATACGCATGGCCACGGTGATCGGCCTTGTAGGCGCAGGGGGCATCGGACAGGAATTGAAAGGCCGGTTCGACATGTTCCAGTATGATCGCGTTGGCACCATGTTGCTGGTAATCTTTTTGACCGTAATGGCGCTCGACCTCATCTCCGCCCGCTTCCGAAAACGGCTTGTCTGAGCCAGCTTCTCAACAGGGAACCGAACTCTTCGGCGCAAGCGCGGGACAGCGCAGCATTCTCTCCGACTTGGTTGACCACGCGCTGGAGTTTGAGGGCAAGTCAATTGACACTTTCCGCATCGTACCGCGGGCCTGTGCTGTCATGCTTCTTAGATACACTGTATCAAAACGACTTCCTGAGGACATCAAACAACAGGCAGACTTGTCCTTTTCTTGCTCAAAGGCGCGGAAAATGCAGTTTTGATTGCTATTCAAACTAAGAGATTTGGAAAAACAGCCCCTTTCTATCATGTGAGATTAGGAGGGAGACTGCATTGAACATGCCGGACCGAGCCGATTTATCAGCACTGTCTGTGCTTGTTGTCGCCAACGCACAGGACGATGTCGCTAATATACTGGAGGGTTTACCAGAAAGCTTCACGATAAGATTGCTTGATGAATTCTCTTTCGTAAGCATAGCCACCGAGCTTGAAGGAATCAGAGCCGACCTGCTAATTCTTTCGTCAGAGTCAGCGGGCCCCGAACAGATATCGATCAGCGAGCGTCTGGCAGCATCAACCCAGCTTCCTATCCTCTGGTTCGTGAAGCGTGACGACGAAAACCGTGCACCGCAGGCCATTCGGGGTGGGGTGACGTCGTTCGTGGTGGATGGACTCAACGCCTCGCGAATAGGTCCCTTGATCACAATCGCCTTGGAACGCCACAAACTCGTGTCGACGCTACAGGGTGAGTTGCAGAAATCCAAAGACAACCTCGCCGCGCGAAAGACTGTGGAACGCGCAAAAGGCCTTCTGATGCAAACCCGCGGCATGAGCGAGCAGGAAGCCTATCAGTCACTCCGGTCCACGGCCATGCGCCAAGGAAAATCTCTGAAAAGCGTCTGCGATGCTGTAATCTCACTATCGGACTTGTTGCCTTGATGTGACGATACCAGCCTGGCTGGCTTGAACCAACCTCACTGCTCGAAGTTTCACCTAAGCTGAGCGAGGGTGCGTGAAAATCTGGCAAACTGTGTTCATTCATCATCGCAGAATACGTTCCGCTACCCAGCTTTTTTTTGACCTGAAAAGCTTCTCTTCAAGCCCAAAGGCGGGCTTCAGTTCTGAAGGCACAAGGGGGTGTCTTCTGCAGCAGATAGCTGCCTTGGTCCAAAGGCGGGCCTCTCAAAACCGACTCGATCACCAGCGCCTTTGCTGTGCCCTGGTATTCGATTTCCAGTCCGTCCTCAGGCGGTCAAATCATATTCGTCGTGCGGCGAATAGAGGGGTCATACACTATGAAAGTATCCAAACTGCGAACACAACTACTGTCGTGTGCCTTCGCCACAGTCAGCCTTTCCATGATCACAGCGGCGCAAGCCCAAGAGGGAGAGACAGATGATGTCTCGGTTCAGGAAGCGGTCACGGTAACGGGGTCTCGCGGGAAACCTCGCTCCATCCAGGACTCGCCTGTCCCAATTGATGTTCTAAGTGAAGATGAACTCAGCGCGGTGCCGTTCACGGACACGAATGATGTTCTGAAAACACTCATTCCATCCTATTCCCTTACTCGCCAGCCAATTTCTGATGGTAGTTCTTTTGTCCGCCCCGCTGAAATGCGTGGCTTGCCAACAGACAAGACGCTTGTGCTGGTGAACTCGAAACGGCGCCATCGCGCCGCACTCGTGACCATTGGTGGATCTGGAACGCAAGGCCCGGACGTGGCCACCATTCCGGCTTCTGCCCTCAAAAGCATCGAAGTCCTCCGGGATGGCGCCGCGGCGCAATACGGGTCGGATGCTATTGCTGGAGTCATCAACTTCCTGCTCAAAGACAATTCGGAAGGTGGTTCGGTCAGCGTCGATGTCGGCCAGTATTATGAAGGTGATGGCTTCCAATACACGGTATCGGGCAATTACGGCTTCGATCTGGGTGGGAAAGGTTTCCTCAGCGTTTCCGGTGAAGTCAGCAAGGCGGACGCGACCAGTCGAAGCGAACAGTATTGTGAGTCCTGGTTCTGTCTCGACCCGAGCAATCCGGACTTCGATCCCACAGCCGGTTACGCGGCCAGCCTCACGCCCGAGTTCATCGAAGGCGTCCCGTCTGCGTCACTTGGTGACTTCGGCGCCGTTCAACCCTGGGGCCAACCCAACAGCGAAGCCGTTCGGCTATTTTACAACTCCGCCTACACGATCAACGACACAGCCGAACTCTATTCCTTCGGCAACTATTCCAGCAGCAAATCAGATGGCGGCTTCTTCTATCGCTATCCCGGTAACGGTACGATTGAAGACTTGCGACTTGAAGATGGATCAATTTATTCGCCGCTGGAGATTTTCCCGGGTGGTTTCACCCCGCGATTCTTCGGTGATGTAACTGACTATTCCTTCGTTGGTGGCTTGCGAGGCCTCATTGCCGGGTTCGATTATGACCTTAGCGCGCGTTACGGACATAACGAAATCGAGTATACGCTGGCAAATACGATCAACCCGTCGATGGGCCCCGACACGCCAACCGTGTTCCGTCCTGGAGACCTGATCAACGAAGAGGCACAAATTCAGGCTGACTTCTCGAAGGAATTCGAAGTCGGGCTTGCGAGCCCGCTCCTGTTCGCAATGGGCCTTAGTTATCTGGACGAGTCCTATGAACTGGTCGAGGGTGACAAGGCGTCTTATGAAGATGGTCCGTTTGCCGGTGCAGACCCGTTCGGCTTCTGCGATTCCATGGCTCCGACTGCGGCCGGTGTGGCGGTCATGGCTGCAGGATCCACGCTCGACTGCTCCGATCCGGATGATCCCGTATACCAGGTCGTCGGTGTAGGATCGAATGGCTTTCCTGGTTATTCACCTGCCTTTTCAGAAGACTATACGCGGGACTCCCATTCGGTCTATGCGGATCTGAGTGCGGATGTCACTGAGAAACTCTTCTTGCAAGGCGCTCTGCGCTACGAAAGCTATTCAGACTTTGATGCTGAAACCGTCTGGAAAATTGCCGGCCGCTACGAAATCAATGACATCCTGGCGCTTCGCAGTTCGATCGGCACCGGTTTCCGCGCGCCGACGCCGGGACAGCAGGGTACCACTAACGTCTCTACCCGACTGCCCAATGGCTTCCCGGTAGCGACTGGTCTTTTCCCGGCCAGTGGACCAGTGGCCAAGGCACTGGGAGCGACACCTCTCGAACCTGAGACATCCACAAACTACACACTCGGCATGACCTCGAACTTCGAGAACATGAGTTTGACAGTCGACTTCTACCAGATCGATCTCGCCGATCGAGTCAACGCAATCTCCACACAGGACGTTTCAAGCGATCCGGCTTCAGGGACAGCGTATGACAACTATCTTGCACTCGTCGCAGCCGGAGTTACCGGTGCTGAATCGATTGGCGGCGTGTTCTATTTTACCAATGCATTCGATACGACCACATCTGGCGTCGACATCGTGGCAACATACACCATGCCGTGGGCGAATGGGCAAAACACAAGCTTCACAGGGTCGGTCAACTACAACAAGACCGAATTCGATAGCGATGTGGATGCACTCTTCAATGACGAGAGCCAGTTCGATTTCCTGAATGGCACGCCCAACTGGCGGGGCGTGTTCACCGTACTCCATCAAGCTGGTCCGATCAGCCTCCTCGGTCGCGCCAACTATTATGGTGGATACGAAAACGCGGCTTCATCAACCCTCGCCGATATCCAGGAATGGGACGGAGAAATCCTGTTCGATTTCGAAGCATCCTATGAAGTCGACGATGCCCTTACCCTGTCCGCTGGTGTAAGAAACGCATTCGATAACTATCCAGATGCGGGCGACGCGGCGATTGGCGAAACATGCTGTGGACGGATCTATCGATCTGACTCGGTTGTCGACTGGCAAGGTGGCTATTACTACGTCAAGGCATCAGCGACATTCTGATGTTTACCTGCCGAGCCACCGTACAGGTTTACTTGGAGTTGGGGAGCGCTCCCGGGCGCCCCCCACACCTACTTCATCATCGAAACTCATTCTTTTCAGAACTGGACCTTTAATGCTGGGACTTGAATACGATCCATTGCAATTGGCACAGCTAATCAGTGTTTTGATGATCGCCGGTTTGATCGCCGGCTTTGTTGCAGGATTATTTGGAATTGGCGGCGGGTTCGTCGTGGTACCTGCTTTGCTTCTGGTTTTCAGCTTCTTCGGCGTAGATGGCGAAGTGCTGACACATGTGGCCATCGGCACATCGCTGGCCACCATTATTGTTACCTCATCCCGATCGGTTCACGCCCACAACAAACGGGGTGCCGTCGACCTTCAAATAATAAAGGACTGGGCACCCTGGCTGCTCGTGGGTGTCATCGGTGGCATCATTCTGGCCCAATTCATGGATGGCAGATCTTTGAAGTGGGTTTTCTCGATTGGTGTTTTTCTGATGGGCCTGCACTTCATCATGCCCGTTCTGAAGGATGTAAAACTGTCTAACGAAATGCCCAAAGGGGTAGCTTTAGCCGGGCTTGCTTCCTTTCTCGGAGGTTTCTCGGCTCTGTTAGGCATCGGTGGCGGAACGATTGCCATACTTACCATGACCATGTGTGGTCGTCCCATACACCAGGCTGTCGGGACGGCCTCCGGGTTTGGCGTAATCATCGCAGTCCCCGGCACAATCGGATTTGCGCTTCTGGGGTTAGGCGCCAGCCAGCTACCCGTTGGCTCTTTTGGATATGTGAATGTTCTCGCTGTCGTTGCCATCACGGCAATGTCGTTCATTACCGCGCCACTCGGCGCGCGGGCTGCCCACGCATTGAACGGGCCTGCCTTGAAACGAGTGTTCGGAGTATACTTGGTTGCAACATCCGCAATCGTTCTATGGAATTCGTTCACCTGATACGGGGTGAAGCAAGAGCAAACGCGTTGAGTTAAAAGTGAAATCAGGAAGGAAATGAAAATGGCATTTGACGTATCGAGACGGTTCTTGATGGCGGGCGGACTCGCCACGGCGAGCCTTGCCGGTTGCGCAACCACAGCAGCCGAAACACAAGGCGCCTTTCCCGCGACTGCTACGCCGGACCCGTATCTGCTGGGGCCCAAGGAAGGAGTGGCACTGCTCTCCCGCAACGAGAACCCATACGGCCCCTCCAAAGCTGCATTGAAGATGGTAGAGTACGCAGCCAATAAGGGCGCGTACTACACCTCGCCTGAGGCCATTCAGATGCTTGCACAGCTCATCGCGGACAAGAATGGTGTTACACCTGAGCAAGTCGTTCTGACCACCGGATCCGGCGAGGTGCTCAGCGCTATCGCGATGATCTACGGCAAGACGGGCCCAATTGTCGCCCCCCGTCTTTTCTGGGATACGACTGCTCTGTATGCCGTCAACCAAGGCGTCGGAAGCATCGATCGGGTGCCACTTGCAGCCGATATGAGCGTGGACCTCGCGGCGATCGAGGCGAAAGTCACATCAGAAACAGGCATCGTCCAGCTGTGTAATCCCAACAATCCTACGGGTATGGTGTCAGACGCGGCAACGCTGAAATCGGCGGTGAAGCGCATGGCTGCAAAAACGACGGTTCTGGTCGACGAAGCCTACATGGAGCTCGCCGATGATCCCGAAGGCAATACCTGTATCGGGCTGATCGATGAAGGCCACGATGTCATTGTGACACGCACCTTCTCGAAGATTTTTGGTATGGCTGGATTGCGCATGGGCTATTCAATTTCATCCGCTGAAACGGCGGAGAAAATCAGAGGTGTCGTCATGTCATGGTCTCCCTGCACTTCTTATGCTGCCGCTATAGGCGCCTACCAGGATGAGGCGTTCATAGCCTATTCGAAACAGAAAATTGTTGAAGCTCGTGAGATGGTGAACATGACCATCGATACGCTCGGTCTTGAGCGGCTACCGTCCCAGACCAATTTCGTTTACTTCAAGTCTGGTAAAGAAGCGAATGATGTTCAGAAGGCCATGGCGGCAAAGCTCATATCCGTTCGCGGACAATATATGGACTATACTGAATGGACGCGAGTTTCGATGGGAAAGATCAAAGATGTAGAGCGGTTCTGCAAAGCTCTTCCAGAAGTGGTCGGCGCGTAGTTGGTGCGACTCGCGCACGTCAATCCACATCAGACCCGGCAGGGAACCTATTGGCCCCTGCTGGGTCTGGACTGTGTGTTGTGGACCGAGACGCATCGAGCAGCTTCACGGTAGTTTTGAACGGTCGTCACAATTAACTCGCACTACCGCGATGAATCAGAGGTCAAACAGTTGCTGCAACTGTCTCCAGTTTTCGATTTTGAAGTGTGCCGCTGAATGGTTTGTCGCCGGCTATTGTCACCCTGTAGCCGGACCGAACCTCTGGAAAATAATCCCACACCGCCAGATGCTGAACGGCACGATTGTCCCAGAAAGCAATCGAGTGTGGTTGCCACTGAAACCGCACCTGAAAGTTCGGGTTCTTGACATGGTCAAACAGAAACTTGAGAAGCGCATCACTTTCCTCTGAAGGAATGCCCTCAATCCGGGTCGTGTAAGACGAATTGACGAAAATACACTTCTTTCCGGTGACAGGGTGGGTGCGGATAACCGGGTGCGTCGCGACCGGATACCGCTTGTCATAATCTTTGAACAGAGCATGATATACCGGATTGGCATCATGGACCGCCTCAAGCCCTTCAAGATAGGATTTCATCCGATCAGACAGCGCATCATAGGCCTTGTACATGCTGGAGAACATTGTGTCCCCGCCCGTTTTCGGGATCGTGTGCAGGTAGAGGATACTTCCAAGAGGAGGAGCCTCATCCGCGCTTAAATCAGAATGCCACCCTTCACCGGCAACATATTTGGAGTCCGCATCCGCATGGATGGCGACGATCTCCGGGTGCCCGTCAATCCCCGCAACGGCCGAATGGATAGCCAACGGTCCAAATAGCCGCCCCAGATCCTTATGGGCGTCATGGCTGATGGGCTGGTCCCGGAAGAATATCACCTGAAACCGGGCCAACGCATCCCGTAGTTCATCAGCCTGAGCCGGTGACAAGGGCTTCGTCAGGTCTATGCCCTCAAGTTCTGCGCCAAGATAGGGTGTCACCCGTTTGGCTGTAAAACTACTATAGTCCTTGTCACCGTCAAAGTCTGACACGTCAGTTACCTTTCGTTTCGATTAGCATAGTGTCTGGATCAAAATTCGAAGCCAAACGTAACGAGCAGCTGGCGCGGTGGCACATACTCATTACTAACCGTTCCACTGGAGTATGGATCCACAAACCGGCCAGACACCCCTTCTTCATCCGCGATGTTTGTCACAGAAGCAGAAACGTACCAAGGACCCTCATTCGGCTTGTATTGGAAATAGGCATTCCAGAGGCTGTAGGAAGATACATCGTCGGCTCCGTCCGTATTAAAGATACGAGCTTCGTATTCACCCACATACACATTCTCGATCCGAGACGTGAGCTCTCCATGATCGCCAATCGGCTGGAACCAAGCAGCATACAGATTATACGTCAAGTCAGCCAGATTTGGTGGCGTGTTGCCATTGACTTGCACCGCAGCGGATTGGCGCGCCAGGAACCAATCGAAGGTCCAAGGATAAATCGTACCGGACGCCTCGGCCGACGCAGCAGCGATATCCGCCAAACGACGATCCAACGCTTCGTAGTCCGCTGTAACTTCGCCGTCCAGCAAAGCCATATTACCGCCAAGCATCAGCTGGTCATCAAATGCCAGATAGCTACCTTCGAGTTCCAGACCATAAGTCTCCGCTTCAGGAATATTCCCGATGCCACCCGAATAAGGGATCGGATCCTCTTCAATGAACTGCATGTTTTCATACTGGTTGAAGAAGATGGAAGCGTTCAGTGTCGCGCGCCCATCCAGGAAAGTATTCTTCGAACCGAACTCAATCGCCTCGACGACTTCCTCATCATAAGTCGTTGACACGGTCAGTGCACCAGAGGAGCCTCCGTTCAGGCCACCCGGCTTGTACCCTCGCGACAAGCTCGCATACAGCATGGAGTCTTCGGAAAGATCATAGTCCAGCCCGACTTTCCCAGTCCAAGTCTGGGTATCGAAAGAGCTCTGAGTAGGAGTTGAGTAATAGGAAGCGCCTTCGCCCTCATATTTATCATCATTGTAGCGAGCGCCGATGGTGGCGTTCAGATTTGTCATGATTGGCACCGTCGCCTGAAAGAATGGGGCGATGGATTCCCGGTTCACCGAGGAGATGTTTTCATAAGCCAGATTACCCGGGATTGCCGACTGAGGCGTATCCTTCGGAAGTACAGGTAGAGGCGGAATGGAGGTGACCCCCAACTCACGATACTCGACCACGTATTGAGCGGAATCTGTGTTGGAGTAAAAAACACCCGCGATCCAGTCAATTGGGGCCTCCGGCAGTGAGCTGATCGTCAACTCTTCCATGAAGGTCTCGGCATCTGTCGCCCAAGTCGCAACATGGTCATATCCACCATATGTCGCAATATCCAACCGATCAGCATCGAATGACTGGTCGTGCGTCAGATCTTGATAGCTTGTCACCGACTTGAGTGTCGCGAACGGCAGTTCATAAGCAACGTTCAACGTCGCCAACTCTGAACGCAGTTTGAACTTGGCGGGGAAGTCCTGTGTTAGCTCTCGAATGTCGGGGTTTGGATCCTCGAGATTCTTCAAGGCACCACCATTATGCTTGTCATTGTAGAGCGTATAGGAAAGCGTCGTGGACAGCTTGTCTGTCGGCTCCCAAAGCCCCGCGATGCGATAGTGCTCATTGTCGGCATCATCGAGCTCATATCCGCCATCTACGCTGGTGGCAGTCGCATAGCCATCATGGGACGTTTGCTGAATGGAGCCGCGAATAGCTGCCGTTTCACCGATGGGGACGTTGTAAGACGCAAACCCTTGGACGTAATTGTAGTCGCCGAGCGTTGCCTTGAAGGTGCCCTTGTACTCATCAAGGGTCGGCTGCTTGGTGATAATGTTGATCGATCCGCCCGTTGAGCTCTGCCCGAACACGGTGCCTTGCGGACCTCTCAGAACCTCAATGCGGTCAACGTCGAAAAAGCCCATATTCAACGCGATTGAATTCGGCAGGAACGCACCATCTACATGAAAGGAGACGCCCGGAATGGTTGCAAAGTTTTCTGGCGTCTGCTGGCCCACTCCCCGGATTGTCACGATGCGCTCGGACCCACCACTCTTGGTGATCATCAGGCCAGGCACATAGCCATTCAATTGGCTGGGGTCCGTAATGCCAGCCTGGTCAAGAATATCACTCGTGATCGCGCTCAATGCGATTGGCGCATCCTGGAGAGTAGTTTCGCGCTTTTCTCCGTAAACGGTAATTTGGTTCATATTACGAACCGAATCGTCATCACCAGCAGCATCGTCCGCAAACGCGCTTCCACCCTGAATAAAGGCCAAACTCATTGCCGCACATGCGACGCTATACTTCAAAATGACTTTTTTGTTCCGACCCATGACATTATCCCTCAAGCTGCAGAAATCACAGAATTTGCGATACCCTACGCTATGTCCGGGTTTTGGGTCTGACTTGATTTCCAGCGCCAAAATAATTGAAAACTCTTCAAAATTGGCACTTAACACCTATTCTCTACACCCACAAACGCAGCCCACCACCTCGCTGGACAGGCCGTGCAAAATGATCGAACAATGGTTATTCTTGCCGCATTCTAAACCGGTCGAGTGAACGCCTGAGAAGGCTTCAACATTCCAGGGTCGCGAAGAACCTGTATAATCAAAGCCAGCACACCAAGGGCCACCGCGAACGCAAAGAAGACGGGCGCGAATGAGCCGATTTTGTCAGCTGCCATTCCAGCTGCCAACGGGCCAAAGGCAGCAATAGACGAAATCTGGTGAGACGCGCCTAGCAATTGTGCACCAATTACCCGCCCAAAGCAGTCCACAAGCAAAACCATGGTTGCGACAACAGTGATACCCCAGCCAGCGCCAAACATCAGTGATGACACCAGAACAAGGGCCGGGTTGGTCGCGACAGCAAACATGACGACCCCGACAGCCTGCAGCGCCATACTCAATGCCAACATGTGGCGGGACGAGAACCGCTCACAGAGCGGACCTGCCAGTCCTTTGAACGCGAGCGATACGAACGCCATGAAGCTGAGCCCCAAGGCCCCGACAGCTGGAGACAGGCCAAGAAGCTTCAAGTGGCTCACAGCAATGGAATGCACCGTCGTAACGCAGGCGAGATTGAACGTGATGGCGGCCGCTATGATCAGAAACAGAGGCCGTCCGATAGCCACTCTCCAGGATGGAATAGCCCCGTCGACTTCTTTTGCATCGTCGGGCCCGCGCGAGTTGTCAGTCCTCGCCTCGCCCCCGGATACGTCTCGGCGCTCTGTGATGAATGCTCCACCAACAAGGATGAGAACGCCGCAGATGACAGCCAGCAGCATCCAATTGAAACGCCAATTTGTCCATTCCATCATGTAGTGGCTGAGGCTGGGACCCATAATGTCTCCAATTCCTCCCAGCATGAGATAGAGACCAATCATGCGGCCAGTATGCTCCGGAAACCATTCACCGATCAGCCAGACGGCCGTGACGTTCCCGGCCAGAGAGAATCCGGCTCCCGCAAGGCACATTGCCGCGAAGAACATGCCAAGCCCCTGGCTGGCGCTGGCCAGCCCAAAACCCAAGGCGACGCAGAAAAACCCGAAACAGAAAGTCAGGCGCGCGCCGATCCGCTGCAACAGGATGGCTGGCAGGAAGCTGGTCAAACCCACGGCCAACCCCAGAATCGTGAAACTCAAACCAGCGGACGTGTAAGACCAACCGAGATCATCCGCCATGACGAACAAAACGACCCCAAGAGAAGCAAATGTACTCGCATTCAAGACAAAAAAGCCGGCAACGACAACCGCAAAGATTATCCATTTTCGATACATGCCCGCTTCCCTTCAAAAAGGTGCGAGACGTCGATCAGATACGGCCTGATGCCGGACGTCCACCACGACCATACAATCGCACATGTTGGCGGTGCATTATTGACGGCATGCGAACTGATTTTTTAATCTTCGAGCAGAATGCAAAGTTGTCTCAGCAGCTGCTTTGTCAGGCCTCGTCCGAAATACCGCTCCAAGCAGAAAGAACCGTCTTAGTATCTGCCAGCAAAGCGCAGTTCTTTTCGAGCGCCAACAACCCCCCGGCGTGCAGCGCATCTTCATAAGCCGCGCATGCATCAGACACCACTATCACGTTGAAATTTCGATGGAACGCCGAGCGCGCGGTCTGGTCCACGCAGCAATCAGTCGTCACGCCCGCGACCAATACTGTGTCGATTTCACGTGCGCGCAACTGCTCCTCCAAATCCGTTCCATGGAAGCCATCAAACAAGACTTTCTCAATCTCGATGTCTCCGTCCTCCGGGAACAGTCGATAATAGTCGGAACCTGGCTCGTCTGCACGGCAGATTGCATGCTGGCCAGGACGTCCGCGCCGGGCATATAGATTCTTGAGGGCAGTGGAATCTGTTTCCTCCCGCGTAACCACTCGGACGAAAGCTACAGCTGCTCCTTGCACCTTGGCTACAGCACGCAATGTTTCCATCTTGTCGATGGCAGAGTTGATACCGGACATATCAACGCCCGCCATTCCGATCACGCCATCCGGCGATACGAAGTCAACCTGCACATCAATCAACAAAAGAGCTGTTCGCGCTGGCGCAATGATCCCCTTCAAGAGGGTTGGATCGACATGCGGAAGCGCATCAACAGAAAGCGACGATGTCATCTACGCGGCCCCGGCAAGCGCAGGAAACTTCGCCCGCAATTTCGGCATAACGTGTTCAGCAAACAGAGGCATGGCAGAAATATAGTCCGGGAAGATCAGCATGAGCCCATCAATTCCCGAAACTTCCAGCAACTCACCGATTTTCTGGACAACAGTGTCTGGCGAGCCAGCCACATGAGGCGCCATAAAGGATGAGCGTGCCTTTTTCACGAAAGCATTCTCCTCGCCAATCTCTGCGTCGAGAAAGCCGTAAGCACGCATCATTCCGCGTAAGGCTTCTTCATCCAAGCCTTCCCGGTAATGCAGGGCGGTCGCCTCGGCTTCCGCGTCGGTCTCGCCCAGCACGATGGTCTGCATGGCATATGTGCGGATGTAACGCCCCATATCAGCCGCGATGCCCTTTACCTTGTTACTCGACTGCGCCAGCTTTTCAGGTACATCGCCGGAGAGAAAAATGGCGTCCATTTCATTGGCGCTGAAGCGCATGCCCACTTCCGACGAACCGGCACAAACCAAGAAAGGTTTGGTCGATGGTTTGGGGTTGGACACACAGTCCTCCAATTGAAAATAATCCCCCTGCATCGTCACCGATGGCTGGGTCCAAAGGGCCTTGATCGCCTGAATCCATTCCTTGGCGAGATCGTACCGGGCGTCGTGATCGACGCCTTCCGGCCACATACCCATCTGCGAGAACTCGCCCTTGTAGGCACCGGTCACCACATTCAGGCCGGCTCGGCCTTTGGTGACCTGGTCCAGCGTTGCAATCATCTTGGCCACGGTGCCGGGGTTCTGAAGAATTGTATGAACCGTCGTCCAGACCTTTACCCGCTCAGTCACCTCCGCGAGTGCAGCCATTGTCACGGTCGCATCAAGCGTTGAATTCCAGTGCTCGGTTTCACCGCCATAGCCGCGATACTTTGCCATAGACATGATGAAATCATATCCATGCTTCTCGGCAAGAACCGCCACCTGACGATTGTAGGCATACGACCCATCAAGTTCTGGCTTATTCTTCGACAAAATCCATCCGCCATTCGCAATTGGCATAAAGATGCCAAGATCCTTGCCTCCAACGTCGGACGGCAGATCGAATTTTGTTGGCACCAGTTGCTGAGACATGCTTCACTTCCCTCATTTCCTGACTGGAATATCACCCGACATTTACCCAGCATTCTTGACTATTCGCGCCTCAACTATTGATCGGCTCGATTCAGAGCGCATTTGCTCAATCTTCTTCCGGCGCCACTTCCACTCGCAAACCTGCCAAGGCCTCGGTGATGATGATCTGGCAAGATAGCCGCGATTGCGGACGTGCATTATCTGAAAAGTCCAGCAATTCGCGCTCGGATTCCGAAGCGGCTCCGGCAAGCTCGCCAAATTCTTCCGCCACATACACGTGACAGGTCGCGCACGCGCATGCTCCTCCGCAAATCGCAGCAATGTCCTCTACGCCCGAATTGGTGATGGCTTCCATCACACTATGTCCAGCGGTTGCGTCGATGATCGCTTCTTCTCCGGATCTTTTGACGATGCGTAGTTGCGGCATTCAGGTCATCCTCTGTTTTTAACGGCTACGCGCGGCGTTCCGATTGCTCGGATACCTCAGGATATCATTCGTGGAACAGCGGCGTCCGCAATCTTGAATTTCCCCGCATTGTCATCGTCTGCACCCTCGCGCGGCTTTTCGCGAACCTGGACAACTCCATTCTTTCCAAATCCTTCGACGACAGGTCGTCCTGCATCCCGGCTCAGCCAGAGCCGCAAAAGGTGACGCTTGCGTTGTGGTTCCGGGAAATCGAAAAATTCGGTTCGAGAATGCAAAGCGCCATAGTTGGAGAGCCACTGAATATCACCGGGGCGGAAATCCATCTCGATGGCCATGCCAGGTTCATATGTGATCTCGTCAAACAGCTCCAGCACCTCTTTCTGCGCGTCGCTCAACTGCGGGACGCCGGGATAATCCTGAGCCGTCAGAATGTACAACGAGCCCGCATACATGCTGAACACGCCTTCTTCGATGCTGATGATCGGCGAGGTATAAGTGTTCGCTGGCGCATTGTGGTCTTGCCGGCGCCAGTCCCAGTGGAAAGGCTCAAGCAGAAGCGGCGCCAGGTCCGGCCGGCGTCGCAAGATCTCATTATAAATTTCGGCGCCCGAAACGAGGCAGGATGCCCCCCCGGCTTTTGCAGGCCTCAAGCACATCAGGGCCACGACATCCGAGCTGTCGGAGTGGAAGACCAGCTTGTCACGAACCTTGGACGACAGCGCGGTTGGATCATCCATCGTCTTGTCGGAGGTTGCATAAATGTGATCCAGCAGGTCGCCCATCTCGTTCTGTCGGATCGGATCACCCATATGCAGGCCGAGAATGTAATAAATCGCAGATGAAAGTGCGTCCGAGTAGAGATGTGTTCTCAATCCACGAACGAGCACAAACCCGCGACCTGTATCTACATCACTTCCCCATTTCGCGATCGCGTCGGCACATGCTTTCAGCGGATATTCAGAGGCTTGAACGAACCGCAAGTCTGGGTCGTCTTCGACGAACTTTGCACCCAGATCCTCAAGCTCTGCGATCTGAACCGGAGACAAATGGTAGATCCAATCTTCGCCCGCCTTGATCTGGTCACCCCTCCACGCAGCGGCGCTGGTGACAGGCTCACATGTTTCCATCGTGCTCATGATGATCTCCAAACTCGGTTTACGGGGTTTTGCATCCTGGAGATGCTAGAATGGAAGGATGACGCGGTCTTGCCCGGTGTCACACAAATTCTTTCTGACGGTAATGAAGTCATCGGAATTCTCACATGCCGTCTGCAGAGACGGCCAAGCTGACATTTTTGAACGCTTCGATGCCGTCACTCAAATTCGCTAAGTGACCTATAGCGTACTTATAGGCATCACTCCCCAAGACGAGCAGCGTGGGTGGAACATCCATTTCTGTCATCTCGCATATGGCGTGCGCAATCTTCGTGGGGGAACTCGGTTCCTTTCCTTTGCCTTCCGTCAGAACTCCATGAGCCAAATGCGCCGTGCCATCATAGTCCGATATACTCGGCGGGGCCGAATCCAGCGATCCACCTGAAAAATCGGTGCGCATGCCACCCGGCGCCACATTGGTCACATGGATACCCAAGGGCTGGACCTCATCAGCGAGTGTCTGCCCAATACACTCCATCGCATATTTGCTGGCTCCATATATTCCAGTTCCCGCCCAAGGTGCCAGACCACTCACCGACGTGATGTTAATGATATGGCCGCTTCGATGTTGGCGCATGCCCGGCAGCACCGCCTGGATCATGGCAACCGCGCCGAGCACGTTGACCTCGAACAAGGCCTTGATCTTGTCCAGCGGCGTCTCCTCGATCGCACCGGTGAGCCCATAGCCCGCATTGTTCACGAGCACGTCGATTTGGCCAAAACGCTTCTCGACCTCGTTGATCGTTTCACGGATGTCGTCAAAGTGTGTGACGTCCAGAAAAATCGGCACGGCAAGTTGCGGATCAGTTTCCGCGAAGATTTGCGCATCGCGTTCGGACCGCATTGTGCCGACAACCCGATCTCCGCGTTGCAGGACCGTCTCAGCCAGGTCTTTTCCCAAACCTTTCCCGACGCCTGTTATTAGCCAGGTTTTCATCCTGATACCTCCGCTGCGGTCATTTCAAAAATCGCAAGCTCAACGTCTTCCAGACTTGGCATTGATGCAGCTGCGCCGTTCTTTTCCACGCACAAGGACGCCGCGACCGAGGCGAAGTAGATCGCTTGGTCAAGTTCAGCTCCCGCTGCCAATCGCGCACAAAGCGCGCCACAAAAGCAATCGCCCGACCCCGTTGTGTCGCGAACCTTCGTGAGGCGAGCCGGTGTGAAGTCGAGCCCATCTTGGGTGATAGCCAAAGCACCGGCAGCACCACAGGTGAGAACAATGACCTGGTCCTTGTGAGCAATAAGCTCTCTCGCAAGCACTGTAATATCTTCGACATCTTCTGGCAGGACCTCTCTTCCGGCGTAGAAGGCCAACTCGGATTCATTCAGGATAAGGATGTCTGTTAGCGCGAAAAGAGAATCTCGGGCTTCAGCCACAGCTGGGGCGGCGTTTAGTACTGTGATTGTTCCCCGGTCCCGGTGTGTCCGGAAAAAGTCTACGGTCGAAGCGATAGGCGTTTCCAGTTGGGCAAGCGCAACTCGGCTTGGCTCAACCGGTTCAGCCGTTAAGCTCAAACGGTCATTTGCGCCAGCATGTACGATGATGAGATTTTCGCCGGCCTGATCAACGCATACATAGGCGCGTCCACTCGCTTCACCGGCAATGACTTCTACGTCTGCAGGCGTCACCGCGTGTGCGGCCAATTGCGCAGCAAGCCATTCGCCATCCTCGTCGTCGCCTACACAGGCGCGAAACCGCAAATCGGCACCCGTTTGGGCGGCGCTCACCGCTTGGTTGGCGCCCTTGCCGCCAAGATACCGTTCAGATTGTATCGCGTGCACAGTTTCACCCGGTCGCGGAAGGTCATGCACTCGCAAAACTATGTCCAAATTCACGCTTCCAAGAATGTCCAGTTTGCTCATGACGCAGATGCCTCCAGTGATGCGGAGGGTCGCTGTATGTCAAACGCAGGCAACAGGAGGATGAGCGCAGCCCCGACCGCCAACAGAACAGTCAGCACCCACACCGACGCCTCGTAACTGCCCGTCACATCAAATCCCACATCCATAAGAACTGGTGCGCCACCCTGAAATATAATGACCACGGAGTAGTACACGCCGATGATCATACCGAAGGCTTTGAGACCAAAGTATCGAGACACAAAATAGGACAGACAACCGAACTCTGCGCCAAGCCCAACTCCCATCAAGGCCGCGCCAAAATATATCACGACCATAGACTGGCTATACTGAAAGCATAAAAGACCCAATATCGCAGCCGCGAACATGGGTACCGCGACAATCGGCGTGTAAAATTTATCGAGCAAATATCCCGTCACCACCTGCCATCCCGCTGTGACCAGCGCGAAGATGCTGATTGCAAGTGTGGCCTGCTGGACAACGATACCTCGATCCATGAGCATCGGAACCACATGGGTAAAGATGGCAGTCATACAGCCCGCTCCGAGCGCGACTGCCGCCATCAAAATCCAGAATGTCCGAGTTGAAGTTGCCTCTGCGAGATTGACGCCGGGCAGAGGAGCCGCAGGGATGTCTGGCACATCAAGCTGTCGCTCGCGGAGTTTGATTTCCTCTACCCTCCCCGGCGCATCCCTCAGCAAGGCGAGAAGCGTTGGAAAGCCCAGGCAGAATACGATCAAACCGATGCCAATGTATGCGCCGCGCCACCCGAACTGGACGAGCATCAGACCAGCCGCGATGGGCATGAAAGTTGATCCGACGCCGTTGCCGAATCCCGCGGCTACGCCGAGCATCAGCCCCCGCTTCTCATCGAACCATTCGGATATGACTTTGGAATAGGCTGGTGTCGATGGGATTGCTCCAGCCGCTCCTACGATGGCGAACAACAAGTAAAATTGGACCACTGAACCATCGGCCAGAGCCAAACCCGCAACCGCCGGAGCGAAAAGCGCGTTTCCAACAAGTATAACTCGGCGAGATCCCCAACGATCCGACAGCCGACCAGCCAAGGGGTAGATGATGGCGGACATCACCGCAGTTAGAAGCAGCACGCCCGACACCACTGCCCGTGGCCATCCGAATTCTGTTGAAATAGGGATCAGGAACAGGCTGAAGACGGCACTGATGGCGGGAGTGGTGCTGACAATGTTGCCGACAGTTGCAGCTACAACCACTCCTGCCCGGCTAGCACTTCCCGGTTTCCCGGCCACATCCGCTCCCATCACTTCGGTCACTCGCTCGTATAGCCTTCCGGAATAACGGGATCGACGCCACCTTTCCTCCACAGGATGATTTCGTTCCCCCAAGGATCACGGAATGCGTCATTGAAACCATTAAACTCTTTCCAGTAATGGTTCCGCCACAGAACTTCCGCTCCATGCTCAACTGCGGCGGTCATGATCCTGTCGACAGAGTCGTCTTCGCTCACTAACACCCACAGGCGGGATGACCTCGCAAACGGAGACAAGGTGCGCGGATCCACGCCAGCGGGGTCAGGATTCGGGCGCAAGTTTGCGACATCCCCAATTCCGATATGCAGGTTCCCGATCTCGCTGTCAGATCCGTCGGGGTTTTTGAAGTTCCCGCCTGGCACCATGCGGCAGAACTGGCCATCCATTCGAACATCGTCTTCCCAGCCCATGACAGCTGCATAGAATTTTCCGGCCTTGACCGGATCGTCTGACATGAGGTCGACGAAAATCAGAGTGTTCGGAGAAGTCATATATAATCCCTATACTTACTTTCACGCGCCCTTTCGGGACGCCATCTGCTGAAGCCAAACTTAAAGGCGGTCTTTCGACAGCTCTTGATACTGCCCCCACAATTTGTTGACCTTCATTTCATCCTCGATCTGGTTCGCCAGACCGGAACGGCGATGTTCTCGTGGCGACAGCCCGAAATGGTCGCGGAAGCTCCGGCTGAAATGTGCCGAACTGCTGAACCCCCAGCGGTATGCAACTTCCGAAATGGATTCCTGCGCATGCAGCGGGCTGATCAGGTCGGCATGACAGCGCTCCAGTCGCCTCTTCTTGAGGTAGCCGCTAAAGCTCCGATTATCAGCGGCAAACAGACGCTGCAGATACCGTGGTGAAACGCCGACTTCGTCTGCCGCCTTTGCGATTGTCAGATCGGGGTCCCATATTAACGTTTCCAGTGTCTGTTGGATTCTGTGCAAATGGGCAGCGCGTGCACCTTCCGCACCACCCAACGAACGTTTTCCGGCAACACCGAGTAGTTTGCTGGACAACATCTCGATCAGGGAAAGCTCGACTGGTCGAAGATCTTGCGTGGAGATATCTCCAATCTCATCGGCCAGTATGTGAAGCATGCTGATCAGCATACGTCCAACTCCGGAATTGCCGTCGAGCGTACCAGCTTGATAATGGGTCGGTGCAATCAATCGTCCGCCCAGCGCCACGGCTGGAATTCGGACGAATAGTATCGCGTTGTTTTCACTCACTTCCAGGCGGGAATCATGACGTGTCGCGCCAAAGACGATTATCTTGTTGTCAACATTCACCGAGAACTTGTCTGCGCTGAACCTTGCATCCCCCTTCAAAAGGACGAGTAGCCAGAGGCCCTCGCCCTGCTCAAGTTCCCGACCATCAATCACCTGACGACCAGACTCAATCCAGGCGAACTGCAGACCCATGGTGGACGTCTGAATAATCATCTGTCCATCAACAGGCTGGCCACCCGGATCAGACACAAATGGCAACCGCAATCTACGCATTGCATTCGCCCAAGCTGCATTTCTGTCAGCTGGCGGAACCGACCGCGTATTAAATCTCCAGGTGGTTGGATGCTCGGGCGGCCTCACGTGATCGGCCTACTCTACTCTGCCGCAATGCTGGCATCATCCGTCGGCTCAGCGCGGCGGTTCCATTCCGAAACATACCGGTCAACGAGCCATTCATTGAATTGCGCTTGCGCTCCTTCCTGCCAGGAGTAGCGCCCCCGTTTGGCAAAGCGCGACCGCAGTCCGAGCTGGACCATTTCGTCAACATGCCAATCCTGAGCAATAATATGGGATGTCGAATTCATGATCATCTCCATCTTGTGCTCATAGGCTTCGTCTTCCATGGCCCCAGGCGCAACAAGCACGCCCGTGTCCATGTAATGCGTTTCCGGGCTGTCAGGACGAATGATCAGATAGATCACCATGTCGCTTGTCATCACGAGCGACAGGCTCGGTGGGATGTTCGCAAACGTCATCCGCTGGCGCGCCTCGTCAGAGAGGCCAGGGAATACGGGCAAGACAGCCTTCTGAGTCGGATTGAAGCTCGCATCCGGATGGAGCGTACCATTGAACCTCAGATAACCTGCCGCTCCCTCCGGTGCGTCCGGAAAGCTTGCACGCTCGGAAGGTACAAAGTCATGCAGGGGTCCATGATGCAACCGGCTGGCGTGGTAACCGTCATTGTTATTCTCGAACATGACTTTCCAATTCCACATCAGGCGTGGTGCCGGATCCGGGCGCGGACCTTCAGCACTGGCAAGGTCATATCCCTTGATTGCCTCCTGCACGTGGACCAATCGAGGGGCCAACGGCGCTGCATCCTGATCAAAATTGATAAAGATGAAACCTTCCCAGACCTCAACTTTGAAGTTCGGGAGCCCATTCGCCTTGCGATCAAACTCGCACGTCTTGTTCATTGCAGGGGCGCCCACAAGGTCACCGTCAAGCGAATAGCTCCAATGGTGATAAGGACACACGAACCCGCGCGCATTCCCGCTCCCCTCGGCCACGAGCATGGCGCGGTGCTGGCATACCGATGACATGGCCTTCAACTCACCCTTGCGATTTCGCGCAACAACGATCGGCTCATTCACGGTCGAAGTCGTGAAATAGTCACCGGGCTCCGAAACCCACTCTTCCCGACCAACACACAGCCAATCGTGCGTGAAGAGCGCCTCCTTCTCGAATTCGTAGAAACTGGCGTCGGTGTAGCATTCAGGTGGCAATGTTTCGGCTTCCAGCACGTCCTGTTTGGATGTCGCCAGGGACTGGATGAATTGCTCGGTGATGGTGATCGGCATTGTCCGGTCCTTACTGCTTCTGTCAGCCTCAATCTGTCATTCACAGCGTGCACATTCTTGTCTCTGCGCGCACAACATGTTTCCCGGCAGCCTTTTTAAGGGAAACATCGGGAGAACATCGCGCTCAGATCACGCAGTGAACAACTCTTTCCGGATGATCGCGTGAACGCCCCAGTTTCCGTTGACGACTTGTGTGATACCGAAATCGACACCAACAGAGAGCAGCGAGATCGCTTCGTCCTCGTCGAGGTCGCGAGCCGTCATCAGAAACCGCCGCGCCTTGCGGAAGGCGTCCCTCATCGCGAGGTCGATCGAGGACTTTTTATAGATATCGCTCTGCGCCGAAGAACCGAGTTCCTTCAGATAATTCGGATGGCTGAACCCGAAGATCACCCATGCATCGGAAGTTTCCAACAACGGATAATCAAGATCGCGGATATGCCCCATCTTCTCGCTCGCGCGATGCAGGATCGGCTGTATCAAGGCAGTCATCGAACACTCTATTGCCGTACCGCAAAGTTCTGAGTCACCTTGCGATGCATGCGGGTCGCCAAGCGAAAGAAGCGCACCAGGCACTCCAACGGGCAGGAACAGGCTGGATCCCGGAGCAATTCGCCAATTGTCGAGATTTCCGCCAAAATTTCCTGGCGGGATCGAATCCACGAGCTTCGTCTGCGGCGGTGCCAACCCGATTACCCCGAAATGAGGACGTACCGGTATTTCGATGTTCCGTAATACATCATAGTTCTTTTCGATCGTGCTGGTGTCCACCGGCAGGCCTGGGTAGTCATACAATTCGTGCACAACCCCGAAGGGATCAGTCTGAGGGGTCCAGCGATAATTATAGACCGCGCGAGCACACGAACGGCCCATCTCACTTTCGACTTCATAAATCGTGATCACTTCCCGCTGTTTTGGCTCGGTCAGCAGGTCATTGTACTGAAATCCCCAATACGCCGCCGCGTTGCTCCCGAAAGACTGCCCGGAATATTTCGGATTGGCACTCGTTCTCGGCTTCAGTTCCAGGATACGGATTTCAACAATGTCGTTGGGTTCTGCGCCGGCAATCTCGATTGGACCGGTACAGATATGGACGCCAAACCCCTCACCAGCACCGCGGCCTGTCGACGAAGAGGAGTCGAGTGCGCCAGCGCCCCGGCGATTGACGGTTTTGCCCTCCGCAGTCCAGCGATAGATGTCCTCAACCGCCTGATCACCCTTCACCATGCGATCATGATCATCATTGGCGTGATGCGTGAGTGTCTCGACCGTCACATAGTCACCGGATTCCACCGTGAGGACCGGCTTGAGCGAGCTGCTGAAATGGCCCCAGTGGATCGTATCCGGTGTAACGGGCAGATAATGGTGTCGCGCGCCGCGCTTTACGGGCACAGGCGCAACAGTCCCTATCTCACCAGACTCTTCATCGGCATCGCGAAAGTCATCTGTTTGTTCCGGCTCTTCGGGCTCAATGACCTGATCCTTCGCCGTAGGGGGCCGCCCGCGCTGCAGCACTTCGGATTCTGATTCGTCGCCCGGCGGCATCCGGCGATACTCCCGCGGACTCATACCGTACTGTTCGCGGAATGCCCGACTGAATGAGGCACTGTCATTGAAGCCCCATTGGAACAGGATATCCGAAATCGATCTCTGCGCGTGCAAAGGGCTTCTGAGGTCGAGTCGGCATCTCTCCAATCGCCGCAATTTTACGAAATGCCCGAAACTGTCTCCAACGGATTCAAACAGCTTTTGTAGATAACGTGGGGAGATATTGTGCTCTTTGGCAATCTGATGAAGGTTTAACTCCGGATCGCTCAATCTCATCTCAATGGTTTGGAATATACGCTCCAGCAAAGCTGCCCGAACACCAGCAGCCCCGCCAAGTTCCTTGGTCGAGGCCTCGCTCATCAAGGCCGTAGAAATGAACTCTGGCAGCGCAACCTCAGTCGGACGCATCTGGTCGTCATCAACATCCGTGATCGTGTCCGCAACAGAGCGCAACAGGCCTGACAGCATGCGGCCAACTCCAGCTTCGGATACCAAATTCGAAATATCTGCTTGAGGCTTGGACCTTATCCTCAGCGCCGGATGAGAGACCGGGATCTGTACCATCAAAAACCGGTTGTCACGCTTGAAATCGAGCGACACGTCCAGATCACCGACCCCATACACAACATCGCCCTCGGAGACTTCAATCGTTGTGGTGTCAGTCTTGGCGACGAGATCGCCCTCCAGCAGCATTATGAGCCAGAACTGGGATGGGCCTTGCGATAGATCGAGCCTTATCCGGTGCTGGGTGGAGGTGATCCTGACAAATGTAAAATCCTGGGCACTACGAAAGCTTACCAGTTCACCGTAGAGCTCACCCTCATGCGCAAGCAACTCCATCGAAAATCGCTGTAGCGCGAAGTGCCAGGCATCCTTTCTCTGCTCTTTTGGATATGCGTTGGTTGTAAACTGCACAGATTGGCTCCGATCGGATTATGGCACCCAGCCATCAACATCTTTGATCCTCAGTTTGCCGTACCGTCGGTCAACGCATCCCGCCCATGCCGATCCGGTTGACGACTGCGACTGCCTAAAAGTCGAGCAGTCCTGATCAAGCCTCGCCTGAATACTGCGTTCAACTGGATAAAATCGTCATAAATCAATGACGTCCAATCTAGTCGATATCTTTGACAACACCTTTTTCAGGGAAGATGCCACGGTCAATCTTGACGTGAATTCCTTGCGTGCCGTCCACGACTTGGGTCACCCCAAAATCGGTCGCGACACTCATCAGAGAATAGGCATCATTTCGACTAAGCTCCTGATGCTCAGTGAGCAGATGAAGCATGTCCAATGAGGCATTCTTCATTGCCTGGTTCAGGTCTTCGTCAAACCCATGAACAATCCAGTGATCCGGGGTTTCAAGAAGCGGCGAAGGAAACTTGAAGTCCTTTCGGAGTACGATCTGGAACAGCACGTCGAGGGAAGCTTCAATTGCCGTGCCGCTGATCTCACCATCGCCCTGGCTGACATGGGGGTCACCGATCGAAAACAGCCCGCCCTTCACCTGCACAGGATAATACATCGTGGCGCCGGCTCCGATGCGCCAGTTGTCGATGTTTCCCCCATGCAGGCCCGGTGGAATTGTGCTGATACGCTCGTCAATGGCGGGCGCGACTCCCGCAGTTCCCAAATGCGGCCTTGCCGGCACGCGGACGCCAACCAAAGCAGGTTCGCGGTCACACTCAGGACAATGCGTAATGGTCCCGGGGATCAGATATTTTCCTTCGAAATCATAGGCATAGAGCGCGTGAGCCGTGTTTGCATTCGGATCAAGCTCATAGATCGTCACGCGCTCCTTCTCATCGAACTCCTGATAGAGGTGGCCCCAGTTCGCAGCGAGGTTGGATCCGTAATTGCAGCGGGGAACCATACGGAAGTAGCGCACTTCCAGCATGTCACCTGGTTCGGCACCTTCTACATAGATCGGACCGGTCATGATATGGACACCCGGCGCACGATCTTCGGGTTGAACACCCTCCCAGATTGCCTTGACAGTCTCATCCATCATCAGTTCCGGAGCATCCCCGGCATGGTGCGTGATCGCTTCAGCCTGAATGAGATCGCCACTTTTAACGCGGAGCGCTGGCTTGATGTTGGGGTGGAAGTATCCCCAGTGCACGGTTTCCGGTGTCGCTTTCAAATGGTGCAGATTTTCCGGCTGAACCTTGATCTTGCTTGTTCGTGTCTCTTCCACCAACGCCATAACTTACTCCTTGAACCAAATCGCCTACCGGTTGGATCAGAGTTCAAGCCCGCTATTTGGTCTTGTTCATATGCGCCCAACTAGTTGCGGCGCTGGTTTCGAGCTCACACATGATTGGCCCCGGCGCGGACAAGTTTGCGGACGCGAGAAAGCAAGACACCCGGCAGCCACATGCACTAAAGACACCACATATCGATCAGCATCGGGAATAGAAAATGACTGCTTCCTCCACGAAAATGCCCACCCTGTTCATTCCACATGGAGGTGGCCCATGCTTTTTTATGGACTGGACGCTGATGGGCGGACCGGTCGATACGTGGGACAAGACAGCCGAATGGCTGAAAAGCATACCATCCAGCCTGCCCGAGAAACCAAAAGCCCTTTTGGTTGTATCAGCCCATTGGGAGGAGCAGGAGTTCACCGTCTCCACGGCCGCCTCGCCAGACATGATTTACGACTATTCCGGGTTTCCGGCTCACACTTATGAGCTCAACTATCCTGCTCCGGGTGCACCGGATCTCGCAAATCGCGTTCAGGAATTGATGGTGGAGCAAGGCCTTGATGCGCCCTTGAAAAGTTCCCGGGGCTATGATCATGGCGTGTTCGTGCCGCTATTGGTTGCATTCCCTGATGCCGACATTCCGATATTGACCCTGTCACTCACCCGCGACCTCTCTCCGGAAAAACATCTGAAGGTCGGCAAGGCAATCAGCCAATTGAGAGAAGAAGGCGTCCTCATCATCGGCAGCGGCATGAGCTATCATAATATGCGCGCCTTCCGGACACCCATGGCCACCGCACCGTCTGCTGAATTCGACGCATGGCTAACAGATGTACTCGAAACAGGTGATCTTGAAAAACGCTGGGTCAAGCTCAGCCGATGGCTGGACGCACCTCAGGGCCGGAACTCGCATCCTCGGGAAGAGCACTTGCTTCCACTGATGGTCGCAGCTGGCGCGGGCCATGACGAGACAGGCCGCAAGGTCTTTTCAGACAATGTCATGAACTCGACCGTATCGGCTTTTCAGTTCGGCTAGGCGCTTGTCTCGCCGAGCACCTCTGTCTCATCGGGTGTTTCAGTCCGCTCGCCATAGCTTCGCGCGATCATTGCGCATACGATCAACTGCATCTGATGGAATATCATCAAGGGCAGTATGATGACGCCAACTTGAGCTGGGGCGAACAATGCCGCAGCCATCGGTACACCGCTTGCGAGACTCTTCTTCGATCCGCACATGACCAAGGTGATCTCATCCGCCTTGCTCAGCCTGGCCACTTGCGCCGCCTTGCGCGTCAGGAACAATACCACTGAGAGCACCAGTGCGCTCAGGAAGAGGATCGTAACAATATCAAATCCCGATACGCGCAACCAAATTCCATCTACGACGGCCGCGCTGAATGCAGTGTAGACAACAAGCAGGATCGCGCCACGATCGAGCTTTGAAAGAACGCCCTTGTTCCGGTCAATCCATGCGCCGATGAGGGGCCTGCTGAGATGGCCGACAAGGAAGGGGGCAAGCAGGGTCAATATGATGGACTGCATCACCCCCAACAGATCTCCCCCACCCGACTGAAGCTCAGACCGCATCAGGAGGCCCGCCAGAAGCGGCGTGATGAACACGCCAAGCATGTTCGACAGTGATGCCGTGCAAACTGCTGCTGCTACATTCCCTCTGGCCATGGAGGTGAATGCGATCGAGGACTGGACCGTGGAGGGCAATATGGTGAGGAACAGGAAACCCATCTTGACTGTAGGGCTCACCAGAGAATGAGGCAGTGTGCTCACTAGCAGACCGAGCGCCGGAAACAGAAGAAAGGTGCTCATCAGAACGAGCGTGTGGAGTCTCCAGGCACCAATACCTCCGAGGATGGCTGCGCGAGACAGCTTTGCACCGTGCATGAAGAACAAAAGGAATATGGCAACTTTGGTCAACCACTCGAAGCCGACCGCTGCATCTCCACGACATGGCAAAATGCTCGCCGTAACTACCACGGACAGCAGCACAAGTGCGTACGGATCTGGCCTCAGCCACTTAGTCCAGGATGTTTTCGGCGAAGCTGACTTTTGACTGGCCAAATTGGGTACGCGATCTGACGGCATGGCAGACTCCATCGGAGGAAATTGAAATCGAGGCTTGATCGAAGCTGGTCAGCTTATTGAGATTACTCAGCCATCTGCCCGTACTTGATGTCAGCGTCGCCAACTGGGTCGCCTTCAGTAGAGGACAGATCCTCAAGATAAGGCGGCTTCATGAAAAGCACGACCATGAAGACGCCGGCTGACAGGACTGACAGCAATATGAAGATGAGGGAGAAGCTTCCCGAAACGTCGCGGATTACGCCTCCGATCAGAGGTCCGAGCGCCGAGATCGCACCGGTGACACACATGGCGGAGAACAGTTCGAGATTGTACTTGCGACCAAAATAGTTGAGCAGCAGCACCGTGCACGCGAGCTGCGTCGTACCGAAACCAATACCCGTGCCCACCGCGTAAAACAGCAGCATGACATGATCTGTTGTGAGCGCGAGCACAGCGCAACCAATCATCGTCGCAAATAACGCAAAGCTCACAAGATGCTTGGGATCGAAGATATCCCCCAGAACACCGGAAAATGCCCGGATCAAAACCGCGATCAACGCCTCGATGCTCAACATGCCTCCGGCAACAGTCTCGGAAACACCGCGCTCAATCAAATGGCCCACCGAGAGGCTGGTTACCGTCACCAGGCACATCATGTTCAGGCAATATGCGGCGGCAAGAATTTTGAACTGCGTCGTCCGCATCGCAGCTTTAGTCGTCCAGTCCACAGTCGTCCGGTAAATATGGCGACTGCTCCGTGTCGGGGGCAGTTCGACTTGGTCAGGCATGACGGTCGGTGCCGCCGCTTCAGCCTGTGCTGCGACGAGTTCCTCACGTGCGGGCCGAGTGAATCTGCGCTCCAATCCAACGATGATCGCGCACAAAACGGCCGCAGCCAGTAGTGCGATTGCCTGATATTCCCAATAATTCCGCCACGTCTGACCTTCAAGAGCCAATACGCCAAGCACCATCAATGGCCCGACCACCGTCCCTATTCCGCTGATCGTCGCCGCCACGCCGAGCGCGGTCGATTGCCGCTGGAACAGTCGGCTCACGAGGAAGGTTGTTGGGATGGACGCCATCATGGGGTAGGCCAAACCGCAGATTGCTGCCGCAATATAGTACTGAGGCAGGCTCTCCACCCCATGCAGAAGGTACAAACCGATGCAGGCCAGAACACCACCAATCAGGATTGTGTTCCGCACCCCCACCCGGCGGATTAGAAATGGCGGCACAGATGACGCGACGCCGGTAACTGCACCGAGCACCGTAAATCCAAACCCAGCCTGCGCCCAGCTCCACTCCAGATCCATCACCATAAATGGGAGGACCACGCCGAGTGAAGAATATGTCGCCGCGGCCAGCAAAAGCTCAAGCGAACTCATTGCCAGCAATTGGCTGCCTGCCTTGAAAGGAATTCTTGCATTCATGGGTCAGGATACTCCAGCGGACGAAAATGGGTTGTCGCCATAGACATCGGAACCGCTCAGCGGCTTTTTATTTTCGGATGTGGGCGCACGCCCACAAATCGACAGCGCGGTCAGCGCATAGATCAAAGTGCTTTTGACCATGTCTTCTGGCGTCGGACGCCAGCGTGGAAAGCCGGTTGTGACGGCGGGAATGCGGTTCATGTTGAAGACGTTGTGGTCGCGCCACATGCTCGAATAAACAGGATGCGCGAGCTTCAGAGGCTCGCCCAGTGTATGCCGGGTCGCAGCATCAACGGCCGAAACGAGCGGGGACACGCGTTCTTCATCGGCAGCAAATCCGTGCCGGACCACGACTGGCTCCAAGCCGAACTCACCGATGCCTTGGCGTCTCAAATGTCTCTCAAGGCTTCTATGGACCTGCCCGATTTCTACTTGCGGCGGCAAACCGACTTCAAGATAGAGTGAGCAAATTTCCGTTCCGGCCCCGAACGCATATGGAACGCCACCACGGACAGAGGAGATTTGCGTCTTGGGTTTGGCCACACCGCCAGACGACGTGTAGATGTTCTCTTGCTCATAAGTGCGCCCCCAGTCCAAAATCGACTGGATGGTGTCACCGAGACGATAGATCGGGTTGGGGTGATCAGCGGCCTTTTCTGGGCTTTCGAGAAGTGGTGTGAACACGCCCTCGCCAAATAGCTGGATGCGGAATACGGCATAACCGCATGCAACCCACGTCAACCCGAAGTCACACCCCTCTGCCGCGATCGCATAATCGGGTGACACACCGCCATGATAGAATGCGTAGTGCGTACCGATTTCCTTGCCCATATACTGTACGCCTCGAGCCTCCTCGATCGGCTCAGGACCAATCTCGCCGGGAGATGCGGTAAGGTACAGCCGTCCCGACAGATCGATACCGCAGGATTTCAGCGCCTTTGCGGCCATAAGGAAGCACACCATCGGCCCGCGATCATTCGAGATTGGGTAGCCGTGGAATGCCCCATCCTGTAGCCAGCACTGGTTCCATTCCGGATTCGCCAGCGTTTCAGGACGGAACTTGTGGGCGTCCAGATCCGCATTCCAGGTCGGACTTTCAGTATCAAGGTGGGCTGTGTAGAGGAGGCTCTTTCCGTCACCCTTGCCGCCATAAGTCGCGATAACATTCGGCCGTTCAGGCGTTGCGCCAACTTTTCGCGGTGCAAAACCTTCTGTTTGCAACCAATTGAACACAAACTCTGCAGCTGATGCCTCGCTCATGGATGGGCTATCAATGTTCCCAAGGGCAAGTGCGGTCTGGGTTAGCTCTTCGATATCAATAGCTGCGGATAGTGCGGCGCACTCTTCTTCGCTGACCACGTAGTTTACGGGCGGAAGATTGTCGAATGTTTCACTCAAGGCCGGCCCAACTGTTCATGATCTGCTTTCGAATTGTCACTAGCTGAGCATTGAAGGGAGCATTCTTGCGCCTCACAAGTCTTGATTACCGCCGCACGGATTGTTGCAGCAGACACGCAAGAAAAGCGAGCACTGGCAATTACGCTTGAACTCAGAGTAACAACGAGCAAAAGCTATTCTGCTGGAATGACGGCCTTGTCCGCCCCCTGGCTCTCCGACTCCAACTTGCGCGCAACATCGCCTGGAGACCCGGACCCTCGAGCGATCAGAGCATAGGCTGTCGGCACGAACAACACGGTCACCAGCGCAGCGGCGATCACTCCAAACAGGATCAGGATACCAATCGCTGATCGGGTTTCGGCGCCTGCACCGCTGGACAGGATAAGTGGGAGAGCACCGGCAGCTGTGGTCAAACTCGTCATCACGATTGGCCTGAAGCGAGCGAGCGACGCTTCCTTGATGGCTTCGTAAAAGGGGCGGCCTTCGTCGCGCAACTGGTTCGCGAACTCCACGATCAGAATGCCGTTCTTCGCTGCAAGGCCAATCAACATAATCAAGCCAATCTGCGTGTAGATGTTCAGCGAATTTCCGGTCAGCCAGATACCAAGCATCCCTCCAGCCAATGTCGCAGGCACGCACAGCATGATGATGACCGGGTGGCGGTAGCTCTCAAATTGCGCTGCAAGCACAAGGAACACGATCACCAGACCCGTGATAAATACGAATATCAGGGACTGGCCAGACGTCTTGAAGTCGAGCGACTGCCCTTTGAAGTCCAATGTGGCCTCTTGCGGCAACACTTCACGAGCCTTGGCCTGCATGGCGTCGAGCACAGTGCCCAGCGATGCACCATCCGCCAACCCCGCTTCGATCGTGATTGCGCGCACGCGATTATACCGGTTCAAAGTCGGGCTATCCGCAATCGGACGAATTGTGACCAGATTGGAGAGGGGGATCAATTCACCTGACCGTGTGGATCGCACATAGATATTCTGAACATCGTTGGGCGTATTTTGCTCAGACCTCAGGCCTTCCAGGATGACATCATATTCTTCGCCATCATCGATATACGTCGTAACGCGTCGCGAGCCCAGCATGGTTTGAAGCGTGACGCCAATATCGGTCACCGTCACACCAAGATCAGCCGCGCGATCATAGTCGACCTGAACCCTGTATTGCGGTTGGGTTTCCTTGTAATCCCAGTCAATATCGACCAGTCGTGGATTGTCATCTTCTAACGCGGTGACCAACAAGTCTCGCCACTCCGTCAGCACTTCGTAGGATGGTCCACCCAACACGAATTGGACAGGCTTGCCAGTGCCACCACCAAGTCCCTGCCGCATGATTGCGAAAGCTCTAATGCCCGGCAGGTTGGATAACTTGCCGTTCACTTCCGCTATGATTTCGTCCGCCGGACGCCGCCTGGACCAGTCATCCAACACCACAACCACAAAACCCTGATTGAATGACGAACTGCCAAATCCGGGCGCCCGCAGCAACAGGCGGCTCACCTCGCCGCTCTCTGCATAAGGGATCAATCGCCGTTCAATTTCGTCCATATAGCGTTCCATATACTCAAAGGACGCGCCTTCAGGACCCCGTATACTGACGAAAAATGCCCCGCGATCTTCAACGGGAACATATTCCTGCTCAATCGTTTGCGACAGGCTGTATGCGCCCGCAAACAAGCCGACCAGAACGACACCAACTGCTATCGGCCTCATGATCAGTCGGTCCAATACCCAGCCATATCCTGTTCGAAGGCGGCCGAATACGCCGTCTATCGCGTTCGGGATAACCGCAAGCCATCCCGCACTCTTTTCACGTTTCAGGAGTTTTGAGGCCAGCATGGGCGCTAGTGTCAGGGCCAGGATACTGGAGAATGCGACGGCCGCAGCCATCGTCAGGGCGAACTCGGTGAATAGTCGCCCAACATCACCCTGCATAAAGGTGATCGGCACGAAGACCGCGATCAGGACAAGCGTCGTGGCCACCACCGCAAAACCAACCTGCCGGGTACCGCGGAACGCGGCAACCAGCGGCGTCTCGCCTTCTTCTTCCATGCGGCGAACGATGTTCTCCAACACAACAATGGCGTCATCCACGACCAGTCCGATTGCAAGAACAAGCGCCAGCAGTGTCAGCAAGTTGACTGACAGGCCCAGTGCGTAGAGCACAATGAAAGTGGCGATGATCGAGACCGGAACAGTGATTGCCGGGATAATGGTTGCCCGGACGCTGCCGAGAAACATGAATATCACCAGTGTCACCAGCGCCACTGCGATGGCAAGCGTGGTGTAAACTTCTCGAATCGAGGCGTCGATGAAGACTGAACTGTCGAAACTACGCGCGATCACCATGCCTTCTGGAAGCGTCTCGTTCAGTCGGTCAGCAAGTTCCCGCGCTCCAGCCGCAACCTCGACTGTATTCGCAGTCGACTGCTTGATGATGCCCAGCCCCACCATCGGAACGCCGTTGCCTCTGAACATGTTGCGGTCCTCGACCGTCCCACGCTCAACCCGCGCCACGTCTCCCAGTCGCACCAGATATCCGTCCTCGCCTTCGGCGATCACGAGCGCGGAGAACTCTTCCGGCGTCTTGAAAGTGCGATCAATTCGAACCGTGAAAGTGCGCTTTTCCGATTCAAGACTGCCGGCGGGCGCTTCGATATTCTCACTGCGCAATGCTTGCTCGATCTCGGCTACGGTCAGATTGCGTGCCGCCAAGGCTCTACGATCTATCCAGACGCGAAGGGCATAGTCTCTGGAGCCACCAACTCGTACGCGTGCCACCCCATCCAGGGCGGAGAACCGGTCGACAAGATAGCGCTGAGCATAATCTGACAATTCCGGCGTAGTCATTGCCTCGCTGGCAAGGTTCAGCCAGATAATGACATCATCATTGGAGTCGGCTTTTTCGACCTCTGGCGGGTCGGTATCCTCAGGAAGATTGTCCAGCACACCAGAAATCCGGTCGCGGATATCGTTCGCGGCCACATCAATGTCCTGGTCTATGCCAAACTCCACGCTTATACGCGAGCGGCCATCGCTCGAATTGGAATCGATGTAGCGAATGCCCTCAACACCAGCGATGCGATCTTCGATAATTTGGGTGATCCGTGTTTCTACAACACTGGCAGACGCCCCTGGATAGTTCGTATCGATGGAGACGATTGGCGCATCGATGTCAGGGTATTCTCTCAGGGGCAACCGATCGAACGCTACCATGCCAAAAATCACGAGTATAAGCGCAAGCACCGACGCGAATACGGGCCGCTTGATCGAGGTATCCGACAGCAACATCGTCAGCGACCTGTAGAAGCAGGAGACCCGGCTGCACCCCCGCTACGATTCTTGCCGCTGATGGCCTTGGGAAGGAGCATTGACTGGTCCTGAATTTCCACGGCGGCACCCTCGCGAACACGGATGATACCTTCGGTAATCACGTCGTCGCCAGCCGTTAGACCTGACATCACTTCCACATACCCCGCTTGGCGTAGCCCGAGTTCGACTTCCTTACGCCGCGCGATGAGCTGTCCGCCTTCGTTTTCAACGACGAATACAAATGTGCGCGGCCCTACCGGCTGTATTGCTTCTTCAGGTACAGCCAGAGCTTGTCGTGGATCCGCCACCAAGGTTACCTGCACAAACATGCCAGAGATCAGCAGACGCTCCGGGTTGGGCAAAGTGGCACGCACACGAACGGAACGCGTCACAGGATCAATTGCGTTGTCAATTGACGCAATCACTCCATTGAAAGTTTCCCCGGGAAGATCCGCTGTTCTTGCCTCAATTTCCGTACCTTTGGCCAAGGTTCTCAAGAATGTCGACGGCACGGAAAAGTCCAGATTCATCTCGCTGTCATCTATCAGCCGCGCAACGATATCCCCTGGCTGTACATATGATCCAACACTGACCATTCGGAAGCCTAGCACGCCATCAAATGGAGCAACGAGAACACGGTCCTGTTGGCGAGATTGCACCGCACGCAACTGTGCCGCAGCGCTATCAAGGTTACGATTTGCCTGATCGAGTTCTGACTGGGATACAGCCTGCTGATCCGCCAGGCGCGCGAGCCGTTCCTGCTGGCGCCGCGCTTCATCGAGCGTTGCTTCAGCAGCTTCTACAAGTGCTGCCTGTTCGCGCTGCGCAAGCGAGAGCAAGGTCTTGCCCTGCTTCACGCGATCACCATCGTCGAAATAAATCGCCCGCACTCGGTCAGCCGCATTCAGGGTCAGATCGACTTGCTCGTTGGGTTCTAGCGTGCCCAACGCCTCAATCCTCATCGCAAAACTGCGTTCTTGTACCGGCTCAACGAAGACACTCGCTGGACCACCCCGCTGCGCCTGAGCTGATAGCGACGATACAAACACGACAGCTAAAATGAAAAGCAGGTTTCTGGTAAACATATCTATTCCAACGCGATTGCGGGTTCTGTCCCATATTCATTCGGCATTTCTATACCTCCCAATGCTCGATACGCGGCAATCGCCCGGCTAGATGACTGAAGTCGGCTTTCAGCCAACTGATCTTCCGCCGTCAACAATGTTCGCTGCGCTTCCAGCACATCCAGATAATCGTCGAGACCTTCTTCGAACCGTAGACGCGCAAGTTCTATCGCCCGCTGCGCTGATGCCGCCGCTCTCTTTAGATCGTCGCGGCGCTTCAACTCATTCGTGTATTCCGAGAGAGCGGATTCGACTTCGCTCAAAGCATTCAACACGGTCTGTTCATATTGCGCAATCGCCGCGTCTGTTCGTGCGTCGGTCGCATCTATGTTTGCCCGCACTCGCCTGAGATCAGGCCACGCCCAACTTATCGAAGGGCCAACGCCAAATCCAAAGCTCGTCAAATCGCCGATATCATTGGCATCATCAAACAGCGCCAGAACGTTCGCATTGACGGTTATCGTCGGAAACAAGTCCGCACGTGCAGCGTCGCCCAATGCCAGTTGGCGCGCGATCACCACTTCTGCGCTGCGAATATCCGGACGTCGGCGGACCAGATCTTCAACCGACCCTGCCATGATCGCGCCGCGGTGCTCTGGAATATCATCCGCGCTGGTCACCAATTCCATCACCAGACTCGATCGAGAATTTGCCGGCTGTCCAGTCAACGCGGCGAGCGCGCTCTTGGCTGATTCTATGGCCGCCTCGTAGCGAGGAAGCGACGCGAGCGTCGTACGATACTGAGCCTCTGCTCGCTCCATATCCAGTCGGGTTGCCCGGCCATTGTCTAAAAGTGTCTGTAACAGGTCCAATCCTTCAGACTGGGTGTCGGCATTCTTGCGCGCAACCGCAAGTCGTCTTTGCGCACCGCGCAATTGCACATAATTCAGAGCCGTCTCACTGGCGACGATCACCGCAACATCTCGGCGAGCCTGCCGAGCCGCTTCGACATCAAATTCTGCGGCGGCGATTTGGGCTTCAATGCGACCGAATGCATCGTACTCCCAACTCGCTCCAAGCGCCCCTTGAATCGAGGCCCTCACGTCTTGGCCTGGCTGAGCGGACCGCCCAACATCTCCATCAAATGACGTAGAAGCGGAGTAGCTGCGATCAAGCCGAGCTCCAGATGTAATCGCTTCAGCAACTCTTACATTTGCAGCGGCTTGGTCGAGCGACTTGTTTGCGGATAAGGACTGGGCGATGAGGCTATTGAGGACCGGATCTCCAAACTGTTTCCACCACTCCAACTCAAGGCTCAAATCAGCAGATTCTGACAGATATGACCCCTGAACCGGCACATCCGGCATTGTCGGACCAGCGGGCGCACTGACGCACCCCGCCAGCATTATGGCAGTGGCACCTATGGACGCGTGGCAGGAGACGTATCTCATAGCGCTCATGTACCCTAACTGAACTTAGTATCCAGTTACATTCGGGCGCCAAAGTCCTCACATCTTCGTTAGCTCCGAATACCGGGCAGTATTCGTCACGTATGCTCAGGCAATTCAGCGCCTGCCTCGATTAGCGCCAAAGCCTACCTCGAATGCTCGACCATTTGCTTGCCCAGCTGTCGAACCATTGTTTCCAGCATCGAATCTCTCATCCACTCGCTGGTGGTGATTTGCCATGACGCTCGCACAGAGTCCGAACATAAAAAAAACCACCGAACGACTGACCTCACACAGGGCTGCCGTTTGGTGGCGATGTTTGCACCAGCTGCGCTGGTAAGTGCTTATCTTAAAAGCACTTCTACCCCTATGGGCGCTTTCCGAAAATCCAGTCCCAGATGTCGCGCTGTGTTGGTTTTGTTTGCTTCTGCATGATGTAACCTTTGACATGTTAAGGAGCAGTCCATCTGCCCCAGACGTCAAAGGTTAACTGAATTTTGCAAATTTCAAAGTAATTTTATGGAAATGTTAAGCTTGCGCTACAGCTTGCACACTACTTGAGCTTTCTAGAATAGACAGGATTTCTTCCGCACCGACGGGCTGTCCGATAAAGTATCCTTGCGCCAGATTGCATTCCAATGTGCGAAGAATTGCCAACGTATCCAGGTCTTCCACACCCTCGGCCACAACATGCATTCCCAGTGATTGGGCAACGCTGATGGTAGACTGGATCAAGAGCTGGCTACGCTCATTGTACCGAAGCGTGCTAATAAGCGTTCGATCAAGTTTGACCTCGTTGGCCGGCACCTTCAACAGATAGGTCAGCGTGGACAGACCAGCTCCGTAATCATCAATGGATATCCCAAAACCAGCGTCCCTGAGCCGCCCCATAGCATCCTGGGCTCCGGAATTGTTCAGCAACTGCTCGTTTTCAGTGATCTCAAGCATGATGCTGCTTGCCTCGACCCCATACACACGTAAGGCAGCGTGCAGCATGAACTCAAATTCCGCGCTACCGATCAGGCTGGGCGAGATGTTCACTGCGATGTTGAATCCGGGATCAATTTTTTGAGCGTCACGCAGAAACTGAAATGATGACTGAATGACATATTGTGTAAGTTGGTCGATGCGCTTTCCCCGTTCAGCCATCTGGACGAATTCGGCCGGCGAGATGACGCCCATTTCCGGGTGTGTCCAGCGTACCAATACCTCGGCGCTTGAAATCCTTCCGGAACGGATATTCAACTGGGGTTGAAGCGCTATATAGATCTCGCGGTTACGAAGCGCCTCATCCATTTCAAAAAGGACCCGGCTCTGCCACAGCAGCGCGTCTTGGGCATCCTGATCATGCAGCTTGTACGTTTTTCTCTGTCGCGCGGCAGCCTGGGCAGCGGATTCCGCCGTTTTCAGCCGCGACGCCAAAGAGGCAGAGGCGATGCGTTCAACACCAAAGGCAACCTGAACTATCAGAGTTCTCTCGCCAACAATGACCCCCTTGTTGAGTTGGTTCGCCGTGGCTTCGAACAGGTCTTCCATTGCTGCTTCGTCAAAATCGGTTTGCAGCCAATAGAATTGACCGAGGTCGCCTTGATATACGGCTCCAGAACTCGGTAAAGCATTCGCTATCGTATTCGCGGTGATCCCTTCTTGTTCGGGAGTGAGGCCGGTCGAAATAGCCGCATAGTTTGTCACCACAGCTGCCACCATGACACGCTGGTCTTGGCCGACATGAGCGCTCAAGCATTGCGCACTGGGAAGATGGGAAAGATTGTGCGTGAACGCCTTGTTCGCAGTTTCCCGCTTTTTCAAACGCATCCACGCGATCAATGTCCCGAACGAAATCATTCCGATCGCATGGCCGCTACTCGTGCGAATGGAAAACATGTCCATGACAATGGGGAACACAATCATGCATGCCAGCGCGACTGGTGCCCAACGCAGCGCCATGGAGCCAAAACGTCGACTGAGCATCAAGCCCACTGCGCCTACAGAAAACAGCCAGGCAGGAAGAAATCCAGCGTTAAGGGGACGTTCTTCGCCCAGAGTCATCGCCGCCATCAGGATGACTTCTGCCAGCGAGCCGTTTCCCTGCGAGGGCATCAAATAGGGATGGTTGTCGCCTTGACTGGCTTGCGCCACGACAAGCCGTTTCCCGCGGACAAGCGCCGCGTCGAAATCTGGTGCCAGCACAGTGCTCAAATCAAGCCGCTGAAATGCCTCAACGTCAAAAGCATAGTCAATTTCGAATGAAGGGCCGATATTGTCGGTTTTGTCAGAGAGCTTACTCTCCGGAGACTGCAGGAAAACATCGCCGTACTCGGCACCAAAAGACCCAAATTCGACGCCGCCCCAGTATCGTTTGAAATAGTTTGAGGACGTCAGGTGGTCTCGTAATCCCTCTGATGGAGACTCCAGTTTGAGATTTGGAGCGGCGGACACCGACACGGTATTCGTGGGCTGTTCCAGCGCCCTTGTCAGCAAGGGAAATTGAGATGTCGACGTGAAAACGGGCTCGACAATAACTGCCGACTCCACATCGAGCGTATTCAGAAATGACACAAGCTCGCTAGTGAACATATCCGACCAGGTATCGCCTGCCGCGACGTGTTCGAATCCATCATTCACTTCGAGGATGACAAACCGGTCGTCGACCGCCGGAGACCTGAGCCCGTTGGATATTCCGTTGAACACCAGATCCAATGGGGAGAACAGATTCACCAGGCCCGCGAAGCCGAAAAACAACGCGGCAATCACAAACGTGCGTGCACGTCGTGGGGCAGCTGGTGGTCCATAGTCTTGCATGTCTGACACCTGTAGTGGAATCTACAGTTATCAACGCGTAGTTTAGATCTGTGAAAGCGCAGCCGTTGAAATGACCACTCCGTATTCAACAATTGTTAAAGGGTGCTGTCAGACTAACTCGAACCAGTCTCCTTTAATCGCGGACCAACAGGTCTCAGGTAACGATCAGCTCGCGCCATTCGAAAAGAGCGACGTCACGTAGCGATTTGAACCTGGCCCTGCTCTCGATATTCTTTTGATGATTGAAGTGATTGTACACTGAGGAGTGAATTGAAACGAACTTCTGAAGACTTCGCATGCGCCGGAAGCGAGACATCGCCCGCTCTCGCCTCAAGAACGGCAGGTGAGAATTTTTGGCCCAGCTATTGAGATGGTGCCCCGAGCCGATCCACCCAGAGCCTCACACTTTCGTGGCAGATGTTGATGCCGCGCTCTTGGAGAAGGTCTTCGGCAATCCGAAGCGAGAGCGGGAAGCGAACATACATCAGTACGCCGAGTTGAATGATCTCAGGAGAGGTTTTGAAGTAGAGGAACGGGTTCTTGGCCAGATTAGAAGGCTAATCACTAGGATCGGTCACCTCAAGATCGTTTTCGCTGACAACACTGCCTCAAGCCCGGTTAGCCTGAGAATACCTGTGCTTCCAATAGCCGACAGTTATCGCTACCAATGAGCAAACCAACACAGGAATCATGGCAAATGCCGTCTGATGTATTGAAAGATAGATAGCAGCTGCCAATCCGCTCGCTCCGATGGCCACCGCGGCAGCCCAAACTGATCGAATAGAAATCGGTCGCCTTGATACTTGGCACAACGTGCACCAACCGAAGACGATCAACATCCATAGAGGAGTTAATAGAGAAGCCAAACTTGCGGTCGAAATCTCCTGACCGTGTGATTTAAAACTCTCGCTAGTCCATTCCCAAGTTGGCAAAACAAAAAACACTAAGGAAAATACATAGATACACCAGAATGCAATGTGCCCTACGATGATAATCTGTCGTTCAAAGCTCATGTCGTGGCAATCCCATTATCCTGTGAGCGAAGTAGGTACAGAACCGATCGACCCAGTGACGGACCGTTTCGTGGCCGATGTCGATCCCGCGTTCATGGAGTAGGTCCTCGACATTTCGAAGCGACAGCGGGAAGCGGACATATATCATCACCGCGATTTAGATGATCTATGGCGACGTTTTGAAATCGCGGAATAGGCTCTGGCTCATTTCTGGAGCCTACGCTCAAGGGGGCACCGTCTCAAACTTAGTTCTGTTGACAATGCCAGTTACACTTACAATGCCCGCAAGTTTGCTACTTGGGTCGCATCATGCACCACACGATGTAAAAGAGAAAAACCAGAAATGAGCTTGGAAGCGCAAATGGTCGCAGAACGTTTAACGGCTCCCAACTAAAAAATGTCGACAAAAAAAACAACGCCCACCAATGCGAATGGAGGCCCAATTTTCCCAAAAGTATCCAAGTACCACTTCATTTACTCGATCTCATACTTAGAACGGTTGTCCTGCTTCATGTCCGAGATACCGGGAAATCCAGGAGTGTAACTGGTTTCGCCACTCAGATGATCCACCCTCGCTACCTCTCGTGTTTTATCCTATGAAAAAATAAACCTGCACCGGGATCGATACCCATACAACTTTCCGCATGCCCTTCTCCCGTAACGAAAGTCGCATCATCTGCTGCGCTCCCGTCATACCAGATCAGAGGGCTGTCCACCCGCGACCCATGCACATAGCGCCGCAGCAGTGTGCCGGTGCTGTCATATTCCGCGATCAGTGCGTCCCCATCATACAGGAAGTTCGTCTCCGTGTCGTGGATCACCGTCTTTTGCAGCCGCCCCAGCGGATCGTAAGAGAGGGTGGCACTCGCTCCGGACCCGGAGCCCGAGATCAGCCCTGGCGCCAAAGCCCGCGGTGTGTGGGGCTTTCGGCGGAAGTGACGGTACTTTTCTCTGTTTGAAGGTCTGGCTGGCGGAGAGAGAGGGATTCGAACCCTCGGAACCCTTGCGAGTTCACTAGTTTTCGAGACTAGCCTATTCAACCACTCTAGCACC
>MRWG01000102.1_pt1 | contig 161816 bp, 130 predicted proteins | sample 1013341 | NCBI WGS metagenome assembly MRWG01 (sample SAMN06117577, study PRJNA244670) | biofilm metagenome | biome: Water; feature: Cathode Biofilm; material: Biofilm; isolation source: microbial consortium enriched at the cathode of a solar microbial fuel cell | place: USA: District of Columbia...
TTGCGTTTCATATCGGGATCTCCTGTTGTCTCGATTATAAGGAAATCCCACATTCAGGGTGGCTCGAATTACTGGGGTACGGTCAGCATCATTCGCCAACAGGTTGAATTTCGGCGCGCCATGGACCGTTATCAATACGGAGTCGGACGCCATTCTTATGGTCGCCGACATAATTATGACTCACATCCGGATTATAGAGACCGCCGGGGATACAAGCGCAGATAGACAGTACTTTTCCCGGCAGGTATTCTGGCGGCTCACTCCTGTAGCAAGTGATATTGAGCCGACCTTATGACGCAAAGATGTAATCGCAATACAAAAACAAGAATCACCTGGGTTTCCCTGCTTGTAGTGCTTGCCAGCGTTTTCACCGGTGCTGCTTTCGCACAGGATCAAGCCGCCGCAGATACGCTCCTGGCAGAAATTCGTGGTGACTTCGACGCTCTCTGGGAAAGTGATCCCGATGCCGTGAGCGGCGCAGCCACTATCGCTGCATACAACGACTTGCGCAGAAAGATTGATCGGCTCTTTGAGCTTGAACCAAATATACATGAGCGAGATGCCACTGTTCGCCGGGAGATGATGTTGTGCGATGTGCACGACGGGATCGCAGTAGAAAGTCTTGGAATGGAAGACTATGAAGCGGCTCAGGTAAATATCGAAGCCTGCGTGCAATTGATCAATCAGCTGGGGCAGCCAGCACTTCAGTTTTCATCACCAACTTACATTTTCCACACGATGAGTCGCTTTTGGGCTGACCAGGGTCAGGAAGCTCAGAGACTCGACGCTCACGGCAATATGATGGGAGCCCTGCTCCAATCATTACCTTATGTAGATATTGAGGTCTGGACGGCAACCGCAGAGATGGTTGTGCCTGAATTTTTTGATGGCATTGAGGGACTCATAGATCGGGTCGCGGAAACTACGGGCAGTAATAGTAGATCTGGCAGTGGTCTTGAGAGGCTGACTGACCAGGGACAGGCAGCCAGGCAGCGGCTCGCAGCCCAGATGAATATCCCAGTCACCCTAATGGGTAATCTGCTGAACCAGAACGGTATCCCCGAGGCCAGGAGGGTTGCGGCCCTGGCGGTGATAATGGGCGGCTTCGGGAATTGGCTTGATTCGGAAGATATCGATGTCAATGCTGAACTCGTTATTGCCATGCCGCTTACACGCATGGTGGTCATCAGTTTCGCCAGCGGCATATTTACTGAAATGACAGGAGTGACTGAAGCGCAAGCGAGAGAAGAAATCCACAATGATTTGATCGCTGCAGTACAGACTTTGTTGAGCGATGACGACCTCGATATGAATTTCGACGAAAAACTCACTGTCTTTAATGAGCTGGCCAACTTGTCGAACTTCATGACCGAAGACACTTCTGCATCAGTCTTGCCAGACTTCTCGGTGGACAGTTTTCAGAAATATGTAACACATCATTTATATGCTTCCATTGCCGCGTTTCGAGACAGCGGCCCGGCCCCGCAATACGATGACCTGTTGTATTTCGCGAGACTGAAGGCTCGCTGGTCGGAGATAATTTCTCAATCTGTAAGCGATGGTGAGATAGGAGATTTTGTTAGCTCACGGCTCTCCTCTATACACGACTGCATTGCCTATTTCCATGCCAGTGAGGGGCCGATGAACAATGGCCTGATCGCGAGAAGATCCTTCGCCAGTGATCAGGACCCGAGATTGAACTGGAATGGGGTCAGCCTGTTTCCAGCCCATGCTGTTGCGTTAGTCGTGGCAGCGCTCGAAATGGGCGCTGAGAATGCGCCGTATTTGGCGTCCAACAGAGGTGGTTTGTTGAATACAATTAATCGTCAGCTTGAGGACCGGGACAACAATGCCGACATGTGCGAGGCTCTCGCGCTCGAGTACAGAGGCTACGATGCGAGCCTACTCAACGACCTGAGCAACTGATTCGGAAAGCTTGCGAAAATAGTCTCTGCCGAATCAAAGGGATCGGAGTAGTTTGATTTTGAACTCCGCCGGGTGGGGTTTTTTATTGGATGCCATATGACGCTGGGCCTTGGGCCCAGGTCATAGTGATTCGCCATTTGGCTTAGCCAAACTCCTCACCCTTCGCTCCGCGCAGGGCAGCGTTCCGCTGTCCAAAACGCGTACGCGTTTTGTCAGGCATCTCGTACGTAGCCAACTCCATTTGCCAATACGTGAGAGTAGGGTGAGCCCCTTAGACTCTGCCCATTAGCAAGAAAATCACGAATTTCCATATAATTCAGGATTGGTGTTAGCGTTATTACTTCCCATACCCGGCCAATACACTGTCAAGGGATACCTTTTATACTTGGAAGGGACACTGACAAAATAACAAAATAGCGGTCCGTTAGTTGGGTTTTAATTTGTTATTTTGTCAGTGTCCCCATCTGCCCCTTTTGTCAGTGTCCCCATCTGCCCCTTTTGTCAGTGTCCCCATCTGCCTGAAAGCGCCAATCCTCAAGCAGTTCTTATTCCTTCATTGCGCTCAGGGCCGCATAGAATTTGATGGAATGAACTGCATCGCATCATGGCCAATCACGCGCGCCAATAAATATTGTTCGGGAACTAGCGGACACCTACTTCCCTAACGGCGGTAGCGCGGTGCGATGTCGGCTCGGTAGTGAATTGTTGGCTGTGATTGGCCTTCTGCAGGCGCTCCGAGCCAAGGCTGGTGCGAAGTCGAACGACGCGAGTTTACAAAGAAATGCGATCTACCTGGATCGTTCTCGCTCATGAAATAGGCAATGGCCGAGCGATCGGCCTCCACGCTCTCGATATAGGCTAATTGCAACTGACCGATAGTCTCTAACTGCGCAGCCAGTTGAGGATTTACAGCAGCAAGCGATTCCATCTCCTGTTGCAGCAGAGCGAAAGACGCTGCCGCTCTTTCTCGCACCGTCTCTTCTATGTCCCTACCCTTCGCTGCAAACGCATTACGAATCCTGCTGAACAGGCCAGCATCCGTATTCGTGTCTTGCGCCCGCTCATCCAAAACTTGCTGGCGAATCTTGTTGAGAAACGCTGGCTCACAGAATTGCTGCGTGGAGTCGGACATCGCGGGGGCTTCGCTGCTACAGTTAATGTCGAATTCATCCGTGCTATTGATCGAGTTGAACAGTTCATAGAGCGCCAGCTCCTCCCGTTCGATCTCGCTCAGGAGCATGCGAGAAGTCTTCGCGGCGGGCTTGGCTTTAGGCGATGTTTCAAAGGAAGGCATCTGCGTAGTAGCGGCTTGCTGCGCGAAGCTATTCGTGGCGAGTGAGAAACAAGCGGAGCAGACTCCTAACAGAACCAGATGCTTTTTCATAAGGCCACCCAAGTCGGTTAAAAGACTATGGAATTAAGGGTTTAGCCAGTATAGCCTAAAAAGGCGAAGTGACAATACAACTACCAGGGACACTGACAAAATAACAAATTAACGAAGAAACGGTCAGGGTGTCTGTATTTCCACCGGATTTGTTGAAATGTGTGAGAGCAGGGCGAAAACGGTGCGGGTAGCGCAAAAAGAGCGGAAGCTCTTTTAGTGATGAGCGACGCGGCCAAGGGCCGCTCCTGCGCATCCATGCCCCTCGGCATTAGTTCTGTCCTGAACGTCATGGCCGGGCTGGGGCTAAAGAAAATCTCGGTGTCGTGCCAGGGATGGCTAGTCCGAACCAACTTACGACTTGTATCAGGCATCCCCTCAACCTCAGTACAGGCCTCGATAAGGGCTGAGTAGTACGCAAGAGGCCTGGATTCGCATTTCGCGTGGGCGCGAAATACTCACCCTTCGCAAGCTCAGGGCCGCGCAAGCGCGGTCTGCGCCGCTGGCGCGGCTGTCAGGCATCTCATACGTAGCTGGCTTACTGGAAAATTGCTTCTTGTATATTCAGGGGGAAAGGTCAATCCCGCTAAACGTCCGAGTGTTTATGGTTGCGGTCGCTCCCCGAACAGATCAGAAGCTTGTTATCAGAATTGTTCTCGCTGCAATGATTGTTCGTGCAATGTTCATATGGCATGATCGTGACGAAAACACAACTGAGCCACTAACATCTGTTGTAGGGAACTGGAAATGCCGTCCAAAAAGAATATAAAGAATACTCCGCAGGCTAAAGATGACAATTATATACTGGACGAAGCTGATGTCCTGAATGGATCCCCTGGCAGTTTTTCGGTCACGCTGGATGTCATGGCTAACGATCTTGGCGGGAAATCGAAGTCACTTAGTGCGCTGGATGATGGCCAGGGGACTGACAAGCAGACAGAAACTGACTTGCTGAATCCTGATGCTGAAGGGCAATGGGAGGCGACTTCGGGTGGCAACTGGGTCAGGATCCAGGATGGCAAGGTTGAGCTTAAACTGGATAAGGCTCTCTCTGATTTGGGGGTATCTGATTCAGCGGCTCTAAAAGCCGGGGATATCATCACAGACAATTTTGTCTATGCCATTCAAATGGGCAAAGGCACTCTCTCATACGCCAAAGTGCAAATTACCCTGAACGGTGTGAATGATGCTCCAGTTGTCAGTGGTGATATTAGCGGCGAAGTCTCTCTAAGTGAAGCTGTATCCGTGGAAGGGAGCCTGCAGGCCAGCGATGTCGACAGGGATTCCACCCTTGCCTGGCATTTAGCCAATGGACAGGGTCGGTTCGGATCGCTCACGCTCGATGAAGAAGGCAATTGGTTCTACGAACTGGATGCCGAAAGTACGGAACTGCGGGCACTGGCTGCGGATCAGAGCGCCGAGGATATTCTTGTTGTCGAAGTCACTGACGACCAGGGGGCGGTCACTGAGCAGACTATCGCCATTACTGTCAGTGGCAGCAACGACGCCCCCTCAGCAGAACATGACAGCTTCCGGGTGACGCGTAGCACCGAAACAGCACTTGATGTACTGGGCAATGACAGCGATATCGATGGCGATTCTTTCCAGATCACTGGCGTGGGCGCTGCGACTCTCGGCAATCTTGAGGTTGCTGACAATGGCAAGAGTCTCAGTTTTACAGCCGGTACCAGCACTGGAACTGAACTGCTTGAATACAGTATTACCGACAGTCATGGGCTGACCAGCACAGGACAGATCTCCATCATTGTCCAGTCCGACATTGTTAAAACCGGAACCACCGGCATCGACTCTCTCGATTTCAGCAGTCTTACCGATGACATCACCATCGAGTCTGACCCGGGCAACGATACGATTCTGTCCGGTAGTGGCGACGATCTGATCGTCTGGCGATACGGCCATGGCGACGATGTGATAGATGGTGGCGATGGCTTCGACCATGTGCTGCTCGAACTTGATAAAGATCAGGTGCAATCCCTGACTATTGCACCCGACAATGGTCTTGTGCTGGTGTCCGGAGACGGCTTCTCCCTTACGCTGGATGGTGTTGAGGATTTAAGTATCAGAGGCGGGGACGCCGGTCTGGACGTAGATCTTCAGGATCTCGTCGATACAGACATTGCCAGGGACACAGTCAGGATTGAAGGCGGTTCAGGCAATGACCGATTGAGTGCTTCTGGTTATTACTGGGGCGGTGTTGAGTTATTCGGCAAGGCTGGAAACGATACCCTGCTGGGTGGGCATGGTGGTAATAATTTGTATGGTGGAGACGGTAACGACAGGCTATACAGCCAGGGCGCGTTACTGAGTGGCGGCAATATACTTGACGGGGGAGCAGGATGGGACATTGCATTTTTGAAGCACATCAGTGTTTTCAACGGGACGCCGATAGAGGTTGATCTCAAAACAGGAGTCAGCAACAACGGGGATGTTCTGAAAAATATAGAGGCCGTTGTGACCTCGTCTGCTGATGATATTCTCAGAGGCGATGATGGCAACAATCTTTTCGACGGCAAGGACGGTAATGATGTGCTGGAAGGCCGTGGCGGAAATGACAGAATTTACGGCGGTAGTGGCATCGATACTGCCAGTTACGAATCAGCGCCAGCAGCTGTCAATGTGCGGATGGACTTGCAAGGCAAGTACCAGAATACCGGTGGTGCTGGTTATGACAAACTGATCTCCATCGAGAATGTTACCGGATCGCAGTTCGATGATTATGTGCGTGGCGGCGAGGATAATAATGTTATCCATGGCCTGGATGGCAATGACTATATCAATGCACGAGGCGGCAATGACATAGTAGACGGGGGTGCCGGTGACGACCGCCTCCACGGTAGTTCTGGTCGCGATACCGTCAGTTTCCTCTCGGCCACTTCGTCTGTGACCGTAAAGCTTTCTATTGTCGATGCCCAGGATACGGGAGGGGCCGGCACAGACACGATTACCAATTTCGAAAATCTGCAAGGTTCCAACCACGATGATGTGCTATGGGGTGGCGACATCAGCAATGTCATCATGGGTGCATCCGGGAACGATCTTATCTATGGCGTTGAAGGAAATGATGATCTGCGCGGCGATGATGGCGACGACGTGCTTGATGGCGGTCTGGGCAATGACAAGCTTTCCGGTGGTAACGGTGTCGATACAGCGACTTATCTTTCCTCCGATGTCGGAATTTGGGCAAGCCTGAAAGCTACTGGCGAGTTTGATACCAAGGGTGCGGGTCTTGATTCCTACAACTCGATCGAAAATTTGCAAGGTTCTGGTTTTGCTGACCGCCTCTGGGGTAACGATGAGGTCAATGTCATCTATGGAGAAGCAGGTGATGACATTATCGATGGAGAAGGGGGGAATGATGAGTTATTCGGAGACAAAGGCAACGATCGGCTGATAGGGAATAGTGGCGATGATTATCTGGATGGTGGTCTCGGTGACGACACCCTGGAAGGTGGAAGTGGCACCGACACTGCAAGCTACCGGAGCTCAACTGTCGGTATCTGGGCCAGTCTGGAAGCAGTGGGTGCCTTCGATACACACGGTGCTGGCATGGATAGCTACGTCGACATTGAAAATCTTGAAGGCTCAAAATTCAATGATCGCCTCTGGGGGAACAATGAAGCAAACCTTATTCTTGCAGGTGATGGCAACGACATCGTAGCGGCCAGGGGCGGCAATGACCGCGTGGAAGGCGGAGAAGGCAATGATCGTCTGATTGGCGATGGTGGTAATGACTACCTGATTGGCGGTACCGGTAATGACACCTTGGAAGGGCGTGATAACAACGACAGACTGACTGGGGGCGACGGCGACGACATTTTACTCGGTGGTAGCGGGAAGGATCGGGCCGAATACACTGATGCCAGTGCTGGCGTCTGGGTCAACCTGGGTATCACCAGCGCCCAAGACACAAAAGGTGCCGGCTATGACACTCTGAGTCAGATAGAAAACCTTAGGGGGTCTGAATTTGACGACCGGCTATGGGGAGATACGGGCGACAATACGCTGGAGGGCCGCGACGGTGATGACATCATTGATGGCAAGGCCGGGAACGACATTATCAATGGTGGTCGTGGAAGCGATACCCTGATCGGTGGAGACGGGGATGATGTGTTGATACCCGGGGACAATTCCCAGAGAGCAAATGACACAATCAATGGTGGCGCCGGCTCTGACACAGTGGATTACTCAACAGCCACTGAGCGTGTCATCGTCAATCTGGCAACCGGTATAGCAGGTCCCAGGGATGGCACTGGCAGGGATACACTGACAAGCATAGAAAACATCATCGGCTCAGATGAAAGCACATTTATTCTCAATAGAGAATTTGGTGATCGCCTCTACGGTTCCAGTGCGGACAACATGATTGACGGTCGAGATGGTGATGATGATATCAAAGGTTATGGCGGCGACGATCATCTGCTGGGTGGCCGCGGCTACGATGTAATCCTCGGTGGAGACGGAGATGACCATATCGAGGGTGGAAGTGGCACTGACGACCTTTGGGGGGAAGCTGGTAACGATCTGATCATTGGCGGTTCTGGCACTAACTACATGGATGGTGGCGATGGCAATGATCGTATTGTCTCATTGAGCAGCAATGATACGGGCGTCGGGGGAAATCATGATGACATCTTTTTTCTCTACGGTTCTGGTGTCTACAATGGTGATCATGGTAATGACCTGTTTGTGATGCGCGATTTTGGAAGAGGTAATCTCAATGGCGGAATTGGCATAGATACTCTGTCATATGAAGACCGGGATATGTCAATTGAAGCTGATCTGAACGCTACTGTGACAACCTACATTAATGGCTTCTCAGATACCTTTACGATTCTCACTGATAGTATTTCACAGATTGAAAATTTGTATGGATCATCAGCGGCGGACATTATCAAAGGCACGGCTACTGCAAATGTTCTGCGTGGCCTTGAGGGCAATGATGAGATATATGGTCGTGAAGGGGACGACCTCATTAGAGGCGGCTCAGGCAATGATTATCTGGATGGCGGTGCCGGTATCGACACTGTGGATTACTCAGATGTACCAGAAGACGTCAGCGTTCGTTTGTATCAAAGCACTCAGCAGGATACTGGGCTGGCTGGGCTTGATACGCTGATCAATTTTGAGAATGTGATCGGTAGCAGTTTCAATGACAGGCTCTGGGGCGATTCCTCCAATAACACGCTGGACGGTGGCAGTGGTGACGATCTCTTTGATGGTCGTGAAGGCAGTGACCATTTCATCGGCGGTGATGGTTTCGATACCGTCAGCTATCTCTCTGAAACCGCGGGTGTCAGCGTGGATCTTGGTATCACAGGCTCCCAGCTTGTGCGTGCTGGTGTCTCAGAGACCCTGACCAGTATTGAAAGTATCTGGGGCAGTGAACACGGCGATACTCTGAGGACATCTTTTTCTGAAGACAATAGACTTGAAGGGCGCGGCGGCAATGATGTGCTTTACGCCAATGGCGGAATTGATGTTCTGCTCGGAGGCACAGGCGATGATCAGTTAGTCGCCTCGGCATTTGCTTCTGGCCGCTATGAAGGTGGTTCGGGAATCGATGTCTTACGCCTGAATTTTGCAGAAAATGAGCGGCCGGATTCAGGGTTGCTGATGGACTTGCAGCAGCTTGCTGTGTTTATTCGCGACCAGGCTCTGGGCGGTCAAGGCGAAGCAGACAATGCTGCGCAGCTTGTTTTCGGCAATAGCAGTAATCTGGAAGTGTCCGGAATAGAAAAGCTTGAAATCATGATCGCCGGCGAACTGAATTCAGATCCAGTATTTGAAACGGCAGACAGTTTTGTCGTTGAGGAAGATCAAACGTCAGTCGGAACAGTCGAAGCAAGAGATGACAGGGATCCCGTGACCTACAGCATCTCGGGCGGTGTGGACGCGCAATTATTCAACATTGATGCGCAAACCGGCGAGTTACAGTTTGCCGCTACTCCCGACTTTGAAAACCCCGCAGATGCCAATGGGGATAATCAATATGAGATCACTCTGGCGGCGGCGGACGCTTATGGAGGCTTCACAGAACAATCAGCCACCATTGCCGTGCTGAATCTGGAAGAAAACATCGCGCCGGTATTTACTTCAGCTAACAGCTACCAAATCAATGAAAACGAAGTCTTCGTGGGAACTGTTACAGCTACTGATGCAAATCAGGCTGATAGCATAAGCTTCACAATCAGTGGTGGTGAGGATGCCCCTCTTTTTAATATTGACAGCGGTACGGGGGCGATTGGTTTTCTGCAGCCGCCAGACTACGAAAACCCGGCAGACTATGATCAGGACAATGTTTATGTTCTGCGTCTGAAAGCGGACGACCTCCGAGGAGGTGTTGTCTATCAGGATGTGATGATAGTAGTTAATGACGTTGCTCAGGAAGGACCTGATCTGCCGCCAATTGTGCATTTCGGAGAAAGCAATCTCGTCGCGAATGCTTCTTTCGAAGCCCCGCAGATCAACTCGAGTTTCCTGGCCAATCTAAGCGATGGTCTCAGTGACTGGCAGATTCTGGGCACAAATATCGATTTGATTGGCAGTTACTGGCAGGCCTCGGATGGCAAGCAAAGTCTCGACCTGAACGGCAGTGACACCGGCGGCGTGCAGCAGAGTGTCAGCACCAGTGCGGGGATACTTTATGAGCTGAGCTTCGATCTGGCCAAGAATCCGGCTGTTGGTGCAGCAGCCACGGTTAGCGTAGAGGTCAGCGCCGGAGACGAGAACGCCGTTTACAGTTACAGCGAGCCCAGCGTCTCTGCTGACATGCTTTGGCAGCAACAACAGTTGATTTTCTCGGCAACCGGCACTGTCACATCCATTAAAATTGAAGCGCTGGCCCCCCTGGCCAACGCCAGCGGAGCGGCCCTGGACAATGTCAGTGTCAGAGCGATCGGCTTTGCTGCTACAGAAGATACTTCGCGACTGTTATCGGGTATTACAGTTAGTGACAACGACTCCGCAGGAGAGACGATTGACCTCATGCTGAATGTGGGTCACGGCGTTCTGGAATTCGACAGCACAGTTGGCCTGGAAATACTTGACGGGAATCTGCATGATGGAGTTCTGGCTGTTCGCGGTGAGCAAGCTGCTCTGAACAATGCACTGTCTGGGCTACGTTACACGCCTGATCCCGACTATTCCGGACAAGATTCCCTGCATGTCGTCCTCAATAATCTGGATAGCACGGAGAAGGTTTTGCCGATTCAGGTAGCTGCGGTTAGTGATACTTATACATCAAGCAACCTGGTCCTGAATGGCTCATTTGAGCCTGCTCCTGGCCTGTCGCCCTATCACTACTGGGGTGTTCATTTCGGGAATATTGATGCCATTGGTCAAGAGATCTGGACTCCAGATCATGGGCAAACATCGCTTGACCTTAATGGATCGGAACCGGGAGGTCTTTTTCAGAACATCAATACCACAGCGGGGAGTACATATGCTGTGAGTTTCTCGCTGTCGAAAAATCCGTATCTGACAGCATCCGATACCTATGCAGAAGTCAGGGCAATGGCAGGAGATAGTTTTTCTCAGCTCTACCGGTTCATTGATGCGACATCGGCGACAGATATGAAGTGGCAGCAGATAGGCTACGAATTTACTGCCGGGTCGGCTGTGACTGAACTCAAATTCGAAAGCACTTATCCGGATGCATCCACCAGCGGTGGTATCTATGCCAGTGGCCCTGCCCTGGATAACGTTGCGGTGGTAGAAAAGCAAACCATTGAACACTTCATAAAAGGTGATAATGGCGACAGCCTGGATTTTAGTGGCTTGATGGATTCGGTCGGGGCTCCTGAGACGGCGGAAGATATATTCTCAGGGGGATGGCTGGATTTTGACAGCAGTTCTGGCACTGACACCAGCATTGGTTTTGACAGTAACGGTGGTGGTGACAACTACGTTGAAATCATTACTCTGGTAGGCACAGTCCTGACCGAATCAGACACTGGTAATTTTGTAGTGTAGCGCTGGCGCAGGGCTACTCTGCCAATGGAACTTAAGCAAATTGCCCGCAAGTTTGGCTCGAGCCCCTTGATCCTCTCCTTTTGGGGGCCTGGCTGCGCTCATGCGCAAGATTGTTTTATGGGATTGATCATGCGGCAGGGAGATAGTGGAAGAGCTTATCAAGAACTTCTCACGCACAAAAAAGGCCCCGATAGATTTCTCTATCGGGGCCTCTGTCGTTCAGGGTGGCAGGCTTAGCCTTTGTTCTTGGCTTCCTGTCGCTCTTTCTCCGCTTCAACCACAGCATCAGAGACTGACTGCGGGCATGGCAGGTAGTGCGAGAACTCCATGGAGAACTGGCCACGGCCGGAGGTCATTGTGCGCAGGTGGCCGATGTAGCCGAACATTTCTGCCAGCGGGACGTCGGCCTTGATGCGAACCCCTGTGGGGCCCGGCTCCTGGCTCTTGATCATGCCGCGACGACGGTTCAGGTCACCGATTACATCACCGACGTGATCTTCCGGTGTGAATACATCCACCTTCATGATGGGCTCGATAAGCTGCGGTGCCGCTTTCGGCATTGACTGCCGGTAAGCGCCCTTGGCAGCGATCTCGAAGGCGACCGCTGAGGAGTCCACGGCGTGGAAGCCACCATCGAACAGTTCGATCTCAACGTCCAGTACCGGGAAGCCGGCGATGGGGCCTTCTTCCATCATGCTCTCGAAACCCTTCTCGATAGCCGGGAAGAATTCTTTTGGCACGTTACCACCCACCACAGTGGAGCTGAAAGCAAAGCCACTACCAGGCTCGCCGGGCTTGATGCGGTAGTCGATCTTGCCGAACTGACCGGAACCACCAGACTGCTTCTTGTGGGTGTAGCTGTCTTCGATTTCCTGGGTAATGGTTTCACGGTAGGCAACCTGTGGTGCACCAACGTCCAGCTCAACACCATAGGTGCGCTTGAGGATGTCGACCTTGATATCCAGGTGCAACTCACCCATGCCCTTGAGAATGGTTTCGCCGGAATCCTCGTCTGTCTCAACCTGGAAGGAGGGGTCTTCCGCGACCATCTTGCCAATGGCGATACTCATCTTCTCGACACTGCTCTTGTCTTTGGGAGCAACTGCAATAGAGATTACCGGATCCGGGAAGATCATGGGCTCCAGGGTACAGGGATGATCGGGGCTGCAGAGAGTATGGCCTGTCTGCACAACCTTCATGCCCACAATGGCAAAAATATCACCGGCCTGGGCGCTCTCGATCTCATTCCGGTCATTGGCATGCATTTCTACCATACGACCAACACGCTCGGTCTTGCCGGTGAATGAATTGAGGATGGTATCGCCCTTGTTGATCCTGCCGGAATAGACGCGGACAAAGGTCAGGGCGCCGTAGCGGTCATCCATGATTTTGAAGGCCAGGGCGCGGAAAGGCTCATTGGGGTCCACCTTGGCAACCTCACCAGTGGCTTCGCCTTTCTCATCCGTCAACTCCTGCGCGTCAACCTGGGTCGGATCAGGCAGGAAATCAACTACGGCATCCAGTACCAGCTGAACGCCCTTGTCCTTGAATGCAGAGCCACAATAAGTCGGGAAAAAGTCCAGGGCGATGGTGCCCTTGCGGATGCAGCGCTTGAGGTCGTCAATGGAGATCTCTTCGCCTTCCAGATAGGCCTCCATCAAGTCATCATCCTGCTCGACAGCAGTTTCAACCAGCTTTTCGCGCCATTGTTCTACCTTCTCCACCATGTCTTCAGGGACATCGCGAAGCTCGAATACCTCACGGTTGTCCGGATCAGGCCACACGTGGGCCTTGCGCGTAAGCAGGTCAACGACGCCAATGAATTCGTCTTCAACACCAATCGGTAAAACCATGACCAGCGGGTTTGCGCCCAGAATATCCTCGACCTGGTCCACAACTCTCAGGAAGTCTGCACCGACACGGTCCAGCTTGTTGACGAAGATGATGCGCGACACTTCCGAGTCGTTGGCATAGCGCCAGTTGGTCTCGGATTGGGGTTCTACACCGCCGGAGCCGCAAAATACACCAACACCGCCATCCAGAACCTTCAGAGAGCGATACACTTCGACTGTGAAATCAACGTGACCTGGCGTATCAATAATATTGAGGCGGTGGTCTTTCCAGAAACAGGTAGTTGCCGCAGACTGGATCGTGATTCCGCGCTCTTTCTCCTGATCCATGAAATCCGTGGTGGATTCGCCATCATGCACTTCACCGGTCTTATGGATCTTACCGGTCAATTTGAGGATGCGCTCAGTAGTGGTGGTCTTACCGGCGTCAACGTGGGCGAAAATCCCTATGTTTCTGTATCGTGATAAATCAGTCATTTTGCTGCTCTTTTGCTGCTCAAAGGTTAGCTGTTTGCTTACGTGAAAAAATGGTGCGGTATGATACTAGATTTCACCTCGAAGCGAGAGAAGTATTGAAAAAAAGGCAGAAAAATAGCCAAAAATAGCTAAAAATGCTGATTTTGGTAGGAAAATCATGGGCTTTTGGGGGTGACGGGGCGTCTGGAGCGCTGCAACAGGCTTTGCGAGCTTGCTGGTCAGGCTCCCGGTGAGCGGGAACATACCCTGTTTGGCTGGCGCAGCCCCCTTTCTGACCTGGACTGATGCAGGAAGTTGGCAGCTGGGGTCATGCCAGATAGCTCCGGGACTGGCTCCGGGACAGCCACCGTTTCATTGTGCCGGGCTTATAGGGCTGTTTGGGTGCCGCAGTTGAGTTGCGGCGCATACCGCGTCACAACCCTGGAGTCAGCTACTTCGTGCACTATCGGTTTGCTGCTGTGAAGAGCACCCGCTGAGACTAGCGTTCTTGACAATGGATTGGCCAAAGTTCATGTTCTCATGTTCTGTGCAGGGTCTGATTCCAATGCTCAGGCGGTATTCCAACAACAAGATTCGGCTATGAAGTTAAGAGAGGTCACAATGAATACAACAAATCAGTTCGGGAAAGGGGGTTTGCTCAAGGCCAGCCTGGTAGGGCTCGTTTTCTCCGCTGTCTCCACAGGTGCTATGGCACAGTTTACGGCCGGATCGATGGCGGAAACAGGCAAGCCTGAAGCCCATGCGGGCCAACAACCGGTCAACAATCTTCCCAATCCCTATCGCACTGAACGCAATTTTGGCTCTTTACCAGATGGCCGCAGCTGGGGTTCGGTGAGCGCGGTTGATATTGATGTCGATGGCGTTCATGTCTGGGCTGGTGATCGCTGTGGTGCCAACTCCTGCGGGCTTTATCCTGAAATCAATCCCATGGTGAAGCTGGACCCCAATGGCCGCGTAGTGGCCGAGTTTGGTGCCGGTCAGATTCTGTGGCCTCACGGCATGGATGTGGATCATGAAGGTAACATCTGGGTGGCTGATGCCCGCGTGGCCAATCAGGCCGAGATCGATTTCAATCCGGATGCTGCCAACATCGGTAGTGCGGTAATGAAGTTCAGCCCTGAGGGCGAACTGCTGATGACTATTGGTACCCCCGGTGAGGTTGGTGATCCGCCGACCCATTTGACGGACCCCAATGATGTATTGGTTGCCCCCAATGGCAGAATCTACATTGCCGAAACCCATGGCGCTCAATTTCAGAGTGAGCCCGGACCGGATGCCAAGAGCCGAATCACCATGTGGGAAGCCGACGGCACCTACATAGGCCACTTCGGCGAGTTTGGTTGGGACGATGGTCAGTTCCGGTCACCGCACAGTCTGGCCATGGATTCCCAGGGTCGACTGTTTGTGGCAGACCGGGGCAACAATCGCATTCAGATTTTTACCCAGGACGGTGAGTGGCTGGATACCTGGTATCAGTTCAGCCGTATCTCAGGCCTGCATATCGACCCGAGTAACGATATGTTGTATGCCATCGACTCTGAATCTGATCCCAACTATAACCCGGGTGGCTGGCGCAAGGGCCTGCGTGTCGGTAATGCGCGCAATGGCGAAGTGCTCTATTTCATTCCGGAACATGTTTCCAGCAGAGCCTCTGGTATGGGCGGCACCGGTTCCATGGGTGAAGGCGTCACAGCGGATGCCCAGGGCAATGTCTATGCCGGTGAAGTGGGTCCGATCCAGGGCATGACACGTTTCGTGCCTGTTCTGATTCCCTGATCTGATTGCTATTCAAAAACGGGCGTTGTCTCAGGGCAGCGCCCGTTTTTTTATGCCTGCTTGTGCCAAATTTCAAACCTCGCAGGTACGTGTTGGCAGGAAATTCTCTTCCCACATCAGATACGAAGGCCTGCGATCAGTTCTTTCTGACAGCTTTCATTTGCCCGGTACAAAACTCTACAGCGGTCTCTGGCGGCAATATAATCCTGACCGAAGAATGAACTCGTGATTGAATATTCAGGTGCAGCGTCACAGGTCAATTCCGCTGGACAACAATCAGATGTAGGCATACTTTAAATGCAGGCTGACAGATGAGCCAATGGCTAGCAGGGCTCGGGGTATGGGTCAGGCAGGTGACTCAGTCAATTCAGAGGGGGCAACATGGAGTATCTGCACGAGCTGGAACGAACTATTGAAGATATGGTGCAGCCCGGACGCGGCATTCTGGCCGCTGATGAAAGCGCAGGAACTATCGCCAAACGATTTGCGCAGATCGATGTTGAATCCACCGAAGAGCACAGGCGCTTCTGGCGCCAGTTGCTGGTCACGACACCTGGTCTGGGTGAGTTCATCAGTGGAGTGATCCTGTTCGAAGAGACTCTCGGGCAGCACAGCGATGCCGGATTGCCGATACCGGATGCGGCCTGGCAGCAGGGCATCGTGCCGGGTATCAAGGTGGACAAGGGAAAGGGCGATTTGCCCTTCTTTGAAGGCGATCTCATTACCTATGGTCTCGATGGCCTGGCGGAGCGCCTGCGTGAATATCGCCAAGCTGGCGCCCGATTCGCCAAATGGCGGGAGGTTTACGCACTGAAGGCAGCCGCTCCCAGCAATCATGGCATCGAGGCCAATGCAGAGATGCTGGCCCGCTATGCAGCTATTTGCCAGAGCGAGGGGATTGTGCCCATTGTGGAGCCCGAAGTGCTGATGGACGGTGACCACGACATCGACCGCCACGGCGAGGTTACCGAACGGGTACAGCATGCGGTTTTTCATGCCCTGCATCGGCACCGGGTAGTTCTGGAGTTGATGATTCTGAAGCCCAATATGGTATTGCCGGGCAAGTCTTGCCGGTGTGCTGCACCCGAAGAAGTAGCCCGGGCCACTCTCGAAGTCATGCAACGCACAGTACCGGCGGCTGTGCCCAGTATCAATTTTCTGTCCGGGGGCATGGGGCCGGAAGAATCTACTGCCAATCTGAATGCCATCAACCAGCTTACCGCACGAGCATCCTGGCAGCTCAGCCTCTCCTTCGGCAGAGCCTTGCAACAACCGGCCTTGCTGGCCTGGAAAGGCAAGGCGGAAAATGCGGCGGCAGCCCAGCAGGCCTTGCTAAAACGGGCGCGACTGAATCATCTCGCCATGAGTGGCAGCTATAAAGAGGAAATGGAAGAAGCCTGATGGCTGATTTTTATGGCCTGAGCAGCGTTGTCTTTGTATAAAATCTGAAAACCCCGTGCAGCTTCTTATCTGCAGCGTCCCAGGTGACTGTAATTCCTGAATCCATGCCAGGGAGAATTCACGTTGAACAGTCAGGATTGTGCTGATTAATTGCAACTTCCTTGATTGAGAACAATGCCGCGCTGAGTAGTTCGCCGAGCCCAGGGGTTATACTTTGGCCTGGTTGGATAATCCCGGGTGGAGAGAAGAGTGCATTGCTTTGCGCTACTCCGGCACCCGGCTTCCTATTCACGTTCTGGCTTGATTCGCGCAGGCAGGGGTTGATGATGGCTGAACACAAGATTTACCTGCTGCAATTTCCCGACATTCGCAATTCGGATGTGGCCAGTGTGGGCGGCAAGAATGCTTCACTGGGGGAGATGATCAGCCAACTGGCAAAAAGTGGCATCCGGGTCCCGGGTGGCTTTGCAATTACCGCTGCTGCCTATCGGGACTTTCTTGATTACAACAGCATAACGGACAAGATTGCCGGCAAGCTTGCCGGGCTGAAGCCAGACCACAGCAATCTGGCAGCCACCGGCAAGGCTGTGCGCAAACTGTTTGCCAATACCAGTTTTCCACCGCAGCTTGAGCAGCAGATCAGCCATGCCTACCGCGAACTGAGTGGCAATACTGCCCCTGCCAGTGTTGCCGTACGCAGCAGTGCAACTGCTGAAGACTTGCCAGATGCCAGTTTTGCCGGGCAGCAGGAGAGCTTTCTGAACATCCGTGGCCGGCAAGCCTTGCTTGATGCCTGCCGCCGTTGTTATGCCTCACTTTTTACCGATCGTGCCATTGCCTACCGCGAAAACAAGGGCTTTGATCATATGGACGTGGCCCTGTCTGTTGGTGTGCAAGTAATGGTTCGGTCTGACAAGGGCAGTGCCGGTGTCATGTTCTCCATCGACACCGATACCGGGTTTCCTGACGCGGTATTGATCAGTGCTGCCTGGGGCCTGGGCGAAGCGGTGGTGCAGGGTACGGTGGATCCGGATGAGTATATGGTTTTCAAACCGCTGCTGAAACAACAGCGCCTGGCGCCGATCATTGAAAAAACCTGTGGTGCCAAAGCCAGCAAAATTGTCTATGCAGGCAGCAAGACTTCGCCTACGGCACAGCGTGCAACCAGCAGGAAAGAGCAAAACAGCTTTGTGCTGGATGATAGTGAGATTCTGCAACTTGCGCGCTGGGCCTGTGCCCTGGAGCAGCATTATGGCTGTCCCATGGACATGGAATGGGCCAAGGATGGTGTTAGCGGCGAGTTGTTCATCGTTCAGGCCCGCCCTGAAACAGTGCAGTCAAAAAAGGCGGGTTCAGGACTGAAACGTTATAAATTGCATAGTAAAGGTGAGTTACTGACGTCCGGCTACAGCGTGGGGGAGGCTGTTGCCACTGGCAAAGTCTGCCGGCTCGACAGCCCCCGGGACATCGACAAGTTCCCTGCCGGCGCTATCCTGGTCACCGGCAATACGGACCCGGACTGGGTACCCCTGATGAAACGGGCGGCGGCGATAATAACCGATCATGGTGGCCGCACCTCCCATGCAGCTATTGTCAGCCGGGAACTGGGTTTGCCCGCCATCATTGGTTGCGGTGATGCCACCGCTGTTCTCAAGTCAGGGCAGGAGGTGACGGCTTCCTGTGCGGAAGGGGAGGATGGCTTTGTCTACGCAGGGCTTGCCAATTTTTCCGTAGAGCTTGTCGATCTCGAAAAAATTCCCGAGACCGCAACCAGTGTCATGCTGAATCTGGCGAATCCGTCTGCCGCCCTGAGATGGTGGCAGTTACCTGCTGATGGTGTGGGTCTGGCTCGCATGGAGTTTATCGTCAATAACCATATCAAGATTCACCCTCTGGCAGTGCTGCAGGCCGGGCGGCAACAGAGCCCCGAATTGCGCCGCAAGATAAAAGCCATCAGCAAAGCCTTTAACAACCCACAGCAATTCTTCGTAGAGACGCTGGCCCGTGGCATAGCCAAGATTGCTGCGGTCGCCTACCCAGATCCGGTGATTGTCAGGATGAGCGATTTCAAAACCAACGAATATTCGAAGTTGCTTGGTGGCGACACCTTCGAACCGCAAGAGGCTAACCCCATGATCGGTTGGCGCGGATCGAGCCGCTATTACAGCGAGGCTTATCGCCCAGGGTTTGCGCTGGAATGTCAGGCGATTCGCAAGGCCAGGGAAGAGATTGGCTTTGACAACATCATCATCATGATTCCATTTTGCCGAACCCTGAATGAAGCCGACAAGGTCATTCGGGAACTGGCAGGCAACAAGTTAAAGCGTGGCAAGAAGGGGCTACAGGTTTACGTGATGTGCGAAGTGCCTTCGAATGTCATACTGGCCAAAGAGTTCGCTGCGCACTTCGATGGTTTTTCCATTGGCAGCAACGACCTTACACAGTTAACTCTGGGCATCGACCGGGATTCGGAGCTGCTGTCTGAATTGTTCAGCGAAGAAGATCCCGCCGTACTGAGCAGCATCGAGCAGGTCATCAGGGAGGCGCATCGAGCGGGTCGGAAAATCGGCCTCTGTGGTCAGGCGCCCAGCGACCGGCCTGACTTTGCACGGCTACTGGTCAGAGCCGGTATCGATTCAATTTCTGTAAGCCCCGACAGCTTCTTTAGCGTGAAGCAAACCGTGGCAAGGGAAGAAAGCTGATGCGCATCGTGTTTTTTGAGACGGAAGGGTGGGAGCCTGAAAAGCTCCAGAGTCTTGTTAAAGAGCACGAGGTCGAGTTCTGTCAGGAAAGCCTGACTGTCGCTAATATGGCGAGCTTCCAGGACGCGGATATCATCTCTCCCTTTGTGCATTCCAGTCTCGACCTGGCGGTGTTGTCGAAATTGCCAGAATTGAAATACATCGCCACGCGCTCCACCGGCTTCGATCATGTTGATCTCGGTTACTGCAACGAGCATGGCATCGTGGTCAGCAATGTGCCGGTCTATGGCACGAATACCGTGGCAGAGCACAGTTTCGCCCTGCTGCTTGCCATCAGTCATCACATACCGGCAGCCGTCGCAGCCACAAGGCAAGGGAATTTTAGCGGGACAGGTTTGCGTGGATTCGATCTGCATGGCAAGACACTTGGCATTATCGGCACCGGTAATATTGGCGGCCGGGTAGCAGAAATTGCCCTGGCCTTCGGCATGCAGGTGCTGGCCTGTGACATCAAGCCCGATGCAGAACTGGCCCGTAATTCAGGCTTGCGCTACGTAAGCATGGAGAGCCTGTTAGCTGCCGCCGACTGCATCAGTCTGCATGTGCCTGGGGGGGAAGCAACCAATAATCTCTTGTCGGAAGAAGAATTTGCGCAGATGAAAAAAGGAGTGATCCTGATCAATACTGCCAGAGGATCGATTGTCGATGTGCGAGCTCTGTTACGGGCACTCGATAGCGGCGTGGTGGCGGCTGCGGGCCTGGATGTGCTTCGAGATGAAGCGGCTCTGAGGGCGTTGCCAGAGGCTGGCGCCGCCCCCGACAATGAGGACATTCTGCGCGCCAACCGTGCGTTGCTTGATCGGGACAATGTACTGATTACTCCCCATAGTGCTTTCAATACCAATGAAGCGATAGAGCGAATATTGCAAACCACTTCGGACAATATTGAGCACTTCATTGCCGGTTCGCCACAAAACACGGTCAATGCTGTTTAGTCAGCAGACTCTTTCAGTTGTCCCCCTGCAACTGAATTCAGCCAAGCCCGTGCCGGGTTAGCAACCAGAAAAGTCGCTGATCTGGTGTTGCTGGATGATAATTTTGCCAGCATTGTTGCTGCCATTGAGGAGGGCCGCAGCACTTTCGGGAAAAATCAGAAGATCCTCCGCTTTCTGTTTGCTGCAATCGAGCCGAGGTGCTGCTGATCATTATTGGCAGTCTGGTGACTTTTGCGGCCTGGAGCAGCTCGGCCCCTTCGCTCTAAGGTTTCAGCATGGCGAGAAATATCTGTGTCAGCTGCTGAACCTGTTTCCGAAAATCCGCGCCAGATGTGGCTTTCTTCTTGATGCCGCCGATGCTGGTGAATAGCAGCTCCACGAACTCCCTCGGCGTGCCCGGTGCGTTGGTGAACTGAATCTCACCCACCTGTGCTGCTTTATTCAATTCATTGACAAGAGTGGTCATCAATCTCTCCAGGCCCTCGGTCATACGCTCATTCTTCAGACTGATATTGGCGTCCATCAGTTCGGCACCGTGGGGCGAGTCGGCGATGGGTTCGTAGAAAATTCTCTCAAACACCAGAACCGCCTCCAGAAAGCGCTCGGTCAGCGGGGATTCTGAGCCAAGGGCATTCTCGGCGGCGCCCGCGGCCTGCTCCAGGCGAAAAGTTGCCAACTCTGCGAACAGATGTTCCTTGTTTTCAAACATCAGATAGAGCGCAGGCCGAGAGATGGCGGCGGCTTCTGCGATGTCATTCATCGTGGTGCGACGGAATCCATACTGGGCAAACACCATGGCGGCTGCCTCGAAGACCGCGATACGTTTGGTCTCTTCGCGTGATGGTGGTGATACTGCTGACATAGCCAGGTGAGCCTCTTTTCTGATGATCTGTCAATTCCGGGCAATTATAGACAATCTGACAAAATATGCATAATATGTCAGAACGTTCGGTTTGGGGCTATATGCCTGTGCGCCTGTGTAAGGGGGCCAAACAGACAAATTCTATTCTGTTAGCAGTCTCCGGGGAAATGCCACGGCAATTCAGGCTGCTGACCGGATTATATCTACAAGAGCACTATATAGAGGGGAGCAAAATGGCTACATCATTTTGGATTAACGGGGAGCAGCAGACGGTGGATGTGGATCCAGCCAAGCCGCTGCTGTGGGTCATTCGTGAAAACCTGGCACTGACCGGTACCAAATTCGGCTGCGGAATCGCCCAGTGTGGAGCCTGTACCGTGCAAATTGATGGCGAGGCAGTGCGCTCCTGTGTCACGCCTGTTTCGGCCGCTGCTGGCCGGCAGGTCACCACCATTGAAGGGCTGGCATCGAGCGAGGGTGAATTGCATCCCTTGCAGCAGGCCTGGATCGATCATCAGGTGCCCCAGTGTGGCTATTGTCAGTCAGGCCAATTGATGTCGGCCTCGTCTTTGCTGGCCAATAACCCCAATCCCAGCGATGCGGATATTGACGCCGCCATGTCCGGGAATATCTGTCGTTGTGGCATGTATGGTCGAATTCGCGCTGCCATCAAGTCAGTGAACGTGGCTGCAAATGGAGCTGATGATGCGCTCTACTACAGCGTTGCGGAGGTGAACAATGGGTAAGTTAACAAGACGTGCCTTTATCGCCACCGGGCTGGTAGCTGGCGGTGGCCTGGTTGTTGGAGTTGCAGTGCGCCCGGGTAACCAGGTTAAAGGCCTGGCCGCCAGGATGGGTGAGCAAGGCGGGCAACTGGTTCATAGCTATGTGCGCATTGATACCGACAATACCGTGACTGCAATTATTCCCCATGCGGAAATGGGACAGGGGGTGCAAACTGCCCTGGGTCAGATGCTGGCCGAAGAACTGGACGCCGACTGGGACCTGTTGCGCACCGAAGAGGCACCGGCAATCGGTGAATACGCCACCTATTCGGCTGGCCGCCGCTATCTGTTTGCCAATATCGATTTCCCCAATATCGCCATCCCGACGGTGGATGGCGCGATGATGAAAGTGGCTGACATGCTGAACTTGCAGATTACCGGCGGCAGCATGAGCGTGCGTACCTCGGGTGTCATGGCCATGCGTATCGCCGGAGCCGCCACCCGGGAAATGTTGCAGCGAGCAGCCGCCGAGCGCTGGTCTGTGCCGCTGGATGAAGTAACTACTGAGTCGAGTCATGTCATCCATGCTGCCAGCAATCGTCGCGAGCCCTATGCCAGCTTCGCCGCCGAAGTGGCGCAGATGAAACCCTCGCAAACGCCCCGCTTCAAGGACCCGGCAGATTACACAATTGTCGGTACCCACAAGCCGCGGCTCGACATTCCTGCGAAAGTAGACGGCAGCCTGAAGTTTTCCCTGGACGTACGTCTGCCGGATATGGTCTACGCTTCTGTAGTGCGCTCGCCGGTCCCTGGTGGCAGCCTGGTGAAGATGGAAGACAGTGCTGCTCGTGCAGTGGCGGGTGTTGTTGATGTGGTGGTCATACCGCCTTCGACTGTAGGCGGTATGTTGGGGGATACAGTTTCCAGCGAGGCGGTGGCCGTGGTTGCCGACAGTTACTGGTCGGCCAACAAGGCAATTGGCGAGTTGGAACTTCAGTGGAGTGAGGTGGGCCAGGAAGCCGTTTCCAGTGAGGCAATCTATGCCCGGTTCGATCGCGATATCAGCGCTGCCACCGAACGCCAGACAGACCGTGTCCAGGGTGAGAGTGCAGATGTCTTCGCCAGTGCCGCACGGGTTATTGAAGCGGATTATCAGGTGCCGTTTCTTGCACATACCTGTATGGAACCCCTGAACGCCACGGCACAGGTGCAAGATGACAAAGCGGAGATCTGGATTGGTTGTCAGAATCCCCTGGGATTCCGCCGTGATGTGGCAACGTCTCTTGGTATTGACCCGGAGAACGTCACCTTGCACAACCACGCCATGGGTGGTGGATTTGGTCGCAAGGCGCGACCGGACTATGCTCTGCAGGCTGCCCATTTGGCCAGAGCTGTGGGGCGCCCGGTGCAACTGATCTGGTCCCGGGAAGAAGACGTGCGGCAGGACTTTTACCGTCCGGCTGTAAAGAGCCGCTTCCGTGCTGCCTTTGACGAACAAGATAATTTGCTGGCCTGGGAAAATACCTACACCAATAAAAACGAGCCAATCGAAGCGCCGCTGATTCCCTATGCCATTCCGGCCCAGGACATCGGCTATGTCAGCAGTCCGGTACACATCCCCTTTGGTGCCTGGCGCAGTGTAGATCATTCCCAACACGGTTTTTTCACCGAGTCATTTATTGACGAAGCGGCGATAGCTGCGGGAAAAGATTCCTTTGAATTTCGTGCCGAATTGCTCAAGGACAGTCCCAGACATCTGACAGTGCTGCAAAGAGCGGCTGCAGAGGCGGACTGGAATCGTCCCTTGCCTACCGGCCGTGGCCGGGGTATCTCGCTACAGGAATCTTTTGGTTCCCTGGTGGCGCAGGTGGTCGAAGTGAGCGTTGTGGACGGCGGCATCAAGGTCGATCGTGTCGTGGCAGTGATTGATCCGGGCCTGGCAGTGGCACCGGATGGCATCGCGGCACAGCTGGAGTCGGGAATAATCTATGGCCTCACCGCCGCCCTGCATGGCGAAATCACAATTGCCAACGGCGCAGTGGCCCAGAGTAATTTCCATGATTACCAGGCCGTGCGGATGAATGAAGCACCGCTGATCGAGACCCATGTTATTAATAGCGGGCACGATATCGGCGGTGCCGGTGAACCAGGCACACCGGGTATTGCACCGGCCCTGGCCAATGCTGTCTACGACGCCACCGGAATCCGCATTCGTGCACTGCCCCTGAAAAACTTCAACTTCGATTTTCAGGCGGAAGAGTCTGGGGGCGTCGCATAAGAGGGTGTAGCAGAGCGGGACTCCCCTGGCCGTGGATTAGCCATCCGTGGATCAGGGTAGTCCCGGCATGTCCTCTTTATCAGCTATTTTCCAATTGGGTATTTGAATAAAAACCGGATTAGCCTGTCTGGCTCTCATCTGCTGTTTCTGCGAAACTTGTCTACCTGAGTTTTAACAAGATTTCTGCGTAAACTGCCCAATGAAGAAAGAACACATCAAGATACCTGACACCATGAAGTCACTTGAATTGACAGATCTTGGTTATCTGAAGCCCTGGTTTGTAAAAGGTGACGATTTCAGGGTTGTAGATGGTGGCAAGGCATACAAGTCTGTAACGAAGCAAAATTGCTGGATCTGCGGTCAGGCCTTCGAAGAATCGGAGTATGCCCTGGTCGGAGACGCACTGAGCGCTGCCGTGCGCTTGTTCAAGGAGCCGCCTTGTCACAGAGAATGCGCGGAATACGCCGCGCAGGTCTGCCCCTTCATGCTCTATCCCAATGCCAAACGTCGCAAGGCCGGTCTAAGCGAGGATGAATCTCTGGATGGCGTTAATCAGGAGCTTGAAGTCAAGATAGCTCCGGACAATCCGGGTGAGTACTATATTGTTGTCGTAAAAGACTTCACCTATTATCCGGGCAAACAGGTGATGCGCTACAGGAAAGGGGATGTTATCGACATTGGCTACTGGATCGGGGGCGTTCGCCAGCAAAGCATACCCGAGCCAATTCTCCCGGCTGAGAAAATCCCTCCAGAGATGCGAAAGCTATTCTGATACGGTGCTTGCCTTCGGCGCGACCCTGATGCGCAGTGTGGATCACCCTGTTTAAAATTAGATGCAACCATTAATCACCGGTTTCCGTCCAAAAGGAAAAATAATGACCGGAGATATCCCCCATGTTGCGAATTCCTTTCTTTTGGCTTCTGCCATGGATGGCTGTGGGTCGGTCTGCCAGCCGGCAGATGAGCTGACGGCCGAGCATCAAGTTGAATCAAAACATGGACATTATGTTCAGAGCTGCGGGGTGATGAGGACCACGATTAGCCGAACTATTGAGCTACACAGCCGCGATGAGATTCAGCAATCCAGGATTGTTAATGTTGATTGCAATCTGAAGCGGCAAAGTCTCGAAATTGATCGGCCTGCCTGATGCAAATCAATGAAAATCCCGTTTCCGGGCAGACAATCACAGTAGTGACCGAATGTGGAAACCTGTTGCGGATAATTGCCGCCTGAGCCTGTTCATCAGTCCGTCACTGTAGTATGGTGCGCGCCCGCGTACTTCCTTTCTCTCGCTGCCGACCGGCAGTTGTTGTGAATTTCAGTACCTGTTTTCAATCGCCGCCCGATTACAGTCGGGGCGGCCGCTGTTGTTTTGTGATTTACTAATGAAAAAAGTTCTCGATCTGTTTGGCCGCTCGCGTCAATTCAGCTATATGACCGAAGTCTTTTCCGGACTTACCGTTGCCCTGGCACTTATCCCCGAAGCCATTGCCTTTGCCCTGATTGCCGGCCTGTCGCCCTTGACCGGCTTGTACGCGGCCTTTGTGGTGGGCCTTGTTACCTCTCTGTTCGGGGGGCGGCCCGGAATGATATCCGGTGCTACCGGGGCGATCGCTGTGGTTATCGTCAGCCTGGCCAGGGACCATGGCGTCGAGTATATCTTTGCCTGTGTGGTTCTGGCCGGTTTGATCCAGGTGACGGCAGGCCTGCTGAAACTGGGCCGCTTCATTCGTCTGGTGCCCCATTCGGTGATGTTTGGTTTTGTAAACGGCCTGGCAATTGTCATCTTCATGTCGCAACTGGCGTCCTTCAAGGTCACCGGGGCAGACGGCCAGAGTGAATGGATGCTGGGTCAGGACCTGTATCTGATGTCGGGCCTGGTGATCCTGACCATGGTGATTATCTGGGGCCTGCCCAAGATCAGTCGCGCTGTGCCGGCCTCCCTGGTGGCTATTCTGGTGGTGACAGCCCTGGTGCTGGGATTCAATCTGGATACCAAGACAGTGGGCGATATCAGCTCCATTGCCGGGGGCTTTCCGCCCTTTCATGTGCCGGATGTGCCGCTCACACTGGCAACCCTCATGATCATTCTTCCCTATGCCTTCATCGTGGCGGGGGTCGGACTGATCGAGAGCCTGCTGACCCTGAACCTCATCGATGAGATGACCGGTACCCGCGGCAAGAGCAACCGGGAGTCTGTGGCCCAGGGTGCTGCCAATATTGTTTCGGGATTCTTCTCCGGCATGGGCGGCTGCGCCATGATCGGCCAGAGCCTGATCAATATCTCCGCCGGGGCACGAACCCGGATTTCCGGGCTGGTGGCCTCGGTAATGTTGCTGATCTTTGTTATGTATGGGGCGTCCTATATTGAACAAATGCCCATGGCGGCGCTGACCGGACTGATGATCATGGTAGCCATTGGTACCTTCGAGTGGGCCAGTGTGCGTGCCATAGGCCGCATGCCCTTTCATGACAATCTGGTTGGATTCCTTGTCGCCGCAATTACCGTCTTGCTGCATAACCTGGCGCTGGCGGTACTGATTGGAGTGATCATTTCGGCCCTGGTCTTCGCCTGGGAGAACGCCAAGCGCATTCGGGCACGAAAATACACCGACGAAGACGGGGTCAAGCACTATGAGATCTATGGCCCGTTGTTTTTTGGTTCGGTGCAGGCCTTCGCCGAGAAGTTTGATGTAGCCGGCGACCCTGACAGTGTCATCATCGATTTCAGGGAAAGCCGGGTCAGCGACATGTCTGGTATCGAAGCACTGAACCGCCTCACCGAACGCTATTCCAAACAGGGTAAGCAGGTGAGATTGCGGCACCTGAGCCCGGATTGCCTGCGTCTGTTGAAGAATGCCGAACGCATTATCGATGTCAATATCATCGAAGATCCAACCTACCGGGTGGCAGTGGAGATCTAGGCGCTGGCCGAGCCCTGCCTTGCCTGGCTTATTTCGATTTCCAGATATTGGCCACGGCCTTGTCGCTGCCCAGCAGGCCGACAATGCCACATATGGCGCCCGCGCCGAAGAATATCAGGGCCGGTAACAAGCCCACTGCCTGGGAGGCAATGATCGAGATAAAGGCGCCAAAGATCGCGAGTATCAGAAAAAGACTGGCAACGATTACAAGGATTTGCCGATGTGATTGCTTATAGGCATAACGCTCTTCTCCAGACTCGAAGTGATCCAGAACAGGCGCGAATAATCGTCTCAGAATGGCTTTCATGGCTGGACTGAATCTATCTCATTCACCAGTCAGCGGCAACACAATTGCGTCGGGAACAGCCAACCCCCTTTTACTGAAGGCGCCGATAGTGGATCATCAGTAAAAGGGATCAACTGATCCGGACAAGCTCTGTGCTTGCTGCCTGGAGATTTTCAAGAGATATGACTGCGCCCAATTCAACCGGGGACCCGACCTGGTATCAGCTTGATGGTGGCGAGGTACTTGCCAGGCTACAGGCTTCAGAACAGGGACTGACGAGCGAAGAAGCACAGCGACGACTCGGCCAATATGGACTGAACAAGCTCGCCGAAGCCAAAAAGCCCGGTGCGATCTTTCGCTTTCTTGCCCAATTCAACAATATCCTGATCTACGTGCTGCTTGCTTGCGCGTTAATCACCTATTGGCTGGACCACCGTTTCGACAGCCTGGTGATCCTCGCCGTGGTGCTGGCCAATGCCATTATCGGCTTTCTGCAGGAAGGCAAGGCGGAAAAGGCCATGTCAGCCATTCACCGCATTCTGGCCTTGCGTGCAACTGTCATCCGGGATGAGACCCGTCAGGGTATAGAAGGCATCAATCTGGTTCCGGGAGACATTGTGGTTCTGGAGCCGGGTGACAAGGTGCCTGCCGATCTCCGCCTGTTGCAGAGCTATGATTTGCAAATAGACGAAGCAATCCTTACCGGTGAATCGGTTCCTGTCGACAAGCTCACTACTCCGGTGCAGCCAGGCTCGGCCTTGGGGGACCAGGTGGGTATGGCGTTCAGTGGCACTCTGGTAACCAGTGGCCAGGGCATGGGTGTGGTTGTTGGCACCGGCACCCGGACTGAACTGGGTCGAATCAGCGACTTGCTTGCCAGCGTTGATGAGTTGACGACGCCGCTGGTAAGGCAGATGAATATCTTCGCCAAGTGGCTGACGGCAGCAATATTGATGGTCGCCGTTCTGCTGTTGTTCTATGGCTACCTGATCCTGGATATTGAGTTCTCTGAGCTCTTCATGGCCGTTGTCAGCCTGTCTGTGGCGGCGATTCCCGAGGGTCTGCCGGCGGTTCTGACCATAACCCTGGCTATTGGCGTGCAAGCCATGGGACGGCGCAATGCCGTGGTCAGACGCTTGCCGGCAATAGAGACGCTGGGCTCAGTCTCTGTCATCTGTACTGACAAGACCGGCACACTGACCCGCAATGAAATGACAGTGGTCTCGCTGCTTGGCAGCCATGGCAAAGAGTTTGCTCTGGAAGGCTCTGGCTACATCCCCCAAGGCACTATCAAACTGAATGATGCAGTCATCAATGGCCTGGAAGATGAAACGGTCAGTCGGCTCAGTCTGGCGGCCATGCTATGTAATGACGCCTCGCTGGACATGCGGGAAGGTGACTGGCAGGTAGCGGGCGATCCCATGGAAGGCGCGCTGCTGACCTTTGCCGCCAAGGCTGGCCGCGAACTGGACCGCGAGTCAAGCGAGTGGCGACGTATAGATGCGATTCCATTCGATTCCACAACCCGCTATATGGCGACCTTGCACGAAGATGCCAATGGCAAGGCGACTGTCTCGGTAAAGGGTGCGCCGGAACAGTTGCTGGAGATGTGTGAATTGCAACAGGGAGAAGAGGGCAATCCCGAACCGGTCGACAGGAAATTCTGGCTGGATGCCGTCGATGGCCTCGCCAACCAGGGGCAGCGGGTCTTGGCATTGGCAGCCAGGCCTGCCGCAGCGGGACAGCAGGAATTGCAGGCAGGCGGACTCAGCGAGGGGTTGGTGCTGATTGGTCTGGTGGGGATGATTGATCCGCCAAGACAGGAAGCCATCAAAGCGGTTGCTGACTGTCTTGCTGCAGGAATTCGCGTCAAGATGATCACCGGAGATCATCGCGGCACGGCGGCTGCCATTGGCAGGCAGATAGGCCTGGTTAATGCGAATCGGGTTTTGACCGGTGTCGAACTGGATGAACTTGGCGATGATCAACTTGCCGGGCAGGTGATGGACACAGACATCTTTGCCCGTACCAGTCCGGAGCACAAGCTGCGCCTGGTCACTGCACTGCAATCTCTTCATGCCAGTGTTGCCATGACGGGTGACGGGGTGAACGATGCACCGGCACTGAAGCGGGCAGACGTTGGTATAGCCATGGGTCGCAAGGGAAGCGAGGCAGCCAAGGAGGCCGCTGACTTCGTGCTTGCTGACGATAACTTCGCCTCCATCGCCGCAGCGGTTCGGGAAGGGCGTACGGTCTACGACAATATCAAGAAGGTAATCAGTTGGACTCTGCCGACCAGCACGGGTGAGGCGTTTACCGTGATCGTTGCCTTGCTGCTGGGTATGACCTTGCCCGTGTCACCGATTCAGATCCTCTGGGTAAATCTGATCACTGCCGCCTCTCTGGGCATGGCATTGGCCTTTGAGCCCACCGAAGAGAACACGATGTTGCGACCGCCGCGGCCAAAAAACCAGCCATTGCTCGGTGGCGAGTTGATCTGGCATATCGCCTTTGTCTCACTGCTCTTTGTGCTGGGCATATTCGGTATTTTTAACTATGCCCTGGAGCGCGGTTACTCGATTGAATTGGCCCGGACCCTGGCAGTCAATACCCTGGTTGTGATGGAGATATTTCATTTGTTTTTTATTCGCAATATCTATGGTACCTCACTGACCCTGAAGGCCCTGAAAGGCACCCGGGTCGTGTGGTTGACCGTTGTTTTCGTCACTGCCGCCCAGTTTGCGATCAGCTACATTCCTGCCATGCAGTACATCTTTGAGACGGAGTCCGTGCCTCTGGTCGATGGCATGTTGACGGTGGCAATCGGGGTGCTGCTGTTTGCCATTATCGAGACGGAGAAACAATTGAGGCTGCGGTTTTTTAGCTCGACCAGGGTCGGTCTGGCCTGAATCAGTTTTCAGTACGGCTGAATAGCAGACACCTGGCCAAGCTTAAAGCCTGAAGCGCTGATGGCTCGTAAAATCTAGAGTGTAACTCTCAAGCCTTCCCGGGCGAGCTGGAATTGCGGATCTTTGCCGTCACTGCCCAGATCATTGTCCTGTCTGGCCTGGGCATAGGCCGCCTCCAGGGCCTCGTCCGAGCGGGTCGGCTCATGGTGGGTCAGGAAGCATTGGCGTACATTGGCATCACGGGCCACCTGAATGGAAGTGTCGAAGGAGCCATGGCCCCAGCCAATCTTGGCGGGAAATTCTTCGCGAGTGTAGGAGGTATCGATAATCAGGGCATCGATATCGCGGATAAAATCAATGGTTTCACTGTAGCGCTTCTGAATTTCTTCCTGGAATTCATCGTAGTCTTCATCTTCGGGTTCGTAGATATTGCTCGGCCATTCATGGTCGCCGGTGAAGAACAGGGACTTGCCATTGCAGCTCACCTTGTAGCCATAGTCCATGGCCGGATGATTCATCAAAATATTCTCGATCACAACCGAGCCGATTTCTATGCGCTGTCGATCCTGCAGATTGACATAATTGATTTCGGCTTTCAGCTCAGCTTCGCGGATCGGGAAAAAAGCATACTCCATCTGTCGATCCAGTACCGCCTCGATTCCCCGTTGGGCAATGGGGTCAGGAGCACCATAGATAGTGATTTGATTGCCCGGGATGAACAGGGGAGTGAAGAATGGCAGGCCCTGTATATGATCCCAATGACTGTGGCTGATAAAGATATGGCATTGCACCGGCAGCTCTGCCAGCAATGACTGCGCCAGAGGGAAAATACCGGTCCCGGCATCCAGAATGATGATCTCACCGTTGTCGCCGCGAATTTCAATGCAGGTTGTATTGCCACCGTATTTGACTGTGGCCGGGCCCGGAGAGGCGATGGAGCCTCGAACACCTCTGAATGTAAATTCCATTATTGATCTGCCTTTTCAGTTACATGGATGCGAATACACGGGTACTATCCAGTGCTTCGGAGACATCTCCCAGCTCTTCGAGCAGGCCATCCAGATTATTTTGAAAGCGTGCTTCGATAGATTCGGGCAACTCGGCCATGACCGGATTACCACTGTGGCCAAAATCCAGTTTCTTGATGAGTTGATTGGCGGCAAACACGCAGTCCCGCATTGCAAAGTCACCATCAGTACTGAGTGGCTCGTGATGTTCGCGAATGCTCAACACCAACTCAGCCGGCAGGCCCCACTTCTCCGCCAGAGCACTGCCTGCCTCACTGTGATCGAAGCCAAATATCTCCTTTTCAGTCTGATAGAGTGCAATCTCCTCCTCCCGGGCGCGGTGCAGAGCGGACTGCATTTCCTGGGGTTTGAATTGCACCAGCATGATCTTGCCGAAATCATGCAGCAGCCCGGCGACGAAGTAGTCAGTGGCATCCCGGGAGGCTATGCCAATTTTCTGGCTAAGGATGCGCGCCAGGGTGGCTGTTCCCAGTGAGTGCAGTAAAAACTCCTGGCTGTCGAAACCCTGGATGGTCTGGCGCGGTAACATGCCTACGGCCGCAATGGTAACGGCAAGGTTTTTTACGGTGTTAATGCCCAGAATGACCACGCCCTGCTTGATGGATACAATCTCGTTACGCAGGCCAAAATAGGCTGAGTTAACCAGCTTGAGGATCTTCATGGTCATCACCGGATCATGGTCGATCACCTGTACCAGTTCCTTGGGTGAGCAGTTAATGTCTGAGGTCAGCTCCATCACTCGCATTACACTGCCAGAGAAAGCTGGCATTTCCTCAACGAGTGCTGAAAGTTGGTCCTGTAGTTCCACTTGTTAGATCCATCGCCTGGTTTCGGCAGTACTCTGACGGAAGAATTGCTGCCCGATAACCGCCAGAACTGGCGGTATTCGAAGATTCTACTTAAAACGACCGGAAGTCGATTTTTCTGAACCGGATTTGTGGGGATTGTGGTTTTTAAATTTGAGGCAGGCAGGACCTGGGGGAGGCCATGCCTGCTACTCAAAGCGGGTTTCAGGGCGCGTTCTTGCAGCCGGAGGCCTCATTGACGCAGCTGACATCACTGACCCGGCCACTGTTGATCAACTCTGAAACCCAATCCACGAACCGTATACCTTCTACCTCGTATTCATAGAAGATCGGGCTGCGCAGAATAGTATGAACAGCACCGCCGGCGGTGAAGTGGTAAAAATTATCTACAGCGGACTCGATCTCCACATAATGATTGAATATCCGCTCCGGCAGGGAAAAGCTGCCAGGGGCATCACCGATGAGATAACTGAAATTGTATTGCACTTCATCCTCGGCGGCGTTGTACTGGGAAATCACCAGATTGTCGTTGTGATTGGCACTGGCAATATAGAAATCTTCAAATGTGAGACTGTCATCCGTTTCGCCCGCATACTCTGGCCAGTCCGGCAGGATGGAGGCGGTTTGCCAGGCGCTCAGCGTTACCGGCAACTGCGGGCTGTTATAGCCACCGGCGGCATCGGCAATCAGAATAACAGAGGTACTGCTGTATTGTTCAGCCACCAGACCGGAATAGAATGAGGAGCCGATGGCGCCAGCGCTGCTGCCGGCGATGACGATTTTTTCCGGCGCGCTATAGTTGGCATAAATCCATTCCAGCACCGTGCTACTGTTCTCATAGCCATTGTGGTAAGTGGTCAAACTGACCTCTTCACCGGCGCTGTTCTGGTAGCTGTATTGCCGTTCTCCGCCACCCACATGCACATCACCGGTGCAGTAGGGCACCATCACCATATCGTAGTCACGCACCGGATTGTCACTGCGGTTCAGGTCAAACAGACCCTCGAAATTGCCCGGCGTATTGTCAGGCATGTCGGCAAAGGGCGAGTGGACATTGGGCTGGGCATTGAGGTCACAGGCCTGGCCGAACCAGCAGGCACCTCCACCATTGAAGTACAGCAGCAGATTATCACTGTCGGCAGAATCTTTGACATAGAACTGAAAAGGCGTGCCGCTGGAACAAAGCCCCCCGGTCGGGATACTGTTCCAGCCCTCATTCAGCTCGTCCAGTGTCGGCAGTTCAGGCTGGGCGGCAGCCTGTGAAAAGATCAGTAAACCGGATAACACAATTATGAACCTGCTCATAGTATCTCCCTTCAGGTCTGTTTAGCCGTCAGAGTAATTGGCTTTATGGCAAAAATACAGGTTCTGTTGCAATTGCCGAAGGTTGCGCCTTGATTTGCGGCTGTTCAACTGCCCGCAGGGGAGGCCACTCTGATTGCAGTCAGAACATTGCCAAAACCGACGCGGATTGAATCAATAGCATTGTTATGGACAAGAAAGCACCGCAGACAGGGACGGCAACAGGAAATCTGATGCCGTCATAGGGCAATTCATGGCGTCGCTTGATACGCACAAGTGCCAGATTCACCAGGAGGAAAATGATTAACATAATAAAACTGGTTATCTGCGCCAACTGTGTAATGGGCATGGCCAGCGAAAAAACCAGAATCAGCCCGGTAATGAATATTGTCGAGATAACCGGTGTATGGGTGACCGGATTTATCCTGCCAAACAGAACCGGTGCCATGGTTCTGCCTGACATGCCGTAAAGCACTCGTGAAGCCATGATAATCTGCACCAATGCGCCGTTTACAACCGCGACAAGGCTGATCAGGGAGATTATTTCCCTGCTGCCGCCAGCCGTTTCCATTATCACTGCCAGAGGCGCGTCACTGTTGGCAAGTTCCTGCACCGGTACCGCTCTCAGGGCTGACCAGGCCACCATAAAATAAAGCAGGGTCGAGACCAATACCGCCAGGATAATGGCAATGGGCATGTTGTGCCGCGGATTCTTCACTTCCTCTACTGTATTGACCATATCTTCAAAACCAATGAAGGCATAAAAAGCCACGAAACTGCCCAGCAGGACGCCCACCCAGCTGCTGTCAGCGGTAGCTGCCGCCCGATTGACCACTGCGGGTTCGGACTGCCAGGCATAGGCGATGACCAAAAGCAGCCCGCCGACTTCAATCAGCGTGACTACCAACACCAGCCTGGCCGAAGCCTTCATATTCAGAGCGGCAATCAGGCCAAGAACAAATACGAGGCCAGTGATAGCCAGTACTCTGTTGGCAACAAGGAACTCATTGAGATAGCCAACGAAGCCATTGACAATGGCCGCTGCAGATACGATTCCGGTTAACACCAGCATCCAGCCCACCACGATGGACAGGGATTTTTGCTGCCAGGCAGATTGAATATACACAGAGGCTCCGGCGCAGTGGGGAAGCCTGGCCGACAGTTCGGCGTAGCTCAGGGCAGTCGAGGCGGCGATAAGCCCTGCCAGCAGAAAGGCATAGGGCATCCACTGGCCGGCCAGTCCGGCAACGCTGCCAAGCAGCACATAAATGCCTGCACCGACTATGGTCCCCAGGCCGTAGAAAGTGACAGTGACCAGTCCCAGGGATCGTTGCAGCCCGGTGGCTTGCGGTTGCTCTTCCTTCATAGGCAGGACGCTCTCTGATTGAGGGGTTTCGGCCTGCCTGTATTCTGCCGCTTCATGGATGCCGCGTGAATGGCGTCAGGACCAGTTATGCTGTTGTTTTGAGCAGGATCAAATTTGCTTGTGGTGACTTTGCTAGTCTGGTAAGTATCCACTCACAGGTCAATGGAATTCACCATGATGGAGCTCAACCCGCTACGGGCACTGGAGCATTTGCAACCCCGGTCCCTGGCGCGGCTCAGCGGGCAACTGGCCGGCATGGTGGAAGGGCGTCTGTGGCTCAAGGTCCTGATCGCCATGGCGCTGGGTTTGTTGTTTGGCAGTTTGCTTGGGCCCTCGGCAGGCCTGGTTGAGCCGGCTACCGGCGCCACCATAGGCAGCTGGCTGGCTCTGCCGGGGAAACTGTTTCTGGCCAGTATCCAGATGATAGTCATTCCGCTGGTCATTGCCTCGATTATTCGCGGCCTGGCTGCCAGCGAAAACCTTGAGCAGCTAAAAAAGATGGGGCTGCGGGTCACGCTGTTCTTCATCCTCACTACCGCAGTGGCCGCCAGCATTGGTTTGTTTGTGGCCAATATTATCGACCCCGGAGAATCCCTGACCGCGTTGGCGGGCAGCCAGCTCCCGGCAGGCAGTCCGGCTGATGTTCCCGCTCCTCCGGGTCTGCAACAACTGCCTGATACCGTGATCGGGCTACTGCCAGGTAATCCCCTGGATGCCATGGTGCAGGGGGAGATGCTGCAAATCGTTATCTTTTCGATAATTTTTGGCATCGCCCTGGTTTCCATGGTTCCGGACCAGGCCCGGCCCATGCTGGAACTGCTGGGATCATTGCAGGAAATCTGCATGACAGTAGTGCGTTGGGCGATGAAGCTGGCGCCGATTGCTGTTTTCGGATTAATGGCGCAGCTCAGTACGCAGATTGGCCTCAGTGCATTGCTGGGAATGGCGATCTATGTGCTGACAGTGCTTTTGGGGCTGGCCCTGATGCTGGTGGTCTATCTGGTACTGCTGTGGCTGTTCACTGGCCACAGGCCTCTGGGGTTCTTGCGCTCGGCATCAAACCTGATGTTGCTGGCCTTCTCCACTTCCTCTTCGGCGGCGGTGATGCCGCTGTCGATTGAAACGGCGGAACAGCAATTCAAGGTGCGATCTTCAATTTCGCAGTTTGTCATCCCCCTTGGCGCCACCATCAATATGAATGGCACTGCCCTCTATCAGGCAGTTGCGACGGTATTTATTGCCCAGGTGTATGGGGTGGAGTTGAGTATGGGAGCGCTGGCGCTGGTGGTTGCTATGGCCGTCGGGGCGTCCATCGGATCTCCGGCAACACCGGGTGTCGGTATTGTCATTTTGGCGATGGTGCTGGAAACAGTTGGCATTCCCGCTTCCGGCATTGCCTTGATCATGGGTGTTGACCGGATTCTCGATATGAGCCGCACGGCCATCAATGTAACCGGTGATCTGGTTGCCTGTATATTAATGGACAAATGGCTGGAAAGTTCGAATCAGGATACCCAGGCCAGCGAGAATATGACCCCGACCTAGATCGAATCGATACAGGCCGAATCGATACCCTTGCCATGGCCTGGCTCTGGAAAAAAGCAAGTTAATCAATTGAGGAGTGCAAGATGTTGCGAGCGATGCGAATTGTTTTGACTGCAGGGCTGTTGCTGCTGGCGGGATGCGTTCAGACCGGCGGCCAGATAGGCACATCACTGGATGTTTGTTGTCCGGGCGATTACGACGACTATGATGTCTACGGTGTGACGATCACCGACATGCCTGTTTTTCTGCGTGACTATCTGGTGGCAGAATTTGATACTGCCTTTCAGGAAAAGGGTCTGTCCCGGAATGATCGGGTCAACGATCTGCGCGTAGAGTTGAAATACAATCACATCAACCTGCGACCTGAGCAGGAAGACATCGATCCCTTCGTGCGCGTGGAATCCATGAATGCAGAGCTGAGCTATGTTGCCGAAGTGGAAATACTGATGCGTGAGACTGCCAGCAATAATCTGGTCTGGGCGGGATCGATCAGCCGTATTCACCAGGTCAGTCCAGGCGAATACATGCACGAGGACCGGGCCCGGCCCGAGTTTCTGCAGGCATTCAGGCGAGTGCTGAGCAATTACCCGGATTTATAGTTGAGCCACCGTCGTCCGGTATCCTCCTCATTTCCGGCCCAGGCCCGCACTGTCTGAGCTTGCGCCGGTATGAGAAATTGTCCATTGCCCTGTATCATTGTGTCACTACAGTGCAGGCATGGAGTAAATGATTGATGGAACTGACACCTTTTCACCTGGCGATCCAGGTTCGTGACATTGATGAGGCGAGGGCGTTCTACGGTGGCAAGTTGGGCTTGCCCGAAGGTCGCAGTGCGACTGAGTGGATCGACTTTGATTTGTTCGGACATCAACTCGTCACTCATCTCAATCCAGCGCTGGGAAAACAGGGCAAGATTGCCTCTATCAATAACGGTGTCGATGGGCACGGAGTGCCGGTGCCGCATTTTGGTGTAGTACTGACCTTTGCTGACTGGGAAGCGCTGGCAGAGCGGGCGCGTGGTTTTGTGGACGAATTTATTATCGAACCCTATATCCGTTTCAAGGGAGAACCGGGTGAGCAGGGAACCATGTTTTTTCAGGATCCCTCTGGCAATGCGCTGGAATTCAAGGCCTTCAGGGATATTCAGGCCCAGTTGTTTGCGAAATAGGCCAAGGCCTTCGATTCCGGGTGCAAGGTTTGGCGCGCTCAGTCCTGCCTTAACCAGTGCATCGCATCACTTTCGCTGGCAAAACTGCGGCATTCCAGGCCGCCGCTTAATGCCGTTCTTACGCCAGGCGTATAGTCACTGAACACTTCCGGGCTTTGCAGTATTGCCAATCTGATCGGAAAGCCGCCATTCAACAGCCATCGCTTATAGATTGCCACGGCGTTCTCAAAATAGACGATTCGATCCACTGCGCTAAGAGGCTGCTTGTCTGTGTCGCGCAAGTCTGCCAGCAGATTGGGCTGGCCGGTTGAGCCGGCATATTCCAGTGAGCGACGGAAATGTTGCAGTGCCAGCTCGAAATCGTTAATTGGGCCGCTGTGAATCACCTGCAGGTAGTCGGCCTGATCGACCAGTGTTATCTGAAGCTTGTCTTGCATTCTCAAGTTCCATTCTTGAATGCGTTTCGAAGGCAGGCAATCTAATGGCATGGTGCCGGCAAATCAAGTCCTCACAAAGTTTGTGGTTTTTGGGCGCCCTGCCGGTGGCAGGCGCCGGAATTGCAGGTTTGCTGCCTAACGAAACAGCGCAGCGCGTCGCTGGGCTTTTTTCAGCGCCCGGTCAGGATTGAACAATTTGCGGTAATGACGGGATAACAAGGTGATGGCAATACTGCCAATAACCCCGGGGCTTACCCACAGAACAATGCTGAGATCGCTGAAGGCATCGCCGAGCAGGCTGCTGAACAGCCGACTACCACCAAAGACAAAAAAGGCGGTGTAGGCGCCGATTCCTGACCCGATCAGAGCGCCAAGATGCTCTATCCACCACTCCCGTGGCTGCAGGATTTTCTTGAAGTTGTAGCGCAGATTGCCGCTGGCGATGAAAATCTCCAGCAGTCCAAATATCAAAAACAGCACGCTTCCGCTGACAGTGGCTTGCCACAGCAGCAGCAGACCCACCAGCAGCAGACTTGTGCAAAGTGCGGTATGTAGCGGCGTGCGCAGGGCCTGCCGATTGTCCTTGTGGCGAATCACCAGCGACCCCTGGCGGGTGCTGGTCAGCACCAGAACACTCAGGGAAAACAGGAACAGGGCGGGCTCGCGCACCTGGCTGATCACTCTTTGCTGTTCTGATTCGTCCAGTGCCAGCCCGCGGCCGTGGATCTCAAGGGGAAAGGCCAGATCAAGGCCCGACATGAGCAGACCCGAAATGGCTATGATATACATGGCAAGCACAAAATAGCGGCCATAGCGCTTGTGATTAAAACTGCCTTTGCTGGCAATCATGGGAATCCAGAACAACAGCAGGGCAAAGACACCTACAGAAATATGCAGATAGAGTGCAGATTGATGGATAAAGTTCATCGCAGAGCTCCTTGTTGTCAGCAGGGGCGACGCCCCCTTAAGCCTGGGTTGATATCCTGGGGCAAGCGCTCTGCCTGGCCCAGTGCTGAAAGTCATGACCTTGACCGTGACTTTTGGCCTATAGTTGGCCTGGCCCGGCAATGTCATAATCACTCCACCGTTTTAACACTGGACCCTGAAAGTGCCGGAATTCCGCCTGCCTGAACGCCTGCAAGACATTACCGCATTGGACCTGAGCGGCCTGGCGGTGAACCTGCTGGTCTGTGGCTTGACGATCTATCTGACTGTCGGCCAGCCTGAGTTGCTGGCGGTATTTGTATTGAGCGCCATCGTGCTGTTCTGTTTTTGCAGTTTTCTGTTGCTGCCAGCCAGTCAGCGATCGGGACTACTGCTGTTATTCTGGCTGCAGGCTGTCGCCATCACTGGCCTGTTCTTCCTCGTTTACAATTCTTTTCTTGGCATTCTGGGGATTGTCTGGATTGTGCAGGCGGCCAATCTTTATGGTCCCCGGCGAGCCAGTCTGCTTCTGGTTCTCAATATCACGCTTCTGTTTCTGAGCATGATCTATCATGCCGGTACCGACAATTTCTGGAATGCCCTGTTCAGTGCCTTGTCATTTGCTCTGTTTCAGGTCTTTGCCCTGGGTGCCATGTATCAGGCCATCAACGAACGCCTGCATCGGGAAAAGACTGCCGCTTTGAACCGGGAACTGCTGGCCACCCGGGAACTCTTGTCGCAAACCTCGGCTCAGAGTGAGCGTCTGCGTATCGCAAGGGATTTGCACGATATTCTTGGGCATCACATGACTGCACTGATCCTTAATCTCGAAGTGGCCAAACACAAGCTGGAGGGCGATGCTCTGGACAAGGTGGAGCAGTCTCTGGCACTGGCCAAGCTATTACTGGGTGACCTGCGTTCCACGGTCAGTGAACTGCGGGCAGATGACAGGATTGATCTGCAACAATCCCTGCGCAAGCTGGTGCTTGGCATTCCCAATCTGACTATTGAACTGGACTGTGTGGAAGCACCGCAGATCAATAATGTGGACAATGCGGAAACCCTGCTGCGTTGTGCCCAGGAAGGACTGACCAATGTGCTGCGCCACAGCGACGCACAGCACTGCCGTATCAGTCTTGGTGAAGCAGCAGGGCGCGGTCTGCTGGTCGTGGAAGATGATGGCAATGCCACTGCTGCGGGCATCGTGCCAGGTAACGGGCTGAAAGGTATGCAGGAACGCTTGCAGGCTGCCGGTGGGGCCCTGTCCTGGGAACAAACCGGCAGAGGTTTCCAATTGCGTGCAGAACTGCCGCTGGAGTAAGGCTGTGACTATTCGTGTAATGCTGGCGGAAGACCAGAACCTGGTGCGTCAGGGAATATGTAACTTGTTGGAGCTCAGTGACAGCATGGTGGTCGTAGGCCAGGTGGACGATGGCTCTGAAGTGGTAGCTGGCGTGGAGCGCTATCAGCCGGATGTCATATTGCTGGATTACCAGATGCCAAAGATGAATGGCATAGAGGCCTTACAGGCATTACAGGAAGCCGGTCATACCACACCCGCAATTATTTTGACCACCTTCGATGATCACGAACTTTTACTGAGCGCCGTGCAGGCCGGTGCCAGGGGTTTTTTACTCAAGGATGTTTCGCTTGAGAGTCTGGTACAGGCTATAGAAACTGTTCATGCCGGAGAAAGCCTGGTGCAACCGGCAATTACCGAACGAATCCTCAAGGGCTTGAGCGGCCTGAAGCAAACCAGAGATGAGCAACCTCTGACCGAATCACTATCGGAGAAAGAGCTGGAAGTGTTGAGGCTGATGGCGGGCGGCTACAGCAACCGGGAGATTTCCCTGGCGGTGCATAAATCCGAGGGCACGGTGAAAAACCAGGTGTCATCAATTCTGGACAAGCTGGATGTTCGGGACCGAACCCAGGCAGTTTTGCGGGCAATCAATCTCGGATTGTTGTGAAGCCAAGAAATTGCCGGGTCTGGCTGGCGATTGCCGATAGGCATTGACGATTATTATTCCCTGCCACCGACCCGGCGACTCATGCTGGGGTCTCTCCAAGCGATAACCTTACAGAGCCGGAATTATTAGGGCGCTGACCGGCTCTGATGCGGAGCAGTCTGAATTGTGAGACTGTTCCTGAATGGGGAATGGTATTTCTGTATACTCTGGGCAGTTTCGGCCCGTGGGCAGGCAGGAAACCGGGCAATCACGAAGGAATGTTGTGCATGACCGCTTTGAATCTGAGCGAAGAAAGAATTACCCACCGCCAGCAAATTGTACAATTGCTGCGCATGGCAATTGACCAGCGCTGGCGATTTTCCTACGTGATTCTGGTGAGAAACCACGTAGAAACCAGGCCCGTGGTACCAGTCTCGGTAAACCAGACCGAGGGTACATTCAGCGTCGACCGGCAGATTGAGCGCGCCGATGCAGACAGCCAGGAACCGGTTATGTTCCGGGCCCAGAGCGGAGGAATCTCGGTTATCTTCAAGACCCGGGTGGCTGAAGTGGAAGCTGCTGCCGCGGCTAATGTGCAGATCGAACTACCCTATGAGGTCAGGTGCACCCAGTTGCGCCGCAGTACCCGTATTGATGTCAAGACTCTTGCTGGAGAAGTACCGGCAGTTCTCTACCTGGCCATGGGGTTTGAACTGGAGGGAATGCTGCTGGATATTTCCACCTCCGGTGCCCAGTTTCAGGTGGCGGGCGATGAAACCGGGCGCTTCAAAAATCTGCAGATGCTGGAAGCTTGCAAGATCAGCCTGCCGGATGATTTTGTCCTGCGCACTGGCCTGCAATTGATGGGGCTACACTACAACAAGATGGACGATGCAACGGTACTGCGCTGCCAATTGGTCGATATGGATATGGCAGATGAGGACAGGCTGGACAGCTATATCAACAGCGTCCTGGAGCAAGCGGATTCATCTGTGGTGGTAATCAGCAGCTAGGCCAGACCCGACTTACCGGCTCTCAATTGGACAACTCCAGTTCCGCCAGAAACTCCAGAATCAATTCGTTGCTGCGCTCGGGGGCTTCCTGCTGAACCCAGTGTCCGATTTCCGGAATCAGTTCAACAGCCCGCAAGTCGGTCACCACCCGTGACATTGCTGCAGTCAATTGCTCGGCAGATGCCCCGTTAATTACAATATCCTTGCTGCCAGCAATGAACAGGGTTGGCACTGTGATCTGCTCCTGCGGGAAATCACCGGCGATTTCCCAATTGCGATGAAAATTGCGATAGTAATTAACCCCACCCCGAAAACCAGCCTGTCGAAACTGACTGACAAAGTAATCGAGATCTGCCTGTTCCAGCCAATCCGGCAGGCCTTCTGGCGCTCCCAGACGGCCGATCCAGCCACCGGCACTGCGATGGCGATCGGTGATTTGAGGAGCTTGTCTGGGTGAATCAGGTGATAGATAGAGTCGACTGAGCAAGCCTTCGGGGTCGGCATCATACTCAGCTTCTGCAACTCCGCCCTCTTCATTGTGGTAAAGAATATAATAGAAATTATCACCATAAGTCTGGCGCCATATTTCCATCGGTGAGCGAGCGCTACGGCCTGTATAGGGTACGCTCATGGCAATCAGGGCCGGAAACCGGTCGGGATAACGCAGCACGGTTTGCCAGGCAACAATGGCGCCCCAGTCATGACCAACCATTATGGCGCTGGGCTCATCGAGGGCATCGAGTATGCCCAGCATATCCGCAGTCAGTGCATTGATATCGTAGTCTTCGATAGCAGCGGGTGCCTCGGTGGCGCCATATCCACGCATATCGGGAGCGACCACCCGGTAACCGGCATCGGCAAGGGCATTGATCTGATGGCGCCAGGAGTACCATGATTCAGGCCAGCCATGGGCCATCAGCACCAGCGGGCCGCTATCCCCGGCCCTGGCCAGTCTCATGCTGATGCCATTGGTCTCGATAGTTTCGAATGTCACGGTGTCCATAATGCTTTCTGAATTCGTCATTGCATTTCTCTCCGGCGAAGCTGGCTGGGCGAGCGATGTTGATGTGGCAAGCCATACCGCCAGTAATATCAGATTCCAGATAGACCTTTTCATACCTGACTGCCTCGCGATATTGAATTCTTGACCTGCCTGAGCAATATGGCTCACGGCGAAGCGGCTGTTTGTAAATAAGCCTGAAGACGTAGCAACTGCCCCCATTGCACCTCGTCTACCGGTTCCGCCCAGGCCTGCAGCCCACCAGGCTGATAGCCGCTGACCACGTAGCGATAGTCCAGGCGGGTGCTGCCATCAGCATTGGGCTTGAGTTCAAAGGTCATGGCGCCATTGCTGGCTATTTGTTGCAGGGGGCCGAGCCCGCCGCTGAGGCGAAGTGTCTTGCCGGGAGCTACAAAGACGACTCGCATGTGCTCTACTTCACCCCCATCCGGCAAGGTCTCGCAAAAGCAGCCGCCTGCCACAGCTTCCAACCTGAAATTGGCAGCCTGAAGAGAATAGGAATGACTGGCGTCCCACCATAAATGAATATCGGCAGTGAGAGCCTGAAAGGCCCGGTCGGGGTCGGCGGCCAGGTCGATTGCATGTTCCGAAACAAAGCCGGCTTCAGACACGGCTGTGACTTCCGCACGGCCGGCTATGGATAGCAGGAGCAGGCCGAGCAGCAGTGCCGGGCCAAAGCGTTGTACACTTTTTCGCATCGGGACAGTCTCCAGAGTGTAAATCCTGTCGAGTGCCCATCTTACGACTTTTGACAGCGTGCTGACAAAAGCATTTAATCCATGCACTCTCCTGCGCAAATATCTGGTCACCAGTAATGCAAACAAAAACAAGAACAATACGGGATGCCAGCGGCGATTCGCCCCGACGCCGACGACATAGCGCTCTCCGACAACGCGGGCTGCTTTTGCTGCTGGCGCTATTGCTGCAGACCTGCAGTCTGGAGCCCCCGAAGCTGAGTAATCCCGTAACCTGGTATGCCGTCAATGGCTGGAATGCTCCCGTGGAATTCCGGATTATTGACCGGGTCTGTAATCAGCGATTGGGCAATATCCGCCTTGGAATGCGTGAGGAAATCGCTGTTACAAGCTGCGGCAATGAATCTAACCGGGCGCTAATTCGCTATCGACGCGACAACAGCTACGCAACGCCATGGAGCGACGGATCGGCCAGCGCAGGCCAGCGGCTGCAGATGCAGTAAGACCGTGTCCCAAGGGACTGCATCTGTTTTTACAGTCACTGACGAATTTCAGAATCCGTTCTGGTCATTCGGCTCACGGCAGGACGGATTGGCCGCAAGGCTTGTTTAGCTCGCTGAATCAGGAGTAGACTAGATCCCGATGTAGCTTGATTTCCACAGGACTCGCCAGTGTGGGGCCAGAGAGGGAAAGCTGCCAATGCCCCGCGGACTCTCCGGAGACAGCCGCAGGCAATAGTATCTGCATGCCGCAGACGATGTTCGAGGCAGGCTTCAAGGGAACGACCATCCCATACTGCAATCCTGACTATTCAGATGTCACAGGATGAGGGAGCGGTATTGTTATGTATGAAGCCAGTCACCGTCACGTAGAACCCCAGTTTGACGAGATAAAGCTGTCTGCCGAGGAGATACAGGTCCGCAGTATCAGTATCGCGGATTTGCGGCAGTGTTTACGCGAGGGCTATGCCGATTTCATGGCCAGGCCACTATCGATCCCTTTTCAGATTGCCTTTTATTTTCTGCTGGCCCTGGTCATTTTTCTGTTTGCCTCAGGGCAGGACTTGCGCTATTTGGCCTTTCCTATCGTGGCGGGTTTTAACCTGATCGGTCCGATCATTGCCATCGCCTTTTTCGAGATGAGCCGGCAGCGGGAACTGGGGCAGCCCATGCGCTGGAGTTCCGCTTTTGCTTTCATTCATACCTCGTCTTTCGCGCCCATTCTGGCGCTGTCCATTGTCATGATGGCGCTATACGTGGCCTGGCTGTATATCGCCGAGTTGATTTTCTTCAGTTTGTTCGGTGAAAACCTTCCTGTCTCTGTGTCGGCTTTCATCAATGAATTGTTCAGCACTCGCCATGGAGGCGCGTTGATTGTCTATGGCAATTTCACCGGCTTTTTATTCGCCTGTGCGGCCCTGGCCATTTCGGTAGTGGCTTTTCCGCTGGCACTGGATAAACCGGTCACTTCCTTTACGGCAATTTCGGTGTCTATCCGTGCCTTCTCAAGAAACTTCTACGTGATGGCAGCCTGGGGCCTGATGGTAGTGGTCATTCTGGCACTGGGAGCCGCCTTGTTCCTGATTGGCCTGGCCGTGGCCTTGCCGGTTCTGGGTCATGCTACCTGGCATCTGTACCGCAAGCTGATCGTCCAATAAACCAAGTTCACAGCTGTCTGAATCGGGCTTTGGCAGTCGGCATCTGGCTGACTGACAAAGCCTGTCTTAAGGCCCGCTTCCTATCCATTCCTGGCCAGTCAGCAGCCGTGATCCCGCTGCCTGCCTTTGTGTAGCCCGATTACCCTGCGCGGTTTGATAGTGGTCCCACTTCTCACTTCCCACTTCCCCCTGCGATCCTGCCTGTCTGACACAGGCGATTAGCCCTGCTAATTCGGTTTGACAGCGGTTTCTGGCGTCGGTAATTCCGACGGCTACTGGTAAATTTCCCGAATTTCTAAAGTTGTATCACGTTTCTGGCGTAGTAACGGTCCGTGCTGGCGGCTAACCGTATTGCTGTCGTGCAAATATTTTGGATACTCATGGGAGAGTAGAATGAAACTGACAAAACTGGTGCTCGCCAGTATTGCTTTTGCAATTGTCTGCAGCGCAGACGCTGCAGAACTGGGTGAGTCAATTACTTTTCGGTCATTCGGATCAGTTGCCGCTGTACACAGTGATACTGACCAGGCCGACTTTTTTAATGCCATCGCTATTTCGCCCGAGGGGCCAGGCCGTACTGAATCGGTGAGCTGGAACAGCGGTTCGAAATTTGCGGGCCAGGTAGACTGGACCATCAGTGACCGTTTCAGCGCTACTGCCCAGACCCTGGTCAAGCAGTATGAGGATGGTGAGTGGAAGCCGCGCATGGAGTGGGCCTATGTGAAATACAATGCCAGCAACGAGCTGGATATTCGTGTTGGTCGTATCCGCCCGCCGGTTTACATGTTGTCAGATTTTCTCGATGTGAATTTTGCCAACCCCTGGGTTCGTCCGCCCACCGAGCAGTACTACAATATTCCTGTTACCAATATGGATGGCATCGACTTTCTGTGGCGACCGGACTTTGCGGGTTTCTCCTGGCTGGTACAGCCCTACTATGGTGAGAAAGACCTGGATACGACCACTGAAGGTGAGTATGTCGGTATCGAAAACTTTGGTTTGAACCTGTCTGCCAGCAAAGGTGATTTCACCTACCGTTTTGGTTACTGGGATGCTGACCTGGAAATGGAGATTGCAGCATTCAAACAGGCCGATGCCGGCTTGCAGCAAATCTGCCTGGGCTTCGGTGATCCCGTGGCCTGTGAACAATATGAACTGCTGAATCTGCAGGATATTAACTACCGCTTCCTGTCGGCCGGCCTCACCTGGGACCGCGGCGACTATTTTGTGCAGAGCGAATTTGGTCGTGCCATTTCCAATAGCACAACCGTTGCCGATTCCACCGCCTACTATGTGACTGGTGGCATGCGTCTGAACCTGTGGACTCCCTTCCTCAGCTATTCCAACTTCGACAACCGCATGCCGGCCAATATTACCGAGAGCATGATTCCGACTGTAAACAGCATTGCCCTTGGTGTGCTGGCAGCTAACGCCCAGTCCCAGTCGACTGTGAGTGCGGGCGTACGTTATGACATTCTGCCTACTGTTTCCCTGAAAGCGCAGTGGGATCACAGTATGACTTCAGATTGTAGCGGTAATGCGCGCACCTGCCGCGGTATGTTTGGTCGTTCAACTGACACATTCAAAGCGACTGAGCAAGATGTCAATCTGATCAGTATTGCTGTTGACTTTATATTCTAGAAAACTGGAGATTCGAGATGAAAAACCTATTAACACTCTGTGTTAGCTGTCTCCTGTTGCTGGGAGTTACAGTGGCGAATGCTGGCGTTGTCGTCATCGTAAGCGCCGACTCTTCTGTTGACTACCTGGAAAAGGCCGATGTGTCCGACATCTTTCTGGCCAAGAAATCTTCATTTCCTGGTGGCGCCTCGGCGGTGCCGGTAGACCAGACTGAAAATTCTTCAGACCGTGAAGCCTTCCATGAATTGGTTACCGGAATGAGTGGACGACAACTGCAGTCCTACTGGTCCCGTCTGGTGTTCTCCGGAAAGGGCGAGCCGCCGAAGGAAGTGGAAGGCGCCGAGGTGGTTTCGCTGGTTGCCGGTGACCCCAGCCTGATCGGCTATGTTGATGCTTCCCTGGTCGACGATTCGGTCAAGGTTGTACTGACGCCTTAAAGAAGCCTCCTGTCCGGAAGCTTTAAACAAAAAAGCGGCTCAATGAGCCGCTTTTTTTATGTGTCACCAATTGCTGATCAGTCATAGTTCAGGGTCTCCAGCTTGCCGCTGAATACCCGGTAGACATAGACGGTATAGGCCAGAATAAGGGGCAGAGTAATAATGGTGCCGACAAACACAAAGCTCAGGGATTCGGGGGAGGCGGCGGCTTCGTAAATTGTCATCTGACCCAGAATAATATCCGGGTAGAGACTGTAGGCCAGTCCCAGGGTTGCCATGATGCAAATGACAATCAGGCAACCATATACCAGCCAGCCGTAGGCCCAGTGCTCGGCGAAATCGCCTGGCCGAAACAGCAGCCAGAGAATGACGGCATAGGCCAGCGCCGAGCTCAAGGGAATAGGCAGCAAGCCTATGCCATTGGGCAGGGTAAACCATTTGTCGGCAATGAGCTGGCTGACGAGGGGGGTGGCGATTGAAACCAGCAATAAGGCAATGGCCATCGGTAACACGGCCATCCTGGCCCAGGATTGTGCGCGCCAAAAAAGAGTATCCCGGGTTTTTACGAGCAACCAGGCCGAGCCGAGCATGATATAGAGCGCCGGCATGCTGATGGCGATCAGGGCGGCGAACAGATAGCTGAGCCCACTGTTACCGAGGCCGGTAATATAGGCGCCAACCATCCAGCCCTGGCTTAGTGAGGCCAGCAGCGAACCGGTAAAAAACAGCCTGTTCCACAGGCCGCGTTTATCATCGCCAGCCTTGACGCGGAAATCAAAAGCCACACCGCGCAATATCAGGCCCATCAGCATCAAGGTCACGGGCAGATACAGAGCGGTCAGGATAATGCCGTGGGCCTGCGGGAAGGCAATCAGCAAGATACCCACACCCAGTACCAGCCAGGTCTCATTGGCGTCCCAGAAGGGGCCAATGGCAGCGATCATGGCATCCTTTTGTTGTTCATCTGCCAGTGGCAGAAGTATGCCGATTCCCAGGTCGTAGCCATCCAGTATCACATAAATAAACAGGGCCAGGCCCATGGCAAATACAAAGAACAGCGGCAACAGATCAGCCATGACTATATCCTCCCTGGGGGGCACCACCTGCATTGCTTTCGATAAGTGACTGGGCGGGTTTCAAAGACAGGACTCTCAGGGTTGCTATGTAGGAAACCAGCAAGAAAGCGTACAGGGCCGTATAGCCAAGCAGAGTGGTTAACACCGTTCCCCCGCCATGAGCAGCGACCACCTCGTCGATGCGTAATTGGCCATAGATCATCCAGGGTTGGCGTCCCACTTCGGAAACATACCAGCCGGCCAGCACCGCGACCCAGCCGGAATAGGTCATCAATGATAAAACCCGCAGTAGCATGGGCGAGCAGTCCTTGTTGCGCAACAGGGTCCAGGCTGCCCACCAGCTAACCAGTAGCATGGCGAAACCGACGGCCAGCATGACCCTGAATGACCAGAAGACCGGTGCTACCGGCGGGTGTTCACCCTCAAATTCGTTCAGGCCCCTGACCTCACCGTTCAGCTCATGGGTCAGAATCAGGCTGGCAGCGTAGGGAATCTTGATGGCAGCGCGGGTGCTGCGACTTTCCTCATCCGGGAAGCCGAACAGCGTAAAACCTGCGCCTCTTTCTGTTTCCCAGACTGCTTCCATAGCCGCGACCTTGGCCGGTTGATGCTCCAGAGTATTCAGGCCGTGCAGGTCGCCGATGAAGATCTGGATCGGGGCAACAATGGCTGCCACAGTGATTCCGGTTCGCATAACACGCCAGGTGGCCGGGCCATCGACGCCGCGCAGGCAGCGATAAGCACTGATGCCGGCCACCAGAAAGGCGGCAGTCAGCAGGCAGGCGGCCAGCATATGGAAAAACCGATAGGGAAAAGATGGGTTAAAGATAATCTCCATCCAGCTGCCGATCTGGAACTGACCATTCTCCATGATGAATCCGGTTGGTGTTTGCATCCAGGAGTTGAGAGACAGAATCCAGAAGGCGGAAAAAGTGGTGCCGACAGCGACCAGTAAAGTGGCAATCAGATGGGTGCGGTTGCTGACCCTTTGTTTGCCAAACAACATGATGCCCAGGAAGGAGGCCTCCAGAAAAAAGGCCGTCAGCACTTCATAACCCAGCAAGGGGCCGGCAATATTGCCGGCGGTCTCCATAAAGCCCGGCCAGTTGGTGCCGAACTGAAAGCTCATGGTGACACCCGAGACCACGCCGAGCGCAAAAGTCAGGGCAAAGACCTTGACCCAGAAGTAGTAGGCATATTCCCATTGTTTGTCGCCATTGCCCTTTGCATCAAGGCTGAGCGTATAGCGCAGGCGAAAATACAGGAGGAACCAGGCCAGACCAATCGTGATGGTCGGGAAAAGAATATGAAAACTGATATTCAGGGCAAACTGCAGTCGCGCCAAAAGTAATGGATCAAGTTCCATGGCTGGCTTCGCCTCCGTCACTGCCAGGCTGTTGCTGGTAGCCATAGCGCTGGCAAATGTCGCTGATGGCCTGGAAATGGCTCAGATAGTAATTGCCGTGCAAGTGGTTCAGAAACTCCACCTTGCTCAATCGATCGAAGACCGGCCCCTTCATTTCACTGATGTGCAGCATGATGCCTTGCTCGTGCAAGCGCTCATTCAATTCTTCCATCACCTCAAGTGCGGAATAATCTATCTCATTGATGGCATTGAAGAGCAAAACCACATGGGCAATCCGGTCATCGGCAAATACTTTTTCAAACACCTTGCGCTCGAGATAATTGGCATTGGCAAAGAACAGGCTTTCGTCGATGCGCAAACTGAGTATTTCCGGAACCGTGCTGACTTTGAATCGCTTGATATTCCGGAAATGCTCGGTGCCTTCGATCTGACCCACTTCAGCGATATGGGGTCTGGAGGTTTTGTGCAGATGCAGGGCCAATGATACCAGCACCCCGGTGCTGACCCCCACTTCAACGCCGAGTGCCAGGGTGAGCAGAAAGGTAAAACTCACGGCGATGAAATCGCTTTTGGCAAAGCGCCAGGTTTTGCCGAAAATTGAAAAGTCTGCCAGGGCCAGTACGGCAACGATAATGGTGGCGGCCAGTGTTGCACTGGGCAAATAATAAAGTGCCGGTGTCAGGAACAAAGTGGCCAGGGCTATGAAAACAGCAGTGTAGACACTGGCAGCCTGGGTTGCTGCACCGGCGTCGAAATTGACCACGGACCGGGAGAAGCCGCCGGTGACCGGGAAGGCGCCGGAGAATGACGAGGCCAGATTGGCTGCGCCGAGGCTGATCAGTTCCTGGTTTTCATTGACCCGTTCCCGGCGCAGCGCGCCCAGCGTGCGGCCTACGGAAATGGATTCGACGTATCCAATGATTGAGATCAGCAGTGCCGGTACCCAGAGCTGTTGAACCAGTTCAAGCGGGAAGGCGGGGATCTGCAAACCGGGGATGCCGCGCGGTACTTCACCGACGATGTCTACATCCAGGGTATCCAGATTCCAGTACCAGACGGCGAAAATGGTCAGGATTACGCCCACTACAGGTGCTGTCTTTGCGGCCAGTCCTGCGGCATTGGCAGACAGCCCGGCCTGCACCAGGATCTCCTTGCCGAAGCGTTTTACCAGATAGAGAAAGCTGAGCACTGTCAGTCCAATGGACAGGGTCACACCATTGGTCTGGCCTATGGTGCTGGTCAGACCATGACCAATTTCATAAAGCGTGTCGCCACTACCCTGAATGCCAAGCAGGTGCCGAAGCTGGCTACAGGCAATGATGATCGCCGAGGCGGAGATGAAGGCGGAAACCACGGCATGGGACAGAAAATTGGCCAGAAAGCCAAGACCGATGATGCCGAATGCCAGCAGAAACAGGCCAGACATGGCCGCCAGCGTGATCGCTGCGGACAAATAGTCAGCGCTACCGGATTCGGCAACCTGCGCCAGCGCCGAAGCCGTGAGCAGTGAGGTAATTGCGACTGGCCCGACAGAGAGGGTGGAACTGGTGCCCAGCAATGCATAGAAGAGCAGCGGCAGGATGCTGGCATACAGGCCCACCTCGGGAGGTAGGCCAGCCAGCATGGCATAGGCCAGAGACTGGGGAATCAGCATGACCGTCACAACCAGTGCGGCGACCATGTCCGCCTGCAAGGACAGACGATTGTAACGACCGAGCCAGGATACGGCCGGTATGTATTTTACGATTCCCTGTCTCAACTCATCACTTCTTCAGTTTTGTACGTCTTTAAGAGGCTTGGGCCCCGCCAGCCATTCATGTCCCTTGAGCATAGCGTGCCAGTAAACCGCCGGCAGTATCTGTTTCTTGAGAATCCAGGCACTGCGGGTAGCCTTGGTGCCGTTCAGCATCCAGGCAGGAAAGGATGGCAGAAGCTTGCCGCCATAACCAAATTCTGCCAGCACGATCTTGCCATTTTCGACAGTCAGGGGGCAGGATCCGTAGCCGTCATAGCCCAGATTGACTTCCCTGCCATCGAGGCTGGCGACCAGGTTGCTGGCAACCACAGGTACCTGTTTTCTCACCGCGGCCATGGTTTTGGCATTGGGTGTATTCATCACGTCCCCCAGGCCCCAGACATTGTCGAATTTTTTGTGCCGCAGGGTAAACTGGTCCACATCCAGCCAGCCACCTTCATCTGCCAGTTCGCTGCTGGCGACTACATCAGGTGCGCATTGGGGTGGGCAGACATGGATCATGTCGAATTCCATGGATACCGGCTCATCGCTGTCGGCGGCCTTGAAAGTGGCGACCCGATTTTCGCCATCAATGGCAGTGAGATTGTGGCTGAAATGCACGTTGGCATTATAGCGATCCACATAGGATTGCAGCGCCGGTACATAATCACTGACGCCGAACAAGACGCCACCGGCATTGAGGAAGTGCACATCAATATCCTTCAGGACACCCTTTTTAAGCCAGTGGTCGCAGGACAGGTACATGGCTTTCTGGGGCGCGCCGGCACACTTGATGGGCATGGGGGGTTGGGTGAACAAGGCTTTGCCCTGTTTCAATTCACTTACCAGCTTGAATGTATAGGGCGCCAGATCATATCGGTAGTTGGAAGTAACGCCGTTCTTGCCCAGGGTTTGTTCCAGGCCATCAATGCCAGACCAGTTGAGTTTAAGGCCGGCTGCCACAATCAGATTCTGGTAGTGAACACTGTCGCCGTTATCCAGTTGCACCTCATTGGCTTTGGGGTCGAAGCCTGCAACCGCCTGCTGAATCCATTTTACGCCCGAGGGAATCAGTGAGCCCATGCTGCGTCGGGTTGAAGGGGCGTCAAATACGCCGCCGCCCACCATGGTCCAGCCCGGCTGGTAATAGTGATCGCTGGCCGGGTCAATCAGGGCAATACTCAGACGCTTGTTACGCTTCTTGATGCTGGAAGCGGCAGCGATGCCACCGGAGCCAGCACCCACGATGACGATGTCAAAGCTGGCCTTGGCTGCGCCGCTACTGGTATTGGCAGGTTTGGTTTTATCCATGGGAATCTCCGGAAAATAGGGTTTGAGCGGCTCGCTGACGTCAATATCGACCTTTTTCGCCAGCTCGAGCAAATCATTCAGTGCGGCGCCCTGTCTTGCCTGGGCCGCCACATAGGCACTGAATGAACGGTTGCCGGTGCGACAGAAGGCGTGGATACGCTTGCCATCTTCCAGGCATTCACCAAACTCCCGGGTAATCTCTGCGTCGAGATGACCACTGGTGAACGGAATATGAAAAGTCCTGATGCCATGCGACTCGGCCGCTTCGGCGAGTTCGGCAAAGTCGATCTGTTCGGCAGCCTCACCATCGGGTCGGTTGCAGATCAGGATATCAACGCCCGATTCGGCAAGAGTGGCCAGGTCTTCGGGCACGAGCTGATCAGAAATGCTGAATTGTTCTGTGACGTGTTTAATTTTCATGGCGGTTTAACTCAGTGCGTCGATGGGCAATTTCAGGTAGATCACCTGGTTGTCTTCGGCTTCCGGGAAATGTCCGGCGCGCATATTGACCTGCAGCGATGGCAGAATCAGATGTGGCATACCGAGAGTCTTGTCGCGCTTGGTGCGCATCTCGACAAACTGCTCTGCTGCCACATTTTTGTTGACGTGAATATTGGCGTCACGTTCGGCAGCGACAGTGGTTTCAAAGGCCAGATCCTTGCGATCATCCGTGCCGTAGTCATGGCACATGAAGACCCGGGTCTGGTCGGGCAGTTGCAGGATTTTCTGGATCGATTGAAACAGAACTTTGGCATCGCCACCAGGGAAATCTGCCCGGGCAGTGCCGGCATCAGGCATGAACAGTGTGTCACCAACAAAGGCAGCATCGCCGATCACGTGGGTCATGCAGGCGGGCGTATGGCCGGGGGTATGGATGGGATAGCCGTCCAGGTTTCCGATCTTGTAGTGCTCGTTCTCCTTGAACAGGTGGTCGAACTGTTGCCCGTCGGCCTGGAATTCATCCTTGTAATTGAAGATTTTCTTGAAGGTCTCCTGCACCGTGATGACCTTCTCGCCAATGCCAATCTTGCCGCCCAGTTTTGACTGGATATAGGGGGCGGCGGTGAGATGGTCGGCGTGGACATGGGTCTCAATAATCCATTCAAGCTTCAGCTTGTGCTCCTGCACCCAGGCAATGATCTCATCGGCACTATGGTAGTCGACGCCGCCGGATGCCATATCGAAATTGAGTACGGAGTCGATGATCGCGCAGGCATCCGATTGCGGATCCTTGACCACATAGGAAAAGGTATTGGTATCTTCCTCGAAAAACGCCTGGATTTCGGGTCGCAGGATGTCCTGCTGTTGGGCAGTACTGGATTCGGACATAGGGTAATCCTCCTTGGATCTTTGGCAGGGACGACTGGTGCCGGCCCTGATCATGCCATATACAGTGCAGGCTCTGTGCCAAGACTGGGCCTGTAGCCCCAAGTATCTGATTATTCGATACTAAATTGGCCTGGTGGGGATTATAGAGATGGGGCAGGGGGCAAAATCTGCAAAAAATTGTCAATTTTGTCAGTCGGCCTTGTCAATATTGGCGCGATAGCTCAAATCAGTCCGGCGACTGTAAAGGCAAGCATCAGGCCGGCAATGGCGGTAAACCAGGACCCCAATACCCGAACTGAAATCTCGCTGACCCGTGATTGCCATTTCTTCATCAGCAGGCTCACACCGCGAGAGCAGTACATGATCAGATAGTGAATACCAATCAGGGAGCCAAAACTGGTGATCATGACATCCAGTACCGGCCCGGGTTCGGGAATCGACTCCATCGCCAGCAAAAAACCGCTGGCACCGGTCAGGACGCGGTAGGCCCAGTCGGGCAGACGGCGAGGCAGCACCAGCAGTAGCCCAAGGCTGGCCAGCAGCAAAAGAATCAGTATGGCTGTTGGAAGCAGCACTGCAATTGCGAAGGCCAGAATGAGGCCAATGGCGGTGGAGAAAAACAGTGTCTTGAGGCAATTGAACCGGGCCTCATTAACCTGTGTGCCCAACAGCAGACTGATGGCCAGAATCACCAGGAAATGGGCCGGCTCGGTCAGAGGATGCAGGGCGCCCACATAAAAGCCGCGAATGCCCGGGTAGGGCGAATGGGCAAAGGCCAGCGCCGGATAACTCAGCAGCGCCAGCCCGACGCCCAGTTGCCTGCTTCGATTCAAAGTGCGCCAGCCATAAAATAGACCCCACTGACGGTAATCAGGGCGCCTGCGCCGCGCACGGCCAGGGTGCCTTTGGGCGTGCTGGTGAGCAGGCCAAAGGCGATGCCCAGCAAATGCATCAGGCCGGTTGCCAGCACAAAACCGATTGCATAGGACAGGGGATTTGAGGCTTCAGGCAATTCAGTGCCATGGGCATGGCCATGAAAGATAGCAAAGATGCCCACCAGCAAGCCGGCGACCCAAAGCGGCGGTTTGGCAGCCAGCAGCACCATCAGGCCCAGCACAATGGCCGACCCGGCAATGCCCACTTCTACCATGGGCAAGGGCAGGCCAAGCACACCCAGCGCACCACCCAGTGCCATCACCAGAGGGAAGATTACCGGCAGCATCCAGATTGCCGGCTGGCGCAGAAACGCACCCCACATGCCCACCGCCACCATGGCTGCGACGTGATCAGGACCATAAATGGGATGCAGGAAACCACTTATAAACCCGCCAACAACGCCTTCTTCGGTATGGGCATGCACTGGCAGCGCAACGATGGTCAGAGCCAGCAGCATAAGTAGACGAATTGATGGAGCGCGGGATAATGGCATAGTTCTCGGTCCTGTTGCCTATGAGCTGTGAATGGCGATCTCAGGTCAAACCGCCATGTTATAAAACACAGGTCGTTGCAGGCAACTATGCCAGTATTGTTCAGGGGCCGGGAGAACTCAGCCTTGTTCCTTGTTCTGGTCCTGTTTGCTTCCCAGCATGCGATTGAAGTTTTCCATCAGCTGCATGGGCAGAGGGAAGACGATGGTGGAGCTCTTCTCGCCAGCTATCTCGGTCAGGGTTTGCAGGTAGCGCAGCTGCATGGATTCTGACTGTGTTGCCAGCCGCTTGGCGGCATCCACCAGTTTTTCAGACGCCTCGAATTCACCTTTGGCGTGAATCACCTTGGCGCGTCGAATCCGCTCTGCCTCGGCCTGCTTGGCGATTGCCCGGATCATGCTTTCGTCCAGGTCGACATGTTTGATCTCAACGTTGGAAACCTTGATGCCCCAGTTGTCGGTCTGGGCGTCCAGGATTTCCTGTACATCGGCATTCATGCGCTCCCGTTCCGCCAGCAATTCATCCAGTTCGTGCTGCCCCAGTACCGAACGCAGGGTGGTCTGGGCCAACTGGCTGGTGGCTTCCATATAGTCCTCAACATTGTTGATGGCTTTCTCCGGATCCACGACCCGGAAGTACACCACGGCATTCACCTTGACCGAGACATTGTCCAGGGTAATCAGGTCCTGGGAAGGGATGTCCCAGACGGCGATACGCAGGTCCACTTTGACCATTTGCTGCAGTACCGGAATGACGATGATCAGCCCCGGCCCCTTGATCTTGTAAAAGCGGCCCAGCATGAAGATCACGCCTCTTTCATATTCCCGCAGAATTCGAAAGGTACTGAGCAGAATGGCCAGCACCAGGGTTGCCAGTACAACTGAAAACGTTTCCATAGTTTACTCCTGCTTCTTGACCTTCAGAACGAGGCCGTCGATGTCGGTAATAATGAGTTCATTGCCTTTCTCAACAGCCTGGTCGGTTTCTGCCTTCCAGTTTTCACTGAAAGCACGAACATGTCCCATGTTGTCAAAGGACTCCAGTGCGATTGCAGTGCTGCCAATCATGGATTCTTCGCCGGTGACCACCTTCTGCCTGCGGGCACGCAGGAGCATATTCAGGCTGAAAATAAATACGCCGGCAGAGGTGACAGCGATGGCTGCAATAATAGCCAGGGAAATCCGGAAGGCCTCCAGATCGGTATCCATCAGAATCACCGAGCCAAGCACGAAGGCCACGGCTCCCCCGAAACCGAATATCCCGAAACTCGGTGACAGCGCCTCGACGATCATGAGACCCAGACCCACCAGGATCAGGGCCAGGCCGGCATAGTTGATGGGCAGCATCTGCAGGGCATAGGCACCAAGCAGCAGACAGATAACCCCGGTGATGCCAGGCAGGCCCATGCCGGGGTTGTAGAACTCGAGAATGAGTCCGTAAAAACCGATCATCAACAGAATATAGGCCACATTGGGATTGGTAATGATGGACAGAAAATTATAGCGCCAACCGGGCTCAATGCGACTGACCCGGGGCTCAGACAGGTCGAGGCTGACGGTCTGGCTGGCCACCGTGGTGGAGCGGCCATCCAGCTGCTCAAGCAGCTCATCAATGTTGTCTGCCATGAGATCGATGACATTCATTGCCAGAGCATCGGAAGCAGTGAGATTGGCCGCTTCGCGAACAGTGAGTTCGGCCCAGTCCATATTGCGGCCCCGCAACTCTGCCAGGCCCCTTAAATAAGCCACCGCATCATTGAGAACCTTTCTCTCTATGGCGCCAGCGCCATCCGGGGCCGCGCCGTTTGCATCGCCATCTCCTTCCTGTTCGGGCGCGGAAGGGATTGGCAGGGGGCTGGAGCCGCCGCCGATACTGACCGGTGTTGAGGAGCCGACATTGGTGGCAGGCGCCATGGCGGCGAAATGGCTGGCATAGAGAATATAAGTGCCGGCACTGGCGGCGCGCGCACCGCTGGGTGCGACCCAGGTTACCACCGGCACTGGTGAGGCCAGGATTGCAGAGATAATATCGCGCATGGCCTGGTCCAGGCCGCCGGGTGTGTTAAGTTCAATCACCACCAGCTCGGCACTGGCGGCAGCCGCCGCGTCCAGTGAGCTGATGAGGAAGTCAGCGCTGGCCGGGCCAATGGCGTCATTGACTTCGACGACATGAACTTCGGCCCCATGCAGCTTGCTGCCCAGCAGCAGTGCTGCTGATAGCCCGAGCGCGAACAGCAATCTGTCTGTTACTCTGAATCTGATCATCGACTGTTTCACGGTCCGGAACCTGGATAGATTGTGACGCCTGGCTACTCGCCAAACTTGATCAGGATCAAGTGATACCGAAGTAGAGTTGTCAGGCTGAGTGACTGATGGGCAAGGGATAGCCCGGTCCCTATAATGACTATAAATTCACCTTAGCACTGCAGATATGGATCAACAAGGTAGCAATGGCTGTGTTCTCTCCACTCACAATCTGTGTAAGCAATATCCTATGGGTGAGATTACTGTCCATGCCCTGAGAAATGTGAATCTTGAGTTGCTGAAAGGCGAGATGACTGTCTTGCTCGGGGCTTCCGGCAGTGGCAAATCGACACTGTTAAACATCATCGGTGGCCTGGACGTGGCAAGCAGTGGTGAAGTGAACTATTTGGGCAAAAACCTCAGTGAGTTCAGCGAGCGACAGCTTACTGATTACCGACGCTTTCATGTTGGCTTTGTCTTTCAATTCTATAATCTGATTTCCAGTCTCACTGCCCGGGAAAATGTTGCCCTGGTTACTGAACTGGCCAGCGACCCGATGCAGCCAGAAGAGGCGCTGGACATGGTGGGGTTGTCTGACCGCGTCAATCATTTTCCCTCGCAATTGTCCGGCGGTGAGCAGCAGCGGGTAGCCATCGCCCGTGCCATCGCCAAGCGCCCGAATATTTTACTTTGCGATGAACCAACGGGCGCCCTGGATGCGGAAACCGGCAAGCTGGTGCTAAAGGTGCTGGATCGGGTCAATACCGAGACCCAAACTACAACGGCTATTATTACCCACAATGCCGCTATCGGGGCGCTGGGAGATACCGTGGTAAGGATGAGTAGCGGCAGCATCGCCGAGCATCACCGCAACGCCAGCCGGGCGAATGTCGAATCCATTGAGTGGTGATGGCCATGTCCCCCCTGAATACCAAGCTGCGGCGTGAACTCTGGTCACTCAGGGGGCAGATCGTGTCCATCGCCCTGGTGGTGGCAGTGGGTATCATGTCGATAATCACCATGCGTGGCAGTTATGACTCGCTGGTCAGGGCGCAGCAGGACTATTATCGCCAATCCCGTTTTGCCGATGTCTGGGTTTCCCTGGTACGGGCGCCACTGACCCTGATGCCGGTGCTGGAATCCTTGCCCGGGGTGACTGCGGCAGACAGCCGGGTGACCTTCCTGGCGACACTGGACCTTGATGACAGTGGTATTCCGGCCCATGGGCGGTTTGTCTCGGTGCCAGCCAATGGGCGGCCCATTCTTAATGATGTGCTGATCGAGCGAGGGCGCTATCTTGCTGGCGGTGCCACTGATGAGGTAATCATCAGCAGCAAGTTTGCCGAGGCGCGGGGTTTTCATCCGGGAGACACTGTGCGCGCCATCATTAATGGCCGCTCCCGGGAGCTGACCATTGCTGGCATTGGCAATTCGCCGGAACACATCTATGCAGTGCCGCCAGGCGGGCTGTATCCGGAAGATGATCGCTATGGTGTCTTCTGGGCCAGCAGGGAGTTGTTGGGGCCAGCCTACAATATGGATGGGGCCTTCAATGAAGCCGTTCTGAGTCTGTCCGAAGACGCCAACCCGCAGGCTGTCATTACCGATGTGGATCGAGTGCTGGAACAATACGGGGGTCTGGGAGCCTATCCCCGCGCCGATCAACCATCCAATCTCATTCTTCAGGCCGAGCTCGATCAGAATCGTGTGAGTGGTGCCGTGATTCCCATGATTTTTCTCGGTGTTGCGGTATTTCTGCTATATCTGGTGTTGGGGCGATTGATCACAACCCAGCGTGGCGAAATCGCCGTGCTCAAGGCCTTCGGCTATCGCAACCGGGAAGTAGGCATGCACTTTCTGATGTTTGCTGTGGTTGCTGTGTTGCTGGGAGGAGTGCTGGGCAGCCTCGGTGGTGTCTACCTGGGGGATGCCTATATCGGTATCTATCGGCAATATTTCAATCTGCCCGGCCTGGAATACAGGGCAACAGCCAGCCTGCTCATCTTTGCCTTGCTGGCCTGCACACTCGGTGCCTTTGCCGGTGCTATCGCAGCGGTGTTCAAGGCCGTCAAGCTACCCCCGGCGGAAGCAATGCGACCGGAAGCTCCAGCGAATTTCCGCCCCGGTGTTTTTGAACGTCTGGGTCTGGGGCAGTTGCTCGGGTCGGCTGGGCGCATGATCCTGCGCAATGTCGAGCGCAAGCCCCTGCAAAGCTTTTTCAGCAGTCTGGGTATCGCCATGTCGGTAGCCATACTCACCATCGGCTTTTTCATGTTCGATAGCATCAATTACTTGATGGATCTGCAATTCCGGCAGATTCAACGGGAAGACATCAGTCTGACATTTCGGGAAGTGGTACCTGACAGCATTGAATTTGAATTGGCCGCCCTGGACGGGGTCAGCAGGGTTGAAACCTACCGGGTCATAGCGGCACGCTTGCGGGCAGGCAATCTGGAAGACGAGATTGCCATCCAGGGCTTTGATGGCGATGGCCAGTTGCGCAGGGTGCTCAATGCTGACGGTGAGCGCATTGAGTTGCCTGCCCATGGCCTGATTATCAGTTCGCTGTTGGCGGATCGACTGCAAGTTGCCGTCGGCGACGAACTGCTGGTTGAGTTCCTGGAAGGCAAACGCTTCAAACGCGCGTTACCGGTGGCAGCCATTCTGGATGATTTTCTCGGCTTGTCGGTGGTCATGGAGAAAACTGCACTGTGGCAACTCAGTGGAGAGTCAGCAGTGGTCAATGGCGCTTTCCTGACGGTGGACAGCACTGCCAGGCCTGCTCTCAATCAAATCTTCAAACAATTTCCCGTGGTCACTGGCGTCTCCTCTCCGGATACCATGCTGGAGTCGTTTCGCGAGCAGTTGGCTGACAGTATGTTGGTAGCCAGTGGTTTCCTGTTGGCATTCGCTGGCATTATTGCGGTGGGAGTTGTCTATAATGCGGCCCGCATTTCCCTTTCCGAGCGTGGCAGAGAACTGGCGAGTTTGCGGGTAATGGGCTTTCATCGCAGTGAAGTGGCGACCTTGTTACTGGGCGAGCAAGGCATATTGACCCTGGTGGCCATTCCCATGGGACTGATAATTGGTTACGGAATCTGCTACGCCATGGCAATTGGTCTGACCACGGATATCTACCGCATTCCATTTGTGATCGATCCCCAGACCATTGTGATTTCGGCACTGTTTATTATTATCACGGCAGCAGCCTCTGCCTGGGTTGTGCGGCGGCGCCTGCATCGCCTCAGCATGGTGGATGTGCTTAAAACCAGAGAGTGATTTATGGCCAAGATGCCCCGATGGATACAGATCAGTTTACTCGTCATTGTGCTTGCCGGCCTGGCCTGGCTGCTGCGGCCGGCTCCAGTGACGGTTGAGACCGGGGTGGTCGAGCGGCGGGACTATTTTGAAGCCATCGAAGCCCAGGGCAGAACCCGTGCCCGTAATCCCTATGTCATCACCGCGCCAGTAGCCGGCCGATTGTTACGACCTGGACTTGATGAAGGAGACCGGATTGAAGCGGGCCAGATAGTGGCGGTCATTGCACCGTCGCCCCAGGATCAGCGCAGCACTGCCTATGCCGAAGCCAGTCTGACCGCAGCCGAGGCCAGACTAAACAGTGCCGAAGCATCGCTTCAGGAAACCCGCAGTGCCTACCAGCGTATTGAGCGCGAACGCGAGCGGCGTGAGCAACTGTTTTCCAGCGGCTTGTCCAGTGAAGAGGAAATCGGACTCTATCGGCAAATGGAAGCTGCGGAACTGGCCAGGGTGCAAAGTGCTGAAGCGGCTGTTGCTGCGGCCCGGGCCGATATCGAATCGACCCGCGCCTTGTTGCTGGGCGCTGACAGCAACAGTAACGAGGGGAGAATTGAGGTAAGGGCGCCGGTCGCCGGCACTGTCTATCGAGTGATGGAAAGCAATGAGCGCGTTGTCCAGGCTGGCACGCCGCTAATGGAAACAAGCAATCAGGACAGCCTGGAGGTTGTCATTGATCTCCTTACCCAGGAGGCGGTGCAAGTGGCAGCCGGAGATACGGTTTATCTCGCTGGCTGGGGTGGCGATCAGACCATCTCGGCCATGGTACGCCAGGTGGAGCCCCAGGCCTTTACCAAGATATCGGCTCTGGGTGTGGAGGAGCAGCGCGTTAACGTCATAGCCGATCTGTTTCAGCGGCCCGAAGAACTGGGCGCCGAATACAGGGTGGAAGCGGCAATCGTTACCTGGCAGGGTCAGGACGTGTTGACCATTCCCACCAGTGCAATATTTCAAAGTCCTGCCGGCTGGCATTGCTATGTGGTGAGCAATGGCCGGGCCATTCTCACTCCGCTGACCATTGGCCCGCGAGGTCGCGATTTCACTCGTGTTATTGCCGGTGTTGAAGAGGAGGATAGTGTGATTCTGTACCCCTCTGACCTTGTCCGGGATGGCGTTGCGGTTGTCCGGGAGTAGCAAATTCTGATCGGTGCCGGAAAGGCCTCATTTGGCAGGGCATCAGCGACGGGGTAGACTGCCCCGGTCATGATCGAATTGCAGCAGGTTCGCAAATCCTACGACGGTGGCCAGAGTTATGCGGTTGCCGACACCTCCCTCTCTATTGCTCACGGTGAATTTCTGGGCCTGATCGGGGAATCCGGCTGTGGCAAAACCACGACCCTGAAGATGATCAATCGCCTGGAAGAACCCAGCAGTGGCACTATAAAGGTCGGCGGCCGGGATGTAATGTCACAGAATCCCCAGCAATTGCGTCGCAACATCGGCTATGTCTTTCAGGGCATTGGCCTGTTCCCTCACTACAGCGTGGCGGAGAATGTTGCTGCCGTGCCGCGTTTGTTGCATTGGCCAGAGGAGCGAATTCAACAACGCTGTCAGCAGACACTGGAACTGGTGGGACTGCCTGTTTCGGAATATGGCGAGCGAAGCCCAAGTCAGCTCTCCGGCGGCCAGCAACAACGAGTTGGTGTGGCCCGCGCCCTGGCGGCAGAACCCGAGGTGGTATTGATGGATGAGCCCTTCGGTGCGCTGGATCCGGTCAGTCGGGCGGAGCTTCAGGAAGAATTCAAGGCGATTCAACAGAACCTGAATCTGACCGTGATCATGGTCACCCATGACATGACAGAGGCCCTGCTAATGGCCGATCGCATCGCCGTGATGAAGGCCGGTGAAGTCCTGCAGATTGGCACACCCTATGAATTGCTGAATCATCCGCAGCATGACTATGTGCGCGAAATCGTCGCCATGCCCAGGCGCCGCGCCGACCGCCTGGAGCAACTTATCCAGGGGCAGGCCCAGTAGCGCTCATGAATGAAAACCTGCAAGAACAACTCATTCTGCTGCCTGACTATTTTCAGGGCCACCTGGCGCTAACACTGATTGCCCTGTCTCTCGGTATCGCCATCAGCGTGCCCCTGGGTATCTGGGCCAGTCATTCCCGTTTGGTGCGCAGGCCGCTGTTGCTCACCGTCAGTATCCTGCAGACCATACCCAGTATTGCCATTCTTGCCCTGATGGTGGCCTTGTTGGGGGGTCGCATTGGGCTACTGCCAGCGATCATAGCCCTGGTGCTGTATTGCATGTTGCCGATTGTGCGCAATACCGTGACTGGCCTGGAAAACGTTTCGGAGGAAGTTGTCGAAGCGGCGCGGGGCATTGGTATGTCTGCCCGCCAGATTTTACTTCGGGTTCGGTTGCCACTGGCATTGCCGGTGATTATTGCCGGGATTCGCACGGCAGCAGTGTGGACCGTGGGCCTGGCGACACTCTCGACCCTGGTGGGAGCCACCAGCTTTGGCAATTATATTTTCACCGGGCTGCAAACCCGCAATCTGGTATCTGTAACCGTCGGCAGTATTGCGGCGGCCCTCATGGCAGTGGTACTGGACTCCATTATTGCCGGTATCGAATGGCTGGCCGAACATCGTAACGATGCTGACCGGGGCAGCCGCTACCAACTGGTGCGCAATTCGGTGCTGGCGGCGGTATTTATCTGTAGCGGTTTCTCGGTTATGGCGCTTCTGCCCGAGCCGGAAGCCGATTATGCGGTAGGTGGTAAGGCGTTTACCGAACAATACATACTGGCGGAGCTACTCACCGCCCAGTTACAGGACGAGGGCTATACGATAGACCAACGCCTTGGCCTCGGCACCGAAGTCGTCTATGAGGCAACTACCAATAGCAGCGTGGACGTCTATGTAGAATACTCCGGAACTGTTTGGGCCAATATCATGGACCAGGACCACAATCCTGGTCGTGCCGAGGTTCTGGATCAGACCCAGGAATTTATGCAGGCCGAGCACCAGATACACAGTGTGGGGCCGCTGGGTTTTCAGAACCTCTATGCCTTTGCCATGTCTCGCGCGCGGGCTGAAGAGTTGGGTGTCAGCTCAATCGAGGACCTGATTCCCATGGCCGACAGGCTGGTAGCAGGTGGGGACCTGGAATTTTTTGGGCGCCCGGAATGGGTGGCAGTGCGTGATACCTACAATATCGATTTTCAACGCAAGCTCACTTTTGATACGGCGCTGATGTACACAGCCGTGGCAGAGGGTCAGGTAGACCTTATTACTGCTTACAGCAGTGATGGCCGTATCGCCGCCTATGATCTGCTGGTACTGGAAGATCCGCGTAGCGCCCTGCTTCCCTACGACGCGATTCTGGTTACTTCTCCACGTGCAGCCCGGGACCAGCAACTGCTGGATTCTCTTGCAGGTTTACGCGGACAAATAAGCGATTCCCTGATGCAGCAGGCCAATCGTATTGTCGATGTGGATGGCGGCTCTGTCTCCGAAGCAGTCAGTTTTTTACGCCAGGCATTGGCCGAGCGCTGATTTGCTGGCTATTGTTCCGGGCATTGCCTGCTCCAGGCCTGGTAAGTCAGGAGCCAGTGCCAGCCATAGAGCAGGCTGGCGCTAATCAGGGATTTGACCAGGCCGCCATAGACAAAGGGCAAGACGCCCTCTGACAGTGCCGCACGACTGCCAATCTCAAGACTCATCCAGGCCCAACCCAGGGAAAGAATCAGGCCGTGGGCGATAATAAAAACCCCTGTATTGAACAGAACCATTGATTGTCGCTGTGCCGGTACAAGGGCAGCGCAGAAAACCGCTGCTGTGACAAATCCCGCAAAATATCCGGCACTGATGCCTGACAGGGCGGCCCAGCCACTGCCCCCATCACTGAAGACTGGCAGGCCGATCAGCCCGGCCAGAAGATAGAGCGTCACCGCCAGAGCGGCCTGCAAGGGTCCCAGCAAGGCACCGCCGAGCAGTACGGCAATGGTCTGTCCGGTTTGCGGGATGTCAGTGCCCGGGATGGGAAAAGAGAATTGCGCGGCCAATGCCATGCCCAACACAGAGATCAACAAGCTGGCAGCTTGCTGCAATTGAAATAGTGATTGCTCTGAACCTCTGGTGCTGGCCATAACGGATTTCCTTGCTGTACTGCTCCATGAATAAGTCAGAGTCGGCCGCAACAGGGCGAGGTTTAGGCCCTGGTGTTGAATCTTCTGAAACCGCAGCAGGATATTGCAAATGAGAACTATTCTCATTAATATACGGGCAGCTTTCAGGGGTAACAGGCAAACAAACCTGGATCTCGAATGCAGCTATCAGGCGGGTCGCTGCGAAATTATCAATTTTGACTCTGATCCATACTGCCGCTAGCAGCAGCTGCGTGGCCATAGAAGACTTGTCATTCGGAACAGGCAGGGAACTGATCAACTGAGGTGAAAATCATGTCGACACAAGACTTTCAATTATTGTTTATGGCTTTGCTGTGCACGGCCGCGAGCCTGGGTTGTGTCTTCGCGTCCCGCCAGTCACAAATCAGGCTAAATGACACCTTTGTAACGATTGGCGGTATGCTGTTTTTATTGACCCTGTTTATCTGTTCAGAATTATTTGGATGGGTATATACAGTGGTTTATGGCATGACTGCAGCAACCCTGCTTGCGCTGGGCCTGGCGACAGGCAAGAGGCAGAGTCAGGACAGTCTGGGCAATCTCCGGGAAGGGAGGTCCCTGCAATAAGGCAGCAGGGCAAGTCGCTTATGTCCCATTCGGGACTGGACTGTTCTTGATTGTCCCTGCAGATTGTCGATACAGGAAATAGATGCAGGCTCCGCGAAAGCCGAGGTCCAGCCGCCTCAGGAGGCAACAAAATTGGAAATACTCGCGCTCGTTCTTATTATTCTTGGCTTCGCACTATCCTTCAAACTGAAAGGGCAAGCGGCCCGGCGGGCACGTAAATGGTTCGTGATCGGACTGGCTCTGGTGCTCGGTGGCTGTCTGGGCTCCCTAAGCTGGCTTAACGCCGAAACCAGCGGTAGCAACAGTTTCGCCAATGCCATCAATCCCTTCATCTGGGCCGCGTTGTTTGTGATTGGCGTACTGGTACTGTTTGTCAATTCCTTGCAGGTGATCAAGGCCAGGGCTGACCAGAAATATCAATCCGTGATTACCGATGACGAGACCGACGACAAAGGCAGTCGCGAGTTCTGAAAATTGTTCTTGTCAATCACACAGTTCATTCAGTCGGACTGGATTACAACGAGCCGCCACATCACCCGGTAATCTAACCTGGTAGTCACTGAAGTCCAGCCTGGGGACGTAGTAGTCAGTGGAAATATACTGGGCTCCGGAATTGAAGGCGGCTTCCCTGCGCTCGGTGTTATTGATTCTGGCCTCCAGGGTGTTGGCATCCGCCCGCGTGCGCACCAGAAATCCCGCCTGCACTGCCGATCTAATTCGCTGCTGATCTTTGCCGGGATTGTTGATGGTGAAATAGGCAGCATGATCCTGGCTCTCATCAATGGAATTAACGAAGAGCGGGAGTCCTTCCAGCGATTGTCTGCCATCCATATAGCGGCGAACTTTTTCGGCGCCCTCGTCCAGCGCGAAAAATACTTTGCCCCGCGCCGATTCCAGTGTCGGCCAATTTCCTGCCAGCACAGCCTCACGCAGGCTGGCATAGTCGCCGCGGACATCGTCTGGTTTGATGATTCGCGCCGCGGGAAACACTGACAGTGTTTCGGAGTCCAGTTCTCGATAGGCATCGACAGTAAAATCCAGTGCTTCCTGAACACCAGGATAGGCCGAGCCACCTTCCTTGGCATTGAACATGATCAGAATCGGTACATGGGATGGATTGGCATCGGACCAGTCTTTGATCTCTTGCAGGCAGCGAATCCAGGTGGCGCAATTGGAACGTACATCGATGTCCTGGGCATGCAATACCTTGAATCCCGGTACATGCATGGCGCTGGCATCATAGGGCAGAGCGCCATAACTGCGGGCGGCCTGGCGGGGCAACAGAGGGTCGGCGTAACGACCACCTTCGGGGTCGTAGAGAATATCGAGTTCAATCTGGCGCATCCCCATTTCGAGCTGCGTGGTGAGGCTGAGGTGGGAATAGTCCAGCGACCGAGCAGATTGTTCATTATAGGCAGCGATCAATGCCAGTTCGGGGACGGGGATGGCCTGTTTATAGCTGTTGTGACTGCCCACTGCCTGAAGGTCATTCATTCTCAGTTTTGGATGATCTACAGCGCAGGGACCTTCCAGTGCAGTGCCCTGGTTGCAGACATCAGGCTGAGCCTGCAAGCTGTGGTTGGCCAGCAGTAAAAGACCGGCCAGCAAGATGCGTGAATTGATCCTCATAACAGACTCCCGTTTGTGGAGTGTCAGTGTAGTTCTGGTCTATGACAGGATTGCTACAGGCGAGGTGAGGGGTTTCGTCATAAAGGGGCAATAATCGCCCCCTAGACTCTGAATAAAAATTCAGGAGATTCCCCATGAAAACTTCCTTTTCCCGACGTGATTTTATCAGGCTTGGTCTGCGTTACAGCGCATCTGTGGCTTCTGCTCTGGCCATGGGTGGCCTGCCGGCTCTGGCCCATGCCGCAGCGAGACGACCTGGCAGTTTGCCCGCCGATCCGTTTACCCTCGGTGTGGCATCAGGCGATCCACTGCCCGATTCAGTAGTGCTGTGGACCAGATTGGCAGAGGAGGTGTTGCGCGAAGCCGGATTGGCCGGCGCGGTAGTGGCCGTGGACTATGAGCTGTCTGACTCAGCAAATTTCAATCGCGTTCTGCGTAGTGGCAGTATTGCAGCGGTTCCCGAATTGGGCTACTCGGTTCACGCCGAAGTCAGGGGCCTGGAACCTGGCCGACCTTATTTTTATCGGTGGCATGTGGGGAATGTGAACAGCGAGACTGGTCGTACCAGGACAGCACCGGCAGCAGCGGCGGTGGTTGACGAATTCCGTTTTGCCTTCGCTTCCTGCCAACAATATGAGCACGGGTTTTACACGGCCTATCAGCATTTGGCCGAAGAGGAGTTTGACCTGATCGTGCATCTGGGCGACTACATCTACGAGCGTTCCTGGGGTCAGAATCTGGTTCGTCACCATGAGGGTCCGGAGATCATCAACCTGGCCGATTACCGACGGCGCTATACTACCTACAAGACAGATTCCGATCTTCGTGCTGCCCATGCCTCGGCACCCTGGGTGGTGACCTGGGATGATCACGAGGTCGATAACAATTATGCTGCCGATGCAGGTGAAGACGAGCAAAGCCCTGAGCAATTGTTGGCCCGCAGGGCCGCTGCCTATCAGGCATTCTACGAATTCATGCCGATCCGGCTGCCAGTAGGCCGCCAGGGCCCAGATATGCCGATACACCGCAGACTGCGGTTTGGGCAACTGATGGAAATGCATGTATTGGACACCCGTCAGTACCGCAGTGACCAGGCCTGTGGCGATAGTCGAAAACCCAGTTGTGCTGAGCACCAGGATGCCACGCGTACCCTGCTGGGACAGGCTCAGAGAGACTGGTTGTTTGACAGCCTGGCGACAGCGGATACCACCTGGAATGTGCTGGCACAGCAGATCATGATGGCCAGCCTGCGCAGTGTCAGTGACGACGGCGAGCAGCTCTGGCCTATGGATATCTGGGATGGATATCCCTTTGAACGGCAGGCCCTGTTGAATCATCTGGACACAGTGCAGACACCGAACCCGGTAGTGCTTACCGGGGATATCCATTCAAACTGGGCGGCTGACCTGAAGCTCGACTTTGACCGTACGGATTCGAAAGTCGTAGGCAGTGAATTTGTCGGCACTTCCATCACTTCAGGTGGTGATGGTGAAGACATGAATGACTACGGAGCGAGGCTGCTGGCAAACAACCCCCATGTGAAGTTCTACAACGCCCAGCGTGCTTATGTGGCAGTGACGCTGACGCCCGATCTATGGCGCTCCGACTACAAGGTGCTGTCCCATGTCAGCACTGCCGGTGCCGACATCAGTATCCGCAAGAGCTTTGTAAGCGAAGCCGGGCGGCCGGGTGTGCAAGAGGCCTGACAGTTGGTAGACGGCAATCGCCGAGAGGGCTCAGGGAGATTGCGGGTCGGCGCGCAATTGCTCCTTGAAGCGCTTGAAGTTACGGACGTAAGTTTCGGCGCTTTTAACTAATTGCGCTTGTTGTTCCGGGTCAAGGGTTTTCACTACTTTGGCCGGCGAGCCCATTACCAGCGAGCCGTCTGGAATCTCCTTGTTCTCTGTGATCAGGCTGTTGGCGCCAATCAGGCAGTTTTTACCAATCTTTGCGCCATTGAGAATCACCGAGTTGATACCAATCAGGGAATTGTCGCCAATGGTACAGCCATGCAGCATTACCTTGTGACCCACGGTAACGTTGTTGCCGATGGTCAGTGGAATTCCCGGGTCGGTGTGAAGGACCGCTGCATCCTGAATATTGGAATTCTCCCCCACGGTAATCCATTCATTATCGCCTCGCAGTACGGCATTGAACCAGATGCTGGCATTATTATGCAGCCTGATCTTTCCTACCACGGTGGCGTTGTCTGCCACAAAAAAATCGTCTGCAACTATTTCGGGGCGATCCTCTCCCAGACTGTAAAGCATGTCATTCTCCTGTATCTCAGGGTTTGCAAGCGGGTGTCAGGCTACTGAAATCTCACAGACCAAAGACAGAAACCAGATTCCGAAAAAAACGGGAGACTACTGTCAACTGTGGATTGGAATCAATCAGCACGGCATCGGCTTCAATGTGTACTTCGCTGCCTCGCATCAATTCCAGGTTAACAATACCGGCACCGACTACATCCAGATAAACCTGCCTGTTGGGGGCCAGCTGCCCCAGGTTAACAAGCAGTGCACCGTCCGCCTGTTCATGGCTGGCATTGAGGGCTTCGGACTGACGGGCACTGGCCACGATATCCTGTGAATAAATATTCAGCCGCGACTCTTCTGGAACCGGCTTGAGAATTATTTGAATATCTTGCAAAAGTTCTGTGCCGGTGTTGCCGAGCAGTAGACGATATACCACCCGGCAGCTTTCCTGTGAAGAGTAGCGGGAGTTGGACAGGCCCTCGCAAGTCGTGCTGGAAATACCAGCACTGTAGGACAATTCACGATCGGCAGCAAAGATAAGGCGAAAACTGGTAGGAAAGACAATGAAAACCAGTGCCAGCACTGCAATGGCAGCACCCATCTTACGCCATGCTGCGCTGTCCGGGCCGTTCATGTTCTGATCGCTTCGTTATTGGGCAAAAATATTGTAACGCCAAAGTCGGCATCACAGTAGTGTCAGATTAACTGCTGTCAGAAAACCGTTGGCATTCTTGCGCCTGCCGGAAGGCGATTTCTTCTGGAATTTTTCTGGACATTGTTGAGCCGGAAAAAGTTGCAACCTTTCAACTGTTCAATCCGTCACAAGCAATAAAGAAGAAAAGCAGCTATCAGCCAGGCAGGGACATAGTTCACTGGCGATAACAATAGAACAGAGTTCGCTGCTTAAGGTCACAACTCACAACACAAGCCAGGGAGAAGATGTATGAATTGCATCCGTACGAAGTCTTTTTTTCCAAAATTTGTACAATTAATTGTGGCATTTTTGCCGACCTGCGCCCTGGGTCTGCCCAGTACAGAGCGGTTATTCAATACCGAACTTGAAGCAGTGCGCGCTGCCAGCAATCTGTATAATCCTGTATCGATCCGGGAAGACCGGGAATATATGGGAAGCATTTACAAGAGTGGCAACTACTACGGCTATACTGTTTTCGCTGCCGAGCCAGGGGCCAATCGTATTTCTATCCAGGTTCCACCGCAGCAATGGGATTCGGTGGTGGCGTTCTGGCACACCCATGGCGATGCCTCACCAATGAAACGCTTTTTCTCAAGATTTGACACCAGGTTGGTGAAGCAGACTGGCAAGCCACTTTATCTGGCCGACTTCACCGGTGCCCTGAAGGTGTTTCGCCCGCAGGACAGACCTTTAACGGGTTTTGCTGCGCAGCGCTATGGCCTGCCCGGGCATCGCGGTTTTGCCCTGGGAACCGAGGTGCAAGACAGCGATACCGGGCTAGTCAGTATCGCCACCGGCAATGCACCGGCAGTACTGTGCTAGCGCACTGCCTGTAATTCCTCCTCATCGATTTGCAGAGTGTCGAACAGATCATCATCCATGCCCTGCAATTCGTTCAGTTCAGCGGAGGTTTCATCGTCCAGACTCTGGTGAATCACGATTTCCACGCGTCTGTTGAGACTGCGGCCGATTTCGGTGTCATTGGTATCAAAAGGGCGGGTGTCGGCGTGACCGACCACCTTCATGCGATTGTCTTCGATGGTGTCGTCAATCAAAAGCTGAAAGGCCACTGACAGTGCCCGTTCCGCAGACAGATGCCAGTTGGAGGGAATCATGGGGGTAGAAATAGGAATATTGTCAGTATGACCCTCAACGGCGATTTCGCCGGCAATCTCACCAAGAATCTCCCGTAGCTTGCCCATCACCGGAATAAAGTCAGGGTTGATCACGGCTGAGCCGGAATCGAAAGAACCGCGTTCACGAATACGGATAGTGATGGAGCGGAAACCGGTTTCGATTTCCACCATGTTTTCGTTGATTTCTTTTTCCAGCACTTCTTTTACTTTTTCCGTGTCCTCAAGAGTCTCTTCCTGCATCTCTTTGAGTTTTTCGATCATCAGCTCCTTGGCATCCTCGGCTGTTGCCTCGATGGCATTGGAGTCTACGCCGAAATCTGACTGCCCGGTCTGCAGAGACTGCTGGGTAGTGTCCACGGTCTGTTGTTGCATCACCGGATCAATGGTGGGCTGCGGCCGGCCCGGGCTGAATTCCTGGGCGATAACCGAGGTACCTTTGGGAATGCCATCGGCGGTAACTTCGTTCTGTACGCCGAAGGCCTGGGCCATGGAGCCGGCTACCTGTTTGTACTTCAGCACATCCATTTCTGAAAAGGACAGCAACAGCACGAAAAAGCACATCAGCAAGGCCATCAGGTCGGCAAAGGTTGCCATCCATTCCGGGGCGCCAGTCTTGACTTCATCCTCTTCCACGTCAGTTTACCCGCCTCAGGCGGCCTCTTTGAGTGGCGCTTGCTCACCCTTGTTTTTGCCTTCATCCGTCTCGGCGTTGCGGCTTTTCGGTGTGAGGTAAAGCTTCAGCGTGGATTCAATGATGCGGGGGTTCTGACCATCCAGGATGCCCAGTACACCATCCAGGCAAATGGCATTGAGTTTCTCTTCTTCGATGCGACGAAGTTTAAGTTTGTCGGCCACCGGCATGAACACGATGTTGGCCATCACCGCACCATAGAGTGTGGTCAGCAGTGCTACCGCCATCGCTGGCCCAATGGCTTTGGGGTCATCCATATTGGAGAGCATCTGCACCAGGCCGATCAGGGTGCCAATCATGCCCATCGCCGGGGCCACGTCACCACTGGCGGAAAACACCTGGCTGCCGATTTTTTGCCGGTCACTGATTTCACGCTTGTCTTTCTCGAGAAGCACTGCCGTCTCTTCCGGCGACCGGCCTTCCACCACCAGATCGATGGCAGACTTTAAATAGGGGTATTCAATTTCGACGTTTTCCAGAGCAAACAGGCCTTGCTTCCTGGCTATGCCCGCCATTTCAATGATCTGCGGAATCAGATCTTCAGCCTTGGTGGCCTGGTTCCTGAACGCGATAAAGGCAACCCGGAACGAACCCAGAAACTGGGACAGGTTGAATTTGATCAGCACGGTCATGGCGGTGCCACCCAGTACGATCAACAGGGAAGGAGGATTGATAAAGGTGGTCGCAGACCCCCCCATCAAGATAGCGGCGGTAACCGTGGCGAATGCACCTATTAAACCAACCAAGGTCGCCAGATCCATTTATTCCTCCAATAAATTATGACTGCTGTTCGTTATTGATTTCAGGACCATGGGCCCTGTTCGACCTGCATTGAGTCTGCCATTTCGTTGCCTGATGCTCCGAAATCACAGGCTTCTGGCCCCCCTGGCCCTGTGACTGTCCTGCTGCCCAAATAATTACGACGCCCACTGCCAATGCTTGAGCAGGAATTGAGCCGAGACGGGACTTTTGGCGATGAAATTCCCTAAAGTGCGGAACGCGGGTGGTCGTAGTGCCTGGCAGCAGGCTGTTTGCCTGTGCTTCTCATTATCAAGGCGTTGGACAGGCGCAAGAAAATTCTAAACCGGGGGTGGGCCAATGAAATTGTTGAAGATAGCGATTATTGCACTGTTGTTTCTGGGCAGTAGCGGAGCGGGGGCCTATTTCTATTTCGGGGACCAGTTATTCGGCGGTAGCAGTGTTGCCGAGGGTGAAGAGGGGGCTGTGGAAGAGGAAGAAGTAATCCTGGATCCACCGCTATACCACGCCATGCCGGCTCTGGTTGTCAGTGCCAATTATCAGGGGCGCCTGCGTTATTTGCAGGTCAAGTTGTCTGTCATGACGCGCAATGAGGAAACCCTGGGCAAGCTGGAGACTAACACGCCATTATTGCAGGATGCCCTGATCATGCTGCTCAATGAGTATCCGTTTAATCAGCTGGAGAGCCCTGAGGGCAAGGAAGAGTTTCGCAACAAGGCGCTGCTGCGTGTGCAGGAAGTGATTGACGACGAAGCCGTGGAATCCCTGCTTTTTACCGGCTTTGTCATTCAATAAGTGGCCCAATTGCTGCTGTTGCTGCGACGTTTTGCGGCAGTGCAGTTGGGAATTTTCCTACAACCTTGTTAGATTGCAGTTTTTTCAGCAAGTCCTGATCCATGCCCTATCGAATCGAATACCGGGATAGTGATGGCGGTGTAATCACCCACTATTCCGGTAAGCTCACCGAAGCCGAATTTCTTGCCTGTACCGAGGAGAAGTTCGCCAATCCGGAAATCTTCACCCGTTACCGCTACTCCATCAGCGACTTCTCCGGGGTAACGGAGTTTTCGGTGGGCCTGAATCTCATCAAGGAGAACGCCATGCTCTCCAATCAGGCCATGCGGGCCAACCAGTCCGGGGTGATGGCCATTGTGGTCAACTCGGTGTTGCTGATCGGCATGGGCAATTTGTGGCGCGGGAATACTCTGGATACCGACGACCGGGTTGGGGTATTTCGCTGCCTGGATGAGGCGCAGTCCTGGGTTCACAAGCAATTACAACGCCACGAGAACCGCGGCTGAAGAAAATCCGACCCGGCGCTCGGTCAATCTCCTCCCCTCTACAGTTCTGGACTTCCCGCAACAGGGCTTTTACTCTTCATGGCAAGAACAACAACAATGGAGGATTTGCCGTGAATTCGTCTCGACTGCTTGTCTCCGCTCTCTGTCTCTGTGTGCCTGCCGTGTTAAGTTCCGGCGTTCTGGCCCAGTCCGGGGGCGATCTGTCCAATTACATCACCGGGGAAGGATTGCCAAATCCGGCACCCAATGTCACCACCAACTGGGGTGAATTGCCGGCGGGCCGCGAATGGGGTTCCACTGCCGGTATCGATATTGATCCCACCGATGGTCATATCTGGGCCTATGAACGCTGTGGTGCTGGCACCTTCGGCGGGGGAGTCCCCATCAATTGCGACAGCAACCCTGTTGATCCTGTCTTCAAATTCAATCGCCATACTGGCGAGGTGATGGCCAATTTCGGTGGTGGTCTGATGATGACTCCGCACGGCATTCATGCCGATGCCGAGGGCAATGTCTGGGTAACAGACTTTGCCGGCAATGAGGCAGGCACCAAGGGGCATCAGGTGCACAAGTTCAGCCCGGACGGAGAACTGCTGATGAGCCTTGGCACGCCAGGTCAAACTGGCAGCGACGGCGCCCATTTCAATCAGCCCAATGATGTCATCGTCGGGCCTGATGGCAGCATCTACGTGGCTGATGGGCACAGTGGTCAGGGCATGGTCAGTTTTCGGGCTATCGATGAGGGCCGGGAATCGGGTCAGACGGCACGCATACTGAAATTTTCGCCGGATGGCCGGTTTATCAAACAGTGGGGGCAACTGGGAGTTCGTCATGGTGAGTTCCGCACACCCCATGCGCTGGAGTTTGATAGCCGGGGTCGTCTCTGGGTAGCGGACCGTGGCAACCATCGCCTGGAATTGTTTGACCAGGATGGTAATTACCTGGAGTCGCGCTACACCTATGGTCGAATTTCCGGAATTTTCATCACCGATGACGATATGGTTTATGCCATTGATTCCGAGTCAGGGCCTACCAATCATGTTAACTGGCGCAATGGTGTGCGCATCGGTCATATCGACGAAGATCGAATCACCGCGTTCATCCCACCCTTTGAACGTCCGGACCGGGTCTATCAGGGCACGGCCGGTGAGGGTGTGGCAGTTGATGCCGATGGTAATGTCTATGCCGCTGAAGGACCGAACTCACTGTCCTACGCTGGTGGCGCCTTCACCAAATACTCGGTGGACTAGAAAACTGCATACAGGAAGCAGAGCCTACTGCTCTGCTTCCTGCAGTTTGCGATACAGTGAGCGGGTGCTGATGCCAAGAATGCCAGCTACTTTTTCCTTGTCACCATCCTGAGCCGCCAGCAAGCGCTGCAAATAGCGCTGTTCCTGGGTTTTCAAATCTACCCATTCTTCCTGTCCGTCCGGGCCACGGGTATTGCTCGCGGGAAAATCACTTTCTTCCAGCGCTTCGTCGACCACTTCGCGGTCGATTACATTGGTATCCGTCAGCACGATGGCGCGGTTCAGCAGATTGCGCAGCTCACGGATATTGCCCCGGTACTGATGGGCACAGAGCAATTCCATGGCGGACTGGGTAAGGTGGTATTCCTGATTCCCATCCAGACGGCTGAGGATGGCTCGCGCCAATAGCGGGATGTCATGTTGGCGTTCTGCCAGTGACGGCAGAAAGATAGGAAACACGTTGATACGGTAGAACAGGTCGCTACGAAATTCACCTGCGTCTACCATGCGGGACAATTTCTTGTGGGTGGCACAAATCAGCCGAAAGTCTGATCGCTTGACCTTGGCACTGCCTACCGGCCGGTAAGTACCCGTTTCCAGCAGGCGTAACAGCTTCACCTGCATGGGCAGGGGGATGTCTCCTACTTCATCGAGAAACAGGGTGCCGCCGTCGGCGTGTTCCACCAATCCCTTCTTGTTGGCCTGGGCGCCAGTGAAGGCGCCGCGCACATGACCAAACAATTCCGATTCAAACAGGCTGTCGGTCAGGCCGGCACATTCCAGCGTCACCAGAGCGGCGTCCTTGCGTTTACTGGCCATGTGAATGGCCCGGGCCGCCAGTTCCTTGCCGGTACCTGACTCGCCCAGCAGTAACACCGAAGCCTCGCTTTCGGCTACCCGGGCGATCTTGCCCAGCAGCTTTTTAAACGCCGGGCTCTCGCCAATCATTTCCTGGTCCTGAAGTTCACCACTGGCAAGCGGTACCGGCCGCAAGAGTTCTACGAAGTAGAGTAGTTCACCCTCGTTATTGTGGATGGGCAGCATTTCCACATCCACATGTTCCTTGCCCCGGGGGGTCTGATGAATATGCAGCACCCGCTCCTTGTGCCCGGATTCCCGGGCGGCACCCAGCGGGCAGTCTTCGCCGGCCTGATCACAGGGCACGTCATAGCCATGGGAAACCTTGAAGCAATTATGGCGCTGGCTCAGGTCAATGGCGCCGAAGGCTTCAACATAGAGATGATTGGTGGCAATGATTTCGTAGTCAGCTGAAACGAGAATGGCGGGGTACTCGAAGCCTTCGAGCATCTCGGCCATGGCGGGGCGTTGGTCACTGGCGATCAGATGCATAGTTATGTCAAAAATGGCAAAAATTCGCGCCATTAATGGCAAAAAAGCGGCTGCAGGGCAAGTTGTTTCTTCTTCTCTGCTGCTGTGTAAATAAAATAAACTAATTGAAACAACAGGTTAGTGAATTCTGGCGATCTTGGCATGGGCCGTGCAACAGTCAGGGGGAGTGAAAATATTTTGTCGTAAAACTCTCGCGGCAGTGCAAGCTGCCGCATTTTCTGCTTGAACTGAATGAGGAACTGAAAATGGTCCACATAAAACATATGATCTGGTTGATGCTGACTCCCCTGGCCACTGCGCTGGTTTGCTGGCTGATCTGGGAATTGCTTGTCGTGTAAATCCGGGAAAGAAAGGTCAGAGGATGCAGTCTGTAAGCACGCTTCATCGTGCCGAAATTTTGAAGCCCAAGGTCTCGGCCTTCTATGATGCGACATCTGGCACCTTTTCCTATGTCGTACAGGACCCCTCATCCAGCGCCTGTGCGATTATCGACCCACTACTGGACTTTGACCTGAACAGTGGCGAGCTTCACCATCGCAGTGCCGATGCCATCGTGCGCTATGTGGAGAGCAAAAGCCTGCAGGTGCAGTGGATTATCGAGACGCATGTGCATACCGACCATCTCAGTGCGGCCCAATATCTTAAAGACGTTCTGGGCGGCAAGACAGCAATCGCTGAGCAGGTGCGCAGGGAACAGAAGCACTACGCCAGACTCCTGAACCTGTCGCGGGAATTTAAAGCAGACGGTTCCCAATTTGACCGATTGTTTCGCAATGGTGAGCACTACCTGATTGGGAATATGCAGGCTTCAGCTCTGTATACGCCCGGGCATGGGCTCAGTTGCATGGCGCATCTGATAGGCAATGCGGTATTCGTTGGAGATACCTTGCTGATGCCGGATTTGGGCACCGGGCGGGCCGATCTTCCAGGCGCCAATAGCGCCCGCCTGTTTCACTCCGCCAAGAAAATTCTGCGCCTGCCAGCCCGGACCCGGCTATTCGTCGGTCATGATTACGGCGGCGAGGAAAGAGCCTATGTGGAATACCAGACCACCATCGGTCAGCAGCGCCGCTATAACTGTCTGGTCAGTGAGCGCAGCCGTGAATCGGAATTCTTACTGCAGCGACAGACTCTCGATAAAAACCTGCCGGCCCCTGAATTACTGTTTGCTGCAGCCCAGGTGAATATTCGCGGGGGGCATTTGCCGCCCCCGGAATCCAATGAGATCTGTTATCTGAAAATCCCCCTGCGAGCACCGGCTGTGTCCGGTGCAGGTCCTGCCAGAGGCTAGTTGCTGCGATTAGCAGAGCGGGCGCGGCGGTTGATCACTTCCAGAGTCTGCACATAGACCTCGTTGAACTCATCGTCAGTGGCAACGGCTTCATTGGCATGAAAGCGTGCTTCATCAAGACGTCCCAGCTCGATCAGGGCGCGGGCCATATTATTATGGGCCATACCGAAGCCGGGGTAGAGATTCATGGTTTCGCTGAAGACATCGCTGGCCTGGAAATACTGACCACTGTCCATCAGGTACTGGCCAAAGCCCATTAGCAGGTTGCGATCTTCGGGCCATTCTTCCAGGCCGCGCTGATAAGCCGCTTCCAGTTCAGGATCGGTAGCATCGATCTGTTGCAGTGCGCTCAATGCGGCGTGGTAGTCGGCTGCATCGGCGGTAGTGGGAAGCTGGCCCGGCGCCACGGCCATGACACTCTGCCGATTGCCGGCAACCCATCGACGTTCAAATTCACGCAGCGGCAGTTCAACGTTTTCGCCACTGGCAGTGTTCACAATCATCAGCTCGCGGTCGAAGTCATAGCCTTTCACTAGCACATAGGACCATTGGGTGCCGATGCCGCCACTGCCCTGCAGGGCCAGCACCGGATTGCCCGAGGCGATCTCCACCACGACGTCAATCAGGCGTGGTGCCAGTGGGTAGGGAATCAGGCCAAAAGAGCGGATGGTGGTGCGTACATCAGTCTGGAACGTGGTTGGGCTCTGCTGTTCATAAAGCATTGGCGCTATTTCGCTGGGCAGGGCTGTCGACAATCCGGTGGCGGCTAACAGCGAGGTCAGCGGGCCAGCCCCGGACTCGGTTTCTGTGGCGGCGAAATAGGGCAGGTCTGACAGGGTATAACTCTGTGGCAGGAAATCCGGGCGGTTCTCGATGACTGAAGGGTATTGAAAATCGGTGGCGCAACCGCTCAGCGCCATGGCCACGGTGAATGCACTCACCAGTGTTTTCCACTTTCCGCCCTGGCGGCTAACTGTGCTGATTCCTGCTTTTATATTCATAGCCTCAAACTTCTCAGGGCAGTCTCTGTTTTCGCCCGATGTAAACTGGATGACACCTGGCAGACTATAACATGAAGGCATAATTGCGGATAATCGGTTCCGTTGCCAGGAATGCTCCCCGATTCGATGACGAAAAAAGACAATCTGCCCGGTGGCGGTCAACTTGCCACCATTCTAGCCAGCCTGCTACTGGTATTGCTGGGTCTGTTCACTCCCATGGCAACCCTGGACCAGATCTTCCTGCCGCCAGATACCTATTCTCTGGCGGGCGGCGTGTTCGATCTGTTTGCCGAAGGGGAGTTATTGCTGGGAAGCATTATTTTCCTGTTTTCCATGGTTTTTCCCATCGGCAAGGTGCTGGTCTTACTCTGGGCCTACGGTCAGCGTCGGCAGGGCAAGTCTCCCCCGGTGAGATTGGCCCTGCTGGAATTCCTCGGCAAGTGGTCGATGCTGGATGTGTTCGTGCTGGCCATTACCTTCGGTGCCGCCAATCTGGGTGTGCTGTCAGAAGTGGATATTCACTGGGGTATCTACTGCTATGGGGCCGGAGTCATCCTGTCAATCATTGCCACCCTGCAGCTGTCCTGGTCCTTTAATGGCTGTTCTGACGATTCTTCAGCCATCCATGGCAGCAGGGTGCTGCATGGGCTGACGCTGCTGAGTTTTCTGGCTGGCATTGTGCTGCCCCTGGCAGAAATCGAGAAGTGGCTTTTCTGGGAGCAGCAATATTCAGTCATCACGGCCTTGCCCGGCTTGCTGGCAGAGCGCGAGTTTCTGATGCCGCTGATCCTGTTCTGTTTTGTGCTGGCATTACCAGCCATGCATTTTCTGTTATCCGGCCTGGTACGCTGGCGCAAGAATCCCTCGGCGACATTGCGAAGCCGGGCAAGATTCGTTGAGAAATGGGCGATGTTCGATGTTTATGCCCTGGCCGTGCTGCTGGTGTTTATCAAGATGAGTGACTCGGCAGAGGTACAACTGCTGCCAGGTTTCTGGGCCTTGTTGGCGGCGGCCGTCCTGAATCTCGGCGATCGCTTATGGGCCACCCGGACAGCCAACTGAGTCGGCCTCTCATTGATGCAATACCCGGTTCATGGTGAACAGGCAGAAGATCGCAGTGATCAGTGGCAGTAAACCCAGGGCCAGTTGCAAGGCTGTTTGCAATGCATTGGAAAAACCTGCCTCGAGCAGCCAATTCAGATCAAAACTGAACAGGGACAGCGCCAGCACCGGTGTTGCCAACAGCGCAAGACTGATCTTTTGCACCGGCTCAAGCACCTGGTCCCTGTCCAATTGGCGCCAGGCATAGACCGCTACGCCGGCCAGAGCGATGAGCAATAGCCACAGGTGGATTTGCCACACGGCCACCGCAGTGAGCCCTGCCAGTGTATGCCAGTTCAGAAACAGCAGTGCAATCAGCAGCAGCAAAATATAAAAGAGAAGCGCCAATACAATCAGGGAGCAGCGCCTGGGTTGCAGTTTTGTCCAGCTGCCGAACGTGGCCATCAGTACTGCAAACATCAACAGATACACGGGTGCCAACAGCAACGGGGGTAGCCAGTGCCTGAGGTCTTGCTGCATCCAGCTGGATACCTGGCTCATGAACTGCTCACTCAACTCGGTGAAGTTGCTGATGAATAGTGGGCCAAGCAGATTCAGAAACAACAGCATGCTCAGGGCGGCGCTTAACAGCCCCACTACCAGAATCAGAAAATTAATTCCGCACAGCGTGGCCGTGGACAAGGGACGAATGCGCTCAAACAATCCGAACTGCAGTGTGTGATTGATGGTTCGCATGCCGTAAAAAGACATGGCAGGAGCGATGGCAAGCATCGTCAAGGCCAGTCCGGACGAGCCCAGCAAAGGTTCAAGCGGAATGGCTTCTTCGCTGGAATTAAAGAAACTTACCGAGCCGAGCAGCAGGCAGGGAAACAGGGCGGCTATCAGGCCAAATAATGCGTAGTTGCTGAGGCCACGGAAACGCTGCAAGCGCCAGAGTTCGGCGCGCCAGGGGCTCGCTGTAGGGCAGGGCCCTTTCATAAAGGGCAGACTGGCCAGGCCGACCAGACCGCTATTGGCATCAAACAGCCGCCATTGACTCAAGCCCAGCAAATTCTCGCCATGGCGTTGTTTGCTGACCCCAAGCAGTGTCAGAGTAAGACAAGCAGCGATGATCAGGCAGTAGTGCAACACGCTGGCAGGGCTGAACTGCTGCACCGACACGGCGCCGGTGTCAGATTCGCTGCTCTGGATAAAATCCGGAAACAGCCAACCCAGCATAAAACTGCCAACAAAGGCCAGCCAGGAAACAATGCCGTCCCAGGCGTCACTGCTCCACCAGGTGGCGGCGGTTAACAGCAGGACAAACTCAATCATCAAAAGGCTGAAAACCAGTGAAGGACCGTTAAAACCGAACAGCCAGCGCAGCAGCAGTGCTGGTAACAGGTAGGCCGCCAGAAACAGGGCGGTCAGCCAGGCAAGAGGAATCAGCACCAATTGGGCAACAGAGACCGGTAGCCGCAGTTCGTAGTCATATTGATAACCAGTGGTATTCCAGGTATTGGGGCGCTGCACTGTCAGGCGCAGGGTTGATGCCCAGAGAAACACCAGATAGCCAAGCAGGCTGGCTGAAATGACGCCGTTCAGGGATTCGCTGTCTTCTGGCTGAAGCAGCAGCAGAAAAGGAATCAGCAGCAGGTAGAGCCCGGCCTGGCATAGCAAGGCTGGTTTCCAGGAAAGTCGCCAGCAACGCCAGAGCATGGCTTGGGCTGGTGATTTGAGTGTCATGCGGCCAGTTCCTCGCGATTGCCATGGCCTGCATAGGCCAGAAATATTTCTTCCAGGCTGGCGCGTCGGGTTTGCAATACCTGGCCATCGATAGCCTCGATATCAGCAGCAAACTGTGCATCGCTTTGCTTGTGCAGGGCTCGCCATGAGCGGTTTTCACCTTCAAGCAGCACCACTGGCAGAGCCGGTGGTTTTTGCAGGGCAGTTGTGAATTTGAATTCGCAAAGCCGGTGGGCATCGCAAAGCGCTTCCAGGTCTCCATCCAGCAGGATCTGACCTTTCTGAATCATGGTGACGTGGTCAGACATACGCTCCACTTCGTCAAGCAAATGCGAAGAGAAAAGTACCGTACTGCCCTGATCGGAAATGGTTCGAACGACTGCATTGAGAATGTCATTGCGTACCACCACGTCGAGACCACTGGACGGTTCGTCGAGCACTAGCAATTGCGGGCGGTGGGCGACTGCAGCTACGAGTCCGGTCTGGGCGCGCATGCCCCGGGACAGCTGGCCGATTTTTTGTGCAGGATCCAACTCGAAGCGGTTAAGAAGTTCATCGCAGAAACCCTGATCCCAGTTGGCATGGAATGCGCTGGTATAGCGCATCAATTCCTGAATGCTCATCCAGTCGGGCAAATCGCGGTTTTCGGAGAGATAGCCGACGCCTTTCAGAACCTCTCGGGTCTGCTTCACCGGATCAAGGCCGAATACCGAAACCTGGCCTTGCTGGGCTCGCAACAAGCCCAGAATATGTTTGATGAAAGTCGTCTTGCCGGCGCCATTGGCACCCACCAGGCCGTAGACCTTGCCACGGCCGGCTTCGAAGTCAATGCCATCCAGTGCCAGTGTCTTACCGTAGCGCCGGCTGAGATTGTGTATCCGAATTATGGGTTCCATAACGACTCCCTGGCTATTCGATCGGGTTTGCACTGAACTTCAGTCAGGCAATTCAGTTGTTGCTGTCATCGCCGTTTTTTTTCCTGGCGCTGCGGGACGCAGCGATTACAAAAATTGCTATAGCAATTGCGATTACTCCACCTGCTACTGATACATCCATGGGATTGTCCTCTGTTGTCGAAATGTTTCTCTTGTTGGCCCGTACCGGGTTTTTCGTAATTTCCTAACTGCGATTCATTTTTTCCAGGCGCGTGGTGATCAATTCCAGTAACTCTTCTTCCTTGATGCCCAACTGATGCGCTTCAGACAGCAGGGCATCGATGCGGTTTTCAATAATTCTGCTGCGCTCCCTGCTGGCAAGGGTATTTTTGTTTTCTGCAACATAGGTGCCGGCCCCACGGCGTTTGTAGATCACGCCGGCGGTTTCCAGTTCCTTGTAGGCCTTCACTACCGTGTTGGGTGTGACATTCAGTTTCAGTGCCAGGCTGCGAACCGCTGCGATCTCGTCACCCGGCATGAGTTGCCCGGAGGCCACCAGGTAGCGAATCTGGTTGGCAATCTGGCGGTAGATCGGTACGCCATCCTGTAGATCGATACTGATATTCATTGCTGGGTTTTTGTTAACCGTATCACTGTATCAGTATTGTGATACAATCTTTGAGAAAGTCAACAGTGCACTTCAGCAGCCCAGCAGTTATGGTATAGGTACCGGTTTTCCTGCTTCAGGGGTGTGAAGATGAACACTGCTTGCAACTACAAGCTATTGCTTTTATTGATGTTATTACCTGCAACCGCGGCCTTGTCACAAACCGAGGAAGCCGCCATTGGGCAGGTGCTGGACAGTTTCCATGAGGCGGCGGCAGAGGGTGACTGGGCGCGTTATTTTGCACTGATGGCAGATCAGGGCGTGTTTCTGGGCACCGATGTTGGTGAGCGGTGGCCGAAGGCTGAGTTTCAGGCCTACGCGGCGGGCCGTAGTGGCTGGACCTATTATCCCCGGCAGCGCAACATTGATCTGACTCCCGATGGCAACAGTGCCTGGTTTGATGAAGTGCTGGACAGTGTAAGTTACGGCACCAGTCGTGGTACCGGTGTGCTGGTGAAGACCGCTGCGGGCTGGAAAATTGCCCAGTATCACCTGACCTTTCCGATTCCCAATGCCCTGTCGCGGGAAGTGACCGACCGCATCAAGGCCTGGGAAGCCGGGGCAAACTAGCAAGTGGAGTTCTCAGTGGGGAAATCGTATGAAAACAGCCTTGTATTCTCATGCACGTCACTGGCCGCTGGCCCTGTTTGTCATGGCGATGCCATGGCTTATCACCCCGGCTGCCGCTGCCCAGGCTGATCCGGATGATGTTGCCAGTATCGAGTCTATTATCCACGCGGTCTATGATGTCATCTCCGGCGATGCCGGAGTGGCCAGGGACTGGCAGCGCTGGTATTCACTGTTTGCAGCAGAGGCCAGTCTCAGCGCCGTAATCGACAGCGATGGCGGTTTTCAGCGCGTCACCATGACCCCTGCAAGCTATGCGGCGAACAGTGGCCCGATCCTGGAGCGGGATGGCTTTCATGAAACTGAAATTCATCACATCAGTGAGCGCTTCGGACAGATTGCCCATGTCTTCAGTACCTATGAATCCCGGCGCAGTGCCGATGACAGCGAGCCTTTTGCGCGGGGAATCAATTCCTTTCAGCTAATGAATGATGGATCTCGCTGGTGGGTGGTTTCAATCTACTGGCAGGCAGAATCAGAAGACAATCCAGTGCCTGCGCGCTACGGAGGCTAGACAGGCGCGCTGCAAGCCGGGCGGCTGCTTTGAGCCGACGGGTGGTCTGGACCTTGGCAGGCCTGCCTCCTACACTTGGCGTCCTCTTTAAAACAGGACTGAACCATGGGAACAAAGAATTCACTGCTGCTTGCCGTCAGTCTGCTGGGCGGTTTGCTGACAACGCCAGCCCTGGCCCAGGACGCTGCCAATGCTTCCTACCAGCCCCCCAGAACAAGCTGGGGCGTGCCGGACCTGCAGGGCGTGTGGAATATTGCCACGGTCACCATGCTGGAGCGCGATGAGCGATTCAACGGCAAACTGGTGATTACGCCCGCGGAAGCGGCCGAATTTGGCCGCACCGGTGACTCCTATCTGGAGGAACTCACTTCCGAAGGCGAGGGCGGCGAGGAAGATGTGGGGGGCTATAACACCTTCTGGATGGATCCCGGCGAACGGATGGCTGAAATCAATGGTGAGATCCGTACTTCCATCATTGTCGACCCGGAAAACGGTCGCCTGCCCTGGAGCCAGGAAGGGCAGAGGGCCATATTCGCCAGCCGCCAGCATCCACTGGGTCCCTTCGGTGGTCCTGAAGCCCGTCCACTGGGAGAGCGTTGCATGGTGGGCTTCGGTTCATCCGGTGGCCCACCGATGTTGCCGGTACTTTATAACAATCACAGTCAGATCGTGCAGACTCCCGATTACGTCATGATCCTGGCGGAAATGAACCATGACGCCCGAATTATCCGCCTGCGCGATGATGAGCACATGACGCACAATAATAAATGGATGGGAGATTCCATCGGCTGGTATGAAGGCGATACCCTGGTGGTTAAAACAACAAATTTCCATCCCCAGCAGGGCTTCCGCGCTTCACTGCGGCATTATCTCTATATCTCCTCCGATGCGGTGGTAACCGAGCGTTTCACCCGCGAGTCTGATGACAAGATTGTTTATCAGTTTACGGTGGATGATCCGGCGGTCTATACCCAGCCCTGGCGTGGTGAACTGCCGATGAATGCGGTTGACGACAAGATTTACGAGTACGCCTGCCATGAAGGCAATTATGCGCTGCCGGGTATTCTCGCCGGCGCCAGAAAAGATGAAGTAGAAGGGCCGACTGAACCCCAATAGGCAGTGAATCCAGTGTGGCAGCGATTCTGGTGAGCCCCTTTCGGGGGACTCAGTCTGCGCTGCCAGACTGTTCCTGCCTGGCAGCCCGATTGCGCAACAAATCGCCGTAATTGGCTTCCTTGCAATCCGGGCAGAGCCCGTGACTGACCTGTAAACCCTCATCCCGGGTTTCCAGATAATCTTCCACCGCCAGCCAATTACCGTCTTCATCCCGTGTTTTTTTGCAGCCCGAACACATGGGCAGGATGGACTCCAGTGCCTCCACCCGGCTCTCCAACTGAAAAATCTTCACGATGGTGCCGATCCGTCTCTGTACCAGGATGAGGGCGAATGCACAGGCAATGATGGCAATCAAAAGCACTGGCAAAGTTTCTGCGGCCCCGTAGCGGGGCAATGAAGAGATTGTGAAAACAATCAGCGAGATGAACTGGGCAATCAGTAGCGGCGCAATTGACAGGCTAACCAGTCCTGCGGCAAACAGCGAGGCAGCCAGATAGAGGGGGCCGCTTGGTGAGCCCTGCAGGATTGAAACCGCCGGGTTCACCAGAAACCCCGACAGGCAGAGCAGGGCCAGCACATGACTCCATCGTGGTGATACTTTCCCCAACTGCCGCGCTAGCCCGGTTGCGACAATAATTGCGAACCAGATGACATAGTAGGCAATGACCCAGGGGGCCATTGCGCTTTCCCGGGTAAAGATATCCCGGAGCAGGGTCAGCACCAATACCGCTGCCAGGCTACTGTAGATAATAGGCAGGAAATCGTACTGGGCCCGATCGACAATCGGTTGCAGAGTTTTGGGGTCCATCACTGCATGTTATACCTGACCGGGTCAGCTACCAATAGCAGTGTCTGAAGTTTTCGTGGGAAATTATACGAGCACGACTCTTTACCGGTTTGAACTGAAGCCAGCAGAACAGTCACCCGGACCCTGCGAGGATGCAGGGTCCGGGTGGTGAACCAGTGAGTGATGGCAGGACTTACAGGAAATCGGCCAGCAGATAGACTGCCAGCAGCACTGCAACCCACAGCACCATACTGCCGGTCGGCCAGGTGCGTGCCAGGGTACCTTCCGGACCGTGGGTGCGATTGAGACCGGTCATCAGGCCAGTGGACCAATGGCGCAGCCAGTTGCCGATGACATCACCGATTCGGCTGAGCAGTCGCTTGATAGCCTGGTAAATACGCGGGAACAGGCGGCGGTAGAACCATTCGGCATCCAGGTTTGTGGATGGCACCTCGGCCGGATAACGACCACTGCGATGCAGGAACACCACGCCGAGGGTAGCAAACGCCAGTAACTGCAATTGCGTCAGTACGTGGGTCATGTCATAGGGCGAGTAGGGCGCATCGTAGGGCAGAATGTTGTAGAGAATTGACGGAAAGACGCCAATTGCCACACACAGTACCGCGGCGATGCTCATGGCCAGCAACATATTGGTGGGCGCTTCACGGGCCGGAATATTCTGGTCATGGGCAAAGAAGGCGAAATAGGGAATCTTGATACCGGCATGTTCCAGCACACCGGCCGAGGCGAACAGCATGAACATCCAGATGATGCTGTGGCCTTCTTCAATCAGCGCCGACATGACCATGGACTTGCTGATGAAGCCGGCCACCAGAGGAAAGGCCGAAATGGTCAGGGCACCGACGATACACAAGGAAGCGGTAATCGGCATCTTCTTGTACAGGCCACCCAGTTCGGACGCCTTGGTTCGACCGGTGACATACAGCACCGCGCCCATGGACATGAACAGCAGGCCCTTGAACAGCACATCATTGAAAGCGTGACCAGTGGCGCCGTTGAGCGCCAGGGCGGTGCCGACACCGATACCACAGACCATGAAACCCAGCTGGTTGATCATGGAATAGGCCAGTACACGGCGCAGGTCATTCTCAATCACGGCAAAGAAAATCGGGTAGCAGGCCATAAAGGCACCGATATAGATCAGCAGCTCAGTGCCGGGAAAGCCGCGTGCCATGGCATACACTGCTGCCTTGGTAGTGAAGCAGCAAAGAAATACCGTACCGGTTGCCGTGGAAGCCGGATAACCGTCAGTAATCCAGTTGTGCAGGAAGGGGAAACCACACTTGATGCCGAAGGCAAAGAAAATCAGCCAGGCTCCGGCTGCATCCAGGCCAATCTCATTGAAGATCAGGCTGCCGGTATCGAGCCAGTACCACAGGGCGCCAGCCATCAGCAGTACACCGGACAACACCTGAAATACCAGATAGCGGATACCGGTGGCCACCGAGGTTTCATCCCGGGAGGCCCAGACCAGAAAGGCGGAACTGAGGCCGAGAATCTCCCAGAAGATAAACAGGGTAAACAGATCACCGGCGAACACCGCACCCACAGCGCTGCCGGCATAGAGCAGGCCGGAAACATGCTGCAGGGTGTCTTTCAGGTGAATGGAATAGAGAACGGCGATAAAGGCGCCGATATGAAAAATATAGCCAAAGATCAGGCTCAGATCATCCACCCGATAAGGCATCAGGGTCAGCTCCATGAGCTGATATTCCACTACTGTGCCGGTTTCCACACCCAACAGATGCAGACCGCCCACCACCGGTGCCAGCAACATGATTACCGAGCGTACTGTGCCCTTGGTAAAGGCTGCCAGAATGGCGGCAACAAGAAAGGGCAGAAAAGGATGAAAATCAGGCATCATCTTTCTCCCCGTGCTGATCCTGTTGGTAATAGCCTTCGTTGCGGCCTACATACAGGCGCAGGGTCTTGGCCAATGCGACCACACCCACCAGAGCGCCGAAGCCATAAAAGGCGTAAAAAGCGGGCAGTTCTTCAACCGGCAGATAGGTATGGCGGTGAACGATCAGGTCCACGATCACCAACAAGCCGCAGATGATGAACAGGCCATAGCGGATGCGCTGATGCACCACCGGGTTTTCGGCCCAGCCTGGTTTGTTGTCACCGGATGTCTGCATAGAAACCTCTCGTTAGCGTACTGCCATTGACGCCAGTTCGTACCAGAATTGCGGGAAGAAGAACAACACAACACACATCAGGGAAGTGATGATAATGGCGATACGACAGAACAGCGGGGCCTCTTTGATGCCAGCCTCAGCGTCCGCGTCATCGCCCTTGGCAAAGAAAGCCCGCAACGGAATTGGTAACAGATAAACAATATTGAACAGTGAACTGAGCAACAGTGTGCCCAACAGAATCAGCTGGTCAGTTTCAAGTGTGGCCTGGGCAAGGTACCACTTGCTCCACATGCCACCCAGTGGTGGCAGGCCAATAATACTGAGTACGCCCAGAGTAAAGGCTGCAAAGGTGATGGGCATGCGTCGGCCCAGACCATCGAGCTGGCTGATTTCCGACTTGTGTGCCGCCACCAGAATGGCTCCGGCACCGAAGAACAGGGTGATCTTGCCGAAGGCGTGCATAACGATATGCATGGCGCCGCCCAGTACCCCGGTTACACCCAACAGGGCGCCGAGGGTGATATAGCCAAGCTGGCTGATGGTGGAATAAGCCAGTCGTGCCTTGAGATTGTCCTTGGTCATGGCGACCAGTGAGGCCAGCAGGATGGATGCAGCTACCAGATAGCTCAGCCACTCGGTAACCGGCAGTTCCAGGATCAAATCCGGGCTGAAAATATACAGGGAAACCTTGAGCAGGGTGAACACACCGGCCTTGACCACGGCCACCGCGTGCAGCAGGGCGCTAACAGGTGTGGGTGCCACCATGGCATTGGGCAGCCAGCGGTGAAAAGGCATCAAGGCGGCCTTGCCGACGCCGAAGAAGAACAGTACCAGCAGGATACTGAGCAGCATTGGAGATGCCGTGCCTTCCAGGATGCCACCGACGGCGAAATCCAGAGTGCCGGCCAGATACCAGGTCCAGATCAATGCCAGCAGCAGGAAGGCGATGGAGGTGCCAATGAGAATGCCCAGATAAACCCGGCCCGCCTTGCGGGCTGCTTCGGTGCCGGCATGGGTCACCAGGGAGAAGGTAGACAGGGTAAGCAGTTCGTAAAAGACGAACAGGGTAAACAGGTTGCCAGAGAAGGCCACACCCTGGGTGACCGCAATGGCCAGGGCGAAGAACATATAAAAGCGGGTCTGGTTTTCTTCGTGATGACCGCGCATATAGCCGATGGCGTACAGGGAGGTCACCGGCCACAGGAAACCGGCGATCAGGGCGAAGATCATGCCCAGCGGTTCCAGGGTGAAGGTCAGCGTTATTCCCGGAAAGGGTTCGGCAAAGGTCATGGTGGGGCGGCCACCTGCCATGACTTCCAAAGCCAGAGGAATCAGCAACAGTAATAACAGCACCGAAGTAACGACGGTAACTGTTTCCCGCAGATTGGGATTATTACCGGTGAGTCTGATCAGGAAGGCTGCCACTACCGGCAGAACGATGATCAATGGCATCAACATTTCTACAGACATGGCATCAACCTCCCATTCCCAGCAGGCTTGCAGCCGCCTGTTGGGCGACTCCCACGGTCAGGCTGGTATCAATGCCAAAGTAGATATTGGCGACAATCAGAATCCAGGTCGGAATCAGCAGAGCCAGCGGCGCTTCCTTGATGCTGGCGGCTTCACCTTCAGGTTGCTGGAAGTAAGCAGCTTCCACCAGCTTCCAGACATAAATCACTGCCAGCAGAGAGCCTGCCAGAACCAGTGCCGCTACCGGCCACATACCCTGTTCCAGGGCCGCCAGTACCAGATACCACTTGCTGACGAAACCAACCGTCAGGGGCACCCCGATCAGGCTCAGACCGCCCAGCACGATAGCCATCATGGTCCAGGGCATGGTTGAACCGAGGCCGCGGAAATTGGCGACGCTGGTGCCACCGGCGCGATAGAACAGGGCGCCCAGAGCAAGGAACAGGCCGCCTTTCATCATGGCGTGGTTGAACAGGTGCAAAATGGCAGCAGTCAGGCCGGTCTGGGTTGCAAAGCTGATGCCCAGCATCATGTAACCGATCTGGGCCACACTGGAGTAGGCAAACAGCCGCTTGACGTTGTCCTGGTAAATAGCAACCGCCGAGCCAACAAAGATGGCCAGCAATGACAGAATCAGCAGGGTGATGCCCAGGGGCATCACTTCAAAGGAGTAGTGGGCACCGAAAATAGTGAAGAAAAAGCGCAGCATCACATAGACGCCAACCTTGGTCGCCGTGGCTGCCAGAAATGCACTGGCCATGGATGGCGCGTAGGTATAGGCATTGGGCAGCCACAGGTGCAGCGGGAACAGGGCCAGTTTCAGGGAGGTGCCCACCGCCACAAAGGCGAATGCAGCCTGCACGGTTCTGGATTCCTGCAACTCCGGCAGACGTGAGGCCAGATCCTGGATGTTCAGCGAACCGGTAGACATATACAGCATGCCGATGCCGATCAGAATAAAGGTGGCGCCGATGGTACCCATGATCAGGTATTGCAGTGCCGCAGTGAGGGCGCGGCGATCCTTGCCGAGGCTGATCAGGATGTAGGTGGAAAGCGACGAAATTTCCAGGAACACAAAAATATTAAAGGCATCACCAGTAATGGTCATACCGAGAAGTCCGGTCAGGCAAAGCAGATAGGCGGTGTAGAACAGTGACTGCTTGTCTTCGGCGATTTCCTTGGCAACACTGCTGCGGGCAGCGGCCATAACCACCGTGCCGATGGCAGACACGATCAGCAGTACAAAGGCATTGATGCTGTCAACGTAGTACTCAATGCCCCAGGGCGGCTCCCAGCCTCCCATCTCGTAGGAAATCGGACCGTCGACCAGTACGCTTTGCAACAGGTTATAGCTGATGACCAGTGTGAGCACACTCACAACCATGGCCAGTAGATGGGAGAAACTGCCACGCCTCAGCATCAGCGCCAGTGGCGCCGCCAACAAGGGAATAACAACCTGAAGGGCGGGTAAATTATTCGCGATCACAGAGAATCATCCTGATTGTGTATTTCGTCTTCCTCAACGGTGCCATATTCCTCCTTGATGCGAACGATCAAGGCCAGCGCCAGCGCCGTGGTTGCTACGCCCACAACAATCGCTGTGAGAATCAATACATGGGGCAGGGGGTTCGAATAGGCGGTCACGGAATCGTCGAGGATTGGCGCCGCACCACCGGATACCTTGCCCATGGTGATATAAAGAATGAATACCGAAGTCTGGAAAATATTCAGACCTACCACCTTCTTGATGAGGTTGCTGTGGGCGATTACCACATAGAAACCCACCATCATCAGGAAGATAACAATCCAGTAGTTATACAGGCCCAGGGTGGAATTCATCGTTCTTCATCCTTCGGCAGGCTGCTGCGGCCGGTGAAATTGAAAAAGATGGAAATCATCACGGCCGTCACCGTCACGCCCACGCCGAACTCTACCGCCAGAATGCCGTAATGCTGACCATGGTGCGGGTCATGGGCGAGAAAATCATAATCGAGGAAATTGCCGCCCAGCAGCAGGGCCAATACGCCGGTGCCGCCAAAGATCAACACGCCAGCACCCATGGCATAACGCAGGAACAGCGGGGTAACAACCTGTTCGCCCTTGTTGAGACCGTAAATAATGGTATAGAGGATGATGGCCGCGCCAAAAATAACACCGGCCTGGAATCCGCCGCCTGGCCCGTAGTCGCCGTGGAACTGGATATACAGGGCATAGAGCAGAATCAGGGGCACCAGGGCCTTGGTAATCACCCGCAGCACCAGATGATGCTCCATCACCGGGGGCCGCAGTGTATGGCGCTTGTCACTGGACACTCCCAACAGGGTCAGGACGCCCAGACCAGCAGTAAAAATCACCACCACTTCGCCGAAGGTATCAAAGCCCCGATAGCTGGCCAGTACGGAAGTAACGATATTGGGCAGGCCAATTTCGTCATAGGACTGTTCGATATAACGTGGCGCCACGTGCTGATGAACCGGTGCATCCGGGTCGCCCATATAAGGCATATCCAGAGTGCCGTAGAGCAATACCAGACCAGTAACCGTCACCACTGCCAAGGGCAGCAGGGAAGCCGGTTTCTTGCGGGCTTTTTCCTTGCGCGTGGTCATGGCCAGGGTACCCAGCATCAGCACGGTAGTGATGCCGGCACCCACTGACGCTTCAGTCAGGGCCACGTCTACGGCATCCATGGTGACGAAGAAGCCGGCAGAAAGCAGGCTGTAGATGCCGAACAGCATCACAATGGCAAACAGATCACGCATGAAGACCACTGACAACGCCGTGGCCGCGAGCATGCTGAGCAGCACGATATCGATCAGGGTGTTGATGGCGAGTCTCCTTCAGTCTTGGTATTGGCAGCGCCTGCGGACATGACGTCGGGCCCGGTAAGTGGTTTCAGGCCGCCATGCAGGGCCGCTTTGGCCAGGGCATGGGCTGCAGTGGGGCTGGTGTAGGTCAGGATCAGCAAGATCATTACCAGTTTGAAAATCATCATGGCATCACCGGTTGACTGCAGCAGCAGGCCCAGCACGATGAAACCGGCACAGAGGGTGTCGGTAACACTGGCGGCATGCAGACGGGTGAAGAAATCCGGAAAGCGAAACAGGCCAACGGCGCCGGTTATACCCAGAAAGCCGCCACCCACCAGAAAAATCCAGCTCAGAATATCCAGTATCTGGTCCATCAGGATTCCTGCTCCTGTTGTTCGCTGTATTCAAAGAAGCGTAGTACCGCGACGATGCTGATGAAGTTGATCAGGGCATAGACCAGCGCGATATCGATGTAATCGAAGCGCCCGGACACCAGTCCGAACACGGCAATCAGCAGCACGGTCTTGGTGCCGAACATATTGACGGCAAGGATGCGGTCATAGACCGTGGGGCCAAGCAGTGCGCGCAGCAGCGCCAGCACCATGACCACCAGAATTGCGGCGGATATCGCGATATACATCAGTCTTCGAGGCTCCGTACCCTGCGGTCCATATCGCCGGATTCGACGCCTTCCCGGGAGGCTCGAGTCAGGGCATGAATGGTGAACTGGTCGCCTTCAATCTCCATGGTCACAGTGCCGGGAGTCATGGTGATGGAGTTGGCATAGAGGGCCTTGTGCAGATCAGTCTGCTGCGAGGCTGTAACGGTAATCACGCTGGGTTCAATGGCCGGCTTGCGCTGCCAGATGGCGCGGATTACTTCAATATTGGATTTGACGATTTCCTTCACCAGCCACAGTACATAAACAGGCAGGCGCAGGGAGAGAATGACTGGCGGCTGGTATTCCTCACCGATTTTGGACATGCGGTGATTAAGCCAGACGACAAAAAGTACGGAGATCAGGCCCAGGCTCAGCAACAGGCCATCAAAATGTCCGGAGTTGATGATCCAGAATACAGCCAGTAAAAACGCAAGCCATACAAAATTCTTCATCGCACCCCGATCCTGTCAGTCATTCCCAGTTTGAGTTCTTGTTTGGTTGGTATCAGCTTGCCTTTTGGGTCGTAAATACTACGGGCAAGCCAACTGGCGCCTTTAGGCCTAAATGCCGACGCACTAATTTTGGGAAAGAGGATTTAAGCATTGGGGGATAAAAAGGGCAATACCGAGCCCCCGAATTCAGGCCGCAGAGCCACTGTCACATGACTCTTGCTTCTTATATACAGTCTTGGTCATTTTTTCAGCCAACGAGGGCTGGTCAGCGGGATTGTCGCTGCCAGCATCTGTTACACTGGCGCACAGGGGCAATTTTCGCGGCCCTTCCCGTTCCAGTAATGCCAAAAACAGATTGAGGTAGCTTCAGTGAGCAATATGCCAACCCCCGTGCAGGAAAATCTCGGTACCAATTTCATTATTCGACTGAAATTGTTCAACAAGATCGGGTCCCTGGCGGCGGTTACCCGTGCCATCGCCGATGCCGGCGGCGATATCGGCGCCATCGACCTGGTGCGCAGCACCCAGGAAGAGAGTGTCCGTGATATCAGTGTCAGCACCGAGAATACCGAGGTTTCCCAGGCGGTGCTGGATGCCGCCCGCCAACTGGAAGTCGCCGAATTTATTCACTATTCGGACCGTACCTTTCTCATGCATCTGGGGGGCAAGATCGAAATTGCCAACCGCACTCCTCTGAAAACCCGTGATGACCTGTCCATGGCCTATACCCCGGGAGTAGCCCGGGTCTGCATGGCGATCCATAACGACCCCGCTTCGGCCTATAACCTCACCATCAAGAAAAACATGGTGGCCGTGGTCAGTGACGGCACGGCAGTGCTGGGGCTGGGGGATATCGGCCCCGAGGCGGCCATGCCGGTGATGGAAGGTAAATGCATGCTGTTCAAACACTTCGGTGAAGTGGACGCCTTCCCCATCTGCCTGGATACCAAGGATACCGAGGAGATAATAGCCATCGTCAAGGCTCTGGCGCCCACCTTTGGTGGTATTAACCTGGAAGACATCTCTGCGCCGCGCTGTTTCGAGATCGAAAGCCGCCTCAAGGCAGAGCTGGATATCCCGGTTTTTCATGATGACCAGCACGGCACGGCAGTGGTGAGCACGGCAGCGCTGATCAATGCCCTGAAGATCGTCAACAAGAAACCGGAAGATCTGAAAGTGGTGGTGATGGGGGCTGGCGCCGCCGGCACGGCCTGTTCGAAGATGGCTATGTTGCTGGGCGTGAAGAATATTATCGGTTGCGACCGCCAGGGCGCTATCTACGCCGGGCGCGACGGTCTCAATGAAGCCAAGCAATGGTTTGCTGAAAATACCAACCAGGACAAGGAGAAGGGCAGCCTCAGTGATGTGATCAAGGGCGCTGACCTGTTTATCGGCGTCTCGGCCCCCGGGGTGCTGACGGTTGACGATATCAAGCAAATGAATCGTGACCCCATTGTTTTCGCCATGGCCAACCCGATTCCGGAAATCATGCCCGATATCGCCTTGCCCCATGTGGGTGTGATGGCCACCGGTCGCAGCGATTTCCCCAACCAGATCAATAATGTGCTCTGCTTCCCGGGTATCTTCCGTGGAGCCCTGGACTGCATGGCCAGTTCTATCACCGAGAACATGAAAATGGCGGCGGCCGAGGCTATTGCCAGTGCCATTCCTGAGACCCACCTGCTGCCGGATTACATCATCCCCAGTGTTTTTGATCCCAATGTCGTGCCGGCAGTGGCCGGAGCAGTGGCCAATGCCGCCCGCGCCGATGGTGTGGCACGCAAGGGCAGCAGCGAAGACGACGAGTAATGCGGTTGATCGGGGCGCCCTGGGCGCCCCGGGTTGCACTTCCGTGAGGCGCGATGATGCGCGCTGGTGCATTCTGTCCTGCCAATAAACCCGCTTCCTGCAGTCGCTGATCGCCTGACAATCCACCACAGTCCGAAAAAACAGGGCCCGGCCGGCTATCATTGCCAAATGCCGGAATTCTTTGCTGGCTGGAGTGTTTCTTGCAAGACAAGCCCGTTAATAATCAATTAATGACAGGGGCCTGGCATGCAATCGAGACTATCGCGCAGAAATTTCCTGATGGGGGGCGCCGCCGTGGCCGGCGCCGGTTTGATGAACCAGATTCCGGGGGCGCCGAGGCTGAGCCTGGTTCGCAAGGCGGCCGCATCCATGGGCCGGCCCGATCACATTATTCGCGCCAGTTCCAATGAAAATCCCTATGGTCCTTCGCGGGTGGCTCTGCAGGCCATTCACGGTGCCATGAAAGATGCCAACAAATACGGGGGCATAACGGATCAGATTATTGCCGAACTGGCAAAGATTGAAGAGCTGCCGGTTCAATCCATTACCCTGGGCACCGGGTCAGGTGAAATTCTTAATGTCAGCGCCCTGATCGCCAGCATCGAGCCTGGTTCCATCGTGGCGCCCTATCCAACCTTCGAAGCACTGCCGCGCTATGCAGGCAATATGGGCAGTGAAATCATCCGGGTACCGGTGGATGACAAAATGCACATCGATCTGGATGCCATGTATGCGGCTATTCGCGCGGATACCCGCATGGTTTATCTCTGCAATCCCAACAATCCCATCCCTTCCATCATCGAGAAGAACGCCATGCGTGATTTTGTGGAAGAGGTGTCGAAAGAACGTCTGGTATTCGTCGATGAGGCTTATTATGAATTCGTCGACAATCCCGATTTTGCCTCCATGATGCCTTTTGTGCGGGACGGCAATCCCAATGTCATCGTCGCCCGCACTGCCTCAAAAATTCATGGCATGGCGGCACTGCGCATCGGCTTTGCCTACGCCCATCCGGACCTGATTGCCGATATGAATACCAAGAAGACCGGCAGCCTGAATATCGTCGGCCAGCATGCCGCCCTGGCCAGTATTCGGGATATGGAGTTTCAGGATTTCTCCCGTGCGCGCAACAAGGAATCCCTGGCCCTGGTGGAGGGTATGTGTGACGAACTGGGTGTGAACTATGTGAAATCCAATGCCAACTTCAGTTTTATTGAAACCGGCATGGAGGTGGAGGCATTCAGGAGCCTGATGCTGAGCGAAGGCATCATGGTGGGCAGGGCTTTTCCGCCCTTTAGCAACTGGGCTCGGGTCAGCATGCAGACACCACAGGAAATGGCCTACTTTGTAGAGACCTATAAGCGAGTCATGGCCTGATTATTCAGGCCAGGATCACCGGTCTCACTGGTCGATCACAAATACCGCCGCTACTTCGACACAGGCATTGAGGGGCAACTCGTTCACGCCTACCGCGGTGCGCGAATGGCGGCCGGCATCGCCAAACACTTCCACCATCAGGTCGGAAGCACCGTTGACCACAGCCGGTTGCTGATTAAAGCCGGCACTGGAGGCCACAAAGCCGTCCAGACGCATGCAGCGCCGGACCCGGTTCAGGTCGCCCTCACAGGCGGCATTGAGGGCGGCGATCAGATTGATACCGCACTGTCGGGCGGCGGCGCGGCCAGCTTCAATGCTCACATCCACCGGCACCTTGCCCGGGCTCATCAGTTCGCCATCGAGAAAGGGAATCTGACCCGCCAGATAGACAAAGCCGTTTTCCCTGACCCAGGGCACGTAATTGGCTACCGGTGCCGGTACCTCAGGCAATTCAATACCCAGCTGACGCAGGCGCTGCGGCACCGCTTCGGCGGCCTGCCCAGCGCTGGGCAACAGGACAGGCAGGGCCAGGCCAGCCGCGGCCAGGCCACTGCGACCGAGAAATCGGCGGCGGCTGATGGGTGTGTTATCGGTGTCAGGTCGCTTGGGGCTTGTCGGGGCAGGGTGCTTCATAAAAAGATTACCAGTGCTGTGTCAGTAAGTGTGCAGTAAGGATGTGAGCAGATGGCTGGCAGCCTCGAGGTGTCCGCTGCATCTGAATCATTATTAAATCCTTACCTGATTTGTATGCACAAATCTTACCACCCCGGGCCAGCAGTTGTTATTGCCGCTCATTGAGAGCAATTCGACTGTTAACCAGGCGGCGGCTTTTCCTGTCTGAATTGCGACATTATTGCCATTTTTCCCGCAAGTCTGGGTACAATAGTCGCCGTTCTGGAATGGCAAGGAAGTCAGTGACAGAGACCTAACCTGGAGAAAAGAAATGAAATTGTTCAAGAGAAATGCCACTGGGCAAAAGCCCGCCACCCTGGCAGCAAGTGCCTTGTTACTGTGCATGGGGGCAGCAGTACAGGCTCAACCACCCATCATCCAGCCCGGCCCGCCTGGCCAGCCTGGCCGAATTATCAGTGCTGAAGAAGCCTCTGACCTGGCCAGCATCGAATATTCCCGGGGCGATATCATGTTCCTGCAGGGCATGATCTCTCACCACGCCCAGGCCAAGGAAATGTCGGAGCTGGCAGATGAGCGCACCAATAATGACGCGGTACTGGCGCTGGCGGACCGGATTTTCCTGTCCCAGGATGATGAGATTGCGATGATGCAGGGTTGGCTGGAAGAGCGCGGCTTCGATGTGCCCGCCGCCGATGCCCACCACGCCGAAGGCTTTATGCTGATGCCCGGCATGCTCACCGATGAAGATTTCGCCGCCCTGCGTGATGCCTCGGGCCCGGAGTTTGACCGGCTGTATCTTGAGCACATGATTGAGCACCATCTCGGTGCCCTGGAGATGGTGGAAAACCTGCTGGACCAGCGCGGTTCGGCCCAGGACCCGGTGCTGTACCAGTTCACCTCCGATGTGACTTCTGACCAGACCAGCGAGATCGAACGCATGGATCTGCTGCTGGCCAGTTTCTCCGATGATCCCCGTGTGGGTCTGGCAGCCGGTTTCCGTGATGCCGGTGAAGCCGCACTGAACATGACATTGGTGGCAACCCTGCCCAAGCCGGCTGGCTTTTTCGATCCCGATAACCCGGCCGGTTTGCCGGTAAGCCGTCTGGAAGAATTGCAGGCCGAAGAACTGGTGCCGGATCAGGACCCGGATCAGCGGCAGGGCGCCGAGACCACAAGCAATGCCGGTAACAGCCAGGCGGCTGAAACGCCGGTGGCTGAAGAAGAGGAAGACGAGAACGCCGACCCGCGTCCCTCGCTGCTCAGTTTTTCCAATACTGACCTGTTGTTTGCAGGTAATACCCTGGTAGCTGGTAACTACCATGGTTTCAACACCTATGACATCAGCAACCCGGCCTCGCCACAACTGATGGCTTCGGTGGTTTGCCCCGGTGGTCAGGGCGATGTCTCCCTGGTGGGTGATCTGTTGATCATGTCGGTGCAGGAAACCCGTGGCCGACTGGACTGTGGTCTGGACGGCGTGGCGGAGCCAGTCAGTAATGAACGTATCCGCGGCATCCGCATCTTTGATGTGAGCGACATGACCCGTCCCATGCAGGTTGGCGCGGTACAAACCTGTCGTGGTTCCCACACCCACACCGTGGTATCCAATCCCAACGACGAAGGCAATTTCTATGTCTATGTGTCCGGAACCAGTTCGGTGCGCGATGATGAAGAACTGCCCGGTTGCTCCGATGATTCACCGTTCGAGAATCCCGAGTCGGCCCTGTTCCGTATCGAAGTAATCGAGATTCCCTATGACAATCCGGGCGAGGCCCAGATCGTCAATCGTCCCTTCATCTTTGCCGATGAAGACAGTGGCGTGCTGGCGGGTCTGTGGCGCGGTGGCGACCACGGTGAAGGCACCCAGCGCACCAGCGAAACCAATCAGTGTCACGATATCACTACCTTTCCGGATATTGGCCTGGCGGCCGGTGCCTGTTCCGGTAATGGCATCCTGATGGACATCTCTGACCCGGCCAATCCCCAGCGTCTGGATCAGGTCATCGACCCCGGCTTTGCCTATTGGCACTCCGCCACGTTTAATAACAGCGGCGACAAGGTGATCTTTACCGACGAATGGGGTGGTGGTGGCCGACCTCGCTGTCGTGCCCAGGACCCGCTGACCTGGGGTGCTGATGCCTTCTACGATATTGTCGATGGCCAATTGCAGTTCCGCAGCCACTACAAGATGCCAGCCCCGCAAACCGAAACCGAAAACTGTGTGGCCCACAACGGCTCACTGATTCCGGTGCCCGGACGCGACCTGTTTGTGCAGGCCTGGTATCAGGGTGGTGTCTCGGTGGTGGACTTCACCGACTCCGCCAATCCGGTGGAAATCGCCTTCTTTGACCGCGGTCCCATCGATGAAGAAGCCCTGATCACTGCCGGTTACTGGTCCACCTACTGGTACAAGGGCCATGTCTATGGCACCGAGATTGCCCGTGGCCTGGATGTATTCACCATGGAGCCCAGCGACTATCTCAGCGCCAATGAGATCGCCGCCGCCTCCCTGCCGGAACTGGATGGCACCGTGAATGCCCAGACCCAGGAAATCATCGAATGGCCAGCGGTACCGGTAGTCGCCCGTGCCTATCTGGACCAATTGGTCCGTGAGAACGCCGTCAGCGCCGGCCGCGCCGCCAATCTCAATGAAGTACTGGATGCCGCCGATGCCGCCCTGGACAGTGGCCGCAGCGACAGCGATGCCGCCAGCCAACTACGTCGTCTGGCGGAGCAGTTTGCTGAAGACGGCGGCAACCGTCTTGGTATGAACCGCGAGCGACATCTGGCGATTGCCGATACCCTCAATGGTATTGCCGACAAGCTATGAGGTTTTGAGAAGTGAATCGAAAAAGGGCTGGTTATCCAGCCCTTTTTTATGCGATCTTTTCTTTAATTGGGGAAGCTGAGGACTGAAAATCCCCTGCTCGGCCAATTAGATTAAACAGGGGGTTTTCTGTATTTCAGTAGATGTGCCCATCGATTTCTCAACTTGATCAATTAGAGGGTCCTAAGACTCGATTTTGACTGTGCTTTTTATCTTCAGAATTCTTCGGAAGTAAATAATCCGACTCAAACAGCCAAAGGGATGCGAAGCGCGTCAGTAACGGCATGATGACATAGCTCATTAACGCCACGATTACCGCCACCGCCACGCTGACAGTTAACAGTCGGGGACCACCTAACAGCGCCGACAACGCGGGTGGGATGAAATAGACAGGAGCCAGCAGGCCAGCGAATGTCAAAAGCGCCAGTTTGTATCGTCTCGGTTGACGACAGGGTCGGACAGTTTTTTCAATGCTGCTGTGCATGCTGCTCCCTCTATTTCGAAACGCTGTTGTTTTTCATCAATCGATCGTCAAGATCAGCTGACTCAAGCGGCTGCGCTGGCGCGGACCTGGCCCACCAGGGTTGCCCAGTCCATGCCCAGGGCCGTGTAGACCTCCATGGCCTTGTCTGAAGCATTGTCGCCAAGAATCTCCACCATCAGACTGGCGGCGTCCGCAGTCACCACGCCGGCCTGGGTTAGCCGGGTAATACCGGTTTCCCGCTTGGTGGCATTGAATGTGCCGCTGGCATCCACGGCCACATAAGCCTCAAAGCCTTCTCTGACGGCACGCATGGCGGGAAAGGCCGCGCAGACTTCCAGAGACACACCCGCAAAGATCAGTTTGCTGCGCCCTGTTGCCCGAATGGCGGCTTCAACGCGCGGGTCATCCCAGGCATTGACGGTGGTGCGATCGATGAACGACTGACCTGGCAGTGCTTCCTGTAATTCCCCAAAGGCAGGGCCCCACAGTGTGTCGGCGGAGGTGGTGGTGGTCACGATAGGGATGCCCAGTGCGCGGGCGGCTTTGGCCAGACCCACGACGTTGTGCTTGAGCTCGGCAATGGAGTAATCGCGAATGCCGGTCATCAGGCCTACCTGATGATCAACCAGCACCAGGGCGGCGTTTTCAGTATTGAGTGCTTCGGGGTTGTGATAGTTCATGCTTGTATCCTCTTGTTTAATGGTTTGGTTTGAGTGCGTGGTTCAAGACTTGCTGCTGATACTGCCCAACTGGCCTGCTTCATAGGCGGCCTTGATGTCGCTGATCTCTTCTGCTGAGCCCATCACGAAAGGGCCATCCTGCACCCAGGGCTCGGCAATCCGGGCACCATCGAACAGGGCAAAATGAACCGGGTCAGTTGCAGGGTTAGTGAGTGTGATCGTGGAAACGGCAGCGGTTGTTATGGCTATAGCCTGACCGGAGTCCAGATGCTTGCGGCTGCCATCAATGGCAATGTCCAGGCTGCCCTCGACGGATTGAATCCAGAGGCCGCGATTGGCAGCGGCCGTGTGCGAAAACTGCGTGCCTGGCTGGCCTGGCTTGAACGTACCATCCAGAATGGTAATGTCGGTGGAAGGGGAGGTGGCGCCGCCAACCCCATTGGACTCGCCCATTGCCACCTTCACGCGATAGCCCGGGGCGTCAATTACCGGCATGTCTTCGGCGCGCACCAGCACTGAGTCAGGGGCATCAAAGCGCCGGGCCTGGGGCACATTGACGAATACCTGCAAGCCATGAATGCGTGCCTTGGGCCTGGGAGATTCATCATGCACCGCGCCGCTGCCGGCCTTGAGCCAGTACAGATCGCCCGGTCGCAGATCAAAATCATTGCCCAGGGAATCGCGGTTGTGAAACAGGCCCTCACTGTCTTCGAATAACAAGGATACTGCGGACATCCCTGCATGGGGGTGGGCCCCGAAGGTGGGCTCTGTCATCACGTAGTGATCGACCATCACCAGCGGATCCATCCGCTCGCCGATAGCCCGGGCGCGAAAGCTCTTGGCCACAAAGCCCTTGCCGACGGTGAGTTGTTCGCCATTCAGCGCGCCAGAGTCTGCTGTGGCTTGCTGCCCTGCCGGGCCCTGTAAAAAATCTGCTGTGGAGTTGATTGCATTCATTGCTCTTACCCTGTTGCTGTTCAATTGAGTTTGAGTAGCAATATATACGAGACAATGAGCGCGAGAAGTGGCAAAATTCGAATTGATAATCCTGTATATAGAACAATAGACCCAATCCCATGCCTTCTCTGGACCTGAATGACTATTACTATTTCGTGCATGTGGTGGAGAAAGGCGGCTTCACCCGCGCGGCAGAGGCGCTCGGGATTCCCAAATCAAGACTGAGCCGCCATATCGCCCAGTTGGAGGATCGTCTCGATGCGGTGCTGATTCAGCGCAGCACCCGCCAGCTGAAGATCACCGAACTGGGCGAGCTGTTCTACCAGCACGCACGCTCTGCAATCGATCAGGTGGAGCTGGCGGAAACCGAGCTGAAGCGCAAGCAAAACACCCTGTCCGGCAAGGTGGTGCTCAGTTGTTCCGTGGCGGTGGCGCAGTTTGCCCTGAAAGAACTGCTGAGCCGTTTTCTTGCCGACAATCCCCAGGTCACAGTGCTGCAGCAGGTGACAAACCAGAACATCGATCTGCTGGCCGCGGGTGTCGATATGTCCATCCGCGGGCATACCGATCCACTGCCCGATTCAGGGTTGATACAGAGACGACTGGCTGTTGTGGAGTGGCAGTTGTTCACCTCCCCCGACTACCTGGCCGATGTGGGCGCGATTGTGGCGCCAGCAGATTTGCAGGGACATCAGACACTGGCCCTTGGCTGGCAAGCGCCCGGGGATATTTGGAAGCTGGAGCACGAATCCGGTGACAGGGAAACTGTCGAGATCACGCCGCGACTGAAGAGTGAAGATATGACCACTCTGAAACAGGCTGCCAGTGAGGGACTGGGCATTGTGGCTCTGCCTGCCTATACCTGCCGGGCCGAATTGGTATCGGGGCAACTGGTCAGATTATTGCCCCAGTGGCATGCGGGGCAGGCGAATCTCAGTCTGGTGATGTCGCGCAGAAGTGGCTTTCCGGCACCGGTGGCGGCGCTGCAGGAGTTTCTGCAGGCCGAGTTTGCCGGCTTTGTGGCCATGTCTTGATGAGGCTGTCAGATCCTCAATCCTTCGCTGGCATCTGCTTATTCGTTTAGCAGTGCTAATTAGGCGAAGGCTGGGAACCAATGCTGATATGGGGGTTTTCGGACCGTTCCCGGGTCCAGTTCCGGTCGGGCCGGTCCAGTCCGCCGCGGGCAGGGCCACCGACATTGTAGATGCCCCCGCGGAGCACGTAGTACAAATAATCTCTTTCATCGCTGAAGTTGCTGGTTTTATCTGTGTAATTCTGAACCGCCAGTTCAATTTCCTGCCAGCGATCTTCCACTTCCGGATGGGCGAGGATGTCGCCGATGACGACTTTCAGCAATTCCAGATTGTCGATGATGTAGGCGGCATCCGGATGCCGTTCAAAGAAAGTGGGGGCGATGACCGGGCTGGTGGGGATGTCGCTGGGCAGGGAAACCAGGCTGCCATGCAGGCGTTTGATCTTTTCGTTGTAGAGCTCCAGCAGGTAGGCGATGTCCTGATCCCGGGATTCCCGATCCGGCGCTGACACCACCAGTTCCAGCATGCCAAGCTTCAACCACTGGGATGCCCAGGTCAGGCCGCTGAGTTGCGGAAAGCCGGCCTTGTAGGCGTAGGCCCAGGAATGCTCGGATAACAATTCATCGGATTTGGGCTTCGGGGCAATGGCATGCAGGTCATCCTGTAAATAGCTCTCCACCAGCAGAGCCACTGCCGCCTGTTTGTCTTCAAACACGGGATTGACGTAGATCTCGATGAGTTGCTCGATAAACTGTCGGCCTTTTTGCAGGGTTTCTACCGCCAGGGGTGGCAGGTTGCCCACATCCGCCAGGGCGGTGCTGACCCGTTCGGCGTCGTGATCTTCCCTGATGACTCCCAGCAAGCCGGGGACTGCCCGGCTTTCAAACACCCGATGGGGCCCCAGCATGGCCGAATGGTCACCGGCCGAGTGGTAGTGTGAGGTTTTCGATTCTTCGAGTTCGGCAAGAGTGTCCAGCAAGACCCGCTGGCCGATGGCAGCGGTGCTGGAGGCATTGGTAATGCTGATCTCTTCATAGGCCCGGGCCTGGACGATGTCGTGGGCCAGCAGCAGTTGCGCCAGTTCCGGGTATTCCCGCGCCAGCACTGTGTCATTGTTCGCCATTGCAAACATGGAATAAAACAGGGCGAGGAGCAAAATTGACAGTCTGCCGCCTGTCTTTGCCAGGCTGTGTGATTGGCTTGCTTGGGGAGAATTCATGAGATCACTCTATAAGAATCAATATGCTTGGGAAATGCGTCATTTTGTCGCAGAAATGTCCTTTGGCCCTGACTTTGCCCAGGTTGAGGCTTATGGGAAAACTATCGCAGGATCAGGGGGTTGCGTGGCCGCATCAAAACAGCGTCAATAGTTATTCTACTGCGATTATGGACCCAGGAGAATCGCTAAGAGACTTTGCCTTGATTGGCATCAGCTTCGGGCGGGATATTAGCGGAGCCAGGCACTGTGACGCGCAGTTCCTGTCATAAAAAAGGGCTGCATGACGCAGCCCTTTCCAGATCACAATTTGCTGCCTGGCAGACTTGCTAGTCAGGCAATGGGCCGGCTTCTTCATACTCCATGGTATTGGCAAAACGGCGACTGCCCATGGTGCTACGATTACCCCGGCTCAGTGATTTAAGGCCATTGGCGCCTTTGACCATCTCGAAATAGTCATAGAGCTGATTGTCGGCGGTGTAGGCTTCATAGCTTAAACGGTTTCCTTCGAGGCTGATCACCTGGAAGAACTGGGTGTTCTCGGCAGCCTTTTGCAGGCGCACGTCGTAGTCGGCATAGCTGTCCCAGCCATCGGGTTTTAGATCGTACATTTTGGCGCCGGAGACAGAATTCACGAACATGATTTCTACGTCGTCGCCTTCCCCGTCGGCAATGCGTTCCGGGGTCTGGGATATTGCGCCACGGGCATAGCTATGGTCATGGCCTTGCAACACCAGGTCCACCTGGTGTTTGCGCAGAATAGGCAGCAGTGCATCCCGACCTTCGGCTGAGGAGAAGGTCGGATAATGAAAGGTGACCATTTTCCAGCGGGCATCACTGGCGGCCAGTGACTGGTCCAGCCAGCGGGCCTGGCTTTCGGTATCGGAGGACAGTGAATTCAGCACAAACAGATGCAGGTCCTCGTTGTAGCGCACATCGTAAACCGTTTCATGCAAGGTCTCGGGCAGGGACGCTTCCACTGGCAGGGTAAACTGGGGTCGCCACAAATGGCTGAGGATGCGTTCGGACTGCTGGTCGCGGGGGCCATAGCTTTGCACCTCATGATTGCCGACTACCACCACAGCGGGGATGCTGCCATGCACAAAGCCGCCGGCCTTGAACCACTGGGCCCATTCGTAATCCCGGGCGGCGCGGTTTACCAGGTCACCGGCATGGAGAAAGAAATTGGCATCCGGCGCTTCGGCATAGGCGGCCCGCACAATGCGTGCCCAGTGCGAAAGAATGCCGTTCTGGGCGTCGCCAAAGTAGACAAACTTTACCGGCCCCGATGGGGCTGCGGTACGGGTCTGTAGCCATTCACTCCACAGGCCATCGGCGCCCTGTACGCGGTAGGCATACAGGGTGTCTGGCTCCAGGTCTGCAAATACTACGGAATGATAATGCACCGCCTGCAGACCGGCGTTGTCCGGTGCGGCAAGCCTGACACCGTCCACCAGAGCACTGGACAGATAGACTGGCTCGGTCTGTGCCAGGGCGCGACGGCCAGTGCCATCAAAGCGGGCATCGGCGGTGGCCAGGGCAATCTCGGCGGCGGTGCTGCTGACACTGGTATCGGTGCGCCAGGTCACGGCGAGAGAGCGGGCCGGATCATCGGCGAAGGTCAGTACAATGCGGTCGGGCCAGGCGGAAGCTTGCTGCCAGGGTGGCTGGGCCTGATTCTGGGCGTTGGTCAGAGGGCTGCTGAGTAACAGGCTTAACAAGGGTATTAGCAGGCGCGTCATGCTGATTCTCCGGGCATTTTCCTCAAATTCGCCACTATCACATAACAATGTAACAGTAGCGTTACAGGCCAGGCTGAGGGTGGCTGAAATTGCCAATCGCTATATAGTTTGTTATATAACGCTTTTTCCTGACTTTACTTCTATCCCGGAGGCCTGATGGCTTTCTCCAGCGACGATCTGACCGCTATCTGGCTGACTCTGCGCCTGGCCACCACGGTTACGGTGGTCTTGCTGCTGCTGGGCACGCCCCTGGCCTGGTGGCTGTCCCAAAGTCGCTCCCGCCTGAAGGGCGTGGTGGCGGCGCTGGTGGCCATGCCCCTGGTATTGCCGCCCACGGTGCTGGGTTTCTATCTGTTGATCGCCATGGGCCCCAATGGCCCCATCGGCCAGTTCACCCAGGCCATGGGGCTGGGCACCTTGCCCTTTACCTTCTGGGGCCTGGTGGTGGGGTCGGTGTTCTACTCATTGCCCTTTGTGGTACAGCCTATCCAGAATGCCTTCGAGGCCATGGGCCAGCGACCCCTGGAAGTGGCGGCCACGCTACGGGCCAGCCCCCGGGATCGTTTCTTCAGCATTGCCCTGCCCATGGCTCGCCCCGGTTTTATCACCGCTGCCGTATTGGGCTTTGCCCATACCGTAGGGGAGTTCGGTGTAGTGCTTATGATCGGCGGCAATATCCCCGGCCAGACCCGGGTGGTGTCGGTGCAGATTTATGATCAGGTGGAAGCCCTTAACTACAGCCAGGCCCACTGGCTGGCGGGCAGCATGGTGCTGTTTGCCTTTGTGGTGTTGCTGCTGGTTTATGGTGGCAAGGGCCGTGGCCTGCGCCTCGGTGCCACGGCGGGAGGACAGTGACAGTGACCGCAATCGGGATGGACCTGAAGCTGACCCTGAGCGAGCCGGGTCGGCGCTTTGAGCTGCAGGTGGCTGCCAGCTTGCCCGGCAGCGGCATCACCGCCATCTTCGGCGACAGCGGTTGCGGCAAGACCACACTGCTGCGTTGTCTGGCGGGTTTGCAGCCGGGGGTGCAGGGGCGCTTGCAGGTACAGGGCGAAACCTGGCTGGATGCGGAGATTAATCTGCCCGCCCACCAGCGCCCGGTGGGCTATGTGTTTCAGGAAGCCAATCTGTTTCCCCATCTGACTGTGGCCGGCAATCTGGACTATGCCAGCAAGCGTGCCGCGCCGGGTCCGGCTCTGCTGGGGCGGGATGAGCTCATTAACCTGTTGGGCCTGCAAGCCTTGTTGCAGCAATCACCGGCCAGTTTGTCCGGCGGTGAACGGCAGCGGGTGGCCATCGCCCGTGCCTTGCTGATCAATCCCCGTCTGTTGCTGATGGACGAACCCCTGGCAGCCCTGGACAGTGCCCGCAAACGGGAAATTCTGCCTTATCTGGAAAGCCTGCATGAGAGCCTGGACATCCCGGTACTCTATGTCAGCCACTCTCTGGAAGAGGTGGCCCGACTGGCGGACCATGTGCTGGTGCTGGACCAGGGCAAGATAGTGGAGCAGGGGCCGATGCTGGAGGTGCTGGCACAATTGCAATCGCGCCTGCAGGAAGGCGAAGACAGCGGGGCAGTGCTGGCCGGGACCATTGCCGCCAAAGATGAGGCCTGGCATTTGTGCCGGTTTGATTTCGATGGCGGCAGCCTCTGGCTGCGGGACAGCGGTGAGGCGGTTGGTGAACGCCTGCGCCTGCAAGTGCTGGCGCGGGACGTGAGCCTGTCCCTGACTGACAACGCTGATTCCAGCATCGTCAATCGCCTGCCATGCACCATTCGGGAAATCGCCAATGAACAGGACGAGGCCATGGCCCTGGTGAGTCTGGAATTGGGGGAGTCACGCCTGGTGGCGCGCCTGTCGCGGCGCTCGGTGCATGAGCTGCGGTTGTTGCCCGGCATGCCGGTATGGGCCCAGATCAAGTCGGTGGCCATGTTGCGTTAGCCCCAGTGGGCAGGCCGACTGGAATCAGGGCCGCATCAGAATCACGCTGGAAGCCTTGAACAGGGCGCAGGCAGTGACGCCTTTTTTCAAACCAAGCTCTTCCAGGCTGGGCCGCGTCACCACGGCGCAGAGGGTCTTGCCGTCGCCAAGATCCAGGGTAACCTCGGCATTCACCTCGCCACTGACAATCTTGCTGACCGTGCCGGTGAGTTGATTGCGGGCACTGGTTTGAATGCCGGTGTCGGTGCTGAGCAGCACCCAGGCGGACTTCACCAGGGCGATGACGTCGCTGCCTTTCTTCAGGCCCATCTGTTTGCGGCTGTCATTGGTGATTACCGCCACCAGTTCCACCGACTCCGACAGGCGAATACGCAGTTCGGAATTGACCCCGCCGCGACTGATCTGACTCACCCGGCCCCGATACTGGTTGCGGGCACTACTGCGTAAATGACTGCTCTGCATAAACGTCGCCACGTCGGCAAGATTGTGTACCTTGTCCCCCAGGCGGGCCACAAAGGCTTCATGTTCCTGTTGCAGGGCGGCAAAGCCTTCCAGGACCCGTCGCCCCTGTTCCGTCAGCCGGGTGCCACCACCCTTGCGGCCACCGGCACTGCGGGCCACCAGGGCCTCGGTGGACAGATTGTTCATGGCATCGATGCGGTCCCAGGCGGTCTTGTAGCTGATGCCCACCTGCCTGGCCGCGGCCGTGATAGAACCGCAGTCATCGATGGCCTGCAGCAGCTCAACCTGATTATGGCTGAGGGGCTGGTCTTCACTTAACAGTACCAGGTCGCCCTTTAAGGCAGTGCCGGAGCCCGGCTTGCGGCTTTTACTACTCATGATCAGTCGACTGCCTTGTCGCCATCAATTACCCAGACCAAACCAGGGGCGCAGGCGGGTGCCCAGGCTGCTGCCGATGAAGGCCGCCACAAACCATAGCCAGCCATGCAGGCTGGTGGAGCTGATGCCGCCGAAATAGGCGCCAATATTGCAACCATAGGCAATGCGCGCCCCATAGCCCAGCAGAATGCCACCCAGCAGGGCGGCCACAATAGAGCGGGCGGGAATGTGAAAACTGGGGGCAAACTTGCCGGCCAGGGCCGCCGCCAGCAGCGCCCCCAGCATAATGCCGATATTCATCACCGAGGTGATGTCGTAAAGCAGGCTGCGCTGCAAACTTTCTGCCGCCCCGGGCCGGCTCCAGTAGGCCCACTGGGACACATCGAAGCCCACAACCTCAAGTAGCTGGGATCCCCACAGGGCAAAGGCCGAGGTCACTCCCCAGGGCCGGCCCGCCAGCAGCAGGGTGGCAATATTCACCCCCGCCAGGGCCAGGGCGCCGGCCAGCAAGGGCCAGGGACCACGCAGAAAGGTATAGGCCGACACGCCCTCGCGATCTGCCAGCAGGCTGCCGTGGCGGCGTTTTTCCCAGGCGGCGCTGGCCATATAGACAGCGGCAAACAACGCCAGGCTGATGACAATGCCGCCCAGCACGCCAAAGCTGCGGGACAGGGCTACCGGCTCAAGGGCGGGCGCCTGTTGCCAGCTGGCCCAGTGAAAGGAACCCAGTACCGAACCGGCAATAAAGGCCGCCAGGGTAATCAGCATGCGCATATTGCCGCCGCCGGCGGTGAACAGGGTGCCCGAGGCACAGCCGCCACCCAGTTGCATGCCAATGCCAAACATGAAGGCGCCGATAATGACTCCCACACTCAGGGGCGCAACACTGCCGCGCAGGCCCAGGCCGCCAATTTCCCCCATGGCGATCAGGGGCGTAAACACCAGCACGGTCATCCCCAGCATGATCATTTGCGCCCGCAGACCGGCACTGCGGCCGGTGCTGACCACTTCCCGCCAGGCCGCGGTAAAGCCGAAGGCCGCATGGTAGAGAATCACCCCGGCGCTAAGCCCCACCAGGAACAAGGCCCCCTGGCGCCAGCCGATGTTGACCGAGAGATAGACCAGCAGCAGCCCGGCCAGGGCCAGGGCGACGAGGATGGCATTGCGATTATGACCCAGGCCACCAAGGGCCGGGTTCTGGCTGAGGGTTTCGGTGTTCATGGCATGTCCGTTGCGGCATTGGGCACTGCTGCCGCTTGTTCTTGTGGTGAATAGAGGCACGAGGCCGACAGGGCTATTTTTTCGCAGCCGGCGGCAAAACACCAGCCCGGCGCAGCAACCGGGCCCGGGGACAGCAAGTATTGGGGCTTGGGGCGGGGCTTGAACCGGGGTTCAAACCGGGATTACGGGGCAGGGCACTAGCAATAACCGCTGGCCACGCAGCTGCCACCGGTGGTCCACTGGATAGGGGGCAGGTGGCCACCGGCCGTCAGGATATAGGTTTCTCCCGCCAGGTCGGTGCCGTCAGACATCCAGGTAATGGTAATGGCACCGTCCACCACATTAATGCCATGGGTGGTGTTGGCTACCGCCTGGGTGGCCGGAATACCAAAGCTGCCGGAGTCAAAATCTGTCACCGCCGACACCCGGCCGGTACCACTGGCAACGATGATGGCCGAGCGCACCTCGCCAATGGCGAGAATGGCCTCGGCAAAGCGGGCCTTGTTGCGATAGTCACTATAGGCGGGCACCGCCACCGAGGCCAGGATGCCGATAATGGCCACCACCAGCAGCAGTTCGATGAGGGTAAAACCCTGTTGTTTGGCATTGGATTTCATCATAAGGCGACTCCTGTTACCGCTGCTGGCTGGCAGCGGGACAACAACAGGCTTCATTCTAGGGATAAGAGCTCAGAAAACTGTGTGTCAGGTCGCAGGCCTGACAGCGGTCCAGGCCCAGGACGCTGAAACCAGACCGGCGCCACAGAAGAATAACGCAGGAATTTTCTTACAAATGGACATTCTGGAATGGGATTACATCCATTTTTGGAAGTTTTTGAGGGATTGGGGTAGGCTCGCCATTATTAAGGGTACTAAACTTATTACAGGCGTTTTTTCTGAACGCCTATAATTATGTGCATAGTAGTTGGAAGCACTCTTGAACGGCCGCCATAAAAAAAGACCGAGTAGAGTAATGATGAAAAAGCATCCCAATCTTCATAAGAAGCTACACGCGCTTTATACCTTACGAGTAAATCCAGAAATTCAATCCAATGTTGAGTTGGCCCAGCATCTTGGCGTAACAAGACAGGCCGTGAGTCGATGGTGCCGGGGCACTGCTACCACCCAGGGTGATTCCATACCAGATTATCAGGTCGTTCCCTTTGCCAATGCTTTCGGTATCGATCCTTATTGGTTGTGCACTGACCTTGAGGAATTTGAAACTGCAATAAAGTCGAAATTGGTTGCAGAAAAAAGTGGGCCAGTAGTTAAAGAGCAGCAGATTTCCACGGCAACCTTGCCAATAACGGATTTGAATATTCTCGGCAGACGATCCGAACTCAAATCACTGAATCATTATTGGCAAAATCCAAGAACTTTTCTGGTGCAAATTATTGGATTCGGAGGAGTTGGTAAAAGTGCGCTGGTTAATAAGTGGCTTTCGGATTTGAGTGCTGAAAGCTATCGATATGCCAGCCGTGTTTATGCCTGGTCATTCCATTGGCAAGGGCATTCTTCAGACATGAAATCATCGGGGGATTTCTTTATAGAGCATGCCTTGCAATGGTTTGGCGATAAGGATCCCTCAATCGGTACGCCCTGGGCCAAGGCTATTCGTCTGGCAAAGCTTATCCGAGCATACAGAACTATTCTGATACTTGATGGCTTGGAGCCACTTCAATACCCACCCGGGACCAGAGCAGGCGAAATAGAGAATCCGGCAGTGGCACTGCTGATAAGAGAATTGGCCAGTGAGAACAATGGCTTGTGCATTGTCACTTCAAGGTTGTCCATTACAGATTTGGAGCGCTTTCAGGATGGGCGGGTTGAAACGTGCGGTCTGGATAATCTGGAAGTGGATGAGGGCGTAAAGCTATTACGAAATCTGGGCATCAAGGGGGACAATCGCGTCTGCATGCAGGCGGTCAGAAACTACTCGGGGCACCCATTGAGCCTGTCATTGCTAGCAGGGTATCTCACCGTGGTTCACGCGGGGGATATCAGGGAGTTTCGACAATTACGATCGTTGCTTGATGAACGGCGTCATACTGATGCTGTGATCGGTCTAATGCAAGTCTATCTTGACTGGATCAAGGATAACGAAGCATCCGAGATACTCTTTATCATTTGCTTGTTTGATCGCGCAGTAAATCTGAAAGATGTCAGGCGTTTTGCAGAATCTGCGAATATACCTCTTCTTACTGAACGATCCAGCGAGTTCGGTCATGAAGATTGGCGATTCTGCATAGCCCTTTTGAAAGAAGCCAATCTGATTTCAGCCTTTGTTCTGGATGGTGATCTTATTCTGGACTGCCACCCAATTGTAAGAGATTTTGTTGCGAACTATTTGCAGAATAATGCCTATGATGATTGGGTGAAGTCTCACAGTGTGATTTTTGAGATGTTACAGAAGTCCGCTGAATCTGATCCAGAAAGCATGCAGGAATTGGAACCGCTATTCAGAGCCGTAATTCATGGGGCACAGGCCCATCGTTATGAAGAAGCATTCGGGTTGTATTTTGAGAAGATAAAAAAGAGGCAGTTTTCAATTACAACAGAAGTTTCACATCATGCTGACCATACGTGTTTAAGAGCATTTTTTGAGAAAGAATGGGACACACCTTGCACTAAATTGCCTGAGGAATCTCAGGTGTATTTACTTACCTCGGCAGCTACGAACTTAATATATCTGGGGCATATAGAAGAGGCTTTAGGTCCGAGTATGCGTAGCATAAGCTGGTTTAAAGAGCACGGAATGTTAGAGGAGGCTGCATCAGCGGCAGCCCCACTTGTTTCAATGTTAATAGCAACTGGAGAGCTAGAAAAGGCGGTTGCTTTAATGTTGGACATGGAAAAAGCAATTGAACTAACCGGTAATAGGCTCATAATGGCTGTCGCTAATAATTTTAAGGGATATGCGCACTTTTTGATGGGAGACAATAAATCGGCGAGAGACCACTTTCAAATGTCAGAGGAAGTAATTACGAGCTTGAAACCATCGAATTGTGAGAATTATGGAACTATAAGTTCATATTATTGTAAGTTTCTACTAGATACTGGTAACCCACAACTTGCTTTAGAACGAAGTTTGAAGACATTCGCTTGGCGAAAGAGAAAAAGCTGGCAAGTAGAAATTGATACAACGTCGATGCTTGGAAGCGATTTGCTAGTTCTCGGACTCATATTTATGCAGCTAGGCGATCACATCAACGCCAAAAAATACCTCAACAAGCAGGTAGACCTGTTCAGATCGGCTGATGAATGGTTGTATCTGCCCACGGGATTGAATTCGAGAGCCAAATTTTTGATGAGAGTAGGAGATTTTGATGCGGCTCTATCTGATCTAGAGGAATCTTTGGAAATTTCCGCGAAGACAGGGGCAAGTCTCGGGCAATGGGAAGCATTGATCGAGAGAGCTCATTTAGAGGAGATGAAGGGCAACAGAGAGGATGCAATTGATTATCTGAATAAAGCGGAGGAACTGCCTGGCATGAGCGCATATAAATTTCGGGCAAAAGAGATTGGTGAACTGAGGCAGAGGCTTTCTTGATCTTGAGCCTTACAAGTCAATTACAATTTGTTGCAACTAATCAATGATTTACGGCCACTGACCAGCCCATTTCCCGGGCCTGCTATTGGACTTTGACCCATGGCAGGCTTATCCTTTAGGCACGTGATAAAGGGAGACCCTTCGGGACATCTGACAATGACTATAAAGCTTAAAAAAGCAATTAAATCAACGCTTTGCGTGGTTATGGGCGCAGCCCTGTCCGCAGGCGTGCAGGCCCAGTCCGCACTGGAAGACCGCTTTCCGGAACTGGCCGAACTCTACAATGCCTTCTATGTAACCCAGGCCCAGGCGCTGGACGCCGTGGCCACCATCAATGCCGACCCGGCCCTGGCCGATGAGCGGATGGAACTGATCGAGCATCTGGAGATGATGGCCGATATGGACATGCATTCCATGCACGGCGGTGGCATGGACATGGATATGGGCATGGACATGGGCGGCCCCTTTGGCGAGGCCGAGATGCAGGCCCGTATGGCCCTGGGCCAGACGGTGCGTGGCGAGTATCAAGGCCCGGAGGCCGAGGCCGCCATCATGAGCATCGAAGCGGTGCCCAATCATGCCCGCATGGTGATGCGCTGGGGCCGGATATTCGAAGACAAGCTGTGGAATATCTGGGCCGATGACATGCTCAGCCTGGACGAGAAACGTGCCGCCACCGCGGCCGCCATCGAGGAATACGAAACCGGCGATCCCCGCCATGCGGTGTCGGTGATTCCCAAGAATGCCGATCTGTACCTGGGCCATGATTATGCCGATGCCCTGGCCATGGGCTATCCCCGCATCAGCGGCCTGCTGTGGGCCAACCAGTGGCTGCAACTGGCCTCTCTGGAAGCCCTGATTCTCGGCGAAGTGGACCCGCAGTTTGCCGGTCGCGTGCCGGTGACCCTGGAGCGCTACTGGAACAAGGTGGGCTCGGACAGTGGCATGACCATGTTCCCGGCCCCCACCGAAATGCCCAGTGCCCCGGCCATTGCCCCCCAGCTTTACACCCAGGCCCCCGATGCTGCGCGCATCATCGACAACCTGAACATGCTGGAAACCGCTATCGCCGATATCGTCGCCTACCCCAATCTGGACGAGGAGACCCGCAGCGAGGCCATCATGACCACCATCAGCTACTTCACTTCCGATGAAGAGCAGAACACCGACGAGATGAACTATCTGCTGTCGGCCCTGCGCGGTGGTATCTACAACCAGGGCGGTCCCGCCATTGGTGAACTGATGGGTTCCGAGCGCAACCGCTCCCGCGAAGCCATGGATATGATTCACACCATGATCATGTCTTCGCCGCAGTAAGCAACAAGCTGAATCAAGAAAGGCGAGTCCTGCGGGGCTCGCCTTTTTTTTTGCACAGGCGAGGCAGCGCTATACGCGAAGACGGAACTTAGGTGCAGAGTTTTTTCGATTTTGCCAGTATGTATAAGGTATAGATCGCGATAAACATTGCGATTATTCCCCGAAAACACGTACAAGAAACCACTGTACATCTATACAGGAATCAAGGTAACATCGGGGGTTGGCATGTGCCAGAAATGCAGAGGCCCCAGCGTTGCAGCGCTGGGGCCTCTAGGAAGAGGTTAACGGGTGGTCCGTCTTCCTCTGTGTAGCTCGCAAGCTACCTTTCACTGCTGGTGAATATTGCGGGTTTATCCACAGGCTGTCAACAAAACCGCCCTCATTTTTTGAATGAGGTAACACAAATGAGTGTTAAATTAATCACTTACGACTTAAACGCCCCCGGCCAAAATCACACGAAGGTATTAGAAAAAATCAAAACCTATACCTGGGCCAGGTTATCTGAGTCATCCTACGCTGTTGATACATCTGAAACTGCGGCTACGATATATGGCAAATTTAAGCCACTGCTTGACCAGAGTGATGACTTTCTGGTGATTTCTATGACCAAGCCATATGCTGGCCGCGCGCACCGTGATGTGATCAGCTGGCTTGATCGAAGGCTGTAATCTGGCTTAGAAGCCAATCAAGGTGTCCCTGCTCCGTGTGAGTTTGGGGCACCACTTCATAACGATCAGCTTTTATAGGATTTTCATCTTTAACCCTATAGCACTTCTCTTTCTTAGGCGGCGTGTTTAACATCCGACGGAGTACGTCGTTGGGATTGGGTTTCTTATCTTTTTTCGGATTCAGCCATGAGCGAATTCAACGTCCCAGATAGTGAGTTAGCTGCGTTCTTCCAGAGTGTCGGCACAACCGTTGTGACTTGGGGGCTGATAGAGCAATGCCTAGATATGTGTATAGCTGAACTATACCACAATGGTGGCAACTCAATTTCCAAGAGAATCCCGCAAGGACTAAAACAAAAAATAGCTTTTACAAGAAAATGTCTGCAGCGATTACCTCAATTTGAACCATTCAGAATCCTTCTTTCTGAATTCGTAGACGAACTAGAAGACCTTTCACAGAAAAGGCATGACTATATTCATAGCGCTATAAGCAGTTATTCACATGAGACTAGCAACATCACCTCTTATAGAATAGTTAACCAAGGGCACCGCATGGTTAGTGAAAAGGTTGAGTTCAACCCAGACCACTACCCGCATCTACTGAGGCGTCTGATGGGGCTTTTTGAGCGCGGTAACAATGTAACGAATATTGTTCAATTGTTCTCAGAATCAATTCAGCTTCGTCTTCTGGAAGAGTTGAACTATCCTGCCAAGCCCATAACGGTTCTTCTAACCGGAATTTTAAAGCCTCCCTATTACATGTCATATTGGCCACACTGGCCTCCTTGGCACTGACCACTAATATGGGTTTGTAAAACATAGAATCGTCTTTTTATTGCCTGATGCTTTATCCTCTGCTCCCCGCAAGACCGCCAGCTTGCGGGGCAATTCTGGCGGTGCTACAGTACTGGAACACCAAGTCAGAAAGGTCAGCGCCATGATTACAAAAACAGGGCAATGGCTTGTGTTTCCCTTGATATTCCTGCCGCTGGCGAGCGCCGCGCAGGATGCCGCATCGACTGAAACCCGGCCCGAATCCACCGCCAGTTCGGAAAAACCCTATGAAATCATCGTCAGCGGCCAGGTGAGCCGGGCACGCTTGCGGGAGTTGATCGTTGATGTGGAAGAGGATTTCTTCGCCCGCTTCAATGAAATCAATGTCGATGATGACTACGACATCTTCTGCTACGAATATGTCCCCACCATGTCCCATATCAAGAAGCGGGTCTGTGAACCGGCCTTTATGGTCAGGGCCCGTGGCCTCAATGCCTCGGAGACCACCTTCCTGCTGGGGCAGGGTGGGGTGGATACCAATAACGGCGCCCAGCTCTCCGCCTTTGCCCATTCGCCCCGTTCTCTGCGCACCCATATGGCAGCCAATTACGAAACCCTGCAAACCATGCTGGAAGACGCCAACCGCAGCGATCAGCAGTTCAGGGAGATTGGCCAGGTGCTTGCCGAATTGAAAAACCGCCTGGAGAACTATGGCGAGGATGAGGACTGAGCAGCAGAAGTCTGCGGGAACCCGGCATTGCCGGTTTGCTGCCAAACAACTGATCACCGACAGAAACTGACTTACAAAAAAGCCCGGCAGGTTTCCCTGCCGGGCTTTTTGGTTTAAAACGCGACTAAATCGTTCTAGTCGTTAGCACCTGCCATGGCCCGTGCATCACGTTCGGCACGTTCGGCCAGCAGTTGCTCATAGCCTTCGTCGTCCAGGTGCGTCACCGCCAACCAGGCATGGGTCATCTCGTCACCGGTACGGCTGCCGCCCACTACCCACTGATCGGGATCGGGGTTGTTGGGGTTATTGGCAGTGTTGTCGTACCACTGTTTCAGTACCAGCACGGCGCCGGCGGGAAGCAGGGGAGCGACTTCAGGCTCGTAGATATGGCTGTGGTGCCAGGTGGCAGACCAGTTGGAGATCTGGCTGATAGGCTCAGTGCGGCCGGTTTCCGGATAGAAAATTTCCAGAGACGCTGCATTCATGCGCAGATGGCCGTGGGGCTGGAAGCTGTCAATGCGAACCGGATGATCAAAGGTATGGAAACCCTGGGTCATCTGATAGCCATTGGGCGGAATCACCAGATCGCCTTGGGGGCTGATCTGATACAGAGACAGATCCTGCTTGTAGACATCGTTGGTTTGCTCGTAGTTCTCATCGTGGAACCACAGGCCAATTTCAACCACGTTGTCTTCAATCATGGTGCCAGGAGCAGTTGCGCCTACACCACCGGGGAACATGTGAATGCTCCACTGGATCTGGGCGCCGGCTGGCAGGGTGCGGCAAACGCCGTCGGGAACCATCTCGCCCCATTTGCCCATGGCGTACTCGGTGAGCATGCCATAGCGTTCCAGCTCGCCGGTGACTTCGTCCGGCATATAGACACTGGAGTTGGCGTGGTGAACAACCGCTGCGGCATCACCGCGGGGTTTCACCTGAACCGCCTTGATGCAGCGGGATTCCGCCATTTGCGGATCAACGAACTCGTTGCTCCACAGGTCGTTGCCATTGGCAGGAATGTCATAGGAGGATGAGGGCACAATCAGATCGGGCTGCCCAAGTTCAGCGGCAAAATTCCAGTCGCTGGGATCTCTCAGATCCGGATCGGGCAGGGCATTTTCGGGATCACCCATGGGAGCACCGTTATTAACCCAGGCGACGATCTTTTCGATCTCGTCCTGTTGCAGGCGCCAGTCACCAATGATGTCCTGAATGCCAATGTGCTGATCGTAGGCATAGGGAGGCATCTCCCGATTGGCCACCTTCAGCTGGATGAGCGGTGCCCAGGGGCGAACCTGCTCATAGCTCTGAAAGGCCATGGGGCCGATGCCACCGTCCTGGTGGCACACCACGCAATTCTCATTGATGATGCGACCAATCTCTCCGTTGTAGACCAACTCGTCATGCTCCTGGGCAAGTCCTTGCTGGACTCCCAGGACCAGGAGACTGGCCAGGCCGTATTTCGCAAGTTTCATGTTGTGCTCCTTTATAAGAGGTGTAATTGGACCAACAATCGATAAATTTTTTCCAAGCATCGTCTTCGAGTCTACTCCTGTGACTGGAGGGGATAAAGGGCAGTGCCAAATTAAATCGGAATTTGAGGTTTTATAGAGGTTTAAAGGTAAGTAAGTGCTCACATTTAAGCCATTATTGGCGCTCTGCCGGAAGCCCAGGCAGGGGCTTGTTCAATGAGCGAATGATCGCTTGAAAAATAAAAAGGGCCGGTCAGTATTGCTGACCGGCCCTGATTTGATTGCCCGATACGAACTCGCCGGGCGCTGTCGATTGCGGCTAGTCGCTGCCGGCGAGGGAGCGCTGCTCACGCGCCTGGCGCTCGGCCAGCAACTTCTCGTAGCCTTGCTCGTCCAGATGGGTCACCGCAATCCAGGCATGGGACATTTCATCGCCGGTGCGGCTGCCGCCATACACCCACTGATCCGGGTCCGGATTATTGGGGTTGTTGGCGGTGTTGTCATACCACTGCTTGATCACCAGCACCTCACCCGGTGCCAGCAGCGGTGCCACGTCGGGCTCATAGATATGGCTATGGTGCCAGGTGGCTGACCAATTGGAGATCTGGCTGACCGGTGTGGTGCGACCGGTTTTGGGGTCGAAAATTTCCAGCGCGGCCGCATTCATGCGCAGATGACCGTGGGGCTGGAAGCTGTCGATTCGCACCGGGTGATCAAAGCTGTGGAAACCCTGGGTCATGGTGTAGCCGTGGGGTGGCACAATCAGGTTGCCATTCTGGTAACCCTCACGCAGGCCATAAAGACGCAGGTCCTGTTTGTAGACATTGTCCTGCTCTTCGAAGCCTTCTTCGTGGAACCACAGGCCGATTTCCACCACGTTGTCTTCAATCATGGCGCCTTCCGCGGTGGCACCGACGCCACCCGGGAACATGTGGATGTCCCAACGCACCATGGCATCGGCGGGGAAAGTACGGCAGACACCTTCCGGCATCAGTTCGCCCCATTTACCCATGGCGTATTCGGTGAGCTGGCCATATTCTTCCAACTCGCCCATGTCATTGCGGATATAGACATCGGAATTGGCGTGGTGGACCACGGCCCGGGCATCGCCGCGGGGTTTCACCTGCACCGCCTTGATACAGCGCGATTCGGTAATACCGGGATCGACGAATTCCTTGCTCCACAGGTCATTGCCGTTGGCAGGAATATCATAGGGGGATGAAGGAATGATCATGTCCGGCTGACCGAAATCGGCGGCAAAGTTCCACTCATCCGGATCCGGAAATTCCGGTGCCTGGGGAACCACATCCGGGTCACCCAGAGGCGAGCCATTATTGACCCACTGTACGATGGTGTCGATTTCCGCCTGCTCCAGGCGCCAGTCGCCTTTCAGGTCCTGGATGCCGATGTGCTGGTCGTAGGCATAGGGCGGCATTTCCCGATTGGCCACTTTCATCTGGATTAGGGGCGCCCAGGGTCGAACCTGGTCATAGTTCTCAAACTGCATGGGGCCGATACCGCCTTCGCGATGGCAGACCACGCAATTTTCATTAATGATGTCAGCCACATGGCTGTTATAGGTAATTTCCTGCTCCTGGGCCTGCGCGCCGGATACAGCCATCGCCAGCAGGGCACTTACTGCAGGAAGTGATCGGGTCGCTTTTCGCATAGGACTCTCCCTCTTTTCACGTTTGGGGCAGTTACAGATACTTGCAGTTCAAAGCAATAGTTTACTCAGAAAATGGGGCTGGAAAAGCAAAAGTTCAAGATTTGCTTAGGGGGCTACAGGAAAATTCCTGCAAATGGGGGATTCTGGCCAGTATCGGCCGTTATCAGGCATTAAAAAAGGCCGACCGGGTTACCCCGATCGGCCTTTGTTCAGCTTGTCGCTGCACTGGCGTTAGCTTAGTCGCTACCGGCCAGTGAACGCTGCTCAGCTTCTTCACGCTCGGCCAGAAGCTTCTCGTAGCCTTCTTCATCGAGGTGAGTCACAGCAATCCAGGCGTGGGACATTTCGTCACCAGTACGGCTACCACCATACACCCACTGATCGGGATCAGGGTTGTTGGGGTTATTGGCCGTGTTGTCGTACCACTGCTTGATAACCAGTACTTCACCCGGAGCCAGCAGAGGTGCTACATCAGGATCGTAGATGTGGCTGTGGTGCCAGGTGGCAGACCAGTTGGAGATCTGGCTGACCGGTGTGGTGCGACCAGTCTTGGGATCAAAAATTTCCAGCGACGCTGCGTTCATACGCAGGTGGCCGTGGGGCTGGAAGCTGTCGATACGAACCGGATGGTCAAAGCTGTGGAAGCCCTGGGTCATGGTGTAACCATGAGGGGGCACGATCAGGTTGCCGTTCTGATAACCTTCGCGCATGGTGTACAGACGCAGATCCTGCTGATACACGTCTTCCTGCTCACCGAAATCCTCATCATGGAACCACAGACCGATTTCCACCACGTTGTCACGAATCATGCCGCCTTCGGCAGTCGCGCCAACACCGCCCGGGAACATGTGAATGTCCCAGCGAACCAGTGAACCGGCGGGGAAGTTACGGCAGACGCCATCCGGCATCAGCTCGCCCCATTTACCCATGGCGTACTCAGTCAGCTGACCCCACTGCTGCAATTCGCCCATGTCGTCATAGACGTACACATCAGAGTTGGCGTGGTGAACAACTGCGCGGGCGTCGCCGCGAGGCTTCACCTGTACCGCCTTGATGCAGCGGTCTTCAGTCAGACCCGGGTCAACAAACTCCTTGCTCCACAGGTCATTACCATTGGCAGGAATGTCATAGGGAGAGGAAGGGATGATCATGTCCGGCTGACCGAACTGAGCGGCAAAGTTCCACTCATCGGGATCCGGGAATTCAGGAGTCTGGGGAACAACGTCGGCCGGGCCGATTGGCGCGCCCTGGTTTACCCAGTCAACGATAGTGTCGATTTCTTCCTGGGCCAGACGCCAGTCGCCTTCCAGATCCTGGATACCGATGTGCTGGTCGTAGGCATAAGGAGGCATTTCGCGGTTAGCCACCTTCATTTGAATAAGAGGTGCCCAAGGACGGACCTGATCGTAGTTTTCAAACTGCATGGGTCCGATGCCGCCCTCACGGTGACAGACAACGCAATTCTCGTTCAGGATGTCGGCAACGTGAGTGTTATAGGTTATTTCATCTTGTTGTGCTTGAGCTCCTGCAGTGAGGGCCAGCGCTATTGCGCCACCCAACAGGGCTCCAGACTTACGCACTGCTTTCATGTGATTCTCCTCAAGTGGGCTTTTATTGGGCATAAGTTGTACAAAATACTAAGATTTTGGTCTTTACATGTCTATCTATTACGGTGATTTTCGACGCCAAGATGCAACAAATTGCAACAGCCGCCCCGGTGCTTTTGCGGCTTCTGCAGGCCTGAACAGGCGCAGATTGGGGGAATCCGGTTAAAAAAACGGCCAACCTGATGGGTCAGCCGTTTCTCTTCAAGTTCGTGGCTTATTCAACCACTGTTACGCGCTGGTAGACATTGCTCCAGCAGCACTGGTCGCCATTGGAGCTGTCCGGCGCTTCGTGGATGTCCACCTTGGTGTGGATGATGTAGTCGCCGGGCTCGGAAAAGGTGGCGTAAACACGGGCCACGCTTTCAGGGCCAGGGGTCATGACCTCATTGGCGTCAGGAATCTGGAAGAAGTTGTAACGACGGTCGTCTTCGTCATAGGGGTTTTCCGGAATGGCAGTGGTCTCATGACGCTCGAAGGTCACTTCACCGGGGCCCTGCCATTTGTTGAACTGCACACCCATATCCAGCGGTTCACCAAAGCGCGGATCACTGGGGTCACGCTCGGCGGGGTCGAGGACATTGACAGCCAACTCGACTTTCTCGCCAACTTCTACAGTGCCACCGGGGTAGTCGGCGATCTGGGCGTAAAGGCCGGCTGAGCGGGAACCGTCTTCACCGATGCCAACCAGGGGCTGCAGGGCGCCCTGGGGGCGGGGGCGAACGAAATCCAGTTCATAGGCGGAAACACCGCGACGGCCAGGCACTTTCAACAAATCGGAATCGCCGGTGCGCAGATGCCACCAGACGTCATCTTCGGCTTCGGAGGCCGGTACCGTGACGGTGAAAATACCGGTGCTGCGGCCGGGCGGGAAATGGGTCGGCTGCACGCCGCTGTATTTGGCCGGCTCGATATAGTTATCTTCACCGATGGCAATTTCAACCGGCACTTCGTTGCGGTTGATGACGCCGAATGAATAGCTGGTGGTACCGTCTTCATTGGCCGTCCAGCCTTCGAATACCGGAATTATCGGCAGACCTTCAGGAGGGGCGATGTTCAGGAAGCGCGGCTGACCAGTTTGGGCGTAGACGCTGAAGGCAGCGGATGCAAGCAGGCCGACGATCAGGGCAGCGAGTGTTCTATTAATTATTCGCATTGAATAGCTCTCCAAATACACGTTCGACAAATCATTTTCCCATCAGATTGTTGAATCCTCTTCTGCAAGCCCTGATGGATTTTATAATTTTGAATAAGTCTCAAAAATTGCAGGTTGGCTAGGATAAACGGCAATTTTGCCCCCGTCCAGTTGAGTCGGGTGCTATTTGTGCCTTTATGTCGTTGTTTTTTTACAAAATGTTACATTGCCGGCCGCCGCAAATCCGCAGCCTGTAACCGGGCTGATGCTGCTGCGCCCGGAATTGCCGAGAGTCTGATATGCTTGCCCGGCTTCTGTGTTGGCTGAACTGGCAACCGGTCGACCAGGGGCCCTGACTCGGATAAATATTTGCGCCTCATTGGCACCCAGTAAAGGATAGTCAGCTTATGACCGACTCCAGATCATCCCGCTTGTATTATGGCTGGAAGATCGTCGCTGCGCTGTTGGTGGTGTTGACCTTTGCCAGTGGCCTGAGTTTTTACAACCACGCCATCTATCTGAACGCACTTTCCGCCAGCCCTTCCTTTTCGGTGAGTTCGGCATCCCTGGCGGTGTCGGTGTTCTTTCTCAGCAGCGGTGTTGCCGGCCTGGTGATCGCACGGGCTGTGCAGCGCTTTGATGTGCGCCTCAGTTTTACCGTGGGTGCGGTCTTGTGCTTTCTGGCCCTGAGCACTTTGGCCTGGGTAAACACGTTCTGGCAACTGATCGTGGTTTATGCAGTGTTTGGTGCCGGCTTTGCCGCCTCTGCCTTGTTGCCGGCCACCACCCTGATTACGCGCTGGTTTCGGCGGCGCCGGGCCATGGCCTTGTCGGTGGCATCCACTGGCCTGTCACTGGGCGGAGTGGTAGTTACGCCCCTCAGTGCCCTGATGGTGGAAAACCTGGGCTTTGCCACCGCTGCGCCGCTGATGGGCGTCATGTATTTGTTGGGTGTGATTCCGGTGGCCTGGATCTGGCTGCGACCAGACCCGGCTGCAGTGGGTCTGGGTATTGATGGTGGCCCCATTGAGGTGGTGGAGACCGGGGCTGACGGTGGCCGGCGCAGCGCCAGCCATCATGAGCAGGGTATTGCCTTTCGTGATGCCCTGCGGGGACGTCTGTACTGGGGCATCGCCCTGGCCTATATCTTTTTGATGCTGGCCCAGGTGGGGGGTATTGCCCATCAGTATGGCCTGGCCCGGGAGATCCTCAGTGAGGCCCAGACCGCCGCGGCAGTGGCTATCCTGCCGGTGGCCAGTATCGTTGGCCGACTCATTGGCGGCTGGTTGGTGGAACAGGTGTCTATTCGCCTGTTTGCCATCAGCATGATGGTGATGCAGGCAGTCTCATTGAGCCTGTTGTCCGGTGGATTTAATGTCTGGACCCTGTGCATCGGCCTGTTCTGCTTTGGGTCCAGCGTTGGCAATCTGCTGATGTTGCAACCGCTGTTGCTGGCCGAGGCCTTCGGTGTGCGGGATTATGCGCGGCTGTTTTCAGTGAGTAATCTCATGTCATCCTGGGGTACGGCGCTGGGGCCGGCCCTGATGGGGGTGGCCTATACCGCCAGCGCCAATCATTATGCCTTGCCCTATCTGGTGGCAGCCGGGGCAGGCCTGCTCGGATTACTGTTGTTTCTGGCCGGTGGTCCCCTGCACAGGGATCGTGAAACAGCGGCGCCATAAGCAGGCTTCATCACAGTTGGTATTGGGTATTGGGTGTTGGGTATCGGGCACGGGCAATGCTAATCTGCACGTATTGTTCGTTGGGGGACAATCATGAAAAAACTGTTGCTGGCGATTCCGCTTCTGCTGGTGTTGCTGCTTGCGGGTCTGGCCGCCCTGGCCGGACTCACGCCGGCTTTTATACTCTATGGTCCGGGAGTTGGCTCCGGCATTGGCTCGAAGTTGCTGTGCAGTGCCGAATATGTGATGGGCAATTCCCGTGAGCAGGCCTTTGCCGATCTCGTGCAATACTCGCCCATCCTCAATGAACTCACCATCAGCTATGAAGAAGAACAGCAGGCGGTGCGCACTTCCCTGTATGGACTGGCCGAGAAAACAGCCACCTTTATTCCCGGTCTCGGCTGCGCGGTTGACTATGCCTCACACCCCATGCGTCAGCAGATTCAGGTGCAGTCCACCGCCGCCAGCACTGCGCCCTGGCCTGCGGGCAACTCGGTGCAAGGTATTCGTGAGGCGTTGCAGGCAGAAGTGCAAGCAATCGTTGACCAGGATAACCGCAATGGCCTGAATACCCGGGCCTTGCTGGTGGTGCATCGAGGTGAGGTTGTGGCCGAAGCCTATGCCCAGGAAGCTGACCCTGAAACACCCCTGCTTGGCTGGTCCATGGCCAAGAGCCTGACGGCGATCATGCTGGGCAATCTGGAAATGCGGGGCCTGGTGAATCTGCAGGATCAGGCCGGCTTTGCCGAATGGCAGAACGACGACAGAAACGCCATTCGTATCAGCGATCTGCTCACCATGACCGACGGTCTGGATTTTTCGGAGGAGTACAATCCCGGTGACGATGCCACCGCCATGTTGTTTACCGAGCCTTCGATGTCAGACTATGTACTGGATCGGCCGCTGCTGCATGAGCCGGGCACGGTCTTCAATTACAGCTCCGGTACCGCCAACCTGTTGGGTCGATTGCATCAGGACATACTCGGTGGCCCGCAGGCTGCCTATGATGACTTCATGACTGCCATCTACAAACCGATGGCTTTTGAGAATGCGGTGTTTGAAATGGACGCCAGCGGCGTGTTTGCCAGCAGCTCCTATTTCTATGCCTCGGCCCGTGACTGGGCGCGGATGGGGCAGCTAATGCTCAATGGCGGAGTTATCAACGGGCAGCGACTGGTGACTTCCGAATGGGTGCAGCGGGCCAGCAGCCCCAACGATTCCGGCAATGATCGCGCCTATGGCTACCAGTGGTGGCTGAATCGCGGCAATGAAAATCTGCGTCTGCAGGATTTGCCCGAAGACAGTTACTACGCCAATGGCAATCGCCAGCAACTGGTGATGGTCATACCTTCTGCCGAGGCTGTCATTGTGCGCCTGGGCTGGACCTCCGGGCGCTACCCGGTCAATGACAACTTTTCCCGAATTTTGCAGTCACTCAATTAGGCACTCAACATCAGCTGCCCGCGGCCGCTAACCGGGCAATGCTGACTGGCATTATCTGGCTGTAATGAAGCTGTCATGTGTAATGCCTAGAGTGATGATCCATGACTGCAGATGCTTTTGAACTGTATCCGGATGCGGGTATCGACCCGCAATTCGCCAACTATTTACGGGAACCTCCCCGACTATCCTATAGCGAGCCCAATGACCCCTGGCTGAGCCAGTTTCTGGTGACTGCCATGGAAAACCTGCTGGGTCGCAGAAAGCTGGAAGCCATCTATTTTGCCCTCAAGGAATCCCGGCGGCCAGCCGCGGATTTTTTCGCCGGCGCCCTGAAGGCAGCAGATATTAGCGTGGCATATGACCAGGCCAAGCTGCAGTCGATTCCCCGCAGCGGGCCGCTGGTGTTTGTTGCCAATCACCCCTATGGAATTATCGATGGTCTGATATTGTGTGACCTGGCACTTAAGGCGCGCAATGATATGCGCATCATGCTGCACTCCCTGCTTTGCCAGGATCGTCAGTTCGCCAATTATTTCCTGCCCATTGATTTCACCGAGTCCAGGGAAGCCGTAAAAACCAATATCCGCTCGAAGCAATTGGCGCTGGATTACCTGCGCCGCGACATTCCTGTGCTGATTTTTCCTTCAGGCATGGTGTCAACAGCAGGCAGGGGAGGTTTTGGCGAAGTGAAAGACGGAGCCTGGACCACCTTTGCCGCCAAGATTATTCGGGAGGCCAATGCCACGGTTATTCCCTGTTACTTCCATGGCCGCAACAGCCGGCCTTTTCATGTGCTATCCAATATTGCCCAGCCCCTGCGTACCGCGTTGTTATTACACGAGGCGGCCAACAAATTCGGGCAAGAGGTGAAGCTGGAGATTGGTGATCCACTGCCCTGGCAGGAAATATCTCATCATGCGGGCAGGGCAGAACTGACCAGCTTTCTGTATCAGCAGGTGCAGAAGCTGGGTGAGAACGGGATCGAGATGAATTCTGCGGCGGCTGCTGACTAATCCCCGCGTCAGCCGGTAGCGACGCCTTTGTCAGACTTGCTTTCTGCCTTGGCGGTTTCCTTCAGTTCGTTGATCACCTTGTGCAGGGCCCGATTGACCAGCGCGCCTTCACTGACGATTTTTACTGTTCCCAGTTTTATCTCGCGGGCCAGGCGATTGCGGGTGAGTTCCGCAACCTTCCTGCCTTGTTTGTCAGCAAAAAACAACTTGTCGATGCTGTCGATCTTTGACACCAACGCGCAGCGAACCGTTTGACCCAGGGTATTACGGAATTCGATCCAGGTGCCAAGTGGCATTTTTTCTACTCGACGCAGATAAGGGTCTTCCCGCGACAGCAAAGGAGGTTCCTTGCGGGCCAGAGGGCTGACGCCAGCCGGTGATTCCTGCAATTCCAGTTCGGCCTTGTGGAAAGTGTATTCCTGGATCTGCTTCAATTGACGCATGGCCTTGGTGATTTTGGTTTTCGAGGCGCCACCGATCTCCAGGGCTTTCTGCAGGTTGTCCAGCAGCCGTGGATTGATGCGATTGAAGCGATCACGATCACCGGCCTGCTTGTCCGCCTGCACTGTCCACAACAGAACGTCGATGGTGTTCATGACTGCTTTCCAGGATTTGCCCTCGGGCCCTTCCTTGAGTACCAGCTTCACCAGGAAATTGTGCAGATGGGTATCCAGTAAATTACGAATGGCAGGATCCAGATAACCTTTGAGAACCCGCTCGTTCACCTTCTGTGAGACATAGGCGTGCACGTCATCCATATTGGCGCCAGGATTCTCGGCACTGTGTACCCGTTTTTCCAGGGAAGCATCAGCGCCGGTCTGGCTGGAGCTGAAGGCGCGCAGCTGTTCAGTCAGGCTTTGCAATAATTCACGGTCCGGTTGCGCAGCAGCCATGAGTTGGCTGACTACATCGCGGACCATGCCATAACCCGGGTCATTATCCAGGTCATCGCTTTCCGTCCAGGCCACTCCGGCCAGTGCCAGTTCATTCAACAGGGCACGTCCGGGATGGTTTTCGTCATCGAAAAAGGCGGTATCGCTGAGTGCCACTTTCATGATGGAGATCTGGGTGCGGCCGATCAGTTCTTTCATCACCATCGGCAGGCCCTTGTCATTCCAGATGGCCTGGTAAAGCATGGTCACCAGATTGATAACATCACCGGATTCGCGATCGATGCTGGTCTGGCTTGTCTGCAGGTCCTGATTGATGCTCTGGCCAATCTTGCTGACACTGGAATCAGTGTCGGTGACGGTGCGCGGATCTGCATCGCTGTTCACCCTGGATTGAATATCGGTCAGCATCGACATGATCTGTTGTTGCTGTGCCTGTCGAGCTGCCGGATCACTGCCCGCCTCGGCAGTGGGTAGCACAGTCAGCAATTCGCCGCCTACCTGCCGCTCGGCAAGGTTTTTCACCAGGCTTTGCATCATGGCAAACATGTCTGCCTGACTGGGTCCGGCCGCCTGGGCCTGGCTGACTGGCGCGGGATTCGGTGGCGCCGCGGCAGGGGCTGCAGCTGCCTGGGGAGTCTTGCTGCGATTGGCCAGTTCCTGTTCCTCGGCTTGCTGCTTGGCCTTGAGCTCTGCTTCCAGTTGGGCGCGGGCCTGGGCGCGCTGGGCCTTGCGCCGTTCCCGCTCTTCGGCAGTGATATCCAGGTTCGGCAATACGCCCAGTTCCACCAGTACATCGTTTGCTTCTTCGAGGATCGACTCGTAGTTGGCGAAAACCGTCTTGTTGAATTCCCGGTAGATGGTCAGCAGGTAATGGGCTTTCAGGCCGAGGGGACGGATGGCTTCATTAAAACAATCACCGATCTGCTCCGGATCCAGGGGGTTGTTGGTTTCATTGATGCGAATATTGGGAAACATGGTTTCCAGACGCGTAAGCAGGCTCTTGGCACCCTTGTATTCACGGTCGCGCATCTGTTTGACCATACCTTCCATGGCGATCATCGCTTCCAGATAATCGTGGTCTACCAGGGACAGGTTGTCATAGTTGTCGGGTTCAATTTCGGTGTCTTTGACAACCAGAGTGGTCAGTTCATCGAAATAGTTATGCAGATTCTGGGTAAAACGCTCGGCTATGCCCGGGGATTCCTCGCCAATGGGGGGCAGCTTGGCGCCGACAAAACGCATGGCCTGCGCTTCGATCTGCAGGCGAGCATCGTCCAGCGCCTTGATGACCAGTCGCGTCAGTGAGCGAGTGGTAGCAAACTTGACCTTGTCCAGGTGTTCCTTCATGCCTGTGGGCTTCCGGCTCTACATTCTGCCGTGATTTTAGTGGGAAACCGCCTGGCAGAGTAAGCGGCTTCCTTAAGAGTTGATGATTGTAGCGAGAAATCTTCGCCAATTCATTGACACAATTGAGAAATCTACCACATCGTGGCCCGAAATTTTGCCTGTTTGTGTGGTTCGCAGCGGCAAATTGGCCGGAATACAGGTCAGAAAGGGCTCAGGATTGCTGGAAAAGTTGTTTCCAGCGCTCTGGCTGGCGGATGACTTTGCCCTGGGCATCGGTCCAGATATGGCGGGTGGAGCCGGTCACCAGGCAGGCATCGGAGCTGGCATCACGTACCTGGTAGGCAAAACTGAGACGCCGGGACAGGTTTTCCTCCACCCAGGTACGAATTCTCACGCTTTGCCCATAGCGCAGGCTGCCGGCGTAGCGGATTGCGACCTCTGTCACTGGAAGCTGAAACCCCGCCGTTTCCAGGTCCGCATAGTCACTGCCCAACTCGCGCATGAAATGGCTGCGGCCTTCCTCAAAATACACCAGATAATTGGCGTGATGAACCACGCCCATGGCATCGGTTTCGGCATAGCGCACTGGAAAACTGGTTTCGCTGGCGGGTAGTTTGCAAGCGTCAGACATAGCCTGGGACCACAACAGTGATTGGGCCTGCATTATAACCGCAGCTGCCGCCGGGCGCCCAATTCCGGCTTGTGGAAAAGCCCGCACAACGGGGCGGTGGTGGTTGTCAGACTGTTCGCATTATGAGTTACTAGCGGTTTCATCCAAGCCAATGCCAAGAGTACAGCAGTAGTCGCCATGCTAGATTTTCCAGAACCCCCGAAGAGTTACGGCTCGGTCTTTCTTGAGGAAACTGATAAGCCCTTGCCGGAGAAAATTGATCCGCGCATGCGCTATGCCTTTTTCTCCACTATCGCCAAGGGTGGCAAATCCCTGATCAAATCCTGCAAGGATCTGCATCTGTCACGTTTCGTTTGTTACAAGACCCTGAAACCGGAATTTGCTGACGACAAGATTGAACAGAAACGTCTGATCAGGGAGGCGCGGGTGACTGCCATGCTGCAGCATCCCAATACGGTGCCCACCTATGAATTGGGGCGTGATGGCCGTGGCAATCCCTACTTCACCATGAAACTGGTGCATGGCTATACCTTGCGGGAAATTCTCGACTACCGCGATCGCTATGACCTGACACAACTGGTGGAACTGATTCTGCAGGTGGGGTATGCCCTGGAATATGCCCATACCCATGGTGTTGCCCACCGCGATATCAAGCCGGAAAACATCCTGGCCGGGCCCTATGGCGAGGTTCTGCTACTGGATTGGGGGCTGGCCAAGGTATGGAATCCCGACGGCAGCAGCACTGCCGACTCGGAAAGTAACAAGACCGTTGAGATCAAGGACATCAGCCTCACCGAGGCCGGCAAGGCCCAGGGAACGGCACATTATATGTCGCCGGAACAGATCGACAGAGACCCGGCCATCGATCACCGCACCGATATCTTCAGTCTCGGGGCGGTACTCTATGAGATCCTCTGTGGCGAGACACCGGCCCAGGGTGAAAAACTGCATGAGGTGATCAGCAGTGTGCAGAATGATGTGCCGGAATTGCCTTCCCGCTTGACCAGGCAGCGAGTACCCCAGCTGTTGCAGGATGTTGCCATGCGCAGCCTGGAAAAAGATCCTGCCAGGCGTTATCAATCCATGGCTGAAGTTATTCTCCTGCTGCAGCAAGACTGGTGGCACGAACTGGCGCCTGGAAACTGAGTTCCCAGGGCTCCCTGACCATTGGCGTCCGAGAGGGCAGGGAATTGCCTCGTACCAGATAATCCACAGCCAGTTCGCTGCTGATTGCTTGCTGTTCAGAAAAAGCCGGGCGGAATGAAATCGTGCCCAGGCGTCGCAGTGCCCTGCGCGTCAATGTCTGTCCTGCTTCACTTTCACTCAATGTGATTTCACTGGCGGTGACCAGACTGCGGGTGCGAATTCCGCCATTGCGTACTGTGTTCTTTTTGTGGGGGTCTATTGTCACAGTTACACTGAGTCGAACCCAGTCGCGCTCTATGGCGCCGCGCCAATTAACCAGTTCCAGGTCCTGACTATAGCCGGAAAAATGACTGGCGGGCTCGATCAGACTTAATCGTTGCAGCATTGAATCACTGGCCTGGCGGCGATCACCATAACTGTTTGCAGTCAACGCTTCCTCCACAGAAAGGGTCAGTCTGGCCCTGGGGATAGCGGCAGCCTGGGACAGGAACTGTCGACGCTTCGCCTCGTTGACCTCAGCTTGTTCCAGCAGGGCGATGGCCTTGCCGTACACAGCATTGAGATCGCTGTCGGCGTCGAACAGGGCATGCCAGTCAGCGATGTGGAATTCTGCCAGTGCCCGGGCTTCGGCATCGAATTGAGCTGTGTCGCTCAACAAGCCGCGTAGTTGCCTGAGCTGACTGAGCCCGGCCCGATAGCGGCGCGCAACGGCCTCTTGCTTGTCATCTACCAGATGCAGGCCGGGGCGGAGCTGGCGTAAACGGTAACTTGTGGCCCCCCCGGCCAGAATCGCCCGGGCTTCCATGAAATAGTTGTCAGCCAGGCTGTAGAGCATGTCGGCGTAGAAGCGGGAGTTGTCCAGGTTTTCGATTTGCGCGTAGATCACCGCAGTCTCGGCATACCAGGTTGACCTGATCAGATGATAGGCGTGATTTTCTTCGGCATCTTCGATACTTCCGCGCTTGTAAATGCCTGACAGCCAGAGCAGCCGCTCCAGCAACTCCTCACTGCTACCCCTGAAGTCAGCGGCCAACAGACTGGAATAGTGCTCCAGCCTTTCCTGAATGGCGGGCCAGTCCTGGCGATACAGGTCCACTTCCACTGCCAGTTGCTGCAGGTCGTATTGGCGCGGGGTTTCCAGGCCTTCATTGAAGCGTACGATCTGAATGGCGTAATCCACATTTTCAGCGGCTGCTTCAAAGCGGCTGGCTTCCATCTGACTGTGAATCAGCCGCTGCAGGGCGTCCAGCAGTGCCATGTCATAACGGCCATGCTGGTCAGCCAGTTCGTAGAGCCGCTCCTGCTGTTGAAACAGCTTGCTTTCGGCAGTTGCATAGTCCTGTTCCCAGGTTTCAGCCTGTACTGGAGCCCAGACAAGCAGGCTGATCAAACTTGCTACAACAGAAAAACCGGTGGCAGAAAAATTTTTCATAACAACACAATGCCTCGCACATCGAAGAACGACAAAAATCAAAACGCTTGCTTATTCTTATAACTGGGGCTCGCAGTGACGGCGGTCGTGGTAACCTTGCACTGAATTCCGGGCCCAGCGATTGCGCGGAGTTGGATCAGAACGGTTTGGCCCGCTCCCTGACAGCAATTTTGCAATTGCTGTGCCAGCTTCGCTGAAATTGGCAAAGCTACTCTGCCACAGGCAGATTACGGGAGTTTGACTGCGGGCTGCCGGCAGCAATCCGGCGGGATTGCTCTGGTACTGCGCAGACGGGCCCAATCCTTGCACCACAGGGGTGCAACAGCTCTGAGAAACTCATTGAATACAGGATGAGAGTTATGAAGACAGCGTTTATCGGCCTGGGCGTGATGGGCTATCCCATGGCAGCCCATCTGCAACAGGCAGGACATGAGGTATGTGTGTTCAACCGCACCATCAGCAAAGCTGAAAAGTGGCTTGAAGAAAACAAGGGAGAACTGGCACCTACTCCAGCTGAGGCGGCCAAGGATTGTGATGTGGTGCTGGTTTGTGTCGGCAACGACGAGGATGTGCGCGCAGTTGTGCTGGGTGAGCAGGGGGTGCTGGCCGCCATGAAGCCAGGCTCGGTATTGGTGGATCACACCACAGCTTCGGCAGAACTGGCCAGAGAGCTGCACAGTGCAGCGGCCGAGCGGGAAGTGGGTTTTCTTGATGCACCGGTTTCCGGTGGCCAGGCCGGTGCCGAAAACGGCGTCCTGACAGTGATGCTGGGCGGGAATCAGTCCGACTATGACAAGGTTGGTCAGGTGCTGGATTGTTATTCGCGTTTTCACAAGTTGCTGGGGCCGGCGGGCAATGGGCAACTGGCAAAAATGGTTAACCAGATTTGTATCGCCGGCATTGTGCAGGGCCTGGCTGAGGGACTGAATTTTGCGTTGCGCGCCGGTCTCGATGGTGAGGCCCTGATCGAGACCATTTCCAAGGGGGCGGCCGGCTCCTGGCAGATGGAGAATCGCTACCAGACCATGCTCGCAGACAAATACGACTTTGGCTTTGCGGTGGACTGGATGCGCAAGGACCTGGGTATCGCCCTGGAGGAAGCCAGGCGCAATGCTGCCGAATTACCGGTAGCCGCACTGGTGGACAGTTTCTATGCCGAGGTACAGGAAATGGGGGGCGGGCGCTGGGATACCTCCAGTCTGTTGACCCGCTACACCAGGCGCTGAAAAAGCCTGTCAATCGCCGCGAGCAGCAATCCGGCTGCCTCGCTTTCAGTTGATTATTCAGGCTTAACCATCTAATTTAGCGCTAGCTCAGAGCTCACAAGCAAAGGTGCATCATGACAATAACAAAGCGCTTTGTATTTCCTGCACTTACAGCGGTTTCTCTGGTTCTGTCACAGCCACTTCTGGCGCAATCTGCCAGCGGCTATGAGGTACCCCGGACACAATGGGGGCAGCCTGATCTGCAGGGGGTCTGGAACTTTTCCTCCAATACTCCGATGCAGCGTCCCGAGCGCTATGGCAACCAGGAATTCCTGACCCGGGAACAGCCCGAAGAAGTGATTGCCCGACAGCAGGCAGCTGCGGCGCGGGCTGAAGCGGCCGCTGCCCGGCGGGTTGTGGACCCGGATGCGCCGCCGGTTTCTGATAACCCCGGTGGTTACAATGACTTCTGGGTGGAGAGTGCCGGTATCGGCGATACGGTCAGGACCTCGCATATTGTCTACCCTGAAGACGGCCGACTGCCTGACGCCGTGGAAGGTGCTCCTTTCCAGCGTGGTGGGTTGGGGCCGGATATCCCCGGTCAGCGACCGGTGCGCTATGTGGTGGGAGGCATTGACAAGACCGGCCCGGAAGACCGGGGCCTGTCGGAGCGCTGTATTGTCGGCTTCAATTCCGGGCCGCCTTTTACACCGAGCCTGTATAACAACAATATGCAGATTATCCAGAACCGGGACACAGCAGTGATCATGACTGAGATGATTCATGACGCCCGTATCGTGCCGCTGTCAGACAAGGCTCCGCTGGATGAGGATATTCGCCTCTGGTCTGGTGACTCCCGCGGCTGGTGGGAAGGTGACAGTCTGGTGGTGGAAACCAGAAATTTCAACGGCTTGCGGCAGACCTTTGCCAGCCGTGGCAGTAATTACGACATGGTGTTGACGGAGCGCTTTACCCGCACTGCCTACGACACTGTGGAATATGAATTCACTATCGATGATCCGGCGACCTATACTGACCGGATCACTGCGATTGTGCCCATGACCAAGGTTGCGGGCCAGATCTATGAGTATGCTTGCCACGAGGGCAACTACGGTATGGTGAATATTTTAAGGGGGGCTCGGGTTGAAGAACGCGAGGCTGAAGAAAACGGGCAGTAATGCGCCTTCTGAAGTAAGGAAGAGAGAAGAGTTAGTATGAAATATTCCATCAAGACAAAAGTCTCAATCGCCATTTTGGCAATCACCGGCCTGCTGTTTAGCGGCCAGTCCATGGCGCAGCTGGATGAATTTCCGCGCACGCCGGATGGCAAGCCCGATTTCAGCGGCATCTGGCAGGCCATGACCAATGCCCATTACAATATTGAGCCAAGCGCTGCCCGCTATGGGCCGCAACCTGCCGAAATGGGTGCGCTGTCGGCATTCCCGGCAACCCTGGGAATTGTGGAGGGCGGCCGCATTCCCTACACCGAGGCTGCACTGCGTCAGCGCGACGCCAATCGGGACAACGCCCTTGATCTGGATCCCCTGGCCAAGTGTTATATGCCAGGTGTGCCCCGTGCCAACTACCTGCCATTTCCTTTCCAGATTGTGCAGTCCCAGGACGTCATCCTGATTGCCTATGAGTTTGCCGAATCCAATCGCATTCTCTATGTGGATCAGCCGGAGATTGTCTCTCAGGTGGATGCCTGGATGGGCCATTCCAATGCCCACTGGGAAGGTGACACTCTGGTAGTTCGGGTTACCGGCCAGATGCCTGATACCTGGTTCGACCGTTCCGGTAATCACCACAGCTGGGAAATGGTGGTGGAAGAACGCTGGACACCCCGTGGCCCCAATCATGTGGACTACTCCGCCACCATAACCGATCCCAATACCTATACCCGTCCCTGGACGATCAGCCTGCCGCTTTATCGCCATGTGCGCGAAGACATGCAATTGCTGGAATTCAAGTGTGCCGAGTTCGCCGAGGAATACCTGTTCGGTGAATACCGCAAGCCAGGTACTGAAATCGGCAATCCTGGTCAGGTCATCGATGTACGCGATCGTGACTGATTAAACCGCCTGCAAGCGAAAAGCCCGACGCGTCAGCGCCGGGCTTTTTTTTGTTCCAATATTTTGTTTTACGGCTCAGAAGTAGCTGGTGAACCCATCCAGAGGCTTGCGCTTGATAGCGGGCACCCTGGCATTGGCGGCCGGATAACCGGCGACTATCAGCATCAGTGGCTTTTCTGAACCCGGACGGGCGAGGATCTTGTTGAGGAACTTCATTGGGCTGGGAGTGTGAGTCAGGGTTGCCAGACCGGCATTATGCAGGGCGGCAATCAGAAAGGCACAGGCCAGGCTGGCTGATTCGGTGACATAGTAGTTCTTTTGTTTCTGGCCAGACTCATCAATCGCATATTTTTCGGCAAAGGCGACGATCAGGCAGGGCGCGATTTCGAGAAAGGGCTTGTGGGCATCAGTTCCGATGGGTGCCAGTGCATCGAGCCAGTCCCGGGGGGCGCGACGCTGGTAAAACTCTTGCTCTTCCTGTTCGGCCGCGTCACGAATGGCCTTTTTGATTTCCGCAGATTGCACCACTGCAAAATGCCAGGGCTGACGATTGGCGCCACTGGGGGCGGTGCCGGCCGTAAGCAGGCACTGCTTGATGACAGCGTCAGGAACTTGCCGGTTCGAGAAGTCGCGCACGCTGCGACGCCGGTCCATCAACTGGTAAAATTCGCTTCCCCGCTTCAGCATCGTGTCTGGGTCGATTTCCTGGAAATCCAGCGGGTGATCAGCAAAGTTTTTGATAGGCATCATTGGGTCCGGGCACGGTCAAATGATGATTGTAGTCATTGCCCGGGAATTGGCAAATGCCGAGCAGAAGTCAGCACAGAGTCAGTAGTCAGGGCTGTGGCGAGCCTGGCGCTTAACGTTCGATGGTGAACAGGCCATTGACCTGATTGGCAGGATTCAGCTGGTCAATCAGATCAAAGCCGCCAATAAACGCTTCAGCGTTAGTGCCGGTGAAAGCACCACCGAGATTGGAATCAATGTGCTCACTCAATAAACCATCGGCATTGGAGAGGCTGGCACCGGTTGCGTCCAGTTGTACCAGGCCCTGATTGACCAGACCCGCAAAGCTGACAGACCAGATTTGCTCATCAGCCTGAATTTCCAGTAGGCCATTACTGATCACGCCAGTATTGAAATCGACCTCCAATGCTGCGGCAAGACTTGAGATTGCGCCATTCTGGCCATGCCCTATGAAGGAGGAAGCAATTCCGGTGCGGTAATGGTGGCTACCGTTCAGCTTGTCGGAATCTGTTGCGACAAACTCGGCGAAATATTCACCGGTATCGATGCGAGTCAACTTATCGCTGATTTCCTGAACAACAAGCCAGTTGTTGTCCAATGGCTGGTTCCATTTGCCCCACTGAATATCGTGTTCGGACAGGCTGCTTGCCGGTGTTTCGAGGCCGATGGTGTCGGTTACGGTGTCAGTGACAGTATCGACAAGGCCGCCCAGACCGCCCGAGCCACCGCTGTTCGAGTTGCCCCCGGCGTTGCTATTACCTCCTGAGTTGCCATTGCCGCCGGCGTTGCCATTACCGTTGTCATTGCCCCCGGCATTGCTGTTGCCGTTGTCATTGCCGCCGGCATTGCTGTTGCCGTTGTCATTGCCGCCGGCATTGCTATTGCCGTTGTCATTGCCGCCGGCGTTGCTGTTGCCGTTGTCATTGCCGCCGGCATTGCTGTTGCCGTTGTCATTGCCGCCGGCATTGCTGTTGCCGTTGTCATTGCCCCCAGCGTTGCTGTTGCCGTTGTCATTGCCCCCAGCGTTGCTGTTGCCGTTGTCATTGCCCCCAGCGTTACTGTTGCCGTTGTCATTGCCGCCGGCATTGCCATTACCGTTGTCATTGCCGCCGGCATTGCTGTTGCCGTTGTCATTGCCGCCGGCGTTGCTGTTGCCGTTGTCATTGCCGCCGGCGTTGCTGTTGTCATTGCCCCCGGCGTTGCCGTTGCCGTTGCCACCGGCATTGCTGTTGCCGTTGTCATTGCCCCCGGCATTGCTGTTACCGTTGCCACCGGCATTGCTGTTGCCGTTGTCATTGCCCCCGGCATTGCTGTTACCGTTGCCCCCGGCGTTGCTGTTGCCGTTACCGTTGCCACCAGCGTTACTGCCGTCATCATCAGCACTGCTAGCATCACTGTCGCTGTTGTCATTATCGTCGGTGTCGGTATTGGTATCCGTGCCAGAATCAGCGCTGTTACCGTCATTATTGGTCAACGAATCGCCACTGCCAGTGTCTGTCCCGGTGTCACCGTCATCTGCCGGATCACTGACTTCTTCGTTAACCGGAGCGCCGCCCCCGGTGCTTTGATTGCCATCGAAATTAATCGTCGCTTCATTGGGATTGATGCGGGGTTCCGTGAGCTCTTCTTCAACCAGTTCGGTTCCGGATTCTTCGGTGGTATTGGAACCGACAAAGCTATTGGTGTCGGCAAAGTCCTGGCTGTTGGGCGGTGCGATATTAATGCCGTCCTGGCCATTATCACTGTTGCCGGCTGCGGCGGCTGGCAGGTTGTTGATTTCTTCTGCATCCAGACCGCCGCCGTCATCGTCAGACGTATTGTCGGTTTCAGTATTGTTTGAGTCTTGCTCGGCGCCATCGTCTTCTTCGTCTAGATCATCAGCAATAACAACTGTGTTGCCCAGGCCAGTCGGTTGTGCGGTTAATCCCTGCGGTGGGGAGGCAGCATCGGGCAGTCTGGCAAAATCAAATTGTGCCCCGATACCAAGGTCAATGCTGCCAGCGTTATTGCTTACGGTAATTCCGCCTTCGAAAACACCGGTGAGCACTTCACCCGCAGGCGTGACTATCACCTCATAGTCAGTGCCCCGTATACCAATGGTTGCAAAATTGGCCGCATTGGCCTCATAGGCCTCGCGGTTGTCACGGGATATATTGCCGGTAATCGTGCGAAAGCCACCGGTGATCAGTTCAAGCGAGGCGCGGTTATCGGCGGGGGATTCATTGTATTCGTAGGCAACGATGGCAAACTCGGTGGACTCTTTCAGGGATATCTGGGCACCGTCAACCATGCGAAACTGGGCACTGGAGCCAGCATTGGTATAAATGGTTTCACCGACAAAAATGTCATCCCGACGGGACAGCGGTCGGCTTGTCCCGCCGGCATCAACGGCCGCAACTTCACCTCGGGCCATGATGACAGTGCCTGCCACTGTACTGGCCTGGTCAGCCTGGCTGTAAGCAAGCGTCGGGGCCAGGCTCATGCATAGCACAAGCCATGACACCCATAATCGGGTGCGTGAGATTTGGCTTCTATAGTGCAGTTGAGAGATCAAGATAAGCTCGATTTTTTTTGCAGTTATTCTTTGGTTTTGTACCGGATATTCACTGCCGGGCCCGATCAGCAGAAAACACTGGCTACCCACTCATAATTGCCTGTTTCAGGGGGTAGCTTACAAATATCTTTTGCTGTTATTCCAAAACTCCCGGCTTGCAGGAGTAATCCTATAGACTTCTTTTTGCACTAATGTGAAACAGCTCACAGGAGCCCGACATTCTTGGCTCCTTTTTGTGAAGTAGTCAACGATTCTGGCTCCAGTTCGGGAAAGTTTCACGCAATTTCCTGTTGCCGCTGGCAGAAACCACAAGTCGCACTGCAAGTGCTGCGTCACATTACCCCATTTCGGGGGCTTGACGGAGCTGCAGTTGCCTGCCCTTTGTCCTGCAGTAACGCTGCCGCTTGAAGCAATGGTCAATTTGCTTGCAGACCACGGCTCCTCTAGTATTGACGGCTCAGGTCGGTTCCATGGAGGCGTAGCTGGCTCGGGGTGGGAACGGTTGTCCGACCGACAGCCCGCCGTATTACTAACCCATAGCCTGGTTGCTGGCTGGTTGGCTCGGTCTTGTTACCGGCAACTGACAAGCAGCTGATGAATATTGTGAGAAGTTTCATGACAGATAAATTCGTGCAAAGCAAAAATTTGATCAGGGCCCTGGTGCTTCTGCTCAGTCTGAGTCTGATCGGTCAGGTGGCCGCCGATGGCGGGCGTACCCCGCTGCGGGTGGAAAACGGCATTGTCAGCAGCGCCTCCAGACTGGCCTCTGAAGTGGGTGTCGATATTCTCAAGCAGGGCGGCAATGCTATCGATGCCGCCGTCGCCACGGCCTTTGCCCTGGCAGTGACCTGGCCAACAGCCGGTAATATCGGCGGTGGTGGATTTTTGGTCTACCACGGTGCGGATGGTCATGCCACGACCTTTGATTTCCGTGAAAAAGCAGCCCTGGCTGCTACCGAAGATATGTATCTGGGCCTGGATGGCCAGGTGCAGAACAACTCTAATCATGCCGGCGCTCTCTCGGTGGGTGTACCGGGCACGGTCGCGGGCATGTATCTGGCGCATCAGGAACTGGGTTTACTGCCCTGGGAAGATCTGGTGGCGCCAGCGGTACGGCTGGCCCGCGAAGGCATCCCCATCACCTATGCCCTGCAGTCAGGTTTCGCCCGCAATGAGCCTCGCTTCAGCAACTACCCTTCTTCCATGGAGAAATTCTTCAAGGAGGATGGCAGCCATTATGAGTTGGGTGAGACCTGGTACCAGCCCGATCTGGCCCATACCCTGGAGCTGATCCAGAACGAAGGCCACGATGGCTTCTACCGCGGCGAGAATGCCCGTCGACTGGCAGACTTTCTGGGTTCTATTGGCGGCATTATTACCGAAGAAGATCTGGCCATTTACGAGGCGGTGGAGCGGGAGCCGATCCGTGGCGATTATCGTGGTTACGATATTATCAGCATGCCGCCACCGAGTTCCGGTGGAGTCACCCTGGTGCAGATGCTGAATATTCTCGAAGGCTTTGATCTGGCCCGGATGGGCCACAACTCTGCCGACTATTTGCATGTGCTCACCGAATCCATGCGCCGTGCCTATGCCAACCGTGCTGAATTTCTTGGCGATCCCGACTTTAATGAGGGCATGCCCCTGGATCGCTTGACCAGCAAACAATACGCAGCCGAACTGCGGGCCAGCATCGATATGGATCGCAAGTCGGAGAGCGATGAAAACAATTTCGCGCAGATTTACGAGAGCGAGGACACCACCCATTATTCGGTCGTGGACAAGGACGGCAATATGGTCAGCGTCACCTACACTCTTGAATATGGCTATGGTTCCGCCATTGTTGCCGCCGGAGGCGGATATCTGCTGAACAACGAGTTGGGTGATTTCAATGCCATTCCCGGCCTGACTGACCGCAGTGGCACCATTGGTACCGCACCCAATCTGGTAGAACCGCAGAAGCGCCCCCTGTCCAGCATGACGCCCACCATCGTGGCGCAGGATGGTATGCCTCTGTTCGCGGTGGGAAGTCCCGGGGGGCGTACCATCATCAATACCACCTTGCAGGCTATTCTGAATGTGATCGATCACGATATGAATATTGCCCAGGCGGTAGAGGCACCACGCATACATCACCAGTGGTTGCCGGATGTCACCAGTTTTGAAAGCTGGGGTTTTTCACCGGATACCCTGCGTTTGTACGAAGCCAAGGGTCACCCGGTTCGCAGTCGTGGTTCCCAGGGTAGTGCCATGGGCGTCTACCATGACCGTGCTAACGGCCTGTTTCTCGGTGGTTCCGATTCCCGGGCGGGAGACGGTGCTGCGGTAGGCTACTAGGCAATCATAAGCAATGGATCACCCGGGCATTACTCGCCCGGGTGATATTGCCGCTCCAGATTCGCTTCAATATCTTCCCGATAGAACAACACATCCCGAAATTCCCCGTCGGCATACATCTGTGCCTGGTCATCGAAATGGGCTGAATCCGGATCACTGCTCAGTCCTCCGACGGTGATGGCCCGGGCTCTGACCCGCTCTCCGAATTCCACGGCAGCGACAAAGCTGTTACCACTGGTGCCATACATGCGACTGGTGCCAGGATATTTCCGGGCACCGAAAGAAGCCAGTGAGCCCCAGCGACTGGAGGCAAAGGGCACTGCGATACTTGGGGCATCGTCGTTGAAATCCTGGACCAAATCGCCGGTCAATCGCTGATAGCGGTTGATCTCCCCCCAGGGCACTTGCCAACTGCCGAAATCATTCTCCAGAGTCTGGGCGGCCTGGCGCAGGGCCGTCAGCACCTGATTGTCGGTAGCATTGTTCACCATATACTCATAGATATTTGTGTCCTGGGCACTGGCCTGACTGCGCACGGCATCCATCAGGTTCTGGGCCCAGAATACTGCCAGTGATGTTTGCACCGAATCGAGACTGTACTGGTAATTCCAGCCCCGCAGCAGATCGATATATTCCAGGGTTTGTGACGAGATGGACAGTGGGGCATCGGGCCTACTGGGCACCGCAGTCAACAGTTCCAGCCTGGGAATCAGGTCTTCGAAGGCAGTGAGAGTGGGATCATAGGCAGCCTCCAACAGTGACTCCACGGTGAAGTCGGTGACCCCTTCAAGCACTCGCACTGCGTTGATGCCGCGGTAGTTCTCGGGGTTATTGGCCATATAGGCCGGATAGTCTTCTGGCCTGGGACTGAATTCGCCGGCGGCATTGAAAGGAGTGTTGTTGGTGTTCTGAATCCAGCCATTGGCAGGGTTGAGCAAACTGATGATTTCGTCTACCGGATGCAGGCCCTGCCACTCCGTTTCCGGATTGCCGCCATCCAGTGGCGCGTTCCAGTCAAAGCCCGGATTTCGGCGAGGGATAAAATTGCCGTGGTAATAGGCGATATTGCCGCTGCTGTCGGCATAGACGGTGTTGTTGGAAGAGTTGGTCAATAACTCCATGCTGGCGCGGAATTCATCATGATTGCTGGCCTTGGTGCGAGTATAGGACTGGGTCAGGGCCTTGATAGGTTCCTGCATCAGCTTGATGGCCACCCATTGGCCGTCCTGTTCCCGAATCACCGGGCCATGGTGGCTGAACCAGGCGGTGACTTCCCGGCTTCGCTGATTCCCCTCACTATCGACGTAGGGCAGGGTGATGCTCCGCTCCTGCAATCGGCGTTCACCTTCTCCATAGCGGTAGTAATAACCATCGTCCCGGCGCGTGACATCCAGCAGGTATTCATCGATGGCATCGGCCCGGGATGAGGTGTGCATCCAGCCGGTGTTTTCATTGAAGCCCTGATAGACGAAGAACTGCCCCCAGGTAACGGCACCGTAAGCATTCAATCCTTCTTCGCTGACCATATGCAGCTCTGACCGGAAAAAGAACGAGGTGTGGGGATTGATCAGCAGCAGGGCATTGCCGCTGGCGCTGTTTTGCGGGGCGATGGCGAAGCCATTGGAGCCCCGGGGTTCGCCGTCATTGAAAGCCGGTGCCTGGGCAACGAGGTTGTTGGCATCATAGAAAGCCTGCAACTCCTGAAGGTTCACTCGCTCAATATCGCCACCGATACTGCCTTCGGTAAAACTCAGGGCCATCCAGGGTTCGAAGTGATCGATGACCCGGGGTTCGATTTCCGGGTGGGTATGCAGGAAATAATTGAGGCCATCAGCAAAAGCCACCATCAATTCCTGCAGCCAGGCCGGGCTTTCGGCAAACTGATTCTGCAATGCCGCTGGCTCAATAAACAGTTTCATGCGCAGGTCACGAAACAGCTCCTGCTCACCTTCGGCTTCGGCCAGACGCCCCATGGCATTGATGTAATTGGTTTCCAGGCGGTAAAAATCGTCTTCGGCCTGGGCGTAGAGTGTGCCGAAAACCGTATCGGCATCGGTTTCTCCGACAATATGGGGTATACCCCATCGGTCGCGCAGTATGCTGACCCGTGATGCCCTGTCTTCCCAGCGAGCAAGCTGGGCCGGGTCGACAGTGCTTTGTACGGCCGCTTCTGCAGAGACCGACGGCTGACCCGCTGACGAGTCGGCCGGGGCCTGTGAAGCCGGGTTACAGGCTGCCAGCGATAGCAGGGTGAGTAGTGCCCAAAGAGTCGTTAGTCGCATATCACAGCCCTCCGCTAGTGGAATTTATTCAGGGATAAACCTGCTCGCCTCCGACCCAGGTCTGCTCAACCCGTGTTTGCCAGATTTCACTTTCCGGGATGGTAAAGATATCGCGATCGATAAAGATAAAGTCGGCTTTCTTGCCGGGTGCCAGGCTACCGATAATGTCTTCCTGGTGACCGGCATAGGCAGCATCGATGGTGAAGCTGGCGAAGGCTTCTTCGCGGCTCATACGTTCTTCTGGAAACCAGCCGCCCGGAGGTTCATTATTCTGGTCCTGGCGCGTGATGGCGGCATGCAAACCAAAAAACGGGTTTGGCGATTCCACCGGGAAGTCAGAACCATTGGCGATGATGGTGCCGGTATCCAGCAGCTTGCGCCAGGCATAGGCGCCCTGGATGCGCACTTCACCGATACGATCCTGGGCCATGTTCTTGTCGCTGGTGGCATGGGTGGCCTGCATGGCGGGTATCACCCCCAGCTCGGCAAAACGCAGGATGTCCTCATAGCGCAGAATCTGGGCATGCTCGATTCGATGGCGCCGGGCACGGCTGTCGGTCTGGGCAATCAGGGCCTCGTAATTATCCAATACAATCATATTGGCGTTGTCGCCAATGGCATGGGTGTTGACCTGAAAATTGGCATTCATGGCGCGGCGCATGAGGTATTCCAGGCGCTCATCATCGAGGGTGAGCAGACCGCGATGGCCGGGCATGTCTGAGTAGTCATCAATAAGAGCGGCGCCGCGACTGCCCAGGGCGCCGTCGGCCACGATCTTGACCGAGTTGATGGTGAGGGTGTCATCGCTGCTGCGGAAATGGCCCTGATCCAGCAGCAGCTCGTAGTTCTCATCGCCGGCGGAAATCATTACATTGACGCGGATGGGCAGCGGGCCGTCACTGACCAGATCCTTGTAGGTCTGGATCGTGGCACTGCCGACCCCTGCATCATGAACCGATGTCAAACCGTTTGCGGCCAGACCCTGCATGGAAGTTTGCAAGGCATAACGCTGTTCATCGGCACTCACCGGGGGAATATGGCGGCGAATCAGCACCATGGCGTTGTCCACAAAAACACCGGTGGCCTTGCCATTGGCATCGCGGATGATCTGGCCGCCGTCGGGATCTTCGGTGCGATCGGTAATGCCGGCCAGTTCCATGGCGGCGCTATTGGCCCAGGCAGCATGACCATCAACCCGGGTCAGCCACACCGGCTTGTCACTCACCACAGCATCGATGCTGGCAGCCGTGGGAAAGCTGTTGCTGTCCCAAAGCACCTGATTCCAGCCCCGACCCTGGATCCACTCCAGTTCACTATTGGCCTCGGCAAAGGCGGCCACCCGCTGGGCGGCTTCCTGCTCGGTGCTGGTACCGGTGAGATCTACGCGCAGCAGGCTCAAGCCATAGCTGAGCACATGGCCATGGGAATCCACCAGGCCGGATAACATGGTTTTGCCTTCACCATCTATGATGCGGTCAGCCGTTTCTGGCAACTCATCGCCGTTCTGATAGAGGCGGTCAATACTGTCATCGCTGAACTGGATGGCAGTGAACTGCTGTAGTGCTTTATTGGCATCCAGGGTATAGCCGTTGACGTTGTGAATCAGGGTGGTGTCAGCCAGGGACAGGCTGCTGAGACTGGCCAGGGTGGCAGCGCAAAGTAATTTTTTCATGGGGCTTTGAGTTTTATTGTTGATGTAGAAGCGTCTGAGTCTAGCAACTAACGAGGGAGCTGTCATGACGGCGGGATCGCAGGCGCAGGGCGGTCTGTGGGGCTGAATCGGGGGCATAAAAAAACCCGGCCACTCAGAGAGTGGCCGGGCCTCGAACAAATCACTGGCGGGACTATTCTCCGCTATCAGCTTCCATATAGCGGAAAAAGCCGAAGAACATTTCTTGCCAGGTTTGTTCCCCCCATGTCAGGGTCTGGGATGCATCCGGGTTGAAGGGATTCATCTCGGTGTTATCAAAAGTGCCGCGGAAGATCATTTCCGTGCCGGCCGGTAAAAATTTCGGCTCGACAAAGTCATAGGTCTTCTGCCAGTTGAACTGGTAGTTGGGCACATTCAGCACTTCCTCGACGCGACCATCGGGGTAGCGCAGCTTGAAGTTGGCATCATAGCCACGGTAGTGCATGTGCGGGCCGACCATGGTCAGGTAGGAATCCTTGCGGAACTTCGCTGTGGCCACCATTTCCTGCGTTGAGAAGGGCTCGATATTGATATCCATATCAGCGGCAGAGCCACCCAGGATTTGGCGATCGGGCTCTTCATCCCACAGGTAGAGTGCGATTTCAGACGCATCAACGGTTTCCTTGCCGGAGGTGGTGTAGTGCATTTGCAGCATCAGACCACCGCCTTTCTGCAGCGGGTAACCCGCACCTTCCGGATACAGGTTCAGCTCATTACCCGGTGCATAAGCACCCAGGCCAATGCCCTGGTTGAGGATTTCAAATTCGTTGACACCACCGGGGCCGTAGGAAAAGGCAATAATGTGGTGCAGCACAGTGGGATCGCCGGCTTCGAATTCGATAGCCTTGACCCAGATATCGTCATCAATCTCCAGCGGGATCATGATATTGCGGTAGTCCTGCACGCCAGTGGCAGGAATCTGCTGGGGCGGAATCTCGATAACCATGTCCGGCTCACCGTTCAGCCACTTAACGGGCCTGGCCTCATAGGCTGCCAGCGGGTCGCTGTCGCCACTATTGGGAGAGCCGCTGTCGATCCAGGAGATCAGCTTGCGGGTTTCTTCGATGGTAATGTGGTTAACGTCATGAAATTCACTGACGTATTCCTGGGCGATCTGACCAGGCGGCATGCGCTTGGTGATCAGGGTTTCACGGATCATGGGAGACCAGCCGCGTACCATCTGGTGATTGCTCATGGCAAAGGGGGCAATACCACCTTCTACATGACAGGTAACACAACGTTCCTGCAGGATCGGTGCAATGTCTTCGGCATAGGACAGCTCAGCCATTTGCGGGTAGCTGATAGCCTCACCTTTACTGGCGATGCTGTTTGTTGGCGCGGCATCGCCGGCCAGTACTGCTGTCAGGGCGTCGGCCACGTAGGCAGCTTCATTGCGCTCGGCGCGGCTGCCGTCAGCCTGCCGGCTGGACAGGGCGCCACGGAACACAACTTCACGGGAAGTGGGGTCGATAACAACGGCTTCGCCAGCCCGGTTCAGTCCCAGTTCCTGGCTTACTACCTGGGTGTCATCCATCAGGACGCGGAAGGCCAGGTCGCGGTCTTCCATTTCTTCCAGCATGACACTCTTGTCAGCCAGGTCTGTGGAATTGATGATCAGGAACTCAACTGCCTGGCCGGCGAAATCCTCTGCCAGGTCTTCCATGTCATTGGCAGCACGGCGGGCGTCGCGGCTGTCCATGTCATAGGACAAAAGCACGATGGCATCCTGGTTGCTGTGACGGCTTAACTGGAAAAAGCGGCCATCAGCATCCACCAGGGAAAAATCACTGATGCGATCGGCCGCTAGGGCCGGCAAGCTCAGCAATGCGCCAAGGGACGCAATTACTGTCACTTTGGCCAGTTTGGAAATTCTAAGCATTTTTGCTCTCCTGATGTTCAGGTATGGGTACTGAAATAAGAAAACCTAGCCAGCGATACTAGGCCGCCAGCAGGCAATTAGCTTCCTGAAAATTAAAAACTCTAACTATTTCAATAATTGGGTAGCTATTTTTGGTCGGCAATATCGCTTCATCGTTCTGCAATATCCTTCTGGCGATGCCGCCGTTGTGCACAGTAGAACGCTGACCCGAAACAGGCCGATTGCTCCAATCAGACGACCTGAGCCAGTTAAAAGTTAACGATAATCCCTTAAAATGCCTGATTGGCCGGTGAGTCGAGTTCAATGACAGTAACCGGTTTGTATTATTGCCATTGAACACGAAATTGGTGGGTTTGGGTCTATAAGGAAATCATGGTGCTGCAATCTCTCTTCAAGCTTTCTCTGCCGGGTCGACCAGTGGTAACTGCTGTGCTGTCCGGCTTGCTGCTGGTCCTGCTGGCCTTGCCGGTCCAGGCCCAGAATCTGCGTATAGTGCATTGTCTGTTTGGCTGTCCCGAAGGTGCGGCAGCTGATAACCAGCTGCTGCTCAGGCCGATCTACGCCCTGTCTTACAATTCACAGCACAAATCAGCAGATTGGGTGGCCTACCGGGTCACGGCAGAGACAGTGGGCATTGCCTCCAGTCTGTCGCGCCAGGCCCGGGTCGATGAGTTTGTGGAGCAGACTCTGGATAGCGCCGACTTCAGCACTGCGGCGGAACTGAACATGGTTCAGGCACACTACGCGCCGCTGGTGAATTTCGCCGGCACGCCCTATTGGAATGATGTGAATTACCTCAGCAATGCCGTGGCCCGCAGCGCCAGTCTGAGTCAGGGGGCCTGGTATGGACTTAACTGGGCGGTGCGCAATCTGGTGAACCGGCAAGCAGAGCTGTATGTGCTGACCGGGCCGCTCTATGAGCAGGATGCGCCGGGCATTACGTTGCCGATCGACAAGCCACACCGGGTGCCGGATGGTTTCTATAAGGTGGTGCTGACCCCGGACGGGGAGGTGGCAGGTTTTCGCTTCGCCCAGGATACTTCGGCGGGCATTCATCACTGTAACTTGCGTGCCAGCATTGCCGAACTGGAAGCGGCGACCGGACTGAACTTCTTTCCCGACCGCAACAGGCCGCTGTCAGAAACGCTGTACAGCAGCCTGGGGTGTTTCTGAGTCGGGGGCCTAGTTCAGGCGCATGAGAAAATAGTCGTCGCCAGTCAATTCACGCACCATGCGGTTAAGCGCTGCATGCACCGCAGCCGCCAGCCCTTCATCGGCAGGTGCGACACCCCGCCCAAACAGGGTGGTGTCAAACAGTGAACGGCCGCCGCGCTGCAGTTCAATGCTGGTGCGAATGGTGATCTGGATGGATTCAACTCCATCCTGGTCAACGAGTTCGGCGCTGGCGTCGAGAATTTCTCCCACAACCTGCATTTCTTCATCTGCCTCAACGATATTGGCTTCACCCTTGGTCAGGGCCTGCACGAAGGCGTCCCGGACGATTTCGGCCAGGGGTGCCTCGGCACTGTATCCGGTATCGCTGCCAAGTCCCTGGGCGATAATCAGATTGGGGTTATCCACGGAGCGGCTGTCACTGAACTCACCGAGTTTTACCGCTGCACGGATGCTGCTGAGATTGGCATTGCCATCGTAGCTGTAATTCACTTCAATCTGTTCCTGAGCGAATGCTGGCACGGTGAGCAGGGCAAGGCTGGCAAGCAGAATTTTTTTAAGCATGGACATTATCCTTGTAGTCTCGTCTGTAACTGCGGAGGCGCAGAATAATTGTTAATCAGGGTAGGTTCAAGTTGATGAAGCCTGGCTGAACAAGAACAATCGCTCGATAACCGGTGCCTTTGCACCGTTCAGCGGCAGGGGCATGAGGGGGCCGACAAACAGGCATTAAAAAAGCCGCAGTGTTTGCACACTGCGGCTTTTAATCTTCACACTTGCTCTGTATTACAACTCGTCAGCGGGCCAGGTCGGCGCACGGTCACGTTGTGTAACAGGACGCATGCCCTGGTAGAGGAACTTCTGCACTCGCTTGCCTTCGTAAGTCTCTGTGGTGTAGATGTTGCCATCAGAGTCGGTAGCAATACTGTGAGGTGCATAGAACAGGCCAGGCTGTCGACCACCGTCACCGAAGGTGTAAAGCACTTCCATGGACTCACGGTCGATGATGGAAACCTTGTGGTTTTGACCATCAGCCAGGTAGATGAATTCCTGATCTTCGTCTGGTGAGAAAGCGATATCCCAGGTGGAACCCTGAGCCAGAGTCGCCGGGTTGTAAATCGCTTCGCGGACGAAAGTACCATCGGGGCGGAAAACCTGTACACGGTCGGCACCACGGTCACAAACATAGACCAGGCCGTCGTTGGAAGGCTCGGCACAGTGAACCGGGCCGCGGAATACATCGGGTCCGGGCTGGCCAGGTGTGTAGGTGTCATCAGCTTCGTCGTCGATGGTAGTGCTACCGTAAGCACCCCAGTAACGCTTGAAGGCGCCAGTGGCAACGTCAACAACTGCTACACGCTTGTGGGTGTAACCGTCGGCGAAGTAGGCTTCCTGACCGCTGGGATCGATGGCGATTTCAGCGACACGACCGTAGTGCGTGGTGCTGTTGCTGTCGACGGGCTGGCCGGGGTTACCGATGGTGCGGATGTACTCACCGTCGCGGGTGAATACCAGCACGTGGGAGTCGCCGCCGCCATTACCACCAATCCAGACGTCACCGTTGGGTGCCACCTCGATACCGTGGTTGGAAGAGGGCCAGACATAGGGCGCACCTTCAACTTGACCGCCCCAGGCATTAATCATGTTGCCTTCCTGATCAAACTCGATGATCGGCGGTGCCGGAGTACAGCATTCGGCAACACCTTCATACAGACCAATCTCTGTGATGCCACCGAACATGTTCTCGGAATCGCGATGCACGATAAAAATATGATCGCGGTCGTCAACGTCTACGCCGATGGTGTTGCCCTGAACCCAGTGATTGGGCAGGGGCTTCGGCCAGAGTGGATCGACCAGGAAATGTGGAGCCATTACGTCATTGCTTTGGGCAATGCTTGGCTCTTGCAGTTTGGATTGGCCTACGCCCAAGGCGACCAGTGTGACCACCAGCGCAGTACCAATCAGAAGCTTGATCTTTGTCATTCTTATTGTCCTCCCATAATTGCCCACATCGGGGCGACAAGTCCCAGAGCAGTGCCTGAGTATACTGACTAATCCCCAGACAGTATACTCACAGCGAATTTTTAGGGCGGGCCACTTGTATCAATTTGTAACAGTGCCAGCCAATGCCGGGAAGGGTCTGCGATACTCGTTCGAGCCATCCCTCCATTTCGTTGATTTTATTAGAAAAAAAGCAATATGACTGCAGTAGCAAGATTTCTTTCCCGCATTACTCTCGTTTCCTTCCTGGGCCAGCTTTTACTGCTGCTCGGCAGCCTGGCGGCACCGCTGGCCGTTCACGCCCATGATATTCCGGCTCGTGTCACCGTTCATGCATTTGTCAAGCCCGAAGGCAATCAGCTCACCGCCTTGCTGCGGGTGCCAATGGAAGCCTTCAGTGAGATTGTTTTTCCCCTGCGCGGGCCTGGCTATCTGCAGTTCTCCGAACTCGATTACCAACTGGATGAGGCGGCGCGGGTCTATATCACCGAATCGATGCACTTTTACGAAAACGGCGTGGAACTCAACGAGAAAGAATTACAGGCTACGCGCGTCTCCCTGCCCTCCAATCGGTCTTTTACAGATTACGAGTCGGCCATGGCAAACATCATGAGCCCTCCGCTGGATGACAGTACGGATCTTTTCTGGCGACAGGGCATGCTGGATGTGCTGGTGAGCTATGAAATCCAGTCTGAAGACTCTGATTTTTCCATCGAGCCGGAGTTGGGCACCCTGTCCAGTGCAACCACCACAGTGATTCGCTTTTTGACTCCCGCTGGCGCCGAGCGAGTATTCAACTTTCTCGGAAATCCGGGGCTGGTGGAGCTGGATCCCCGCTGGCACCAGGCCGCCATGCGTTTTGTGTCCATGGGCTTTACCCATATTCTCGAAGGCCTTGATCACCTGATGTTTTTGTTCTGTCTGGTGGTGCCGCTGCGCAGTATCCGTGGCCTGATTCCGGTTATCACCTCGTTCACCGTGGCCCACTCCATTACCCTGATTGCCTCGGCCTTTGGCATCACGCCCGGGGCGCTGTGGTGGCCGCCGTTTATCGAGACCCTGATTGCCCTGTCTATTGTTTACATGGCTTTTGAAAATATCGTTGGCTCAAAGATGCAGCATCGCTGGATTGTGACCTTTGGCTTTGGTCTTGTGCATGGCTTTGGTTTCTCTTTTATGTTCAGCGAAACTCTGCAGTTTGCCGGCGGGCATTTATTCTCTTCCTTGTTGGCGTTCAACGTCGGCGTCGAACTGGGCCAGCTCTTTATACTCGCCCTGGTGATTCCGATGCTGAATCTGCTGTTCAAGTATGTGGTCAATGAGCGCATGGGGGGTATTTTGCTGTCGGCTCTGGTTGCCCACAGTGCCTGGCACTGGATGCTGGAGCGCGGTGGCCAGTTGGCACAGTTTCAATTTCAGACACCCATCTTTGACGCTATTTTCTTTGCCGCGCTGATGCGCTGGGCCATGATGCTGATCATTATCGCCGGCGTGATGTGGGCCATGTATGAGCTGTTCCGCCGCTTCTCCTTGATTGAGCGCTTTTCCCTGACGCCGCTGCAGGAAAAGGAACAATCATCCTGAGCCACTCCGGGCAGGCGGGTTTTTGACTGCCAAGTCGCTAAATCCGCTTGCCTATACGGCCCGCAACTTGTTGATTTTACAGTCCTAAATTTCCAATTCCGGGGGCTGGCCAGTTGCAATTTGTCACAGCTTCAAGCTGCCATTTAATTCGATTGTCACGGCGAATGCGTTAATCTTGCGCCCAATCACTCTGGGCCTTCCTTGTTTGAAGGTTCTGCGCGCTATTCTCCGGTATTCCGGTGGAGATCGACTTGCAATCGACTATTCGTATTATCCTGGCCCTTGCTCTGGTGCTGCTGTCAAACGCGGCACTGGCGGATGTCGAGCGCGTGGATAATTTTGCCCTGCTGGATCACAAGGGAAGCTTTCATAAACTAAGCAGCTACGGGGACAGCAAGGCAGTAGTGATTATTTCCACAGACACCGCCTGTCCGGAAGTACTGGATCATTTGCACAAGTACCAGCTTCTGCGCAGTACCTGGGAATCACGCGATATCAGCTTTCTTGCCCTCAATGCCAATCCGCAGGACAGTCTGGAAGATGTGCGGCGGATGGATGCGGCCTATCACCTCGATATGCCGGTGCTGATGGATCACAGTCAATTGATTGCCGAAAACCTGGGCATCAGCCGGGCAGGGGAAATCATTGTGCTGGAGCCCAACCGGCTGCAGGTGATTTACCGTGGCGGTCTGGACATAGATGCACAAAGACCGCGCCCGTCGCTGGGAATTGCCGGTCGGCAAGCTACCCATGCGCTGGCCGACAGCCTGCAGGCAGCCGCGGCCGGTGAGCGGGATGCCTTCGACGATACGGTGGTCACGGCCGCCACCGGTTGCCCGCTGAAATTTGCCGGCCGGGACCGTCACCTGAGCAAGACGCCGGACTACGCCACCCAGGTTGCTCCAATACTCAAGGAAAAATGTGCTACCTGCCACGTTGAAGGCGGTATTGCCCCGTTCGCCATGGATTCCCACCAGATGGTCCAGGGTTGGTCGCCGATGATTCGTGAAGTCCTGCTGACCCGTCGCATGCCGCCGGCACAGGTGGATCCTGCGCTGCGCCATTTCAGTAATGCCCGTTATATTGGTGCCGAGGAAATGCAGACTCTGGTGCACTGGATAGATGCGGGTTCCCCGCGCGGCAACGGTGAATATGATCCCCTGGAATCGGTCAGCGCGCCGGACTCCCGGTGGCAGTTGGGGGAGCCGGATTATATCGTCAGGGTGCCTGCCTTTACGGTACCCGCTACCGGTGTGCTGGATTATGAGAATGTCACCATCAATTTACCCTTTGAAGAAGATGTCTGGATCAAGTCTGTTCAGCATCTGCCCGGGGACCGGCGGGTGCTGCATCACCTGTTGAGCTTTATTGTGCCGGCCGATTACTCCGAGAAAATCGTAGAGGGTGAGAACGATCAATACCGGGAATTTCTGGAAGGCTATGCCCCGGGCAAGGATGAGGCGGCGACCTATCCCGAGAACACCGGGGTGTTTGTGCCAAAAGGGTCGGCTGTACAAATGTCACTGCACTACACTACCTTTGGCCGTGAAGTGGTGGATGAAACCTTGCTCGGACTCTATTTTGCCGATGAGCCGCCGCAGTACCAGTATTCCACCTATGCACTCAGTCATGGCGGTGACAGCCTGAAGATTCCCCCGGGTGTGGCCGAGCACAGAATGCGCGCCAGTCATGTCTTTAATGAGGCCATCGTCCTGCATGGCTTGCGCCCCCATATGCATTTTCGGGGCAAGTACATGCGTTTCAGTGTGGTGTATCCCGATGGCAGTCACGAGGCCATTCTCAATGTGCCGGATTACAATTTTAACTGGCAGCCCACCTACCGTATGAGCGAGCCCATGGAGTTGCCTGCGGGTTCCCGGGTAATCATCGAAGGGGCCTTCGACAACTCCCAATACAATCTCGGCAATCCCGACCCTGGCGCCGTTGTGCGGGGCGGTGCGCAAAGCTGGGATGAGATGTTCATCGGCTACTTTTCCTATCACCGCCAGGCGGCGCAATAGGCCGCAAATCTCCGTTTTCAGTCGGCAAATAGCGCCTGTTGGGCGTATTTGGGGTGCTTCTTTGCTCGGGATGGTCTAGACTGACCGGCTTACTATACACTGTAAAGTAGGAGTTCTCCTATCATGCGCAAACTGATACTTGGCCTGACCGCATTACTGACAGCCTTCTCCGCCCAGGTTCAGGCACTTCCCGACCGGGTCGGTGATTTTGCCCTGCTGGATACCGAAGGTGAGTTCCACCAGTTCAGCCGCTACCGCTTCCAGGACGCCCTGGTTTTGATGGCCTTCGATAGCGCTTGCAGCAGTAACCAGCAGGCCCTGACGCAATTCCGGCAGGCCGCTGCTGGGCTGGCTGACAGCCCGGTGTCCTTTGCCCTGATTGAAGCTGGTACCGAAACCGATATAGAGGCCATTCGTCAGGCCCGCAGTGCGGCCGGTCTGGAGTTGCCTTTGCTGATTGACGACGGACAGCTTGTCTCGCAGACCCTGGGACTCTCCCGTTCGGGCGAGATTGTGGTGCTGGACCCGGATCGACTGTCTGTTTTATACCGCGGCCCTGTGGGCAGTCAGTCTGCCGACGTGCTGGCTGCTGAGTTCGCCGGCACGGCGGAAGACACCGTGGTAGTGCCAGCAGTCGATGGCTGTACCCTGGACTATCCTGAGCAGCAACTGCATATGGCAGAGGTACCGGATTACGGCACTGAAGTGGCGCCGATCATTGTTGAGCAGTGCGCCTCTTGCCACCGTGAAGGAGGCATTGGCCCGTTTGCCATGGACAGCCACCTGATGTTGCAGGGCTGGTCGCCCATGATTCGGGAAGTATTGCTGACCAAACGCATGCCACCAACCCAGGTGGATCCCACTATTGGTCATTTTGATAATGCCCGTTATATCTCACCGGCGGACATGCAAAAGCTGGTGCACTGGATTGACGCCGGTGCCCCTCGCGGTACCCATCCGGTGGATCCCCTGACAGAAGTTGAGCACGTGGATATGAAGAGTTGGCGTCTCGGTGAGCCAGACTATATTGTCGATGCACCGACCCACGAGATTCCCGCCACCGGTGTGCTGGATTACATCAACGTCAATATTCCCCTGCAGTTCGATGAGGACAAATGGGTGCGGGCGGTGCAATACATCCCCGGCGATGAAGCGGTTCTGCACCATTTGCTGACCTATGTGACACCACCGACAGGTAATTTTGAGGGTGGCGAGGCTGACACCAGCGGCGTTGCGCGGCGCTTTCTCGAGGGCTATGCCCCGGGCAAGGTGGACCCCATTGAGTTTCCGGAAAACACCGGCGTTCGAATTCCTGCGGGCTATCAGCTTTCCCTGCAGTTTCATTACACCACCAATGGCAGGGCCACCACCGACCAGACCAAACTGGGCCTTTACGTCTATGATGAGCCTCCGGCCCATGAGAATTTCACCCGTTCAGTGGCCAGCATGTTCATCATCCCTCCCCACGAGCGGGATCATGAAGTGGAGGCCAGCTACACCTTCGATGAAGATGTAGTGGTGACGGGGTTGCGTGCCCATATGCATTTTCGTGGCAAGGACATGCAGTTCTTTGCTGAATATCCGGATGGTCGTATGGAACAGCTGTTAAATGTTCCTAACTACAGCTATGCCTGGCAGCCTACCTATCAATTGTCCGACCCGGCGCGACTGCCGGCCGGAACCAAAGTGCATGTCACCGGTTCATTCGATAACTCCCAATACAACCCGGCCAATCCTGATCCCGGCAAACGGCTGACCTTCGGTCTGCAGAGCTGGGATGAAATGTTCATTGGCTATTGGACCTATCACGCCGATTCCGGCGGCGAATAAGCCGCCTGGCGACCCTCATCACTAACCCGGCCGTCTTGCATGGCCGGGTTTTCTTTTGCTCTCTAACCAAGTTTGATGCCCGTAATCAGGCAGTTTCAGCATGTTTTTTCATTTTGCTGGAGGCCTTTTACTTGCTATGATTCGGCCCTTAAAACTCTAATAACAGTCTCGGAGAGCGTTTTATGTCCTCGGTCTTTCTCGTCGTTTTCGGTTTGATCGGATTTTCATTCGGCTGGTTTGTGTATTCAAGATTCATCGCCGAAAAGATCTACCGCCTGGACCCGAACTATGAAACACCTGCACACAAGTTCAATGACGGTGTCGATTATGTTCCTACCAACAAATATGTACTCTGGGGTGCCCACTTCACCGCAGTAGCCGGTGCAGCACCGATCGTTGGTCCTGCCGCCGCAGTCTATTACGGCTGGGCTCCCGCTATCCTCTGGGTGGTGCTGGGTTCCATCTTTTTTGCCGGCGTTCATGATATGGGTGCCCTGTGGGCCAGTAATCGCCATGGTGCCAAGTCAATCGGTGCACTCTCCGAGAGCCTGATTGGCAAGCGTGCCAGTGCCCTGTTCATGGTCATCATCTTCCTGTTGCTGGTACTGGTTAACGCCGTGTTCGCAACCATTATTGCCACCGACATGGTGATTTTCCCGTCTTCGGTAATCCCCGCCTGGGTAGCGATTCCGGTGGCTATCGGTATCGGTGTACTGATTCGTCGCAAATGGAATCTGCTGCTGATTTCGGTGGTGGGTGTTGCTTTGCTGTATTTCTCCATCTATGTGGGCAGTATCTACCCGGTAGGTTTGCCAGCGGATATTTTTGGTCTGGGTGAAAACGGTAACTGGATTATCCTGCTGTTCATTTATGCCGGTATCGCTTCCATGCTGCCGGTCTGGCTGCTGCTGCAACCCCGCGACTACATTAACGGCGCCCAACTGGTGCTCGGTCTGATCGTGCTGTACTCGGCGGTATTCATGACCTTGCCTGATGTTACTGCGCCAGCATTCAACTCGGTTGCCGAAGGTACGCCGCCCATTTGGCCGATCCTTTTTGTAACTATTGCCTGTGGTGCCCTGTCCGGTTTCCACGGCATCGTGTCATCCGGTACCAGTTCCAAGCAGTTGGATAATGAAAAAGATGCCCGCTTCGTGGGCTACCTGGGGGCATTGGGCGAAGGCTCTCTGGCCCTGATCACCATCGTAGCGGTAACGGGTTCCCTGTATGCAGCCAGCGGTGCTGACTGGAATGCCGTCTACACCGGCCTGTCTTCCGGCCCTGGCCAGGAAGGTTTCATCGAAGGTGGTGCGCATCTGATTCACGAGGGTTGGGGCTTCTCCCTGCCGTTCTCTGAAACCATGCTGGCGGTAATGGTGGTGCTGTTTGCCGGTACTACTATGGACGCCGGTCTGCGTCTGCAGCGCTACATCATTCAGGAATGGGGCAACATCTACAGTATCAATCCCCTGAAGAACAACTATGTTTCCACACTGGTTGCCATCTTCGCCTGTCTGGCTCTGGCCTTCGGTGTGACCAACAGTAATTATGAAAACCTGGGTGACGGCGGCATGCTGATCTGGCCTGTATTCGGTGCGACTAACCAGATTCTTGCCAGTATGACATTGCTGACCATTGCGGTGTTCCTGGTGAAACTGGGACGTCCGGCCCGTTATGTACTGGCTCCGATGATGTTTATCCTGCTGGCGGCACTCTGGGCCAGTGGCTGGTATCTGATCAGCCACTTCCGCGAAGGTCAGTGGGTTCTGGTTGTGATCGAAGTGGCGGTAGTGATCACCACCATCTTTATCATGCTGGAAGCCCTGTCTGTGCTGTTCAAGGCCCGCTCCGAGCGTGATGGCGGTGAGCCGGTATCCAGTAGCGAGTAAGCATTCGGGTTTTGCCAGGCTGGCGGAACCCACTGGTTCGCTGCGGCGACCTTTAATGCTTTAAAACAAAGGGAGCGAAGCCTGGTCTTCGCTCCCTTTTTTAATGACAGGCAGTCAGGATATAAATAGGGCATGAAAATCGACAGCGACTCTATTGCAAAGCAGCTCGAGGCGGAATTCGCCGACAGCTTTGCGCAGATTTGTGTGCTGGATGTCATCGATTCCAGTAATGCCGAGGCTGCCCGGCGGATCGAGGCCGGTCAGGAAAGCAGTCAGCTTATTGTTGCCCGCAGTCAGTCAGCGGGGCGCGGTCGGCGAGGTCGGCAGTGGCTCAGCCCGCTCGACGCCGGGCTTTATATCTCCCTGACCCGCTCCTTTAGCCAGTCTCCAACCGAGTTGCAGGGCCTGAGTCTGGTTACCGCTCTGACCGTTCAGGAAACAGTTCACAAGCTGGGTTTGTCAGGCGCCCGGGTGAAATGGCCCAATGATGTATTGGTGGCAGATAAGAAACTGGCGGGGATTCTGCTGGAAACCTGTCGCCATGGTGAGGGCAATGTGATTATTTTCGGTATCGGCATTAATCTGGCTCTGCCGGATCAGCTGGTCAAAGACCTGGACCGACCGGTGACCGATTTGCAGCGGGAGATGGGGCGCGAAGTGACGCAGTCTGAGTTGCTGTCCAGCTTGTTGACGCAGTGGTTGGCAAACGTGGAATTGTTTCAGCAACGAGGCTTCGCTGCCTTCGTCGAGCGCTGGAATGCCTGTGACAGATATCGCGGCGCGCAAATCGACATTATTAACGGCAGTCGTCGCCAGCGTGGAATCAGCCGGGGCGTTAACAGGCAAGCTGCCTTGCTGCTGGACACAGGGCAGGGCCTGGAAGTCATCAGTGGGGGTGAAGTGTCCCCCAGCCTGCGTCCGGTAGACGCCGGTGAATGCAGCGCAACGGGAGCTGTCAGTCATGATTCTTGAGCTGGATGTCGGCAATAGCCGCATCAAGTGGCGCCGCATTGAAGCGGATCATGGGGCGGTGCTTGCCGAAGGTGTGGCAGCGGGCCTGGATGATTTGATCACCGGTCCTGTTAGCAGTGAGCGGCCTGCAGTAGTTCGTTTCTGCAGTGTCCGGGATGAAGAAACCGCCAGCAAGCTCAGGCAGTGGGCGGCAGTAAGTTTTGCTGTTGAGGCCCGGCAGGCCAAAGTGCAGCGGCAGTGCGCAGGGGTGAGCAATTCCTATCAGGAGCTGGGCCGTCTGGGCGTGGACCGCTGGCTGGCCATGCTGGCGGCCTATAATCGCAAGCAGCAGGCCTGCCTGATCGTCGACTCTGGCACGGCGCTTACAATTGATGCAGTGAATGCCGCCGGCCAGCATCTTGGCGGTTATATTCTGCCCGGCTGGCAATTGATGGCTGCTGCCCTGGAGGCCAATACCCGGATTCGTCTGCAGCACAGAAGCGAACCGGACAGCCTGGAGTTGGGGCACGGCACTGAAGCGGCGGTTCTCAATGGGGCAGTGGCGGCGCTGGTGGCGCTGGTGGAAAAAGTGCAAAGGCAGCTTGAGCAAACTGGCGAGCAATCGACTCTTTATCTGGCCGGAGGCGATGCGCAATTACTGGCCGGGGCCCTGGATTGCGGGTCTGTTGAACTGGTTTCCGGGCTGGTAATGGACGGCCTGGCCTATGCCTGTCCGGCGAATAATCACTAAATCAACAGACTCATTCAGCGAAAGTCTGTCTTCTTTATATATAAGGTGTCAGGATTTCAGTCCTTATGCGTTACATTGCTCTCTTTCTGCTACTACTGAACCTGGCCTATTTCACCTGGAACCTGACCCGGCCGGAGCCGGAGCCCGTCGCAGAACCTCAATCTCGTCCCTTGTTGAACACCGGATTGACGCTGGTCAGTGAGTTTGAGGCGGACTCGGAGCTGCAGGCCCGTCTGAATGCCCTGGCAAGCCGTCAATGTAGCGGGGTAAGCGGGCTGTCGTCTCTGGATGAGGCTAATGCATTTATGGCTGAAGCCCGCGCCGCCGGGCTGGAAGCGGCGCTGGAGCTGCAGGGTGAGGCGCTCGAGCCGCAATATCGACTGTTTCTGCCACCGGCGACTTCCCGCACGATTGCCACCATTACTCTTGATGGGCTGGCGGAGCGCCTGCAGCAGGCCGAGTTGACTATTGATAGCTATCTGATCACCCGCGGATTGCTGGAAAACGCCATTGCATTAGGGGTTTACGAGGATTTATCCCGGGCCCAGGATGTGCGCGCCAGCGTCGCAGCACTGGGCTATGCGCCGCAAATCGAGGAAATCCCCCGTTCCACTGGCGAAATTCGGGTCTGGCTCCGGCACCCCACGGCTGAACGTGTCGGTGAAGCCGAATGGCTTGATTTAACAGCAGAAAGACCAGATCTCGGCCGCTCAGAAAATCTCTGTGAAACGCTTGTACAAGCCCCGCAATTCCAATAAAATGCCGCCCCTGAGTGAGAGAGCCAGGGAATTGACCCTTGGGAGATCTTGTGGGAGGGGTTCCCGAGTGGCCAAAGGGATCAGACTGTAAATCTGACGCGCAAGCTTCGGTGGTTCGAATCCACCCCCCTCCACCACCTCACAGCTTGGGCCTAAATTTGGCAAACAGGGCGGAGAAGTTCTTACGCGGGTATAGTTCAGAGGTAGAACCCCAGCCTTCCAAGCTGGTTGCGCGGGTTCGATTCCCGCTACCCGCTCCAAAAAGTGTGGCTCGCTTAGCTCAGGCGGTAGAGCACTTCATTGGTAATGAAGAGGTCCCCGGTTCAACTCCGGGAGTGAGCACCATTTACTTTTGAGAACGAATACGAACGTTGCTGATTCTTTATATCGGGCGAAGCTCGCAAAGAAACAGCAGCATGATTGACTACAACTGATTGAAACCGGAACAGAAAGCAGGGGCTGTCGATAATGGCTAAGGAAAAATTTGAAAGAAACAAGGTACACGTCAACGTAGGTACTATTGGTCACGTTGACCACGGTAAGACAACGTTGACGGCA